>Ga0157366_1000151_pt1 | contig 36115 bp, 26 predicted proteins | sample AttbisABBM1_FD_113149 | JGI IMG/M metagenome (GOLD analysis project Ga0157366, IMG submission 113149) | Fungus gardens microbial communities from leaf cutter ant in Botucatu, State of São Paulo, Brazil - Atta bisphaerica ABBM1 | ecosystem: Host-associated > Fungi > Mycelium > Unclassified ...
CAGCTCTTGCGCCATCCAGCCGGCGCGCAGCAGCCAGTTGCATTGTGAACAGTAGTGAATCGTAACGGCGGGTGCGTTTTTCATCGTTGATCGACCGGTTAGTGGTGACGGCTTGCAATCAGCCTGCGGGCTCGCAAGCGATGGTGGCCGTGTATCGCCAAATAGTCAAGCGCCTGCTGCGGCCAGAGCGACAAAGGGAACAGAGTGTGCGTCACGGCCGCTTGCTGCCGGCAAACCATTCAACCCCGCGCAGCATGCCCGCCCAATAAAACCGGGGCAAAAACCAGGCTTTCAGCCACCAGGCCAGACGGCTGGGCTGGGTTGCATCGAGCAGGGGAAACGTGGGCAGCAATTTACCGTCATAGCCAAACTCCGCCAGCACAACTTTGCCTTTCTCGACCGTCAATGGACAGGAACCATAACCATCATAATGGGCAGTGAGAGGCGTGCCATGAATACGCGCCGCGACGTTTTCCGCCACTACCACCACCTGCTTTCGCGCTGCCGCCAGGGTTTTGGCGTTTGGCGTTGAGCAACAGTCGCCTACCGCAAAAATATCCGGCCAATGCTTATGCTGCAGCGTCAATTTATCCACATCGCACCAGCCGGCTCCATCCGCGAGTCCGCTTTGCGAAATAAACGCCGGGGCTGATTGTGGCGGCACCACGTGAAGCATATCGAAGGGCAAGGTTAACTCGCGTTTTTCTTCTTCATTTATCTCCACGGCGAATATCGCTTGCCGATTTTCGCCATCTATACGGATTAAATTATGATTGAAATTGACCTGTGCACGGTATTTTTGCAAATACTCGCTCAGCGGGGGAACAAATTGCGGAATGCCGAAAACCGCCGTACCCGCAAGGCAGAAATTGACGTTAATATTATTCAGGGTGCCTTGGCGGCGCCAGTGATCGCATGAAAGATACAAGGCTTTTTGTGGTGCGCCGGCGCATTTTATGGGTAACATCGGTTGAGAAAATATCGCCTGGCCGCCTTTCATTTCCCGGACCAGTTTCCAGGTGTATTCGGCAAGGTCAAAGCGATAATTAGAGGTGACGCCGTTTAATCCCAGGGTGTCTTCAAGGCCCTCTATTTTATCCCAGCGTAAAACGAGGCCGCAGGCAACAATAAGAAAGTCATAGTTTATTTTCTGCCCTTGGCGGGTCTCGATGTATTTTTGACGGGGCTCAACCCTGACAACGCTATCCTGTAGCCATGCGGTTCCTGAAGGCAGGACAGCGTGCATGGAACGCCGTGTTTTGTTGATATCAAAGAGCCCGCCGCCCACCAGGGTCCATGCCGGTTGATAATAATGACAGTCGCCAGGCTCCACTACCGTTATATCGATGTCTTTAACTCGTTTCCTTATGCTTGCCACGACGCTTATTCCAGACGAGCCGCCGCCAATAACGACGACTTTTTTCCGTGCGTTTATTTTTTCTGGTTTCATGCAGGCCTCCTTTCATAAGAAAGTAGGGGGTTATCACCCAGATTAAAAGCGAATTCATAGAACTTGTGGTTATATAAAAAATCATATATTCCATTTTGCTATATGTAATAACAAATGGAAATAAGTTATTTGACATTGCCGGTGAACTGATCGTTAATAAATGACATGAGCATCATTAAGGGATTGGTATAGTGGATTTTTTCCATTTCAGTTTTTATATCGTGATGCTGTTAGTGGTCACCGGGGGAATTGTGGGGTTCCTCTTGGCCCTGACCGGCGGCGGCGGATCAATCGTCTGCGTGCCGTTATTACTGTATATGGTGAAAGTGCCGGATACGCATTTGATTATAGGAACCAGCGCCATGTCTGTGGCCATTAACGCCCTGATCAATCTGGCCGCGCACGCTGCCAAAGGCAACGTCCGGTGGCAAACCGGCATTGTCGTTTCGCTGGTCGCTGTCTTGGGCGCTCTGGCGGGGGCTCAGATGGGAAAAATCACGGACGGGCACTACTTAACGCTGCCTTTCTCGCTGTTGATGCTGGTTGTCGCCGGATTGACGCTGAAAAGAAATCGCCTTGCCGGCACCCCATTATTGTCCTCACATGCCGCCGTTCATCCCGTCATCGTATGGCCCAGCGTCCTGGCCCTGGGGGGGCTGGCGGGCTTTCTGGGCATTGGCGGCGGATTTTTGGTTGTGCCGGCGCTGGTCTGGTTTTTCCGCTTCTCGATGGTTGAAGCGGTGGCAACTTCCCTGGTGGTCGTGGCGGCCATGGGGCTATCGACCAGCGCAAGCTACGCCATGGCCGGAAAGGTATCGATCGCCATTACGTGCTGGCTCATCGTCGGCGGCGTTCTGGGGGGCGTGGTGGGGGTGGCGCTCGCCGAGCGCCTGAAAAAACGCGAGGACATTATCAATGTGCTCTATGCCGTCATGCTCCTGGCGCTGGCTCTGTATATGTTGTTTAAAAGCCTATGAAACGGAAGGAAAAAACATGCGCATCCGCACTTACCACCCTCAACTCTCCTTTTCGGGCGCGCCTGAAGCGAGAGATTTCAAGGCGCTGTCTCAACAGGGCTACCGCCTTATCATCAACAATCGGCCGGACGAAGAGCCGGGAGAGTATCTTGACCATCAGCAAGAGAAAGCGTTGGCTGAACAAGGGGGGATGCGCTACGTCTATCTCCCTTATACGTTCGATACGCTGACCTGGGAGACCGTTTACACCTTCCAGTTTCTGTTGCGACAAGGCAAGAAAACCCTGGCGCACTGCAGAAGCGGGGCGCGCTCAGCCTGCCTTGCTCTGCTGCATGCGCTGCGCGAAGGGCGGATCGATGAAGCGCGATTCCGCAGCCAATGCGAAGAATACGGCGCGGACGCCGATAAGGCGCTCAGTTGGTATCGCCGGCATCAGCCCGTTCAGTCTCATGCGCAAGTGCACGCATTTTATGAGCCGGAAAGCGGCAGCCTGCAGTATGTCGTCGCCGATCCCAAGGCGCGTCGCTGCGCCATCATCGATCCGGTGCTGGATTTTGATCGCCGATCGGGCACGGTCTCGCATCAACAGGCCAACGACATTCTGAATTTTATCCATCAACGGGAGTGGGGAGTGGCCTGGGTGCTGGATACGCACCCGCACGCCGATCATTTTTCGGCCGCCACCTGGCTGGCGCAAAAAACCGGTGCCCTCACCGGCATAGGCGAAAAAATTACCGCCGTGCAGGGGCTGTGGCAAGACATCTATAATTTGAAGGAACTGCCTCCCGCCGAGACCGTGTGGGATGCGCTGTTTGCCGATGGGGACGTCTTTTTTATCGGCAACCTGCGCGCTGAAGTCTTGCTGTCTCCTGGCCACACCCTGGCGTCCGTCACGTATCACATTGCCGATGCGGCGTTTATTCACGATACGTTTTTCATGCCGGACAGCGGCACCGCAAGGGCCGATTTCCCCGGCGGAAATGCGGAAGCCCTGTGGGATTCGTTGCAGCGGATCTTGAGCCTGCCCGCGGATACCCGCCTGTTTACCGGCCACGATTATCGCCCGGCGGGGCGCGAGGCCCGCTGGGAAAGCACCGTGCGAGAGCAGCGCGAGAACAACCCCTGGGTGGCCAACATGGATAAAGCCCAATTTATCGCGCAAAGAAAGCAGCGAGACGCCACGTTGCCGCATCCGGAATTGATGCTGATGGCGCTGCAGGTCAATATTCGCGGCGGCGTTCTGCCTGATTGCGAAGATGATGGGCGGCACTACCTCAAAATTCCGGTTAATCGCTTCAAGGGGTAAATCAAACCATAGGCGCGCGATCGTTTGCCGTCGCTGTGCCGGCTGTCAATCCGAATGAGATCGCGCCGTCTGTTAATGGTTTTTTATGAAATAGTCAGACTGATTCATATTTAATTATTTGTTTTTACACAAAACACGCGGCGCTTGCCCTCACCGAATACAGTCACTACATTAACAACTGTACTTCCCACTCTGCTAAGGAAAACACCATGAAAGCTGCCGTAGTGACGAAAAACCATACCGTAGACATTCAGGATAAAGTGCTGCGCCCGCTGAAGCACGGCGAAGCGGCGTTGAAAATGGAGTGTTGCGGGGTGTGCCACACCGATTTGCACGTGAAAAACGGCGACTTCGGTGAGGTGCCGGGCATTACGTTGGGGCATGAGGGTATCGGCGTGGTCTCCGCCGTCGGTGAGGGCGTCACCTCGTTAAAAGTGGGTGACCGCGCCAGCGTCGCCTGGTTTTACCAGGGGTGCGGCCATTGCGAATACTGCGTCAGCGGTAACGAGACCCTGTGCCGCTCGGTGAAAAACGCCGGCTACAGCGTTGACGGCGGCATGGCGGAAGAGTGCATCGTGGTGGCGGACTACGCGGTGAAAGTGCCGGATGGGCTCGATTCTTTCGCCGCCAGCAGCATCACCTGCGCCGGCGTCACCACCTACAAGGCGGTGAAGATTTCCGATATCAAACCGGGGCAGTGGATCGCCATTTATGGCCTGGGCGGGCTGGGCAACCTGGCGTTGCAGTACGCCAAGAACGTGTTTAACGCCAAAGTGATCGCTATCGACGTCAACGACGGTCAGTTGGAGTTCGCCAAACAGATCGGCGCGGATCTGACCATCAACTCCAAAACGCAAAATGCGGAGGAGATCATTCAACAGCAAACCGGCGGCGCTCACGCGGCGGTGGTGACGGCGGTGGCGAAAGCGGCCTTCAACTCGGCGGTGAATGCGGTGCGCGCCGGCGGTAAAGTGGTGGCCGTGGGGCTGCCGCCGGAGAGCATGGATCTGAGCATTCCGCGCCTGGTGCTGGACGGTATTCAGGTGGTGGGTTCGTTGGTGGGCACGCGCGAAGATCTGAAGGAGGCGTTCCAGTTCGCCGCCGAAGGCAAGGTGACGCCGAAAGTGACCAAGCGGCCGCTGGGGGATATCAACGACATCTTCGACGAGATGAAGGCGGGCACCATTCGCGGTCGCATGGTGATCGATCTCGGCATGGCGAAGTAGGCCACGCGAAAAAAGAAGGCCACCTGCGGGTGGCCTTCTTGTCATTACGCCGGGTTCAGAACAGGCCCAGCGGCTTGGCGTCGTAGCTGACCAGCAGGTTTTTTACCTGTTGATAGTGCGACAGCGCTGCCTTGTGGGTCTCGCGCCCGATGCCGGAGTTCTTGTAGCCGCCGAACGCGGCGTGCGCCGGGTACAGGTGGTAGCAGTTGGTCCACACGCGCCCGGCCTTGATCGCGCGGCCCATGCGGTAAGCACGGTTGATGTCGCGGGTCCACAGCCCTGCGCCCAGCCCGAACTCGGTGTCGTTGGCCAGCGCCAGGGCTTCGGCCTCATCCTTGAAGGTGGTGACGCCAATCACTGGCCCGAAGATTTCCTCGCGGAAGAAACGCATGCTGTTGTTGCCGGTAATCAGCGTCGGCTGCAGGTAGAAACCGTTTTGCACTTCGTCGCCGCGCTGGGCGGGCTCGCCGCCCGCAACGATTTTGCCCCCTTCGTTTTTAGCGATGTCGATGTAGGACAGGATCTTGTCGTACTGCTGTTTTGACGCCTGGGCGCCGATCATGGTCTCGGTGTCGAAGGGATCGCCCTGGCGGATGGTAGCGATACGCGCCAGCACTTTCTCCATAAACTGCGGGTAGATGGATTCCTGGATCAGCGCGCGTGAAGGGCAGGTGCACACCTCCCCCTGATTGAAGAAGCCCAGCACCAGCCCCTCAACCGCTTTGTCGATAAACTCCGGTTCCGCCTGCATGATGTCTTCAAAATAAATGTTCGGCGATTTTCCGCCCAGCTCGACGGTGCTGGGGATGATGTTCTCCGCCGCACAGGCGAGGATGTGGCGGCCGACCGGCGTGGATCCTGTGAAGGCAATTTTTTCGATGCGTTTGCTGCGCGCCAGCGCTTCGCCGGCCTCGCCGCCGAAACCTTGCACGACGTTGAGCACGCCCGGCGGTAGCAGATCGCCGATCTCTTCCATCAGCACGCTGATGCCGAGCGGCGTTTGTTCCGCCGGCTTCAGCACCACGCAGTTACCGCCCGCCAGCGCTGGCGCCAGTTTCCAGGCGGCCATCAGCAGCGGGAAGTTCCACGGAATGATCTGGCCGACCACACCCAGCGGTTCATAGATATGGTAGGCCACGGTGTTCTGGTCGATCTCCGCCGCGGTGCCTTCCTGCGCGCGCAGGCAGCCGGCGAAGTAACGGAAATGGTCGACCGCCAACGGCAGATCGGCATTCAGGGTTTCGCGGATCGGTTTGCCGTTGTCCCAGGTTTCGGTCAGCGCCAGCATCTCCAGCCGCGATTCGATGCGATCGGCGATCGCCAGCAGCACGTTGGAGCGCTCCTGCACGCTGGTTTTGCCCCAGGCGTCCGCCGCCGCATGCGCCGCGTCAAGCGCCAGCTCGATGTCTTTGGCGTCGGAACGCGGGAATTCGGCGATCGGCTGGCCGGTCACCGGTGAGGTGTTGGTGAAGTAGTTGCCGGATACCGGTTCGACGAATTTGCCGCCAATGTAGTTGCCATAGCGTTTGCGGAACGAAACCAGCGAGCCAGGCAAACCGGGGTGGACATATTTCATGTGAAGCACCTCTCTGCAGATGATAACCGGCGCTATTGCGCTGCGCCTGTGAGTGCGGCCTGTCGCCGCAGCAGGGAGAAGCACGCCCCGTGCCAGATTGATGAATGGCGAAGGTGCTCGTTAAAAGAGCTTATTTATTAGCGTGTTAAAAACGGATGTGACTTAGCGAATCGAGCGGTACCGCGGCCGCCGATGATTTTTTGTGTTCCGTGTCGCAACGCCTGATACACATTTATGATACACATTTGCAACACTCGCGAACGGGGGAGAAACGCATGTTGTCTGACGACCGCTTGCCCGCAGAGGGCGCCAGTTTGCTGACCCAGCCGCTGGCGGAATCCTGGCAACGCAGCCAGGGTTATGGTTTGACGCGCACCGATCAACATATCCCGTTTATCAAAGCCGGATTGCTTGAAGAGCTGCGCAGCCGCAACGATTGGGTGCCGCAGCGGGTACAGCCGCTGATCGAGCAACTGGGTGCGCAAATTACGCGCCAGCCCGCCATTGTGGTGATCGCCGACGCCGGCGGGCTGGTGCTGGAAACCCGCGGCAATACCGACTTTCTGCATAAGGCGTCGCGCTTTGCGCTGGCGCCGGGCAACCCGTGGGCAGAAGCGGAGCGGGGCACCAACGCCATCGGCACCGCGCTGGCGATGGGTGCGTTCTGCGAAGTGCGCGGCGACCAGCATTTTCTCAACCAAAATGCCGGATTGAACTGCACCGCCGCGCCGATCTATCGGCCGGATGGCCGCATTGCCGGCATACTGGATCTCTCCGCCCCCGCCCAGCGCCCGTACCGCGATGCACAGCGCCTGATCATGCAGGCGGTGCGGCATATCGAACACCGCTGGGTCAGAAGCGCGATCGCCGACCGCCACTGGACGCTGCGCCTGCACGCCGATGCCCGCTGCCTGGGCAGCGCGCAAGAGCTGCTGCTGGTGTTTCACGACGAAGTGCTGATCGCCGCCAATCGACTGGCGATGATGGAGTTCCGGCTCTCGTCGGCCTCATTCGGCTCCGTTGAGTTCACCCAGCTGTTTCCCGACCTGTTGCGACAGCCTTCCGGCGCACCGCGCCAGACGCTGGCGGGCAATCAACAGCACTATTATTCGTTGCTTGAGGCGCCGCAGCGCCGCGTCAGCGCTCTGCGTTCTGCGCCGCCGGCGGAACGGCACGACGAGCAGCATCAGAAAGCGCTGCGCATTCTCAACGCCGGCCTTTCGCTGTGCGTGACCGGTGAAACCGGCTGCGGTAAAGAGCATTTCAGCCGCCGCCTGTTTCAAGAGAGCCGCTGGCGCAATGGCAACTTTGTGGCGATCAACTGCGCGGCGCTGCCTGAGCCGCTGATCGAATCCGAACTGTTTGGCTATGCGCCGGGGGCGTTTACCGGCGCCAATCCGAAAGGCTATATCGGCAAGATCCGCGAGGCGGACGGCGGCGTGCTGTTTCTCGATGAAATCGGCGACATGCCGGCGGGCCTGCAAACGCGCCTGCTGCGGGTGCTGCAGGAAAAAACGGTCACGCCCCTCGGCAGCCGCAGCGCTTATCCGGTCGAATTCGCGCTGGTCTGCGCCACGCACCACGATCTGCATCGGCAGGTAGAGGCGGGGGCGTTTCGCGAGGATTTGCTGTACCGCATACAGGAATACAGCCTGCGCATTCCGCCGCTCAGAGAGCGGGCGCAGCTGGAGGCCTTCATTTTGCAGCTGTGGCGAGAGCTGGGCGGCGAGCGGCGCGACATTCGTCTGTTGCCGGAGGCGCTGGCGATGCTGGCGCGCTATCCGTGGCCCGGTAATGTGCGGCAACTGTTGAGCACGCTCAAGGTGCTGCTGGCGCTGGCGGACGATCATGCGGTGCTTACCCTGGACGATCTTCCTCAGTCCATCGCGGTGCTGACGCCGCGGCAAGAGAACGCCGATACCGATCTGGGGGCGCTGCAGGCGGCGATCGACAGGGCGGGCGGCAATCTCAGCCGGGCGGCGAAGGCGCTCGGCGTTTCGCGCAGCACGCTGTACCGCAAGCTGGGGAGCCAGAAAACGGCGGCGGAATGAGGCGGCATGATTGAGCGGCGATAAGGCCCCGCTGCGCGGGGCCTGTTGCTCCCTCAATCCCCCAGCCCCGGCGGGTTAATCTCGGAATGGGCAATCTTCTCGTCGCTCTCCGCCCAGCGGTCCAGCACCTGCAGATAGCTGCCGTTGGCGATGGCGCTATTGAGCGAAGCCTGCACCGCGTCCACCAGGCCGTTGCCTTTCTTCAGCGTGACGGCGATGTTGGCGGTCTTCGGCCAGCCGCCGGGCACGATGCCCACCAGCCGGGTTTTACCGGTCAGCCGCGCCTGATAGGCGCCGGAAACGTTGGGCCCGAAGGTGGCGTCGGCGCGGCCCGACTGAATGGCCAGCGTGGAGGCGGCCTTGTCGGTGACGTACACCGGCTGCAGCGGCGCTAATCCCTTGGCGCGGTTCTCCTTGTCCCAGGCCAGCAGCACCGCTTCCTGATTGGTGCCGGAGTCGACGATGATCTTTTTACCGGCGATATCCGGCGCGGTTTTGATCTGGGTGATTTTACTGTCGGATTTGACGTAGAAACCCAGCGTATCCTGCCGATAAGTGGCGAAATCGAATTTGGTCTTGCGTTCGTTGGTCACGGTGATGTTGTAAACCGCGGCGTCATATTTGCCGGAGGCCACCCCCAGCGGCCAGTCTTCCCACGAGGTGGGCACCAGCTTGAGTTTCAACCCCAAACCGTCGGCCACCAGGCGCGCGATGTCCGCTTCGCTGCCAATCACCGTTTTATTGTCGCGGGCGTACAGGCCGAACGGCGGGCCGCTGCCCAGCAGAGAAATGGCGACCGTCAGCGTGCCGGGTTCCACGAACCGGAAGCCGGCGGGGATTTTGGCCACGGCTTCGGCGCTCTTCGCCGTGTGGATCGGCGTTTCGTTGGCGACGAGATCTACGCCTGGTGCGGCGGCGGCGGAAAAACTCAGCAGCGCCGCAATCACTATCATCTTTTTGCTATATATCATTATGTTAATTACCTTCATTATTATGGGTGTCACACGGTCGTTGCACTATCTCTAAAGGCGGCAGATCTGTGAACGAACAAAATCAACTAACCAATCTTGGAAAAAACATGAGGCGTCTCTGGCGGCGCCTAATCGATCGAGGATGAACCATGTCGTCGCGTTTCGCTACGTTGGGCCGCATACCGCGCGGCGTGTGGGTATTGGGTGGGGTGAGCCTGCTGATGGACGTTTCCTCGGAGATGATCCATAGCCTGTTGCCGCTGTTTATGGCGACGACGCTCGGCGCCAGCGTGATCGTCATCGGATTGATCGAAGGGCTGGCGGAGGCGACGGCGTTGATCGTCAAGGTGTTCTCCGGCGTGCTCAGCGATTATCTCGGCAAACGCAAAGGGCTGGCGCTGCTGGGTTACGGGCTGGGCGCCATCAGCAAACCGTTTTTCGCCATCGCATCGTCGTCCGGCATGGTGATGAGCGCGCGCCTGCTGGATCGCGTGGGCAAAGGCATCCGCGGGGCACCGCGCGATGCCCTGGTGGCCGACGTGACGCCGCCGGAGATCCGCGGTGCGGCTTTCGGGCTGCGCCAGTCGCTGGATACCGTCGGTGCCTTTTTAGGACCGCTGCTGGCCGTCGGCCTGATGCTGCTGTGGCACAACGATTTTCGCGCCATCTTCTGGGTGGCGGCGATCCCGGCGGCGCTGGCGATTGCGCTGCTGTTTTTCGGTCTGAAAGAGCCGGCCGCCGCGATAACCCACAAACGCACCAACCCGATTACCCGCGCCAACCTGCGGCTGTTGGGGCGCAGCTATTGGTGGGTGGTGAGCATCGGCGCGATCTTTACGCTGGCGCGTTTCAGTGAAGCGTTCCTGGTGTTGAAGGCGCAGCAGGGCGGCACGCCGCTGGCGTTGATTCCGCTGGTGATGGTCGCCATGAATCTGGTCTACGCCTGTTCGGCCTATCCGTTCGGTAAATTGTCCGACCGCATGAGCCATGAAGGATTGCTGAAAGCCGGGCTGCTGGTGCTGATCGCCGCCGACCTGGTATTGGCGCTGAGCGATCATTGGGTGGGCGTGCTGTTTGGCGTGGCGCTGTGGGGCGTGCACATGGGCATGACGCAGGGGTTGTTGGCGGCGATGGTGGCGCACACCGCGCCGGCGCACCTGCGCGGCACCGCGTTCGGCATGTTCAATCTGATCAGCGGCGTGGCATTGCTGCTGGCGAGTCTCGGGGCCGGAACCCTGTGGGAGCTGTTCGGTTCCGCCTCCACCTTTTACACCGGGGCGATCATCTGCGTGGTGACGCTTATCGGCATGAAGCTGGCGCCGTTCGGCGAACGGCAGGGCGCTTAGCGGCCCTCGACAGATTGCGGCATTGCCTGCAGCAATTCGGGCACCTGCTGGGACTCCACCGCCTGGCTGAACAGAAAACCCTGGCCGATATGGAAACCGGCTTCGCACAGCGTTTGGCGCTGCTGCTCGGTTTCCACGCCTTCGGCGATGATATCGATCGACAGCTTTTGACCGAGAATGCCGATGCTTTCCACGATCGCCAGGATCGCCGGTTCGGTGTTCATGCGCTGAATAAAGTCGCAGTCCAGCTTAATGCAGTCCAGCGGGTAATCCATGATATGGCTGAACGAGGAGTGGCCGGTGCCGAAGTCGTCCAGCGCGATGCGGATACCCATCTCTTTGAGCATTTGCAGCGCGCGCAGTACGTATTTCGAACCGTGCTTGTTGAACGCGTGTTCGGTCACTTCCAGTTCGATCAGGTGATGGGGAATGCGGAACTTCAGCAGGCGTTGCAGGAAGGTTTCGGCGTAGTTGTCGCGTAAAAACTCGATCGGCGACACATTCAGCGAGATAGGCCGCACCGCCACGCCGGCCGCGCGCCAGCGGGCGATATCGGCGAAGACTTTCAGCTGCATGGCTTCGCTGATCTTGGTTGCCAATTCGTAATCGTTGAACGCCTCGCTTACCGTCGCCGGCAGCTGTACGCCGTTTTGCGGGCAGTGCCAGCGCAGCAGCGCTTCAAAGCCAACGATGCTGCCGTCGATCAGGCAGACCTTCGGTTGGTAGCTGGGGCGGATGCAGTTGTCGCGCACGATCTGGCGCGCGTAGTTGAGCTGGCTGGCGCGCGCGCGGGCTTTGTCCATCATCTTGCGATCGAACATGTAGACGCCGCCGCGGCCGCCGTCTTTCAGTTCATACAGCGCGGTATCGGCGCATTTCATCAGCTCCGAAGCGTCGCGAGCGTCTTTGGGATAGATGGCGCCGCCGATGCTCATGCCGCAATGCAGCGTCTTGCCGCCGTGGGTGATCGGCGTCTCCAACTGCAGCAGAAACTTGTTGGCGATGCGGAAGATATCCTGCTCGTTTTCGACGTCGCTGATCACCACGGCGAACTCGTCGCCGCCGAGGCGGGAGACGAACGAATGCGCATTCATGCAGGCGCTGAGCCTTTTACCCAAGACCCGCAGCAGATGGTCGCCCGCCGCGTGGCCCAGCGTGTCGTTCACCAGCTTGAAGTGGTCAAGATCCAGCAGCATCAACCCAAGCGACTTTTTGCCGTGCAGGGCGCGCTTCATCTCTTGCTTCAGCTTTTTCTTGAATAAGCGTCGGTTGGGCAGGCCGGTCAATTCGTCATATTCGCTGGCGAGCAATAGACGCTGTGCCATCACGCGTTGCGACGTCACGTCGCGCGAGACGCACAAGATCTCGGCCACGGCGCCGTGTTCGTCGCTGACCGGCGTGAGAATGTTGTCCCAGTGCTGTTTTTTACCCTGCGGCGTCACGCTCAATCCTGTGAAGCGCGCATTCTTTCCTGCTCTGACGTTGCGCAGGGCCTTGCTGCCGCGGCGACGGATCTCGGGGGACAGGAGCCCCAGCCAGGGCATGCCAAACTCTTTTTGCGCCGGATCAAGACCGAGCGCCAGGCTGCCGGAGCGATTCACGTGGCGCAGCGTGCCGTCGTGATTGATGACTTTGATGCAGTCGACGCTGGCGTCCAGCATGTCTTGCTGGATAGAGAGCGCCTGAACGTTTTGCTGGCGTTGCAGCATTTGCGGATGGATGTCGGTGGCGGTGAGATACCAGCTGGGCTCCTTCGCCATGCCGTCCTGACGGGCGTTAAACGCCAGCATAAACCACCGGTAAGCGCCGCTGCGCTCGCGCAGACGGGCTTCGCCGGCGAACGAGGAGAGGGCAACGATCGCCTGGCGCCATTGCGCGGCCAGGCGATCGCGATCGTCGGGATGCAGTACATCGAGCCAGTCTGCGGCGCCGTGCTCACCGGCAATGGTGCCGGTATAGTCGCGCCACTGCTTATTGAAGTAACCGCCAAGGCGGTTGCCGAAGCAAATCAGACCCGGCAAGTCGTCTACGATTTCGCTATAGAGATCCATCGGATTATTGTTATTGCTCTGCTTGGGCAACAGGGTCATGCGGTATTTCCTCGGAAAATTACCCATATTCGTGCTCTATAGCAGAGCCTCTTTCAATATAGTCTTGCCAATGAAAATGGGAATAGCCAGCGGGCGCGGCTAAAAAACGGCCTGGTAGCATGAAATAGATTACGTAAGAACGCATTAGGAATACTCCTGTTATTTATAAGCCCCTCTTATATTGCATCGAAAAATAAGTGCTCCGACCACGGTGGGGTATTACCATAAAAATTAATCATTCTGATGTTTCTATTTGATGAAATGTTCAGGTGTTTTCATGCTCTTCCATCGGCTGCACTGCCGGCGCTATGCGCATTCACTGATAAAAATCTCACTTATGGCGGCAATATCCGTCATTTTATGCACTTTTCCGCGGTTGTCGTAGCGCCGTCGCCCGGCGTTTAGAGAAAAGTTATGATACAAATCAAGAAATGTTTTGTTTCATCTGTTGACACTTTGCTTACGTATAAGATAGCCTCGCGAATGAAAATCATTAGCAAAACTGGATTATGAAGCAAGATGCACCCACAGCCTGATCCTTACGCCCGGTCCCGATGGTCGGGTCATTCCGGCGCAACGGCGCCGGCAAGCGTACATTCGCCTCCTCTCCAGACGTCTGCGCCATAGGCGCCCGGCGCGATGGTATCCCTTTGTCTGTCTGCGCCCATTTACCTCTCTCAACATGTCTGTTCGTGCGGCCCGCGCCGGGCCCGCATGTGTTATCCGTCGTTTCACGATCATAGGAGGTTTCAGCGCGGTTAAAACGTCAGTTTTCTTCTGGGTATAAATAAACATGGAGCGTAAAATGATACTTAATAAAAGATTGAAGTTAGCGTATTGCGTTTTTCTGGGTTGTTATGGCTTATCCATTCATTCTTCTCTTGCTGCTTATCAGGATCCCGGTCGATTGGGCGTGCCTGACAGTTGGAAAACCGCGGAGTTTAATCGCCAATGGGGGCTTGAGGCTATTTCCGCCGAATTCGCCTATGCCAGAGGCTATACTGGAAAAGGTATAACCATCGGCGTTATCGATAACGCCATTCTTTCCCATTCTGAATTCGCCGGTAAACTGACGCGCCTGGATAACGGCAGTTATAATTTCTCGTATGATAAACAAGATAATATGTCTTTCGGCGATCACGGCACGCACGTAGCCGGTATTGCTGCGGCTAAAAGAGATGGCGCAGGCATGCACGGCGTCGCTTTCGACGCGGATATTATCGGCACCAAATTGAATGACTACGGTAACCGCAACGGCCGTGAGGAGTTGATTCAGAGCGCGGCTCGCGTCATCAACAATAGCTGGGGGATTGCACCGGACATTCGCCGTGACGCCAAAGGAGATATCATCTGGTTGCCGAACGGCAGGCCGGACTACGTGGCGTTCGTTAAAGGTGACGTGATCGCCGAGATGATGCGCAGTAAGGCCAGCGTGGAATGGGGCAGCGAACAACCGGTGCCTACCGGCGCGCACAGCGCCATGTCGACGCTGCTGCGGGCGGCCCGGCACGGTAAGCTGATCGTCTTCTCGGCGGGCAATTATAACAACTACAATATTCCCGAAGCGCAAAAGTCGCTGCCTTACGCCTTCCCGGACGTATTGAATAATTACCTGATCGTGACCAACCTGAGTGACGAAAATCATTTAAGCGTCTCATCGACCAGCTGCGGACAGACGGCCAGCTACTGTGTTTCTGCGCCGGGTTCCGATATTTACAGCACCGTCGGCCGGTTGGAGTCCAATACCGGCGGCGCCGTCAATCGAGAAGCCTTTAATAAGGGCGAGTTGTCGCTCAATCCCGACTACGGATATAAATCCGGCACCTCAATGGCGGCGCCACACGTCACCGGCGTCGCCGCCGTATTGATGCAACGCTTCCCTTATATGAGCGCTGATCAAATATCCACGGTAATTAAAACCACCGCCACAGATTTGGGCGTGGCCGGCATCGATAATTTATTCGGTTGGGGGCGAGTCAATTTACGCGATGCGATCAACGGCCCGAAAATGTTTATTACCAAAGAGGATATCCCGCAGGAATATTATGTGCCGGGTTCTTACAGTGAAAAACAGTTCGTGGCGAATATCCCCGGGCTGGGGAATATCGTCGAAGCGGGCACCCCGGTTGAGCGGCGTTGCACGTCGAGCGAATGCGACTACGATGTGTGGAGCAATGACATCGGCGGCCACGGCGGTTTGACCAAAACAGGCGCCGGCACACTGGCACTGTTGGGCAACAATACCTACGGTGGCGATACCTGGGTGAAACAGGGCACGCTGGCGATCAATGGGTCTGTGGCGTCCAACGTCTATGTCGAAAATAGCGGCACGTTGGCCGGTGACGGCACCGTGAGCGCTTTCCGGGCTGTTAGGGGCGGCAGCGTTGCGCCGGGCAACGGCATCGGCACGCTGCGCGTGTTGCACGACGCCATTTTTGATCGCGGTTCGCAGTATAACGTGGAAGTGGCGGACAATGGCCGCAGCGATAAGATCGCCGCGCGGCGCGCTTTCCTCAACGGCGGCAGTGTGAATGTCAGCCTGGAGCGCAGCCAAAACCTGCTGTCGCAGAATGAGGCGCAGAGTCTGCTGGGCAACAAGTACACCATCCTGACCACGACGGACGGCATTACCGGTAGATTCGAAAATGCCAATCCATCGTATCCGTTTGTCAACGTCGCGCTGGACTATCAGGGCAATGACATCGGCCTTGGCATCACGCGCACCGGTGCCAGCTTTGACAGCCTGGCCAGCACTGAGAACGAGAAAGCGGTAGCTCGTGCGGTGGAGACGCTGAACGCGACGGAACCGGTCATGGAAACGGCCAAGCGCAGCGTGGCGATCCCGGCGGCCGAAGAGGCCAATCTGCTGCAAAGCGATGGGGGCGAGGCGCAAGCCGTGAGCGAAGAGGCGAGCATCGTGGCGGGCCATCCGGTCTATGAAAGCTTCCTCGGCTTCACCTCGGCCAGAGAATTGCAACAGGCGACCCGTCAACTGTCCGGCCAGATCCACGCGGATATGGCTTCCGCCCAGATCAACGCAAGCCATTACCTGCGCGATACCGCCACCGAGCGCTTGCGCCAGGCGGAAGGCCGCCGCACCGCTACCGACATTAAAGCGGATGACAACGGCGCCTGGGCGAAGCTGTTGGGTAGCTGGGGGCATGCTTCCGGCAACGACAACGCCACCGGTTACCAGACCTCCACCTATGGCGTGCTGTTAGGGCTGGACAGTGAACTGTTTGACGACGGCCGGCTTGGCATGATGACCGGGTATACCCGCACGTCGCAGGATGGCGGTTATCAGTCAGATGCTCACAGCGACAACTACCACCTGGGGCTGTACGGCGACAAACGCTTCGGCGCGTTGGCGCTGCGTGCGGGCGGCACCTATACCTGGCATCGCATCGACACCTCGCGCTCGGTGAACTACGGCGCGCAGTCGGATCGCGAGAAGGCCAAGTATAACGCGCGCACCGGTCAGCTGTTCATCGAAAGCGGCTACGACTGGACGAGCGATGCGGTCAATCTTGAGCCGTTCGCCAACCTGGCGTATACCCATTACCGTAACGAGGAGATCAACGAGCAAGGCGGGGCAGCGGCGCTGCGCGGCGACAAACAAAGTCAGTCCGCCACCGCCTCGACGCTGGGCCTGCGCGCCGACACCGAGTGGCAAACCGACAGCCTGGCGATCGCGCTGCGCGGCGAGCTGGGTTGGCAGCATCAGTACGGCAAGCTGGAACGTAAAACGCAGCTGATGTTCAAGCGCACTGATGCGGCGTTCGACGTGAACAGCGTGCCGGTTTCTCGCGATGGCGCGGTGCTGAAAGCGGGCGTCGATGTGTCGATTAACCAAAACGCCGTCCTGTCCCTTGGCTACGGCGGGCAGCTGTCGTCCAACCATCAGGACAACAGCGTCAATGCCGGCCTGACCTGGCGCTTCTGATCGCGTTTACCCCGTTTGATCTGACTCAGCCTCCATCGTCACGATGGGGGCTTTTTATTGCGCGCGCGGAAGAGACAGGCCTGGCGGCGGTGTTTTCACAGGATAAATGAGCGTTAGAACAGGATGTTGCTGATGAAAAGAGGAACAGGCATGAAAATGAAACGGATGGTTAATACTCTGTTGTTCAGGCAGTCAGCCCAAAAAAAGGAGACGTCATGCAACGTCTCCCTCGAAATGCTCCATTGAGCGCGGTTCGCCGCTTTATTTAACCGGCTTTCCGGCGATTATTTATCCAGCGCGTAAGCGATGACGTAATCACCGCGATCCGGCGACTGACGTGCACCGCCGGCGGAAATGACGACATACTGCTTACCGGTGGTCGGCGAGACGTAACTCATCGGCGTGCCGCCGCTGCCGACCGGCAAGCGCGCTTTCCACAGCTCCTGCCCGGTGGACGAATCAAAGGCGCGCAGATAATAATCCTGCGTACCGGCGATAAACACCAGGCCGCCTTGAGTCGCCAGCGTGCCGCCCAGCGTCGGCATGCCGACCGGCATCTGCGCGCGCATTTTGATGCCGAACGGCCCGGTATCCTGCACCGTTCCTACCGGAACCTGCCACACCACTTTGCGCGTCTGCAAATCGATGGCGGAGAGGGTGCCGAAAGGCGGTTTTTGGCAAGGAATGCCCAGCGGCGACATAAAGCGATTCTTATTGACGGCATACGGCGTGCCTTTGAGCGGGACTGCGCCCATGCCGGTATTCACGGCTTCACCGCCGTTGCCGGCCGGCGCGCCGGCGTCGGCTTTCTGCGGGATCATCTGCACCCACAGCCCCAGACGCATATCGTTGGCGAAAATATAGCGGTTGTTCGGGTCGGTAGAAAGACCGCCCCAGTTCATGCCGCCCAGCGAGCCGGGGAAGCTGAGGGAAATGTCGGTGTCCGGTGCGGTGAACAGGCCGTCATAACGCATCGATTTAAAGCTGATACGACACATTAATTGATCGAATGGCGTAGCGCCCCACATGCCGGACTCGCTGAGCGTCTGCGCGCCAATCTGCGGCATGCCGACGGAGAACGGCTGCGTGGCGGAATATTGCTCGCCCGGAATGGTGCGGGTCTTCACCGGCAGTTCCTTCACTTCGGTCAGCGGTTTGCCGGTATGGCGATCCAGCACGAAGATCTGCCCGCTTTTGGTGCCGATAACCAGCGCAGGGCGGGTGGTGCCGTCCTGCATCGGGAAGTCGAGCAGGCTGGGCTGCATCGGCAGATCGAAGTCCCACAGATCGTTATGCACGGTCTGATAGACCCATTTCTCTTTGCCGGTGGTCGCGTCGAGCGCCAGCACCGAGGCGCCGTATCGGTGATCCAGCGCGTTGCGGTTGGCGCCCCACAGATCGACGGAGGAGCTGCCCATCGGCAGGAAGACCGTGTTCATCGCCGGATCGTACGACATCGGCGCCCAGGAGTTCGGGGTGCTGCGCACGAAGTGTTGATCCGGTTTCAGGGCCGCGTTCGGCTGTGGATTGCCCGGGTCAAACGCCCAACGCATTTCGCCGGTGATCACGTTGAAGCCGCGCAGCACGCCGCCGGGCATATCGGTTTGCACGTTATCGGCAACGCGCCCGCCAACCACCACGGTGGTGCCGGCCAGCGTCGGCGCCGACGTCAGTTGATATTTCGGATCGGCGGCGTCGCCCAGACCGGCCTTCAGATCCACCACGCCCTGGTTACCGAAGTGTTGGCAGAATTCGCCGTTGTCGGCGTTAATCGCCATCAGGCGCGCGTCGATGGTGTTCATCAATATGCGCCGTTGGCAGCTGTCGCCGGCCGCCAGCGCGACGGGCGCGGCGGGGGTTGAACCCGGCACGCTCGGCGCGGGCAACGGCTTGTTGACGTCGAAGTAGGCCAGGCCGCGACAGCGGTTCCATACCTGCGACTTGGCATTGACTTCTCGCCGCCAGATTTCTTTGCCGCTGTCGGCGTCGACGGCGATCACATTGTTATGCGGCGTGCACAGGAAAATACGGTTGCCGATCTGCAGCGGCGTTTGCTGATCTTCCGCGCCGTTGCCATCGGGGCTGACAGGAATGTCACCCGTATGGAACGTCCAGGCGACTTTCAGCTCCCGCACGTTATCGTGGGTGATCTGATCCAGCGCGACGAAACGGCTGCCGCCCGGCGTATTGCCGTAGTTATCCCAATCTTTCTGCTGGTGCGCTTTATCAACCGGGATCAGCGGCAGCGGCTGGCCGCTGAAGGCAACGGTGGGATGCGGCTGGAACATTTGGACAAAGGCGCCGACCATGCCGACCGCCAGCAAGGCGGAGAGCAGGTAAGCCGGCTTGGCCAACGGCGCTTTGCCTTCGCGCTTGCGCAGCGCCGGCCAGGTGAGGAAGGCCAGCAGCATCAGGCCGGTCGGCACCATCAGGCGGGAAATCAACGGCCAGAAATCAAAACCGGCGTCCAACGGCGCCCAAATCACGGTGCCGATGAACACCGCCAGGAACAGCCAAACCGCTGAGGACTTGCGGCGGAAAAACTGAATGGCTGACAGCAGGATGACGAGGCCGGCAATCAGGAAGTAGGCGCTGCCGCCCAGCGTGAGCAGTTTGCCGCCGGCGACGGTGAAGAACAGGCCGGTGGCGGCCAGGATGATGCCCAACAGGCAACACCACAGCGTAAGTTTTATGCCCGAACGTACATTGGCATCTGACATTGAAAAATCTCCAATAACATACTGATTCTTAAGGGTGAAAAGGTCGTTATTTGCGATTATTGTAACATTGGTGGAGGTGCGTTTGTTAAGGATATGTAACTGTTTTTATGAGGGAAAAGCCGACGTTATCGGCACAACCTCGGTTTGGCTTAGAGGAATATCCGTTTCTGCCAGTGTATGAGCTGCGCGGCAGGCAGAGAGGCAATAAAAACGGAGAGAGTGGGGGCGGCTAATGGCTATAGTTTGAGATTGTTGTCTGATTGCGCGCCCGACGTATGACCGCAAGCGCGTGTCGCATGGCGTGCTGCGCCGTGGCGTTATTAGACAAGGATGACGCCAGTCTGATCTGGCGCTTCTGATCGCGTTTACCCCGTTTTGACTTTACTCAGCCTCCATCGCAACGATGGGGTTTTTATTGGGTGGGCGGCAAGCCGTCGACGATCGTAATCATCGCTTCCGCCACGTGGCGCCGCTGTTGTTTCGCCAACTGATAGGCCGGCGAATGATAGCAGGCTAACGCGGTGGCGTAGTCGTCGAATTCGATCAGCACATGCTTCACAAACGCCGGGCCTTCCAGCGTTTGCGCCTGTTCGCCGCGGGCGAGAAAACGGGCGTTGTACTGGCGAAACGCCTGGGGTGCCAAATCCATATAATGCTGATATTGCTGTGGATCTTTCACAGTGACATGGGCAATCCAGTAAGCGGGCATCTCAGGACTCCTGTTGCAGAATGCGTTTGGCTAGCGCGGCGGCCTCGGTCAGGTGATCGATGACTTCTTGCCTGGCCTGCGTCGGATTGTTTCGTTCGATGGCGTGATAGATCCGCGTCATGCGTTCGAAACCGGCCAGCTGACGCTCCGGGGTTTTCAGGGTCAGGGCGCGCAGGCGGCTGATGCGGCTGTTCAAACGCTGCACGATTTCCCAGGCGATGGCGTGATGGGCCACCTGGAAAATGGTTTCATAAAAGGCCTGCGACGCTTCAACGCGCTGAATATCGTCCAGCCCGGCCGAAGCCTGATTAATCGCAATTAATTTTTCATGCAGTTTCTTTTTATCTTCCGGCCCGGCTTTTAAGGCGCAGTCGTGAGCGGCATCCTGTTCAAGCAGCAGGCGAATATTATAAATCTGCTCGGCAATTTCCCAGGTCAGAATAGCGACAATCGGTCCTTTCTTGCCGAGCGTTTCAATGAGTCCCTCCGCTTCGAGATAACGGATGACCTCGCGCACCACGCTGCGGCTGACGCCCAGCTCCTCGCACAGGCTGCGTTCCACCAAACGATCGCCGGCCTGAAAATACCCTGAGATAATCGCCTGCCTAATTTTCGCCAATGCCAATTCGCGCAAGGTGACCGGTGCATTCTCAATCTTCAATGACGCCTGAACCATAATTGTCTCTATTTTTTGTGGATCATCATTAATCCGGATAACGACGCGTATTTCCGTTTGCCCGGTACTATTAACATCTTTCCAACCCGCAAAGCAACGGCGGCCGATTTTGCGCCGCATCGCCAAAACGGCGAATGTTGCAGCAGCTCACAAAATCGAAAGATAGCCTAAAAAAACCGCTTTTCGTTGCCGATACCCGCGGGCTCAACGGGTTCGGCACGGGCACCGGCCGCTGAGCGGAAGCGGTCGTAGCCGGCGTTTCTCGACCGATCAGAGTCTCCAGATTTTTATTAATACATTGATTAATAATCATTATTCTCAACCTCTCTCTGTCGCCTCACCTGAAATTAAGAATACCGTATTATGGTATACCAAATTTTGACATGCCAATCTGCCCGATGTTATACCCTCGACTCGCGACATCTGATTAACATTTGATTTACTTTTCGAGGTCCCTTATGCATCAAGACATTCGCAAGACCCTGGTTTCGACAGAAACCCTCTACGCCGACGGTGGCAAGTCGGCGAGCAAACCGCTGGTGATGATCGCCGCGGCGGCGGTGATTAAAAATCCCTGGGCCGGGCAAGGCTTTGTTGAGGATCTGGCGCCAAAGATTCGAGAAATGGCGCCGGTGCTGGGTGAGCTGCTGACCGGTTTGATCCTCAAGGAGGCCGGCTCCGGCGAACGGGTGGAAGCCTTCGGCAAAAGTGCGGTCGTGGGGTTGGGCGGCGAGCTGGAACACGCCTCGGCGCTGATTCACACGCTGCATTTCGGCAACCACTATCGCTCGGCGGTCAACGGCAAAAGCTATCTGGCGTTCAACAATACCCGTGGGCCGGCCAACGCGCCGATCCTGATCCCGATGATGGGGAAAAACGATGAAGGCAGCCGCGAGCACTACCTGACATTCCAGTTCAACATCAACGACGCGCCCTTCGACGACGAGATCGTCATCGCACTGGGCGCGGCGCTGGGGGGGCGGCCGCATCATCGTATCGGCAACCGTTATTTGGATCTGAAAGAGCTGGGCCATGATCAGAACAATCCGGCAGCTGTCTGAGCCCGCTCTGCGGGTGGGGTATCTGGAGGCCGGGCGTGGTGAGCCGCTGGTGTTGATCCACGGCGTAGGCATGAATGCGGAGACTTGGTATCCCCAGCTCGATGCGCTTAGCGCGCACTTTCGGGTCATCGCCGTCGATATGCCGGGCCACGGCAAAAGCGAAGGCTTTGCCCACGCCGCGACGCTGGAGGATTACGTGCGCTGGATGGCGGCCTTCTTAAACACCCTGGATGCGCCGAGCGTTGCGGTGGCTGGGCATTCGATGGGGGCGTTGATCACCGCCGGTTTGGCGATCGATTATCCGGAGCGGGTCAATCGCGCCGTGGTGATTATGGAACGAACGTTACCCGAAGAGTCGCAGGAAAAGCTCTACCAGGAGATGATCGAACTCTGCGAACTCGCCGATCGCGGCGGCATGCACGCCATCTGGACCGGTGAGCACCACGGCATGAATTTTACCATCGCGCCGAATCCGTTCATCAATCTGGCGGACATTGCCCGGCGCACCTCTCGGGTGCGGCTCGGCACCGGCACCATCATTGCGCCGTTCAATCACCCGATCCGTCTGGCGGGTGAGGCGGCGATGACCGACATCATCACCGGCGGCAGGCTGGAGCTGGGCATCGCGCGCGGCGCTTATTCCTATGAATACGAACGGCTGATGCCCGGTTTGACCGCCTGGGATGCCGGGCAGCGCATGCGCGAGCTGATCCCGGCGGTGAAAAAACTCTGGCAGGGCGACTATGCCCATCAGGGGGAGTACTGGTCATTCCCGGCAACCACCTCCTCGCCGCTGCCGAAACAGCAGCCGCATCCGCCGATTTGGGTGGCGGCGCGCGATCCCAACAGCCACGAATTTGCGGTGCAAAACGGCTGCAACGTTCAGGTTACGCCGCTGCATCAGGGGGAAGAGGAGATCGTGCGGCTGGTGACCTGTTTCAACGAGGCGCGCGCCCGCTTCGCCGCCGATCAGCCGCTGAAGATCATGCTGTTGCAGCATGGCTACGTCGCGGAAGACGAGGCGGACGCCCGCCTGGCGGCGGAAGAGCTCAACCGTTTCTACCACTACTTCGGCGCCTGGTTCAAGAACCAGCGGCCGGTGCGGCAAGGGCTGATTCAGCCGCTGAGCGACGAAGAGATCGCCGCCAATACCTATTACTCCGCCGACATGATGCGCGCCAACCTGGCTATCGGTACCGCCAATGAGGTCATTACGCGGCTGAAAAAATATGAGGCGCTGGGTTATGACGAGTTTGCGCTGTGGATCGATAGCGGCATGAGCTTTGCGCGTAAAAAGGCCTCTCTGGAGCGGTTCATTCGCTGCGTGATGCCGGAATTTCACTGACGGAGGCGCTGATGGAATCGTTCAAACTCTACATCGACGGCCGATTTGACGCCGGTTCGGCGACCTTCGCCTCGCTCAACCCGGCGACCGGTGAACCCTGGGCGCAGATAGCGGAAGCCCGCACTCAGGATGTGGATCGCGCCGTTGCGGCGGCGCACCGGGCGTTCCAGGGGGCCGAGTGGCGCGACATGACCGCCGGCGCGCGCGGCAAACTGTTGTTGCGGCTGGCCGACTTGCTGGAACAGCACGCTCCCGAGCTGGCGCGGCTGGAGACGCTGGATACCGGCAAGATCATCCGGGAAACCCAGGCGCAGATCGCTTACGTGGCGGAATACTACCGGTACTACGCCGGCTTGGCCGACAAGATGGAAGGCAGCGTGCTCGCGATCGACAAACCGGACATGGAAACCTGGGTGCGACGCGAACCGATCGGGGTAGTGGCGGCGATCGTTCCCTGGAACAGCCAGCTGTTTCTCGCGGCGGTGAAAATCGGCCCGGCGATCGCCGCCGGCTGCACGCTGGTGGTCAAGGCGGCGGAAACCGCGCCGGCGCCGCTGCTGGCGTTCGCAAAATTGATAGACGAGGCCGGTTTTCCTCGTGGCGTGTGCAATGTGATCACCGGCTTTGCCGCCGAATGCGGCGCGGTGCTGATGGCGCATCCGCAGGTAGATCACATCGCCTTTACCGGCGGCGCGGAAACCGCGAAGCACATCGTCCGCGGCAGTGCGGAAAATCTCGCCAGCACCTCGCTGGAGCTGGGAGGAAAATCGCCGTTTATCGTCTTCGACGACGCGGATCTGACCAGCGCGGCGAATGCACAGGTGGCGGCCATTTTCGCCGCGTCGGGCCAGAGCTGCGTGGCCGGTTCGCGCCTGCTGGTGGCGGAAAGCATCAAAGACGCGTTCTTGACTCGGCTGACGGAGAAGGTGCGCAACATCCGCATCGGGCCGCCGGATCGCCCGGATACCCAGTTCGGGCCGCTGTGCACCCGGCAGCAGCAAGAACGGATCGCCGCCATCGTCAGCCGCTCGCTGGAGCAGGGGGCGAAACTGGTGATTGGGCATACGGCGATCGATTCACCGGGCTTTTACTACCCGCCGACGATCGTCGATTGCAGCGGGCACCCCGATGCCGAGTGCGTTAAGCAAGAGCTGTTCGGCCCGGTGCTGTCGGTGTTGACCTTCAGGAACGAAGCGGAGGCGGTTCAGCTTGCCAATGACTCAGCCTATGGCCTGGCGGCCGGCATTTTCACGCAGAACCTGACGCGCGCGCATCGCGTGACGCGTCGTCTGCGGGTGGGCGTGGTGTGGCTCAACACCTATCGGGCGGTATCGCCGCTGGCGCCGTTTGGCGGCTACGGCAAGTCGGGGTTTGGTCGCGAAGGCGGGATGGACGCCGCGCTGGAATACACCACCAGCAAGACGGTCTGGCTGCGCACCAGTGACGATCCGATAGACGATCCCTTCGTCATGCGCTGAGTCAGCGCAATCAGGCGCGATCCCCGATCGCGCCGGCAGCCCTGTTTTCATCGCGTTGATACCGGCGACGGCAATGTCGCCGGGGCAAGCGCACGCTTTTTTCGACGTATTCGTACCCTACACGCTGTAAAAAAATAATAATCCACGTTAACCGGGGGATATATGAATTCTCAGCCAGAGCAGACCGCGTTTATTGAAGACAAGTCGATCGATTTTGTTCCCGCCGGGGAGCGTCATGGCCATGCCCGCAGCCTGTTCACCCTGTGGTTTTGCACCAACATTGCGCCGCTGGCGGTAGTGACCGGTGCCATCTCCACGCAAACGTTTCATCTCGATATTCTCTCGGCGCTGAGCGCGATTATCGCCGGCCATCTGTTCGGCGGTATTTTTTTGGCGTTGACCTCGGCTCAGGGGCCGCAGGTCGGGATACCGCAAATGGTGCAGAGCCGGGCGCAGTTCGGCCGGTACGGTTCGCTATTGGTGATCGTATTTGCCACGGTGATCTATCTGGGGTTCTTTATTTCTAACATCACCCTTTCGGGCAAGGTCATCCATAACGTCATTCCGTCGTTGAACATCGGTGTGGCCACGGTGATTGGCGCGGTGTTGGCGACGCTGATCGGGGTGGTGGGCTACCGTTTCATCCACAAAATCAACAAAGTCGGCGCCTGGGTGATGGGCAGCGCGCTGATTCTCGGATTGATATTAATGTTTTCTCAACCGCTGCCGGCGGATTTTTGGCAACGCGGATCGTTCAGCATTGCCGGTTGGTTCGCCACGTTCTGCATCGGCGCCGTCTGGCAAATCAGCTTTTCGCCCTACACGTCAGACTATTCGCGCTACCTGCCGGCGGAAGTCGGCATTGCCAAACCCTTCCTGTATACCTATTTCGGCGCCTGCAGCGGCACCATTTTAGCCTTCGTGTTCGGCATGGTGGCGGTCAATCTGGTCACCGGCAGCGACGATGCCATGGTGGCGGTGCGCCAGGCGACGGGAGGATTGGGGCCGGTGCTGATGGTGCTGTTTCTGATCAACATCATCTGCCATAACTCGATGAATTTGTACGGTGCGGTGCTGTCGCTGATTACCGCCGTACAAACCTTCTTACCGCAGTGGATGCCAAATGCGCGCATACGCACGCTGTTCTCGGCGCTGATTTTGCTGGGGGCGGTGTGGGTGGCGCTGGTTGCCTCGGCCAACTTCGTTCATCTGTTCCTGAATCTGATCTTTGCCTTGATCTCGGTGCTGATCCCGTGGTGCATGATCAACCTGATCGATTTTTACCTGCTTAACCGCCAACGCTATGACATCTCGGCTATTTTCAGCGCCGACGGCGGGCGCTATGGCCTGCTCAACACCCGCGCGCTCGGCGTTTATTTCGGCGGTATTGCGGTGCAGGTGCCTTTCGTTGAGAACGCGTTCTTCTCCGGCCCTTACGCCAATCTGATCCCGGGCGCAGACATTTCCTGGGTGATAAGCATGGTACTGACCGGTATCGCTTACCCATTGTGTTGTTCACGACGGGCTAACTGGGCAGTGCAGGTTTAAACGCTCTCGATTCGGAAGATCCGTTGCTGCCAGCTTCGCAGCTGCACTGCCGGCATTGTAGCCACCCGCGCCACTGCGGGGCGATGCTCCAACGCGATTTCCCGCGCGCGCTGCAGCGGCGCGCCGCTGGGGTGCTGCAAGCTTTGCCGCAGCGCTTGTTGCGTTTGATCCAGCTCGCCAGCGCCAACGTGCGCCAGCTCATGGCGCATGTGCAGTAAGAATTCGTCGGTTAACTGCCGCAGCTGTACAGTGGTGAACGTCGGGGATTGCAGTGCGAACAGCAGGCCCTCGGCATCGGCACAGCGGTGGAAGGCGCATTGCACCACGTAGCCCACGTTGCGTTCCACGCGCAGCCGCTGAAAATAGCGCGGTGCGTAAAGTTGAGCCAGCACGCGCAGCGCCCAGCGGCCTTCGGCTTCCTCGTCTGGCAGCGGGTAAAACTGCAGTAAGGCGTGTTCGGCACCGCTTTCCGTCAGCGTGACGGGTCGATGGGGCTGATGTGTCGGCATCTGAGGCTCGGCGGCCACGGAATAGGGGAAGTCGCACAGCAAGTGCGACAGCCGCCGTTTTAACTCGCTATCGCCGCCGATCAAGGTGGCATGCCACCGAGTCGCTGTGGCTATTGGTGCGCTGAGCGCCGTCGGCAATTGGGCTAACAGGCGGCGAATGGCGATATCATTTTGCTCTTTCAGCTGCGTATGGCGCAGATTTCTCGCCGCCTCGTTGAGGATGGTCGGCGTGAGTGCCGCCAGTGCCCGGTTCACTACGCTCAGTCCGTGACAGATCAGCGCGTGGCTACCCGCCAGCTGCAGCAGCCACACGCCCTGATGGCGTTCGAAACTTAGATGCCCATCCCGATGCGCCAGCTCTGCCGCCCCGGCGCGCAGCGCCGCCTGCCAGCCGTAGGCTTGTTCATCGCTGAAGGTGCCGGACGGCGCCGGCCGCAGCAGCAGCACCGGCTGCGCCTCTCCGGGGAGCAGGTGCCGCAGCGGCGCCTGGCCGGAAGGCAATGACGGGATCGGCAGCGCCGCCGAGGAGGAAAAAAAGCGGAACGGTTCCGCTGTAGAATTCAGCTCAGCGCCGGCGAAGGGGCCAAGCGCCAGCGGCAGCCCCTGAATTTCACGGGTTTCACTGTCGCCTTCGGGCTGCACGGCCAGGCGACGACGCGGCGCGCTAATCAGCGCCGCAATACGCCGCGGCCAATCGTCGTTCTCCTCCGCCGGCGGCAGCCCAAGCGCTCTGGCGCGCAACTGATCGAGCGGCGTCAAACGGTGGAAATCGCGGTTCGCCAGTTGCCCGAAATGCTCGAGTTGGCCTGGTGTCAGCGAGTTCAGCGCCTGCAGCCATGCCAGCAAGGCGCTTTCGATATGGGCGGCCTCAGACGCCGAGCCGTGATTGACGGTGAAAATAAAACTCAACAGGGCACTGTTTTCTCCGCAGCGGGCATAATCCAGCCGAACGGCGTCGCTCCACGCGTGTGCGCGCAGCCGGGCCAGCAGCCCGCCAGGGGCGTCGTCCAGCAATAAACGCTCAAGCCGCCGCAGCCAGCCGCGTGAACGGCAGTGCGGCAGGGCAAACACCAGCCGCAGCTGCGGCGCGCCGGGAAGAGACAGCGTGTAATCTTGCCCGGCGGCCAGCGGCGGCAATGTCTCGGGCGGCGCGGCGCTGCCCGACGGCAAACCGCCACCGTAGCGCTGCGCCAGCGCATGCAGCTGCTCGAGCGATTGCGGGCCTTGCAGCCACAGCGTCATGTTCGGTGCGCGGTAATAATGGTGGTGAAACTGCCGCAACGCCTGCTGCAACGCGGAAATATCGCTGCCGAAAGCGGCGCGGCTGCCGATATGAAAGCGATGCAACGCGTCAAATCCGCTGAACATCTGCCGCTGCGCCGCTTCGCAGCGGGTTTCAACATCGGCGCGCAGCAGGCGATATTCGGCGTCGATGACCTCGATCTCCTGGGCGACGGCTTCAGTCGCCAGCTGCGGGGCGGCGAGCATATCGCTCAGTCGAGCCAACCCATCCGCCAGATGGACGGCGCCCACCTCAAAGAAAAACGCGGTTTGCGTGGCCTGGGTGGTGGCGTTTAACCGGCCACCGACCGCCTGCGTCCAGCCCATCAGCCCATCTTGCGCGCTGAAGTTCGCGCTGCCGCGAAACAGCATATGCTCCAGCAGATGCGCCAGGCCGGGCCAGGCGACGGGCGCCTGAAAGCTGCCGGCTTCTATGCGCACCAGCGCGGCGGCGCCGGTAGCGGTGGGGTCGCTTATCGCCTTGACGGCCAAACCGTTATCGAAGTGCCATGAGGCGGCGCGTGTCATCGTCAACTCTTGAAGATCAAACGGGAGTTGGTCTGATTACGAAATCGCAGCTGATCGATACCGATCTGCGAGCGATTCGCCGCCTCCCGCGCCGCCAGGATGGTGCCGTGATGCGGCGATTTGCCGCACACCGGGTCGGCGTTGTCGGCGTTGCCGGTCAGCATGAACGCCTGGCAACGGCAGCCGCCGTAGTCTTGCTCTTTCTCCGAACAGGAACGGCAGGGCTCCGGCATCCAGTCATAGCCGCGATAGCGGTTAAAGCCGAAGGAGTGGTACCAGATATGCTGCAGATCGTGCTCTAGCACCGACGGAAACTTAATCGGTAACTGACGGGCGCTGTGGCAGGGTAACGCCATGCCTTCCGGCGTCACGCTCATGAAAATAGCCCCCCAACCGCCCATGCAGCCTTTAGGCCGCTCCTCGTAGTAATCCGGCGTGACGAACAGCAGGTTAGCCAGTTTGCCGTCGGCGGCCATACGCTCGCGATAGCGTTTCACCACCGCTTCCGCCTCGGCGATCTGCTCGCGGGTCGGCAATAGGCCCTGGCGATTGAGGTGTGCCCAGCCATAAAACTGGCAGGTCGCCAGTTCGACGTCGTCGGCGTCCAGCTGGATCGCCAGTTCGATAATGCGGTCGATCTGGCCGATGTTATGGCGATGCAGCACGAAGTTGAGCACCATCGGATAGCCGAGCGCCTTGACCGCCTTGGCCATCGCCAGCTTCTGCTGAAACGCCCTGGCGGAGCCCGCCAGCGCGGCGTTCAACGTTTCGTCGCTGGCCTGAAAGCTGATCTGGATATGGTCCAGCCCGGCGTCGGCGAAGGTCTGCAGCTTCTTCTCGGTCAGGCCGATGCCGGAGGTGATCAGGTTGGTGTAAAAACCGAGATCGCGCGCGGCGGCGATCAGCTCGGGCAGGTCTTTACGCACCAGCGGCTCGCCGCCGGAAAAACCGAGCTGCACGCTGCCCATCGCCCGCGCCTGGCGAAACACGTCGATCCACTGCGCGGTGGTCAGCTCTGTTTCCTGCGCGGCAAAATCAAGCGGGTTGGAGCAATAGGGGCACTGCAGCGGGCAGCGGTAGGTCAGCTCCGCCAGCAGCCAGAGCGGCGGGTTCACCGCCGGCGCGTGTTCTTCAGTCACGGAAGGTCACCCATTTCTGTTCGTAGGCGCGCTGGAAAAATTCCAGCACGTCGTCCGCCAACCCTTCGGCGCCGGGGAAGCGGGCGTTCAACTGGGCGATGATGCCGTTCAGCGTAGTGTGGCCGTCAACCAGTTGCAAAATGGCGGCGGCGCTGTCGTTCAGCTTGGCCATGCCCTCGGGATAGAGGATCACGTGGCGGTTCTGCACCTGCTCCCATTGCAGACGGTAGCCGCGGCGGAAGACAGGGGTGTGTTCAGGATTCAGCGTCATTACACCAGCCTCTGGTTGTGCCATACCCGCGCGGCGGTCACGCTGTGGTAAGGCGGGCGGTTCAGGGTATAGGCCATGCTCATGGCGTCCAGCATGCTCCACAGAATGTCCAGCTTGAACTGCAGGATCTCCAGCATGCGCTGCTGCTTTTCAACGGTGTCGCAATAGTCCAGCGCCAGCGCCAGGCCGTGTTCCACGTCGCGATTGGCCTGGCCGAGGCGGCTGCGAAAATAGTCGTAACCGGCGGCGTCGATCCACGGATAGTGCTGCGGCCAGCTGTCGAGGCGCGATTGGTGGATTTGCGGCGCGAACAGTTCGGTCAGCGAGCTGCAGGCCGCTTCCTGCCAGCAGGCGCGGCGCGCGAAATTGACGTAGGCGTCCACCGCGAAGCGCACGCCCGGCAGCACCAATTCTTCAGAGAGCAGGGCGTCGCGCTGTAGCCCAACGGCTTCGCCCAGGCGCAGCCAGGCTTCGATGCCGCCTTCACTGCCGCCGTAGCCATCGTGATCCAGGATGCGCTGCACCCATTTACGGCGGGTTTCCGGTTGCGGGCAGTTGGCCATGATCGCCGCGTCTTTGATAGGAATGCTGGTCTGGTAATAGAACCGGTTGGCCACCCAGCCCTGGATCTGCTCCCGGGTCGCTTCGCCATTGTGCATCGCGATGTGGTACGGGTGGTGGATATGGTAATAAGCGCCTTTGGCGCGCAGCGCCGCTTCAAATGCCGGCGGAGTCAGGGGCAGTGGTTGCGTCATGGCGGTTCCCTACAGTTCGATATTCATGCCGTCCCAGCTCACCTCGATGCCGGCGGCGGTCAGGCTCTGCCGTTCCGCGGAGTCTTCATTGAGGATCGGGTTGGTATTGTTGATGTGGATCAGGATCTTGCGTTTGGCGGGCAAGGCGCTGAGCAGGGCCGCCAGCCCGTGCTCTTCCGCCAGCGCCAGGTGCCCCATGTCTTTGCCGGTATTGCGTCCCACGCCGGCGTTGGCCAGCTCGTTGTCGCGCCACAGCGTGCCGTCGATCAGCAGGCAATCCGCCCGGCGCAGCCAGGGCATCAGCGTCTCGTCCGGCTCCCCCAGGCCCGGTGCGTACAGCAGACCGGTCCCGCGCGCGGTATCTTCGATAAACAGCGCCACGTTGTGGCCCGGCAGCGGGCGATCGCGGTACGGCGAATAGGGGGGCGCGTTGCTGAGCAGCGGAATGGCGGTGAAGCGCACGTTTGGGCAGACCATCGTGCGGAACGGTTCGCCGGGCGTCACCGGGTGGTGAATCAACCCGCCGTTCCAGTGGGAGAGCATGGGAAACACCGGGAAGCCGGTGCTGAGATCGTCATGCACTTCAGGGGTGCACCAGACGTGGTGCGGGCAGCCCTCACGCAAATTGAGCAAGCCCGCGCTGTGATCGATCTGGCTGTCGGTCAGCACGATCGCGCCGATACCGGTGCCGCGCAGCACGTCGGGATTGTTCAATTCGGGCGAAGCCAGCAGCTGATGACAAATATCCGGTGAAACGTTGCACAGCACCCAGTTTTTACCGTCGTCGCTGACGGCGATGGAAGATTGCGTGCGGCGCGTAGCATTGATGCTGTGGCTGCGAACGCCCCGGCAGTTGTCGCAGTTGCAATTCCACTGGGGAAAGCCGCCGCCCGCCGCTGAGCCGAGAACTTTTATCTGCATGTCTGAACCAGAAAAAGAGGGAAAGAAATGCCCGCGCGAAAGGCGGGCAGACAGGCGATTAACGGTTGGAAATGTACAGCGTCACTTCCAGCCCCAGACGCAGGTCAACAAACTCAGGTTTAGTCCAGGTAGTCATAGCGGTGCTCCTTTACATGCATCGTGATAGTTCGAGCCCAATGAGAAATTTTCGCATTAGGCCGGCCCAATGTTGGCGAAATGTGACGAAGATCGCAACCTTTAAAGCGTAACCGGGTTATTCACCCCAGGTGGCGGCGAGCGCGTTCAGCCAGTTGCGCCAGGTCAGCTTCTCCAGCAGTCGGTTATCGAACCCGGCCTGCGCCAGCGCTTGCGTCAGGCGCGGCAGGCCTGCGGCGTCCTCCAACGGTTGCGGTACGTTGACCCCGTCAAAATCAGAGCCAAATCCCACGCGATCTTCACCAAGTTTAGCGATCAAATACTCAACGTGTTTAACAATTTCTGTTAAGTCTGTCGTTGCACTGTCACGTTTGCCGTCTGCCCGCAGGAAGGCGGTACCGAAATTGACCCCGACCATCCCGCCGCTCTGGGCGATGGCGTCCAGCTGCGCGTCGGTGAGGTTGCGCGGCTGCGGGCAGAGGGCGTGGGCGTTGGAGTGGGTGGCGACCAGCGGCGCGCGGCTCAACGCGGCGGTTTGCCAGAAGGTTTTCTCGTTCATGTGCGAGACGTCGATCATGATGCGGCGCTGGTTGCAGGCGCGGATGAGCGCCTCGCCGGCCGGCGTCAGGCCGGGGCCGGTATCGGGGGAGCCGGGGAACGGCCCGCTGACGCCGGTGCCGAAGGCGTTCGGCAGATTCCAGAATGGCCCGATGCTGCGCACGCCCAGCCGGTAGAAGGCCTCCAACTGCGTCAGCTCCGCATCGATCATGCCGGCGCCTTCGATATGCAGCACCGCGGCAATTTGCCGGTTGAGGCGGCATTGTTCTATCTCGGCGGCGGTGCGGCAGATGCGCAGCCGCCCCTGAGAAGCCTGTTCCAGCTGATAAAGGATAGCGATCTGCCGTTTGGCGATCGCCAGCGGATCGAAGGCGGCCTGCGCTTCCTCCGGCGTTTGATGACGCATCTGGGCGATATAGCTGACCGGGGGAATAAATACCGCGAACAGCCCGCCGCAGAATCCGCCGCGCCGCATGCGGGCGAAATCGAGGTGGCCCGGCGTGACGCGGGAATAAAAGGCGGCGACCGGATCGTCGTCATGCTGCAGCCACAGATTGAGCAGCAGGTCGTTATGGCCGTCGAAGACCGGCCAGAGAGGAGGAAGCGTCATGGGCGTTTCACTGCGTCAGGCATCGTGAACGCTATGTTCTCCCATCGCGCGAGGGGGAACAACCCTCAGGCTATGGGGGCTTTCCCGTCGGCTGGATCACTCGCCGTCAGTAGTGCAAAATTTAGTGACATTGTCACTCTGCGCGAAACGGTTCCTGCACGCGTTGGCGGCAGACTGTCAGCAGTAGCTGGCGCAGCCAGCGGTGATCCGCCTCGGCGTCCAGGCGCGGATGCCACATCTGCGAGACGGTGATGGGCGGCGTTTTTACCGGCAGCTCGAAGACGCGCAGCGGGCCATCGGCAGGTTGGGCCTGCAGGAAAGAGGCGGGCAGCAACGCCAACAGGTTCGAGGCCTGCGCCACCGCCAGCGCGGCGGGAAAGCTCGGCACCACGGCGGCAATCTGGCGCGTCAGCCCCAGTTCCGCCAGCGCGGCGTCTACCGGCCCGAGGATGCGCCCGCTGCGCGAGGCCACCACGTGGCCGCAGGCGGCGTAGTCGGCGACGCCAATCTCCGACTGTTGCGCCAGCGGATGTGCGGTTCTCATCACGCCAACGAAGCGATCGCGAAACAGCGCCTGCAGGCGGATTTCCGGGCCCATGTCACCCAGCACGCCGATCTCCAGATCGACCAGCCCTTCACGCAGGGGGCGGTCGCTTTTCTCCGGCTTGGGTGCAAAGCGCAGCCGCACCCGCGGCGCCTGTTCGGCCGCGGCGGCGATCAGCGCCGGGCCGAAGGCTTCGACGAAACCGTCATTGGCGCGCAGCGTGAAGGTACGATCCAGCGCGGCGGGATCCAAGGCTCCCTGCGCCGGACGCAACACAGCGCGCGCTTCGAACGTCGCGTGCCGTGCCCGCTCGCGCAGCGTTTCGGCATAGGGCGTCAACACCATATGACGGCCGGCGCGTACCAGCAGGGGATCGCCGGTGGCCGCGCGCAGTCGGCTGAGGGTACGGCTCATCGCCGAGGGGCTTAAACCGAGACGCCGCGCCGCGCCGGCAACGCTGCCCGTCGACAGCAGCGCGTCAAGCGCGGTCAGCAGGTTGAAATCCGGATCGGTCATGCGTGGGTGTCCTGTTGTGCTGGAAATGGGGGAAGGCGTTTGCTGCAGTATATCAGCGTAAACGCTGCGTCTCCTGCCATTGAGGAGCAATAAAAAAGCCGATAACGGAGGTTATCGGCTTGCGTGGACAGATTGCGCGGCGTTACGCCGGCAGCTGCTGTGCGGTTTTCTCGACCAATGCCAGCAACAGCTTGATGTCTTCCAGCGTCACGATCGGGTTCAGCAGCGTCATCTTCAGGCAGGTCACGCCATCGAACTCGGTCACGCCGACGTTGGCGCGGCCCGATTCCAGCAAGGCGTCACCGATGCGCTGGTTGAACAGGGCGACGGCCGCGTCGCCGTTCGCCGCCAGCTGCGCCGGACGGTAACGGAACAGCACGCTGGCCAGCTGCGGCTGCATCACCAGTTCCAGTGATTCCTGGTCGGCGATGTAACGCGCCACCTGTTGCGCCAGCGTGACGCCGTGATCGATGATCTCGGCGTATTGCTTCTGCCCCAGCGCTTCCAGCCCCATCCACAGCTTCAACGCATCGAAGCGGCGGGTGGTCTGCAGCGATTTGGACACCAGGTTCGGCACGCCTTGTGCCTCGTCGAACTCGGAGTTCAGGTAGGCCGCCTGATAGCGCATCAGCTCATAATGGCGCGCGTCTTTCAGCAGGAAGGCGCCGCAGCTGATGGTCTGGAAGAACTGCTTGTGGAAGTCCAGGGTGATGGAGTCCACCAGTTCCAGGCCGTCCAGGTAGTCGCGGTACTGCTCGGAAAGCAGCAGCGCGCCGCCCCAGGCCGCATCCACGTGCTCCCAAATTTTCTGCTCCGCCGCCAGCCGCGCGATATCGCGCAGCGGGTCGATTGCACCGGCGTCGGTGGTGCCGGCGGTGGCGACGATCACCATCACCTGCTCACCGTTGGCCTTCGCCTGCGCCAGTTTGTCCGCCAGATCGTTCACGTCCATGCGGGCGAAGCGATCGGTTTTCACCAGCGTGACGGACTGATAGCCGAGGCCCATCAGCGCCATGTTCTTCTGCACCGAGAAGTGGGCGTTTTCAGAACAGAACACTTTCAGCTTGCGCAGATCGCCCACCAGACCGTCCTGCTGCACGGAGTGGCCCTGACGCGCGAAGAACGCATCGCGCGCCAGCATCAGCCCCATCAGGTTGCTCTGGGTGCCGCCGCTGGTGAATACCCCGGCGTCGCCGTGCGGGTAACCGACCTGGGCGCGCAGCCACTCGATCAATTTCATTTCGATCAGCGTGGCCGACGGGCTCTGATCCCAGGAGTCCATGCTTTGGTTGGTGGCGTTGATCAGCACTTCGGCGGCCTGGCTAATCACCAGGCTCGGGCAGTGCAGGTGCGCCACGCATTGCGGGTGGTGCACCGACAGGCTGTCTTTCAAAAAATACTCGATGGCGCGCTCGATCGCCGCCTGGTTGCCCAGGCCTTGCGGAGTGAAGTCGAGCTTGATGCGCTCGCGCAGTTCGGCAACGCTTTTGCCCTGATACATCTCGGGCTGTTGCAGCCACTGCACGACGGCTTCACTGCTCTGCGCGATCGCCTGGCGGTAAGCCTCGGCGCTGTGCGCCGAGGAAGCCAGAATCGGGTTTAACTTGGACATCGCGGTCATTTGCTCCAATCAGACTGGCTTGACGCCGGCGGCCAACAGCGCCTGCTCAAATTTATCCAGGAAAATACCCAGCTCATCGTTGGTGATCAGCAGCGAAGGCAGCAGGCGCAGCACGCAGCCGTTGCGCCCGCCGCGCTCCAGGATCAGACCGGATTCGAAGCATTTCTTCTGCAGCAGCGCGGACAGCTCGCCATCGGCCGGGTAGCAGCCCATGTGATCCTGCGCTTCGTTCGGCTTGACGATCTCGATGCCGA
>Ga0157366_1000152_pt1 | contig 36013 bp, 17 predicted proteins | sample AttbisABBM1_FD_113149 | JGI IMG/M metagenome (GOLD analysis project Ga0157366, IMG submission 113149) | Fungus gardens microbial communities from leaf cutter ant in Botucatu, State of São Paulo, Brazil - Atta bisphaerica ABBM1 | ecosystem: Host-associated > Fungi > Mycelium > Unclassified ...
AAACGAAAAGAAAAAGAAATGAAAAGTAAAATAAAATAAAAATGAACAGAAGCAATAAAATAAAGTCCACCATCAACGGTCTTGACAATATATAATCTTCCCATACTTCTTTCAATGTCTTCTGTAATCATTCTGCAGATAATTTTCTTTTCTAGATATGTTCCTTACTTGACATTATACTTGAATTCTGTTACTGATAACCATTCAATTCAATTATCTTGTTGATAATTAATATAATACCATAAGAATTCTTTAACCTTCTGGTTGATTTTTTTTGTTTGACTATCTATTTGAGGTAGTATGCTATTGATAATGTTCTTTTTATTTCTAGTGTCTTATATAAGTCTTTTATAAATCATGAAGCAAATTGGGGTCTTCTGTTACTGAGAATCCTCTTTGGAATTCCATGTATTGCCTATATATTATCTCAGTAGATTTGGGCTATTTTCCCTAGTAATACTACTATTGTAGTTGTCTTAAGTCTAATAATCTTTGTAAATCAATCTACTATAACCACTATTACATCCTTGTTATTTGATTTTGGCAGTAGTCCTATAATGTCAAATTTCCTGCCATGGTCCTTAAAGCATTTCCAATGGGTGAAGTTCTCTTGTTTTCTTCATATATTGTACTTTGTTCTATTGGCATTTTTAGCATTCTTGAATATACTTGATATTGTTTCATATTTCTGGTCACAAATAATTTCTCTTGATTAAGCCAAGCACCCTTTGTTATCTTGAATGTTATATGTCTGCTAGATCATGATTTTCTTGTAGAATTTGTTCTCAAATTTTCTGATTGTTAGGAATATAGATTTTTCTTTCCATATATACCATTCTGTTATTTTCTCATGCTTGACTGTTATCTTTCTCTAGTTTCTTTTGCACTTCTTGTTCTCTAGTATTATTCTTTTAGATTTCTTCTAATATGGTTTCTTCTATTATCTGATTTCTCCTAAATATTGTTATTTCTGCTTCTATGACTTGTTTTCTTTTTCAGAGTTTATCTTTAAACATCTTGATATATTTTTTGTTCTTGATGCCCACTTAATATTTTCTAGACAGTATATCTGCTCTGGTGCTCATTTTCCATAGAATATGTCACAGTATAAAATTGTAGTCTTGCAACTTGAGATACCATCTTGCTTGTTGTCTATTAAGTTTATATAGTTCCCTGAAATACTTGAGATTTTCATGGTCAGTCTAGCTTCAAGCTTTTCTATAGCATTTGTATTGTTTTCATTTTGTTAGAGCTTCTACTATAGCCAGTAGTTTCTTGTTGTATATTTTGTAATTTTTTTTAGCTGCTTGCATTGTTCTTGATAAAAATATGATTGGTTTCTATTTTCCTTCTTGATCCTAGAATAAGACTTCTCCTATAGCATGTCCTGAAGCATTGGTTTATACTCTGACTTTTTCTTCTTTTCTAGAAAGAGAAAGTACTGGTTGACTGGTAATCTTATTCTTTAATTCCTTAAATGTTTTTTGGTGTTATTCTTCCTATTTCTATTCCTTCTTGCCTTTGAGTTTATTGAGAGGTTTTATTATATAACCAAAGTTCTTGATAAAGCATCTATAGAAATTTTAAAACTCTAAGAAGCTTTCTACTTCTTTTATCTTGGTGAGTATTTTTCATTTCTTAACTATCTTGACTTTTTTGTCTTCCATTTGTACTTTACCTTGTCCAACTACTACTCCCAGGATAGGTATTCCTTTGGCATCAAAATCACACTTTGACCATTTGAAACAGATATTATGCTTCTCTACCACCTTTAAGAATCATACTGTCCTTTTCTCTAATTCTTTCTTGGTTTTAGTATTCTCTAGAATATTCCTGGTAAGTTGCATAGTCTGAAATACATAACTTTTTGAATAGTCCTTTGTTTGTTAAGAATGCTGCTTTCCATTTATTACCTTCTTTGATACATATATTGTTGTATCTCTGGGTAAGATCCAGTTTGTTGAAGTATCTTGCATCTTTAAGTTTGTTAATTACTTCTCCAATTAGTAGTAATAGTATCTTGTCTTTTACTGTGTGCTAGTTCAATTTCCTGTAGTCTTGTACTAATTGCAGAGATCTGTCTATCTTTGGAATATAGAAGTATAGTGCTACATATCTTGAACTTAATTCCATAACCAATCCTGCCTTGAGTTGTTCATCTAACCATTAGTTTAAAGCTTCTTCTTTCTTGACTATTATTACATAGGCCTTAGCATTTAGCTCTTTGGATATATTCTCTAGTAAGTTCTCAAATTTTTTTTTGTTGAATAAATGAGTAAAATGTGGAATGTACTCTGATAGATTTTCTAGGTTTATTGAATGTGGTTTCTTTTCTATTTTCTAGTGTTCTTTATCTATTTCTTCCATTGGTGTAATTCTTCTGGTCTTATATTTGAACAAAATATCCTAGTGCCATATTTTGCATTCCTTTGAACATTGTTATAAGATGAAAGTGTGGACAGACTTTAAGGTTAGAGTTAGAACAGAGATAAGATATAGTAGTAGTTATATTATTAGTCGAAGATGAGAGAGAGAGAAGGCACATGACTGGAAAGTCACATGACATGATGTTATAGGCCTAGAGGAGTCTAGAGCGGTCTAGGAAGACTTAAGGTCTAGAAGGATTAGGAAGAGTCTAGAGATAAAGTGATGTCAAGGGACATAGGTTCCTTATGGTATACATATGGTATACACATGTATGACAGAGATTAAAAAGTATGATGTCAGGGCACATGAATATGGCATGGTGGCCTTGAGGAAGACATATGGTGGATGAGTAATGGACATGAGGACAAGGCATAGACATTAGGGTAGGATGATACACAGTCATAGCACAGACCATGGGACTTTATATAAATAGTAGGTAGAATACTGTTGTGGTTCTCTGTTGAGTTCTCTTGTGAATACACAACTTGTGTTCTCCACTAGATATCCCTCCTGTGAGATTTACTTGTAGTGATGCTATTGGACTTTGTGTCTAGTGGTTACCATAACAGACATCTTGTAAACTGTATTGTTCCTTTATTCTGATTAACTTCTGGGCTATATTTGACCAACCAGTTGTGTTCTATGAACATGTTCATGCTATTTAAATCTGTTACTACCATCTCAATGTTTTCTGTATATCTATTAATTTCTAGTTCCAATAATATGAACTGAGTTACTCTGTTATTTCCACTTCTGGTTCTATCTACATTAAAAGGATTAAATAGTCCAAATAATAGATATATTCTAAGTCAACCAGTGTCTTGAGCTATAGTTCTTTTCTATTTTCTATTTTCACATTTGTGTATACATTAAGTTTTCTTTCTTTGTTATTTCTTTGTTGAAGAATAACATATCAATTTTTCAGAGAATTACTATGTACAAAGGTTTGTTGTACTATATCTACTCTAAATCTTTAACAAAACCCACTTCTTTGCCATTATTCTCTTTGTTCTTATTCTCTGATTCTTTTTGCATACTACTATTCTTTATCTTCTGTTCTGACCTGTAGTTCTTTGTAAGATGTTCCACTTTGTTGTATTTGTAATATTTTCTAGTCTCTCTTTCCTTCTTTAGTTTCTTATAGTTTTTTACTATATGTTTGTAAATATTTTAATTGAAGCATCTAGGCTTTCTATCTTTGTTATGGTTGTCTTTGTCTTTTCCAATGTTCATAGACAATCTTCTTCCTTTATAAGTGATTTCTAATTCAGTTCTATAGTATCAAGTTGGTGGATAGAAGGTAGGGTAAAGCTTGCTTTGAGTGGTTATATGGGATTAGTTGCAATAGAAATGGTCAGATCAAGTATAGGAATTTGTCATGGTATGTTTGAACCCTTATATTTTATTTTGATTTTCTTTTCTTTTTATCTATTCTCTTTGATTTGATTTTTCTTTTTCTTGGATGATAAAGAGATATGTGACTACAGTCACATGACATAATGTCATAAGCCTAGAACATAGGAAAAGAAACTGGAAGAATAATATCAAGATGTATATCTATGGTATGTTCATTTTATAATATATATATAGTACACTCATAGCTAATGTATAGACATTAGGGTAGGGCTATTTATTATTAGCACATACTATATATCTATAGTATAAATAGGATAGTAATTTATCAGAGACTCTTTGTTGAGTTTTCTTGTGATCCCCACAAGATTCCTTATAAGACTACTTAGTAAGCTATTAACCATTTTGATTAGTAGTTGTCACAACAGAATTTATCTAGAAAACAGATATGGAAGTCCATGAGGTTGGATAAGTATCTGAGTTATGGATCAAGCTTAAAAGCTTATTTATAGATAGATGATGTGATATTAGCCTTGAATAACAATTTTGGCCTCAGCTTATGTATTATGTCCACTAATTATCACATAGTCATAATTTTGGAAAGATTAGGAAATAGCAAGAAGAGAATTCCTAGTCAGAGACAGTAAGAGGTAGTTCTTAGTTGATTTCCAGACTAGAAACTACAGAGTATCTACTTAGTCTTATATACTAAATTTGTAGTCAGAAATGTGACTAAGATAGTAGTAGTATAGGAGATAACTAAAAAGATGTTATAGAGATAGTTTTTATAATATTAATAAGTAGAAGTATATCTAGGTATGTTAGAGTTTTATTTGAAAGTCAGAAAACAGAAGTCTTGGGAGTTGGTCTATGATATATAGTCTTGTTTACCTTTTATATCCTTATCTAATTGATATAATTGCTGTATTCCATTCTTTAAGTAATGTTGGTACTGTTATGAGTAGTTATTTTAGTATAGTTTTGATAATGTCACTCTTAATATTCTTTAACAGAAATATTGCATGTATATTATCAGTTTCAGTCTTTATGGCTAATACTTCAAACTCTATTATGAAGTCAGTGATATGCTTCTTTTCTTGTTTGAATAATTTGATCTTTCATTCTATGTTTGCTATCTTGCTCTTGTTACTAAAATCTATTTAATTTCTCTATAAAATCATCCTAATCCTAAGTGTTGTTGTAGTCTTCAATTTGGTTGATCTTCTTCTAGGTATAAATACCAGCTATATCTCCTCTAATTTAAGCTGATATTATAATAATCTTGTTATCTATTGTATAACTCTGTTCTTTTTTTAAAAAAAATCAACAATTTATAATACTGAGCATAAGGGCAGTCTGTAGTAACTATTTTATAGCTACATACATTCAAAAGCAAACAATATGTAAATTGAAAAAGAAAAAGAAAAAAGAAAAGAAAACTACTACTTTGAAAACACAGGATTATTACTTAACATACTCTATTTTTGCAAAGTTTCTACTATTTTCTACTATGTTACTCCTTGTTAAAACAGTTTCTCCAAAAAGAACATGCATTGCTGTTTGCTTAATAGTCTTCTTTACAATTGACATACTTGAAGACATGAGAGTAAGGCTCACCTTTCTTTATAGCAAGTCTTGGAGGATTAGTTTTGTGTTTTCTTTGCAGTACAATGCTTTCTCCCTATGATGCTCAGTGTTGTAAGGTCTATTGCATTTAGTGCATCTGGACATATGAGAATGGTACATGAATATTGAATAACTCTATTTCCAATAGTTCTTACACTGTGAAATGCTGGAGTTCATATTAGTATCATAAATAGTAGTGATTTATCTTCTTATATTGGAATGTCAATTGATGATAGACTTGGTAACAGACTCATTTTGTAAATTCCATATATTGATCCAGACCACTACCAAATTGGAGTTAGATAATACCTTAATAATTTGAAGTTTTGATATGAGGACAATATCATTAAAGATGTGTGTCTGTTAAAGGGCTTCTATGACTATTTCAGAAGTAATGAGTTGATTAGTGTTTTCTGCCAAATAAGAAAGACCTAAGATTTTTGAGTATGACTTTGATTTAGAAAGTTATAGATTGTCAATATGTTCTGAGTCAATGTTCTTAGATTCCTTAATACAGTTCTTAATGATATTCATATCTTGAAAGGAGGTGGCTTGTTTGGTAGTGATTATGACACTATGAGTTTCTAATTGGATAAAGTTGGTAATAGTATTTGAGTTAGAATTCCAAAGATAATTGTTGATTTTTTTGATGAAAGTATTGGTATAGTTGATGATAATGCTTGTGTTTGTTATGTTCATAGGAACAATAATTTGCTTCTTTAAAGGTTATTTAGTAATCATTCTTATTTAAGATTTAACTGGCTTTGATTTGTTAAGGATATCATTAACTTCAATGATTTTCTTGAGAGAAAGACTTGGAAAAGCATCCTTGATTCAAATAATATCTTCCATATTTGATTTTGAAGCCTGTGTATATGAATTCTTTCTGTTAATTCTAGTAGATAGTTTTGACTTGGCTAAGAACTCTTTGTTTAGCTAAGAAGGAACAATTAGGATGTCATTAGGAGAAATAGGGGCATTAGAATCAGAAACTGTTGCAAATTTAACTATAACAAAATGATCTGCTATATGTCTTTAAAAAGACTTGTTGTTTTCATCCACAGAAAGTCTATTTTACTTGGATTTGTAAATAGTATTGATTAATCACCACAATGTGATGCTGATTTCTACAAGTTTTAGAAAATTCTTTGCTAATTTATTTCTTAAGAAACACTATTTAATGAAGGTTTATATCCTGTGAAGTAAGTATGTAATGTTTTAGACATCACTGCTGAGGAATTCTTTGACCTCAATTAACAAAATGGGGGGAAATATGTTATTCCAGAGATTTAGGTCCACAGGTTGATTATCAGAATAAGGTAATATAGATGCTTCCAGATAACCTTGAGGCTCAGGCATGTTAGAGCTTGTAAGCTGCCTTACTGCAAATATGTTTACTCTTGTAGGTTGTGTAGTTATAAGAGGTTGAAGGAGAGAATGAGATGTTGAGAAAGTAGGAAGTTATAATGCCCTACTATTAACAGTATTTGAAAAGTTGTTCATTACTAGAGAATTTACAGACATGAAATTATCAAGTATAGTTTCTCTTGTACTTTGAGGAATTAAATAATTCTTCTTTGTAGGGAGAGAATTAGAGAGACCACTAGTTTTGTTGTAAGGGTTCTATCTGGATTTGTTGGGATTTTTTTCTTGGACTTCATAGTGCAAGTATGTATAACTCTGTTATTCTTGAGAAACAATTATATATCTCTTTACTAATCTTCAAATTTAGTCTTTATCAAACCATCCTAGATTTAGAACTATACTCTTTGATGTCATTGTCTCTGGTATAATTTCTACTAGTACTGCTAGTATCTATGCTCTTGACATGTTGCTTAATATGTCTTAATATCAGTAGCTTCTTGTCTGGTTCTGTCTGTCTTGTCTATTTAGTGGCTTAACCACAATGTTGTCTTGATTTTTCTTCAACACTTTAACTATTATGATGTTTTAGTAGTCTAACCAAAATGTACTCTTCTTTTGCAAGATAAGCCTAATAATGCTTTACTAAATATTATGATCCTAGGCTTGGCTCAGGTTGCAACTTAAGCAAAGACTTGAGTAAAAGAGAAGAAATGATCAAATAGTAAAATATGAGAATATAGGATTGTATCTATAAGTGAATATATCTATTATGTCACATCTTATGTTTTGACCTCATCCATTTCCATCTATAGATAACCACCAGTTTTTATCCATACTCCCAGACTCTTTCCAGTGCAGATAAAAACCAGCTATGTTATCTCAAATGTTTTTGCTAGTACAAGACAACTCTATAAATATTCCTTCTTTAACATTTGAGGATCACTAGAGATAAAGATAACTTGCTTAGCAGTTATATTTCAGATAGCTATCCTAAGCTAGTATATAAATCTGGTAGCTTATACTATAGTACTTATCCTGAAAATCAACTAAAACTAGCATCTCTCCACCAGTGTTAGCAATAATATAACTTGTAGAGGCACAGTACATAAGCTGAAGCAGAAGATTGTTCCACTTCAACTTCCACATTCTCAGATAATACAAATTGCTTAGTTCTGAACATCTGAGATGTCCTTTCCAGATCTTAGGTAACAAGGTGTAAACTACATCTAACATCTAATCACATTTATCCTAACCTATAGATAATACTTTGATAATTTATTTGAACTTCTGAAAGACTTTTATTAGATCTTGGATAATGAAATGTGAATTATATCTAACAGTATTTTCAAGATTTCCATCTACAGTCACACTTTTTTTAGTGTAAATCTCCTATACTTCTTGTCTATGATGGTACTCTCTTATCTAATTTCTCTCAGAATTGCTACTACTTATCCCCCATTCCTAATGAAAGTATTAAAATAGCCAAAATTTTCTTGCTACTTGCTTTAAATTCTCTGATTTGTCCAATTATGATCTATTGATTATTAATATTAAGTTTATCTACTTCTGACTTCTCTGCTTAAATAATACTGGCTTATTGACTTCTAACACTCTTCTATTTTTTCTCTATTTTAGAACTTCCAGGTTCCTATTCTGCAAGTTTTAGATTTGCCATCTAGAGTTTTAAACTCCATCTGGGACTCTTATATTCTTTCCAGCTCTATTTTGTCTCTATCCTGTTTTCTTAGTGAGGATTATTGTTACCTGACTTCCATAAGCTCTCTTTCCACTTTCCTGGCCAAGTGTATTCTCATCTGGAATGTACAATCTAACAGCAGATACTCTCAATTCTGAGAAAACCCTTTCTTTACTTTATTCTTCTTGACTTTTCTCTATATACTTCACTAGTACTATCTATATATTCCTTACTTATTTGCATTCTTAATAATAGTCACAGACCTATACAAAGCCATGAATATATTTCAAGATAAACAAAAACAAACCTTTTAGTAGGAGAGAGGAAAAAACAGATAGACCTCTTATATATCAACTTCTATCTCCTCATCCTTCTATTTCATCCCCTCTATCCAACCTACCTCTTTTGCTATTCATTTCACCTCTTTCAAGATTTCTTCTCATCCCTCTTGTCCTCTACCTATTCTGATATTCCCACTTTCTTTTCTACAGTCTTTGTTATCAACTTCCAGCTCTGAAGGGCATCCTACTCCCAATGCCAAATAACCTTAATCTTGTTCTACTTTTTGACTATGGTGTCAGTAAACTCACTTGAAATTTTTCCAATAGACTCCTGAAGGGTTCTTACCTTGATGATAGTCTTCTCTTATATCATCCAAAACTCTACTAGGAGCTTAGATAACAGGGCTACAATCCTATCACTCTCCACTATTTTAGAAGCTGTCTTGTTTGTCTTCTAAGAGACCAGAGTATCTTCTATATGTAGCAGTTGACATTTATGCTTAAGTCTAAGCAAAAATAGGATTTTCTAGGAGATTATTAATGGAAGTAAATATTAGAAGACTACTTATCTAAAAGTCTGAGATAAGCAATCCTCAATCCTACTCTGCCTTCAAACACTATTTATAAGAGCAGCTTCCTCTTATTAAGTAGGCAGCTATCTACATTCATATTTCTATACTCCTTCACTTTTCCTTTCTTTTCTATCTCTACTTCTTCTACTTAGTACTTCTTAGAAGATACTTTTAAAACTGCCTTCCTCAATTTCTTTACTATTTCTCCCTTAGTCTGCTCTGTTACTCTCCTCTTTGCTTTCTTGACTTCCAACTCTCTCTTCCATGTTCCAAACTCCTTCCCAATCTTTTTTTATACCTAAACTATCTTCTATATGTGTTTTAAGCATGCTGCCTACAACTCTTTTCTCTTCTGTATCTGCTTCTCTCACTCTAGCTTGATAGCTTCTTCCATCTGTTAGACACACTTCATCATCTTCTTCTTATGACACTTCTCCTCTTCCTTGACCTTGGCCTTAGTAGCCAATCACATTTTTTTAGTTGGCTAAGCCTCTTAATGTTTTCATATTTTCTTTTTCAGATGAGCATCCCCTTTCACTTGACAATACACTATTTCTTTCTATTAGATGTGCAACTCCTTGTTTTCTAAGTCTAAGTGAGTAGATATTATGGTTGGAAGGAAAAAAAGGTTAATTCAAATTTTTTCTTTTGATCATCATATTATATACAGACCCAAGTAACTCAATAAGAGTCTTAAGAACTTAGCCCTAAAGAAAGGATACTATTACATCCCATTCTAATCATATCTGTCCCAGCTTATATAAATAATGCTTCTTCCTCATTTGTATTCTCTAACCTTTTCTGGTATAAATCATTTGTCTCTATTTTACCTTAGATATTCTCACTGGACCCTTGCCAATTCTATGGATTTCCATCCCTGATATCTGAGAATTATTAGAAACCAAGATAACTCACTTAGCAATCTTCATTTCTAAATAACTATTCTAGATAGTATATTTAATATATAAACTGGTAGTTTATACTATAATAATCTTATTCTGAAAATTGACCATGTCACAAACTTCATTCAGCTTGTATCTCCACAACCGGTGGACCAATTTTCACAAACTAAGTTGCGCTGGAAAGCTCCAAATGAGGGCTATCCGCACATATGCAAGATGTACAAAAGCGACAACAAATGACTGAGATATCAGACCATCAGTAGCTGTAAAAGCTTTGTCTGCTAATATCTCATGAATGGCTGAACAGATTCGCACGGTTGAACTTGCGTTGGAAAGTGCTCATCAATACGTTTACAACAATATATAATGTGTCTTAAAGCAATAAGTATTGGTAGAGATATAAGCATATCAATGTAGTGACATAATTAGTTACCTTTTAAAATTAGCTTGACAGCTGCTATGACAGATGACAGCTCCCATTAGGTACAAGTTTTGATTATGTGATGGCAACAGCTTGTGCATAGACCATCACTCTTTTGTATATATACCTCTATATCTGAGGGCCAGACCTCAGACTTAACAACATCAATTATTCCTGTTGATACTTTTCATCATCTGTCAATCATCATATCCTTATACTGAACCCCTGAAACACTATTCAGCTCAAGTATCACAACCAGTGAGTATCTTATTTGTGATAGACCAAAACTGATACTATCTTCCAGTGTTGGCAATAAAACACCTTATTATTTTCTGGTATCCTTATCTTTTTAGTCCTTCAAGTACTCTTTTGAAATATATAACCAGTGTAACTCATAGAAACATAATATATAAACTGAAGCTAAAGGTTATTCTAACTCCTACTTCCATGTTCTTAGATAATGCTTATATAACCTATTTGGACTTCTGAGAGACCCTCATTGAATCTTGGATAATGAGATATAAACCATGTCTAATATATTGACTATAAAGAAGAATAAAAGTGTTCTTATGAAAATAATGAGAAAAATATAAGATAAATATAAGGTCTCTGCTACTGTATAATGTTATGGATAATTCACACTCACTAAAATTGTCTGTAAATAATAGCATAGAAAACAAGAATGAAAGAATAACTTAATGATATAAGAGGTAGAGAGAACTGGAAGTGGTACTATACAAATAATTGACCTTGGCTTTAATAAATAACATTGTGCCTAGCCTATACATTGTGTGGTCATGATTTTTGGATGATAGAAGCTCAGAAGGATTGAGATAATTATAGCATAAATCCAAGTTAATTATCAAACTGAAGAATGGTACATAGTAGCTAATGTTTTTAAATACAGAAGTGATAATCTAATAATATTCTATTGCTGTATATGCTCTAGGTTGTCAGGTACTATAGGAATTGTCATTCAGAACTCTATGAGATTGATGAGATATACAAGGTTTGTTCCTCAGATTAATGAGTGATTGGAATGAAGTGTGATCTATACTAGAAGAAGGTAGGAAAATGTAGATGTTGGATAGTATGAGATGCTAACTAATAATACAAACACAAGACATAGTATATAAGTCAAAGATAAAACAAACCTTCAACATATATCCAGAATATTTTAGATATAAGATAAGCATCTGTCAAATATAAGGTAGTGATTGTAACAATTTACAAATAAGAGAATAAAAGTACTTAAGTTAAGAGCTTGAGCTCTGACTTCAAAAATATAAATAAGAGACACAATATAGAGTGCTAAAAAAATGGGAGATAATGTAGAATCTTATTCTATGCTTATATCTGCATCATAGGTATCAGAAAGAAATAAGCTCCAAGAGTACTGGATTGATCTACTTACAAAATAGTCAAAAAGAAAGTCAACTATGTAATCTGCAATACTAAAGTGTTTAAGAATTGAAGTAAGCATACGGTGATTTAAAAAGGAAAAGAATCACACAATATCAGATGCTACTATACTAGTTTTAAATCTCTTAGCCAAACCAGCTTAAATTAAGTGTATTATAAATATACCAGCATTCTCAGTTACACCAGCATTCTCATTCGACTGTTGGGCTACATCTCTAAGCTGGTTGGGATAAAGAATACTGTACTTGACAGTATTAAATTGGAGTTGTCTAGTAATAATCTTCTCAGTGAGTTTACCAAGTGAGTTAAAAATAACAATAGGCTATTGTCCTGAAAGCTTTGAGAGTATCATAAGCAGATTTACTTAGCTTAGATATAATGATAGGAACTAACTTCTTGAAATGTCTAGGCTAGTATTGTAGCAAAAGATATGTATTAGCTAGAAAAAGAATGTTTGCAGCATAAGTGTTATTAGTGAGAATATGCTTGAGATACTACCAAGTGATATGGTCAGAACCTGGAGCAAAAAAATTAGAACAGGCCTTAAATGCTTTTTGTATTTTCAGCAGAGAAAGTGGTATCAAGAAGTTAGTGGTTTGGCTGAGAACCTTATCTAGAACAGAGAGGTTAATAGAGTAATTGGCTACAGTATTATAGAACTGGTAGAGAGTATTCCACAAGTCTGGGAGGTTGTTGCAGTGTTGTTCTTAGAAGCAAATAGTTTCTACTACATGCAACTTATGCTGTTTGACCTAGCTCATTAGATTCCAAGAATACTTGCTAGTAGATACAATTTTAGCAATCCTGTTATCAAAACAGTATTATTTAGTCTGTCTAGTTCCAGAGCAAAAGAAGAACCAGTTAGAGTACTCTCCAGTTTGTCTATAAGTCTCTAATGCAGTTTTACACTCATTTTTTCATACTTCTTAGACTGAGTAGTGACTGTAATTCTCTTCACACAAGTAACCCAGTAGTTAACAAAGAGCATAGAGATTACCTCAGAGAGTGAGTCAAGGCCAGTAATAGAGTCCAGTGTGTAAAAGTCAAGTTGAGAAAGCCTTTTGTTCACAGAGAGCAAAAAGATAGCTTTCTTTTCACTGTCACATTTTGAAACCATTTTTTATGCACAGATATTCTCTAGAATGATAAGAAGGTTAACTATGAGAGGGGCATGATTTGAGTGTCATCTGAGATCAGGCTCAATATAATGGAAGACTTGAGCATAACTTATACCTAATGTGTTAGCATGGTCTTAAATGTCTGAATAATGAGTAGAAACATAAAGTACTGGACATAAAGTACTGGAATAGAGCATACAAGACTATTAAATTTAGCCAAGTCCCTCAAGACCTGGCTAGTTGTAGGATGTGAAGAGACAGATATGTCCCATTCAGTATCTCTGATGTTAAAGTTCCCTCCTATATACAACAAGTTAGGGATGTTTAGAGCTTTATTAGACAAGAAGTCCATAGTAGTATGAAGACTATTAGAGTAGACATTCATGAGAAATTGGCACCTGTTTTTATTAAAGAAGAATAGAAGCTGAATGTCTCTGTGATTGACTGTATTCCTCTTGAGAGAAAAATGAAGTCTGGACAGTCTAGAATGAATAAAACACATAAATATAAGCATTTGTTCAGATTTCTGTGGAAATTGGACCATCTGGATCCAATATGAATAAATGGGAGCACCAATAACTTCATTTCCTCTAGAAGTTGTAATAGATGGTACAAAGCAAATAAAATTCTAGGAAAGTTCCTAAATAAAAAGGATACTATACAAGTTCTTCTGTGTTTCAAGAAGGCTATCTACCAGTGCATAGTTCTTGCAAACATTCTGCAAATAAATACAAAGTATGTTAGTTGTACTAAACATACTTATTGACTATCTCCATTGAAACCAGTTATAGTGCTGCAGTTGGCATATATAAAGCATATCCCAGCAGCTTTGTTAGTATGCTATTGCTTGTTAAAGCAATAACACTAGAATGAACACTTGTTGTTGTCAGTAGCATGGCTCTTTTTACAGTTCAAACACTTGAAAATGTGAGAACAAGATGCACCAACTACAGTAGCCTCTCTAGAAGAGTGATACTTGGGATTGGCCTTGTAATACTAAGTCAAGAGCTTATTGTTTTCTATTCTATATGGACCACTACACTTTTGACATTCAGCACCTTGAGTATGACAAGTATGTGTTAGATATTTCCATCACTAGCAATTACAACACTGAGTAACCCTAGGATGCATAGCAGTCTCTTGTACTGTAGCAGTATGTTGTCTGAAGTTAAATAAGCAATTAATAAGGGTCTTGCTCTTAGAGTCTCTCTGAAAGTCTCAGATGTCAATCCAGATCACTGACATATCAGAGTTGGGAGATGTCTTTATAATATAAGGCATAAATATTAATGTAACACTCCTAAGGATAGGAGAGCTAGAAAGAGCTGCTGCTATATGAGCAAGAGTAATAGGCAAAGATATGTTAGAGTTCTAGTAGGAAATGTCTAAAACCTTCAAAAAATATTTAAACTGAGACAAGTGAGACTCTATGTTAGTGATTTCACTGAGACCAGCAGTTTTATTTAGCCACTGCTTAATCACTTCCAGCTCTACTACTAAAGTAATAGAGTTGGTAAATATAGACACACCATTTCCTGCCTTGCAAATAGATTCTACTCTGAGTTTAGAGCAAGCCTCAACCAAGCCCTTGTTACAGAACTCAACTACAAAAGTAGTATTAGCCATAATAATCTCTGTAGTGAAAGAATCAAGTGGAATTAGAACTTGCTATATAGTAGGCCTATGGTTGTCATTTTAAGCATACTTGAGATACTGGGATGACTAGCACTTTCTTAAGAAGCACCTACACTACCTAAGCCAGTCTAGTGCATAGAAATGATTATAGCTAGAGAAAGGTTAAAAAATACCTTCTTAAGCTGTAACAAGCACAGAAAGTCTTTATGAGATAAAGCAGAAAAAAATCTTGGAGCTTGCTAAGAAATATTGGCTTTTGCAGCCAGAGCAAATAATTTGACCTTAGGCTTGGATTTAAAGGCCAAGATAATAGGAGGAGATGCTATCTGAAGCTTAATAGTCTTAGAAGTTGTTATAGCTAGACTAGGTATCATAGCTGAACTAGAATTAGTTCTTACTGGTTTGGAGGCTTAACAAGTTGTCACAGCTTTGAGAAGAGTGAAAATCCATAAAATGAACAATGTATTACTTTTAAAGTCAGAATAAGATATAAAAGAAAGAAAAGAGGCTTTGCACTTTTTCTTGTGCTTTTTGTTAGTGATCAGAGTGAAAGCAACTTCTTCAGCCTCTGGTGTATCAACAACCATCTTAATATCAGAAGATATTAGAATAAGATCAGGATCATAAATAATATCAAGTTGAGATGAGACTTTAGAGTAATTCTACCCAGCTTTAGAAATAATATAGAGCAGATTTTAGATATAAGATCTAACTTCCAAAATAGTAGAGAATTAGTCAATAGAATGTTCTCCAAGAAGGTACTTATTTCATAAAGTATGTAAAATGCTCAAGGAATAAAGAGAGCACCTTAGCATTAGTCTCAAGATACCTAGAATAACCAGATAGTGATAGTACATGGTGGTCACCATCCCACAGCTTAGTATCATAAATGATGTTGCTATTTTCTAATTGGGAGGATGACTCAGCTGATCTATAGATCAGGTTGAATAGTTCAAGCATAAGAGCTTGAACACTTTGAGCACTTTCAAAGGTAGTTTCTGCTCCAGAAACCAAGTCTCTACTTTCCTCAGCAGACACCTAGTCATCCTATCTCATAGTAGATATTTTTCCTTCAGAAATTAAGGCAGGAAAAGTAGTATGGAGTTTGAGAGAAGGCACTTTCTTAGAGGAAAGTCTGCTTATAATTACTCTTAAAGCAGTAGGTATGTGTATTATGGTTTGAATCTATGTCTTTCTCCTTACTTTCTCCTGAAGAAAATAAAGCTGAGGTCTCAAGAGAGACATTTTTAGAGGCAGAGAAAGCAAAGAGCATGATATGCCTTGAGGAGCACCTTGTAATGTAATGAGTTTGAGGTCTCCTTCTTGAAAGCACTCATTTGCTAGCTCTAGAACTAGCTTTGAAGAGCAAATTAACTATTTGGATTGTTCAAGTTAACCATAGTGATGCTTCAAGGGAGAGAATTGTAGTTGTAAACACTATAGACTTTTGCTCTTAAATGTAAACCATGTTTAATACTGTACTTTTACTTCTTATACTTGGTTATATATTTCAAAGTGTGTACTTAGAGAGATTTGAGGATTAATCTACCCAAAGGGTGATGAGGCATATTGCTACTAACACCAGAAGAGAGTGTGATGGTTTTAGTCAATTTTTAGAATAAGGATTTACAGTATAACTATACTAAGTACTCTACTTAAGATAGTAACTAAGAAATGGAGACTGTAAGCAATTAAATTACTCTTGGTCTGAATAGTCCTTGAATATTGGAATAGAGTTTTATAGAGATACTAGAAAGTTCAGTAAGAATGTCTGAAAAGTAATTAACATGAAATGGAAGAAGTTAATTTATACTACATAATGTTTGGGAGCCTAGATAAAGGAATAGATATCATTTGTGAAGTTGACTGGATGTGGCCAAGTTCTTAGATAGTTAGTAGACAGTATTAAGCAAAACAAGAAAAGAGCTTGCTAACACTTACTGAGATTTCATCTCAATTAGAGTAAGAGACAAAAAGCAAAAGTAGTACCACTACCTCTCTTATACAAGCTTTTTCTTCAATCTTATTCATACTACTGCTACTACTATTACTATCATTATTACTCTCAATACTCTCAATACTACACTCTTCTTATATTATGAGTCAGCAAGCATTTATTGACCAAATAGAACAGTTGTAGCTCCTATTGGCACAATAAGCAGAGCAGATAATAGCCTTACAGGTATAGTTGATAGCACTAAGAGATAGAAGACAAGTTGTTTTGAGACTAAGGCTTTTGGAAGAATAAGAAAAGATAGTAAGGCTACCTTTATTTAGTGAGAAGGCAGAATAGGCAGTAGGATTTGTAATGGTATGCAAGTTATATATTAGGATAAGATTGTAAAAAAAGTCAGTTGAGAAGTAGACACAGTAGATCCTTATCTATTTATAGGAAATTAGCAGATGTTTTAAAGGGAAACAACTGGAAGAGATAAAGATAGACAAAGTGGAGTTTGAGTCAGCAGGAGATTTCTTAGCAAAATTAAAACAAGAGTATGAAAGAAGAGATGATGAGTTGGCAAAAGTAGTGAAGTTAAAGAAAATAGAGCAGAGGGAAAAGATAATGGAGAAATTTGTACAAGATCTCAAGTAGATAGCAAGAAACAGCAGCTATAAAGAACAAGCATTAATTAAAAAGTTCAAAAGAGGAATAAACAAACAAATTAGAAGAAAAAGTGATATAAGTAAGCAATAAATCTGGACAGGTATTAAAGAGAAAGTAGAAGACAAGAAGCAAGAATTAGCAGAAAAGGCAATATTCAAGGGTAAAAGTAGACAACAACTATAATAGTAGAAGAATTCAGGCTAAGGTTTACTTTGCCATAAGTATCTGTAGTTAGAATTGTGGCTAGAGGAATAATGGTATATAGGATAATTAAGAAGATATCATATAGACGGTTTCTAAGAGATAGGATAACTGGAAGTCTAGGTAATGAGTTACTATAAGATAAAACATAAAGAACTGATCTGTATACAAGTAAGTGCAGATGTGGAAGTACACCTAGAACATGTTAGAGTCCTATCCAGAGTCAGGAAGCAAAAGTCTTAGAAGTCTTAGAAGTCAGTCTATGACACTGAAACAAGGAGCCAGAATATATGATAAATATGTGTAGATTTTTAAGAAGACAATAAGAAACAATGTACAAGGGAACTTGTTTTTCTGAAAACTCTACTTTCTTGTGCTTAGAGTTTTTACTTACAACTGCCTACTAATTCATGTATTAGTATCAGATGTGGTTCACATTTGGAGGCAAAAGTTCATAGAGTTAGTTAGAGTTCAATAAGTATGAGAACTTATCAAATTCCATAAGATTGTGAACTTTCCTGAATAACCTTAGCTTTAGCTTATGTGCTGTACTGTCTGCATATTACTTTATCACAATCTCAAAGGTTGAAACAGAGTTCAACAGAGGGAGTTATGATAAGAAGAAGTATGTTGACTTAATACTGGAGTTTAGTGCTAATAATAATAAAGATTATGATTGATTATCAGACCAGAGATTTACAGAGTATATACCAGTTCTTAATACAAGGAAGAAGTATGTAAAATACTTAGAAACTTGAATGGTGTTATTACTATATAGTTTTGTAGTTATATACATTGAGTGAAGTCAGTATCTAAGTCTAGTTTCAAGCTAGGCGGATATTTGATTCATAAAGAGACACTAACTGTATACAGGGTTTGGAATAGGTATAAACTCTACTGTGGAAGACTGAGTACTCATGAAGTTTGATAAGAAAATACTATGGAGGACAGGTTATTTTCAGAGTTGAACTTTGGCATATAACAGTATTTTCCTCTTAAAACTGAGTTTTTGAAGTTCTATTAAGTTTATCTAAGAAATATAACTCTCCAACCAGGTTTTCAAATCTCTTAAATCTAGAGACTAAGACTTTTATGAAACAAAATTATAAAACAAAAGTAGTTAGAAAGGTATAACTAGCAGTAGAGACCAGAGCAAAGAAAAAAGCTGAACAAAACTAGCTTGAAGAAAAGAAGAAGAAACATATAGAGAAAAAAGTATACAGATAGTAAGAAAAAGAGCTAAAGAGGCTCTAGAAGGCAGTTCCAATAATGGAGTCTAAATTCTAAAGAGTATTGAGATCCCATCTTTAACAGAGCAAAAATGAGATGAGAAGGTTCTTGAAATCTTCTTAGAGGGTAAGATATAATTATAGTCTTTGAAAAAGTCTACAGAAAAATAGTAAATAAGTAGTAAGATTGTTTTATTTTTATCTTTTTACTAATTTTTGCCTTTATAGTAGATCTCTAACATATACAAAGTATATTGTTATCAAGCAGTAGTATATTCCTATCCAAAAACACTACAAAATCATAAAAGACTAGCTCTTTAATCATTAGAATTCTCAATGCTAATGAAAAGGTACTTGAGAAAAAATAGCATGAGATTAGCAAGTATAAGAATAAGAATATTTTATAGATGAGTTTAGAAAATTCTGTAGTGACTTTGAGACCAGGTAGAGGAGAGGGTTGGGCCATGTTAGAACTCATTCAAGTAGACTTAGGCTATTTTTACTTTTTACTTTATTCTTTTATTTTTAGTTTAGTTTTATCTTATTTTATTATACAAACTTAGCAAGAGTATAATGTGATATTAAATTGTGACAGTTACAAATGTCACAAAGTATGTCATATGAGTCACATATATCACAGTCATAATCATACTGTTATGTGACTTAGTAAAACCTTATAAAAACTATTAGAAAAACCTAGTTATAGTTTTAAAATAGAGATATATAGAATAACCACTAAAGGTATGTAAAGTAGACTACTCTATAGTAGAAACTCCATTGAGTTCTCTTATATTGCTTGATATACAAGTATACTCTTGTCTTAACTCTTAGATCTATATTATAGTAGACTAGAAAAGAGTAAGAAAAAAAATTAGGAAGAAGAAGTGGAAAGAGTAGCAAATAGAAGCCACTGAGAAAAGTCTGCAGAGGTTGGGTCTGAGAAGAAGAAGAAGCTCTTTTCTGTCTCTTGATTAGTTTTTTGTTATTATTTAGTAAAAATCAATTATTTCATATTAATCTGGATTAAGAGTGAAAATAAGCAAGAAAAAACTAATTAGAGTTATTATGAGGGAAAAATAAGACAAGATAGTAGAGAGAGAAAAAACAAGAGAAAACACTATAGAAAGTATACAGAGGCTAAAGTTGAACCTTGTAGTAATTGATCAAGACAAAGAATGAGGTTCAGAAATTAGTAACTAATTTTATAGTGTGAGTAAGTTTAGTAGTAGAAAGCCACTTAAATTTGTCTTCAGTATCTTTATATCTTAGCCAAATAACCTTGTAAAGAAGCTTACAAGCTATTTTTCAGCCAATTTTGGAGTTCATAATCTGCAAGAGTTTATACTTGGATTCTTTATCATATATATTATAGTTACTCAGATATCTTGGAAGAGCTTTTTAAAGGTCCAGATGATCCTAAAGAATTGAGTTTTCATGAAAACCTTATTATCTACTTTGAAATTAGATGTGAGAAATTGCTACACATTAGCAGATCTTTGATAATACTATTAAATTACAGAGATTTTGGTTTTAAGAGTACTCTATAATTTATTAAGATTGATAGCAAAGTTATAGGCTTAAGAAAAAGTGATATTGTTAGGACAGCTATTAAAGTGACTAAGTAAAGTCTATGAAGTGTATGGAGTTCCAACCTTTAGAATAAACCCAAGTTGTATTATCTATAGAGGTGTTAAGAATAATTCACACTTACCAGGATTATCTACAAGTAGTAAAAAAGACAGGTTGGGTCAGAAGATGGTGTTAGAAAATGGATCAAAAGTAGTGTTAGAAGATAGATCAGAAATAGTACTATATGGATAGAGAGAGCTAAGCCTTAGCTTCAATAAAAGATTGTTGTATCTAGCCTAACTTGTCAAGTAATTGTATTTTGGAAGAGAAAGTTCAGATGTACTTAGAGTAAATGTGGCACAATCTAAGTTGATTATTAGACTAGAAAATTATACATAGTGGCTATTGTTTTTAAATATAGGAAGTATTTTTAATAATACTGCTACTATGTACACTCTGAATTGTCAAATACTATAGAGATTGTAATTCTGAACTCTATAGAATTGATAAGAAATACAGTGTTTGAGTTAGATAGTATATAACAAGAGATAACAGAACAGTATATATTTTCAGAAAGAATCTAAAAAGAATAGAATAAGATTTTCTAAAGATAGTAGCTACTATAAACATTTTATAGTCTACTCTTGTCAGGTGTGGTTCACACTGAGGTGAAAGTCTGCAAAATGGACTTGGAGATGAGTAAACTTGTAGAATGACCTTGGCTTCAGCTTATGTACTGTGCTATCTGTCTGCTGCATGGTTGCAACTTCAGATGATGGGAAGAAGTCTAAGATGGAAGTGAGTGCTGATTGGTGTGTTTCCATTGAACACTGGAGATCAAGTTCAATAAGAGTTTATCTTTGTCAATTATCAGACTAACAAATTACAATGTAACTACTAGTCTTATATACAAACAGAAAGTATAGGAGATACTCAGAGTTTCAGTAGTAAAACCCCTATTACCCCAAGTGGAGGTTTCAGTGTTGAGACACTGACAAGAGTAACTCCATCATGGAAGACTGAGTTAAATAGAAATATCTCTACCATGAAAGATGGAATACCTAGATGGTTGCAGCACTGCCATAAGACATGTTATGAGAAAGGTGGCTACTGTAGAAGGCAGACTTGTATGTTTTGAAGATGACTACACCATGGGAATGTAATCTTCAGATGAGTTGACTTGCATATGACAACTAATTACTATCTCTTATTAACAAAAATTCAGAAATACTGGTTGAGTTCTTGGTTCACCTGCTGTTAGAATTGAAGACAGTGGACTTTGTTTTTTCTTTTATTATTTATTATTTTATTTTTCTTTTATATTTTATTTTCTTATTTGAAACTTAGAGTTAGAGGTTAGTATAATATCACATATGACCAACATAACTGTCACACACTATGACAAAGATGTCACACAAGTCATAGTTATACAATCATATGACACATAAAAGAATGTAAAAGATTCTAGAACAATAATATCATATTATATATTAATAGCATATAATATATATGATCTTTAGAATAGGCTAGAATTTGTGTAGCATAGACCATTAATCTAGCATATATAAGATAGATACATTGTACTAGAAACTCTATCAAGTTCTCTTATATCAACCTAATACAAAATCCATCTTTTACTCTTATACTTGAGCTTAAGTTATAACACACTCTGTCTGACTATCTGACTGAGGGTACTATGCTATAGAGGACATAATTTCAACTTTGAGTAGGCAGTAAATCTCTTTAATGAAGAGAGCAACAAACTACAGGCCTCTATCCAAAATAACATGAAAAGAAAGGCTATGGAGTTTTCATATATTATATAGAAATAACCTTGCTATTCTCTCTGCAGTAATAGTAGTGTGAGTTGGAATGAAATATGCCCTCTTAGACACAGAATATACCACAGTTATTACTATATCAAACCCTAATGACTTTTAGAGTTCAATAACAAAGTCTATACTAATGGTATCTTATCTTGTAGTTGGTATAGCTAGCAGATAGTTCTCCAAGTGATAATTAACAGATAGGCTTGGTTCATAAGCAAAAGTCATAGATGCTGACATATTAACCAACATACCTAGATATCTAAGACTACCAGTAGCTCTGAGACACTAATTCTAGTATTTTTCAATATCTAGCATGTTCAGCAATCTTAGTGTTATAATATAGAGACTATGTAACAGTAGATATCATAGAAATTAGAAATATAGATCTTACCACAAAATAAGAGTAAACCATTGACTTCTGACCACTCTTCTGACCACTTTGAAGAGCATACAGACTTTGCAGATACTTGTCAGAGTTCTTCTGTTGCTCTAACTACAGATTTCTCTTAGTGATTAAGTTAATTATCATACTAGATATCCATTAAGAGACCTTGTTCTTCATCTTCAAATGCCATCCCTTCTATCACTCAAGCTACTAGGAATACCAGCTTAAGCAAGACTACATTTTCATTGTCATATAACTTATCTCTATGATCTAGTCAACAGAAAAGTGCATCTGGTTTGCCCATAAACTTGTCTGGGTGATGGTGTAGTACAAGATTGAACCTTGCCAAATACAGGAACTAGTAGACTTATCTTTAGTTGAGCTTCTTGGCTATCATGAAGTACTCCAAATTTCAGTGATTTATTTAAATTTCCATGAAGTTTGTTACCTCTTCAAGGAAATGCTACTCTTCTGGTAGCAATTCTTTAAGAGCATGGATAATTGCTAATATCTTCTTGTTATGGATCTTATAATTGCATTCAACCAGTGAGAGAGACTTGCTGAAGAATGCCATCAGATATTACTTACTATCTGTCTTGAACTCTTAAGATAACATAGCTCCAGTTGCAAAGTCTAAACTATCTACCTTTATCCAAAATGATACAGAGATGCTAGGAAAGGTCAAGATAGATGTAGAAGCGATTGCTGTTTTCAGTAAATTCAAAGCATTTTGTTGGCTAACAGTATATGTACAAATGCTGTTGCTTCTAGTGGAGTCAAAAAGAGGGTGTTCTACATCCAAAAATTCATGGATAAACCTCTAGTAAAAATTGGTGAAGCTAAGAAATGCCTACAGATCAGTATAGTTTCTGGGAATTTGCCAGTTATAAGCTTTGGCCACTTTTACTAGATCTATATCCACTTGATCCTTTGATATGACTAGACTCAGGTACTCTATCCATTGTCTGTTGAATTCACATTTTTTGGTCTGAAGATATAGCTTGTGCTCTACTAGTATTTCTAAGACTCTAGAGACTACTCTAGAGACTACTCTATGATGTTCTTCTAATGTCCAAGTAAAGATTGAGATATCATCCAAGTAGACAATTATGATACTCTCTGCTATAAAGTCATAGAAAATGTTATTTATTATTGTCTGGAATATTACTAAGTTATTAGTCATGCCAAAAAACATTATCAAGGGCTTAATAAGATCACAATTAGTGTGAAAAGTAGTCTTCCACTCATCTCTGGGCTTGATACAGTGACAGGGATCAAGTATAAAAAAGATTATACTAGGATACAACAAGAACTATGTAATACTAGCTCTTAACTACATACTAAAGAATTCAAAGAGAAAAATATCAGTATTAGGAGTCAAGAGAAAAGATAGTAATAATAGTATAAAAAGGAGAAATAAACATATAAAATCCCTGAAAGAACTCTTATGAATACAAAAGAATATAGTTAGAAAGAATATTAAAAAGAATATATAAATAGATTGCAAAGCTCCTTAAAACCTCTAACAATACTATTTATTCCAGGTAATATACTCTAAAAACACTTCTTAAGTTGAACCTTACAACTCTTGCTAGTCTTTCCCAGGCTGATAGAACTCTCCAAAACTTGCCTAAAAGTGATAATAGATACTAACCATACTTACTTGAGAAAATAGTAAATAATCTGCTCATAAGTGGGGAAATTCAGATAGGGGTTCTCTTTTTTTACTTTTCTCCACTTGTAGCTTATGTATTAGTCTAAGAATAGAGAATGAACATAGAGAATAAAGACTAAAACCATAAGAATGACTTCTAAGGTCTCAAGAGCACATGATTCTCTCTCTATTTACAACCTGATATTAACCTAATAGTCTTTTATTGCTTGTAAGTACTGATTCCATTTCTCTTTAATCATTTTTACTGACTATTCTTACTTATGAGCCTATTTTTGACTCCTCTAGCTTCTGATCTATTGTTTTCTTACCTTATCCTACCATCCAAACATTTATGACTATACCAATTGTGCTCTCAGATACTTATACTTCATAACTAGTCTTTTGCAAGTGTAGCAGCATCTTCTATTCCTAAGAATCTAGTTTGATTAACAGCTACCATACTGTCCCTCAAGCAGAAATTCACTTGAAAGAGTCTGAAGTATCATTTAAGAGTATTAAGCTTTCTTACTAAAGCCTCTAAATAGATCTTAAGTACTTAAAAACTCAATATGAGTATGTTTTCTTGTAAAAAAGTATTTTCAGTGTAACATCTCCCTTGTCAGAGCTGTGAACAGTGAACTTGGTTTTATTTACTTTCTCTTTTATTTTTCTTTTATTTTATTTTTAGTTTTACCTTTCTTTTCTTTATTTTGAACTTAGACAAAAGATATTATGTTATGTTATGTGTGATGGTCACACAAATCACAAGGCATAACAACAGTCACAGTTACATGTCACACAATCACATAACATAGAGAACGACATAGAAGATTCTAGAACAAATGATATTATACAATATAGTAATAGTATGTTGGCCTTATAGAGTGTATATAAACTTTAGGGTAGGTTGGTTATAGTGTATACACAGACCATAGTCTGTAGTATGTAAGGTAGATTGGTTTGCACTTGGAACTCTATCAAGTTTTCTTATGTTACTCAATACAAGAGTTGTTTTTTATTCTATCACTTAAACTTAAGTCATAATATCTCTCTTGTTACAAACTCTGTACAAGAATGTCTACCTTATATACTAAACTATGATAGTCTATGCTATTACTCCTCTAGCCTATCCTAAATGACCATATGTTCACCTAAAGGTTAATATGTGTAATACATATTGTATGACATCATCTTTCCAGAACCTTCTACACCCTTTTTTGTGATCTCATGACTTGTGACTGTTACTGTGACTATGTTATTTGATGTGACTGATGTGTGACAGTATAATTGTGATATCACTCTAACCCTAACCCTAGATCTAAATAAAGAAAATAAAAGGAAAAAGAAAAAGAAAAGGGAATTTAAATAAAAAGGTTAGTATCCAGGCTTTGCATATCTGACATATCTTACTATGAATGACTGTTCTCAGTTTTCTCCAGAACTGCTAACCAGCTTGCAAATATTATGTTTATATTCATAAACACTGTATATTTTATCTCAGACTATGCTATTCCATCAATTTCTTTTAGATTCTTCTATCAAGAAAGTCTGATCTTTGTCTATGTATTTTTGATTAAGGCTAAACACTTTTCCTATCAAAAACCTTTTGTCTACTATATTAAGACTACTAACCTGAGTGACTTTTTATATTGCTTTGACAGCTTCTATTTCTTTTGATCCAAATTTTCTTTATTTCTTTGGCTAAAGTCTTTATAGTCTCTAGCCTATATTTCTTCTATTAAATCTATCTTTTTTCTCTAGTACCTTTTTAAGCTCTTTTCCTCTTTCTATAATCTGGAGAATATTCTTGGCTCACTCATCATCTAACTACTTTATAGTATTGGATAAGAGAGTTAATGTAATATTCTCTTTGAGAGAAACAGGATAATTTAATGGCTAGCATTCTTACTGAGATTTGTCAGGTCTCTACTCTACTATATGCTGCTGATGAGTCTTCTTCCAGATCTCTAGCCAGGACTCTTACTACCAAACTACTCTCTTTACTGCTGGTTTCTTTTTTTGAAATCAAACTTAGTGATATTGCTGAGCCAAGTAAGTCTAACCTTTTCTTAGTAGCTCTGGCTGACCTAAACATTCTTATAGAGGTCTTCAACTCTTCTCTTTCTTAAGCTGTCTGTTTTTCTATTTTTTTCCCTACTCATATCTCTTTCTTGTCTAGCAAGTCTTTTTTTTCTTTTTTATTTATTTGTCAGCTAGCTGGAAAATCTTCTGTTTTAGCTTTTTTAATCTTTGCTTTCTCTTTGTTAGAACCTATTCATGATTCTGTCCTAGATTAGACTCCAGCATTTCCTCTAGTTTTCTTTCTAATTTTTAAATATTCTATATTATTGTTATGCCACTCTACTCCAATTTTTTTGTCAGCTTTGTCTTTCCCTCTTACTAACAGCTTTCTGAGATTTACTAGCTGTCTTCATCATAAGAAGGCTAAATCCAAGTCTCTAGCTTCTATTTCTTCTAATAAGTTTAAATACTTTTTATTAGACTTTTTCACTGTTTTTACCTTTTCTAGCATGCAATCTGATTTCTCTTTATGGGCTTTCTGCTAGAGACCCTCTTATAGCTCTTGTCCCTGGTCTCTTTATACTTGCTAATTATGAGAACATAGTGAGTTCACCAGTTTTTTCTTGTTATATTATGTTTTTAATATATTTTTCAGTATTCCACTGAAGAGCTAAAGAACCTCTCCTACATTAGTTCTGGCTTCAAACATTATACTCTGAAACCTCCCCTCTCTAAGACTGTTGCTATGGTAGCTTGGGCCATTTGTTTCCAACTAGTGGATAGTTCTCGAAGCTGTGAAAAGTGCATTGTTTCCTATGCTTTTCACTATTCCTATCAAGAGCCTACTGCTATCGAGCAGTTTTGGACAGAGCAGCTTCATGTGCCTTTATTTGCTAGTCATATGTGTGAGTGGCTTCTTTTTCTTATTTTTTCTTTTTCTACTAATCTTTCTTATTTTTTTTATAAATATCTTGTCTCTCTTATACTCTCTTATTGCTGTATGGAACTGCATGGAGGCTGTCAATTCTTTACTTAGGGCTTTTACATCCTATTATCATACTCTGATAGTGGAATTTGCTAAAGAGCTTTTGGTTGCTAAAGAATATCAATTTCAGAATTCCTCTTTCTGGGTTAATAGCAGGCTAGTGGATAACAAAACCACTCAATATGAGACTTTTGCTACTGTCCACACTGCTATATATGATCCAGATGGTCTTTTTTTTAGAAAGCTGTGCAAAACCTCTTTAAGTCATATATCTATCTTATTTCTTCTTTCAATGCTACTATTATCTTTGCTGACTATGACAACACTTTCCCTGAAGTCTTGGGTTGATACTATTGTCATATCCCTCTTTGTCCAGCTAGCAGCTTCTCTTATATCAAGAAGTCAGCCAAATCAGCTAAGTAAAAGAGAAGAAAGAGCTCATTCTTTCTAGTATTTTTGTTCTTTACAATGTATTTCTGTTCATGTGTGAAACTAAGTCTAATCTTCATCTATTTGTAATGTAACTAAGTCTCTTCAAATGTAAAGCTCTTTTTCTAAAGTTTATTTGCATGATACTAAGCTCACTTTTACTGTCTTGTTTTTTATGACATTCTCTTCTGTGTTTAGATTTGTTATCCACTTGCAACATTTTCTTTTCTGTTTGTGAGTTTCTATTCTTCTATATCTGTCTCTATTCTCCTCTTTTCTACAAATAGAATGTATTCTCACATCTTACTCGTAATTGGGTTAAATTCACTTTGGTTCCAATACTGGAAGTTCTAGTAAAACTGCTTATTGTTCTTTTATATGACTAGATCATAGTTCTTACTTGCAAGAGAGGTTGATTCCTAAAATCTCTCTCATTTTACATTTTACATATTCATTTCTTTTACAGACTGTCTAGTATGATCAATCTGGGGACAGCCCTCTTGAAGCATACTTAAATAAGTTCACTTCTTGCAAGAGCCCCCACAAGTCTATTTCTACTAAATTATTTCAGTAGTTATATCTAACAAACATTTTGGAGAGTCTATAAATGCTTATTTCAAGCTCATGAATATATTGTCTAATATCATCTATTATGATCAACACCTTTCCTGAAAAAAGACTATATTAGGCTTCCTTTGTGCAGCTGTCAATTTCCTTACTAAACTTACTATAAGTATTCTAGAATGTATTTTTTTATTTTCTTATATTTCTTAACTATTTACAGCATATCTTTCTTAAGTGTCTAAATAGTAATTCTGATACTCTCATAAAGACTGATCATATCAAGTAGCTTTCCAAAGTTAAACATACTTACAAGGAGTTCAAGAAAGAACATAATCCTATCTTCTATTTTCTAACTGTATTTAAATAGATATCTCAATTTTTATCCTAGTATAACAAGACTTCTCAGGCTTCTGAAATACCATGGTCTATAGTTTTTTCTATCACTATCCCTTCTAACTTCTAGGTCTCAGCTTCAACTAGATAGCTTTCTGCAGTTGCATAGAACAAAGTACAAGTCTTTATTTCCATGTTTTATTCATTCCTAGTCACTTCTCTATCTTTTTTGTTTACTTGTTTCAGTGCTACCATATTAAAGAGAATATCTCTTTCTTAGCAGCTAGTACTTCTGACAGTGAACAATCTGGCAGTAATAAGGTAGAGATCATTATGCTGGCTTCTTATAATTACATTTCTAAAGATTCTCATACAGATAGATAATATGTGTAGTCCTTTCATGTTTCTTTCTTGCAGTTTACTATACATAGTAAGTCTTTCTTACTCATAGAGCTTTAACTCATCACAATCTCTTATTCTAGCTTAGTTTGGTAAGTTTCTCTTGAGCTATCTTTTTATGAGTGCTTGCTTTGTCTTACTATTTTGTCTTATCCTAATAGTATATTCTCTTTATGTTTAAGATAGACTTTCTTGGCAATAGTAGACATTTCATTATCTATTTTTTGTGAGCACTTAACTTTCTATATTTTCTTAACTGAGATTTTATTTAATATGACTTTGGTATTCTACTAGTAGGGTGTTATCCTCTAGAGTAATATCATCACTATTTCCAACAAGTAAATTATAAAGTTCATTTTTTTCTAGGCCTCCACTAATATTCTATACACTATCTACAATCTTGAGTGTACTATTCACTAGTATAAAAATGTTACCAACAAATATAACTAAATGTTCTATATCTAGGAGGTTAAGAATACCAAGTCTTGTCAGAAGCAGTAGCTAGCTGACTTGTCTGTTTCTCAATAATTACTTAATGAATGCTAGAAGTCTAAGCTTCTATTTTATATTTTGTCTTTCTCTACTTGTAAGTGACTTTAGTTTAAGCTATCAACCAAAGTACCATTCTTAGATACTTTTTTAACTGAGCTCTTTTCTAATACATCTAAACTTGACTCCAGTATATTTAGCAGAGCTTATACTTCACTTCTGAACACTATTGTTCTGTGTGCCAGATAAGGAATTACTCTAAAAGCTACTACTTTATTCTGCCATACTAAGCTATCTAATTCTGCTAAAATAAAAGTCTCTCTCTTTAGTTGTCTGATTACTATTATAGGACCTAGATACTGAGATTTCATCTTCTTATCTACTGATAATTCTATGGCCAAGTTCTTCACTAGCACCAAACTACCTAGTCTTAATGTAAACTCTTTAATCTTATATTGAGCTTTGTTTTTGAGATATGAAACCCTTTGTATTTTCTTTTTTGTGAAATGTTCCCATATTTCTTCTATATAGCTGATATATTTTACCAGCATACAAGCTCTTAGACTGTTCCTCTTGTAAGATAATTTCATTTAGGTATATTACTAGCCAGATTGTCTCTACCATGTCTAATAGCATAATAGACTATGCTTCTATTATCATCAAATATAGTAAATAACCTATTGATAGGAGTCAAGCAAAAAAAAGATTATGTTAGGATATATATATAAAAAGAATATACAAGTAACATCTATTTGCAAATGCTTTCCCTTGCTAACACACTTCTAAACAGTGAATCTTACACTGTATAACAAGCTTCTTTGGAAAATCTAGTGAATATATTGCAAATCTCCTTCAGAGCTTCTAGCAATACTATCTATTCTAGATAATACATCTTAAAGGCATCTCTTAAGTCAAATCTTATGACTGAAAATACCAACTGATACTTACCTCACTAGCCTTTTCTATGCTGCTAGAACTTTCCAAAACTTATCTAAAAGTAATAGTAGGTACTAGTGATACTCACTTGATAAAATAGAAGTTAAACTACTCTTAAGTGAGGGTATTTGGATGGGGGTTCTCTCTCTTACTTCTTTTCACTTGTAGCTTATATATTATTCTAAAAATATAAAGAATGAATTTAGAGAATGGAAACTGAAACTATAATAAAGTGTTCTAAGATTTCATGAGCACATGGCTGTTTCTTCATTTGCAACCCAATATCAATCTGACAATTGATTTATACTTATGAGAGCTCATTTTATTTCTCTTTTACTGTTTCCATAGCTATTTTTACTTACTCTACCATTATGAACTTTATTGGCTTCCAATATAACATGTTCCTGCCTTATTCAATCATCTAAATGTTTGTAACCTATTAAAATGCTCTTGTGAGTATATGTACTTCATAACTAGTTATTTGTGAGTGACATTTATTGTTTCTAAAGATCTCTTCTTTCTAAGATCTGGTTTGATTAATAGCTATCATACTATCTCTCAAACTTATATCTGCTTGAGAGGATCTGAGACATTATCTAAGAATGTAAGATCTTCTTGCTAAGAAAACTTATATACTTAAAAACCTTATGAGATTACTTATTTTCATAGAAAAGCATTTTCTTGTATAACACCATTTTTTTCCTAATGGTTATCCTATCTACCCACATTTACATAGTGTAATGATCAGTATTACTTCTTGATGTTCTCTCCAGTTGCTTTATATAGCATCTGTTAAAGATTGTAGTATAGTCTTTTAATAATTCCATTTGCTTGTGAGTTGTAAGAAGATATGGTACTTTTTTTAATTCCATACTTCTCTTCTAACTATCTCATAGCTTTCTCTTAAAGAGCTTTGTAATCCATTTACTGAATTTTCCAAGGAAGCTTGTTACACAGTATAAGGTCTACTATTTAGGAATATGCTAGCAAGGGAAAGCATTCATGAGCAGATGTTATTTGTATATTCCTTTTAATATTCTTTCTCACTATATTTTTCATATTCATAAAAGCTCTTTTAAGAGTTTTATATGCTCTATTCTGCCTTTATATTAGTATTTCAACTCTTTCTTTCAATTCTTGACACTAATATTATCACCCTTGAATTTTTTAGTATATAGTAGTTAAGAGCTAGTATTGCATAATTTTTGTTACATCCTAGTATAATCTCTTTTCTGCTTGACTTCTATTAACACTGTGAAGGTTAACTATAACATAGCCAGGATTCCTTTTTTTAGGATAGACATCCCATTGTTTAGTAAGAGTATTTGGTTTGATGCCAAGATGACTAAAAAGGAATCTGATGACAAGATTAAACTAAGAGAGATACTTAGATTACCATGCTTGTCTTTGGATCAACACCTTGGTGGTAGAAAAATACTTAAGGTTTTTATAATCTATAATAATGTTGATAAAGCAAGCTGGACCTTCTAGATAGTGTTGCTAAATTTTAAAAGCCTCAAAAATAGCAAAAAGTTTCTTATCATGAGTGTCTTAGCTCCACTATAGTGAAAATGTGAGAGTGAAAGATAACTGGATAAACTTCATTTTCTTCACTCACAATAGAAAGAATTATAGTGAAAGTATAGTTGAAGGTATCAGTTTCCACAATAAGTTGAGTATTAAGAATCCAGTATATCAAAATAAGTGCAGAAATAAATGCTTTCTTCAAGGAGTTGAAAGCAATATAACAGGAGAAGTTGAACTTCCAGTAGATATTTTTCTGGATGAGATAGATTAATTAAATGATAATATTCAAGTAGTTGAAGATGAACTGGTAGTAAAAATTTATAAAACCTAAGAAGAATAATATTCTTGATTTTCTTAGGCTCCAGCCAGTCTTGATGTTATGGTATATTTGAATCCTTGGATTTTATTTTAATTTTATTTTGATCTATTTTCCTTGATTTTATTTATCTTTTTCTTTTTTTCTTTTTTATTTATTTCTTGGACAATAAAGAGGTATGTGACTGTGGTCACATGACACATCACATGACATGACATTATAGGCTTAAAACATAGGAGAAGAAGCTGGAAGAATAATATCAAGATATATATCTATAACATATTTATCTCATAGTATACATGTGGTATACTTGTAGCTGATACATGGACATTAGGGTAGGTCTATTTATTGTTAGCACAGACCATGTATCTATAGTATAAATAGGATAGCAATATATCAGGACTTTTTGTTAAGTTCTCTTATAATCCCATAAGACTTTTGCTTTATAAGATTATTTAGTATGTTATTAATTGTTTTGATTAGTGGTTGCCACAACACTTGAATTATTTTCACTTTGTTATCAGACATAGTAAGACCAGATAAAGAAAGGATATATCCCAAATACTTTACTAATTCAGAGTAAAACTCATATTTCTTTGCTTTGGCATAGAAATTAGTCTTGTGGACACATTTAAGTACTTCCTTGACATGTTGGCAATGTATGAACATGTTGTTGGAGTATATAAGTGATATATATATTATCTAGATAGATCATAACACAGACATCCAAAAAATAAGAAAAAAGGTCATTTATGAATCACTGGAAAGCTATAGAAATATTAGTAAGACCAAATAGCATTACAGACTACTTGAATAATCCATGTGTCCTGAAAGTAGTCTTTCATTCATCACTATTAGTAATATAAACCAAGTGGTAAGCATGGCAAAGATCTATCTTAGTATATATATAAGCTTTGCAAGATAAGTCTAATAGATCAGAGATATGAGAGAGTAAATATTGATTATTTTTTGAGATGTGGTTGAGACTGTATAAGTTAACACAAAAGCATAGTAAACCATCTTTCTTCTTGATGAATAAGACTAGCATATTATGTAGAGATAAGGTTAGTTAGATAAAATCCATATTGAGGTTTTTATTAATGAATTTCTTTAAAGTCTCTTGTTCAGATGCCAAAAGAGAGTCCATAAGGTCAACTGAAGATTGAGCATTCTCTTCCAAGTTGATCTTGAGGTCATAAAAATAATGAAGAGTGAAGACTTCAGCTTTAACCTTACTAAAGATATCAGTAAATTTGTGATACTTGGGAGAGACATTTAAGAGGTCAGAAGTCTCTGCAAGTTGTGCAGAGTTGGCCTGAATGTCTGAAAAGCAAAGACAGAGTTGAAATTTGCTAGAGCTTAGAAGTTTTGATGTATACAAGAATACCACAGAACCAATAATAGTGATGTTAGGTTGCTCAGAGGTAGACACAAAGGTCTCAGATGCAAGTATGGAAACTATAGAGTTCAATGATTGCAGAGAAGTATTAGGAGATGATAGAGATACTAATGGTGTGTTGGCCACAACATAAGAGAGAGCAAGATTTTCCTGCAAAGATGGACAGAAGTTTATTGACCCATTTATCCAGTCAATCAATAGATTGTAGCAGGTGAGCTAGTTGTATTTAAGGACCAAAGAGTAGGAAGAATCAAATGAAGTAACATAGAAGTCCAGATTTATACAATCACTGGTAAGAAAAATTACAGACAAGGTAACAAGTTCAGAGATGGTGTTGTTTAATGAACTATCAAATAAGTAAAGAGCAACTGGTAGGGTTGCAGATGTCTTCAGATTGTGAATATCCACTAATTTTTAGTCTACAAAAAAATAAGTAGACTTGGAGTTAACTAGAGTTCTAAACAGAGTTTCACTAAGGTAATCTTAACCAAGAATCAAGAGAGAAGCAAGAGAAGCAAAGAGAGAGTAAAGATTATAAAGAGTAGATATATTGAGTCAGATAGAACTCATTGCTGCACAAGAAAGTTCAATACAGCTCTCAGTATATATAGAGTCCTGGAGGTTACTCTTTATTTTTATAAGGACTTTTTAAAAGCAGTTGCAAGAGAATTAGCAGCTATTGAAGCATCATAGTCTTTTGGAGTAACTATGGTCTACTTCTTGAAACAAAAGTCTAGCTTATGGTCTTTTATACCACAATAAAGGCAATAATTATTTTCCAGTTACTTCTTGTGCTTGTTACTAGTCAACTTGTCATTGTTAGCAAGCTTAGAAGAAAGGTCTATCTGTGGGAAATTAGAATATCTCTTGAGAGCAGAGAATGAAAAATTAAATGCTTTGAATATAGCAGATAAGACTACCAGAAATATATTTGTCTTGTTTTGGGAGCTCATAGTGTTACCAGCAGAGAAAGCCTTATTTTGCTTTTAAGAATCTCCTTCTTTGCCTATCTTGTATAATAGTATCTGTAGTTATACTTCTAGTAGCAGTAATTAATAATCATTGTTAAGATGTACATATTCTGGAATAAGATTGTCTTGTCTTGTTTCTAGATGGAGATTGGATTCTAAATCTGATTGAAGAGTCTTTGATAATAGTAGTAGCAAAGAACACTACTTCCCCAATCTAATTAAGAGGCATAATACACAAAGTTCACATTGTAAGTAGAGATCTTGTTACTGAACTTCATATGAAGATTATTTAATATACTAGCTGTTTTACTGATGGGATCTAAGAGATCAAAATATCAAAATAGCTTGTTAACAAATAAGTTCTAATCAGAGAGCTAGTCTTGAAGAATGCTCTGGTCCTTCTAGTTGAGACCAATCTTAAACTAGTCTTGAGCAATTTTAGAGAGATAGATTAGTGTTTAATATTGTCAAACTAACTACTATTTTTAAAGATCTTGTATCTAGTTGATATCCTTGCCTCCTAATAGATCTTATTATTATCAATAGAATAAATGAATGAAAAGTCAAAAATATTCTAGACAACTACTAGTATCATTGAAATTACCAATATCTAATTAAGAAAGACTTTGGCTTAGAAGTGAACTCTTGGGAAAATGTGCCAAATATGTTCATACCAGATTGACTACCTCAATCTCTAAGTCCTATGATTTATTTAAGCAAGTGAATTCCATACTATCAATTTCAGACTAATACTATTTGCTTTGGATTATAGCAATCTGGAAAAAAGAGTAGATGAAAAGAGACCTAACCTTTCATAGCTAGTTTAAAACTCTACAGAAAACCTGTAGTGTTTAATAAATATTAAAAACCCCACTACAAACATATGGTGCTATTATTTGTGTTCCAGCTATAACCATTAGTGTTGTTTTATACTCTCTACTCTTCTAGGTAATCTTACTAGGTTAGAGTTGTCATATGCAAGTCAACTCGTCTGGAGATTACATCCCTATGGTGTAGTCATCTCTAAAACATACAAGCCCATCTTCCATGACAGCCACCTTTCTCGCAACATGTCTTATAGCGGTACTGTAACCATCTGGGTATTCTGTCTTCTATAGCAGAGATACTCCTATTCAACTTGGTCTTCCATGACAGAGTTACTCCTGTCAGTGTTTCAATACTGAAACCTCTGCTCAGGGTAATAGGGGCTTTACCACTGAAACCCCAAGCATCTCTTATACTTTCTGTTTGTATATAAGACTAGTAGTTACACTGTAATTTGCTAGTCTGATAATTGATGAAGATAAACTCTTATTGAACTCAATCTCCAGTGTTCAACGGTGATACACCAAT
>Ga0157366_1000153_pt1 | contig 35972 bp, 41 predicted proteins | sample AttbisABBM1_FD_113149 | JGI IMG/M metagenome (GOLD analysis project Ga0157366, IMG submission 113149) | Fungus gardens microbial communities from leaf cutter ant in Botucatu, State of São Paulo, Brazil - Atta bisphaerica ABBM1 | ecosystem: Host-associated > Fungi > Mycelium > Unclassified ...
GTTTACGGGGTTCTTTTCGCCAGGATTGGGTTTCCATACTTAGGTGTCCGTCTGTACAGGTGGGCGTCTAAGTTACCAGCACTGGCTTAATGGCTACATACGGCGCTGGGTTTACGCTTACGAATCAGTCGCGATGCAGTACGAGAAAATCACCTGGAAGATTCACGACGGGAATATTCAGTACACAGATGCATGGAACGAGCGACCAACTGCATAACAAGGCCCGTTAGGGGGAACGTTACGGTTCATCTTGATTCCGATTCCGGCATTTGAAGCCGGGGAATTAAGACCGGATAACGCGAGAGGGGGCGTAGTGTCCTTTTTTACTTTTCGTTATCCCTCCTCATCGCATCCCGTACAATTTCCTCGCAAGCATGAGCGGGGGAATTTGATGCACAAAGGGGTATACAACAACGGAAAACATCGGGGCGGCTCGGATGTTTGGCGATCTCCGTTGCCACTGTTCAGGTGGCCGAATTCAGTAAACCCCTTCACTTTGCCGCAGGTTACCGGGTCGCCTTCTTTCGCGATCGGTTTACCGAAAGCAATACCCAGAGCAGAGCCGACAACTATTCTGCCTCCGCATGTTGTCCTGTCTCCCTGACAAAGCACTATTCCTGTCGCCATAAATCCCTCTACGTGTTACAAAAACAACCCTGTCGGTCATTTTACAAACAAAACCCTTATACGCAACAAGCATCAGACTTAAGCGAAATTTACTTTTTATTCTAAAAAGGAATATGGCAAGGTCGGCCGACCATCGGATATTGAAAAAGCATTAATACCATGAATGTATATAACCGCTAACAACATTTACTACAGCCCGGATACTCCCTGAACCGTGCTGAAGCTAAATCTTTTCTAATAATAAGAAACCAAAACACAAAATAGTATTTACAAATTCACTTCATTCTTTAAATCATATTGCACCAGCTGCCAGTTCACCGGCTTACCGGCATGGTACGGCATATTCTCTCCTTTTTTCACATTCACGATTAGGGTCACGGCGGGGTTCGCCACCTGCCAGTAGCCACTCTGGGGGCAGAGATGGCCGCTAACGCGTTCTGTACCTAACGGCTTGCGGCTCATTTCGTTTTGAGAGGTTTGTAATAAGGCTGTAGTAAACATGTAATTGCTGCTATCAATTTTCATACGCTAAGCTTCCAAATCGCACATGCTTTGATAATCAGCGATACATAATTACGGGGACTTAACACAGGGAATAATTATTTACGCGGTGAATGAATTATATTGCATTCATGGAATAATTTAGCCAGAATAGCCGCCCTTACTGGCTAAAGAATATACAATATGCTGTCTCGTCTGCTCAACTGTCTGATTATCCTCACGGTATTATTCGGGGCCAGCGCGTATGCGGTTAACTGCCAGCGCGCGGCCACTCCGGTAGAAAACACCATCTGTAATAATGACAACCTGCACTGGCTCGACAGCACGTTGACCGTTATCTATCGCTCGATGCTGGTAAAGGGCGATTCAGAAAAGGTGCATCAGCAGTATGAAACCTGGGAGAAATCGCTCGACAGCTGTACCTCAGATGCCTGCATAGAACGCGCTTACTACGAAGGCATCAGCCTGCTGTCGGACGTCGCGCCGGATTTTAAGTGGGAAGGCAACTGGTGGAACATGAGCGCGCCGAACATGAGCGGCGGCACGCTGCAGCTCAGCCGCAGCGCGGAGTGGTCGGTGAACACCGATATCCGCATATGGGCGGGCCTCAATCACGATGAATATACCGCCGAGGCGCGCAAGGTATACGGCATGGCGCTGGTCGATAAAATCGGCGATACCAGCAACTGCAAGCTGCTGCTCATTCCCCGCCGCAGCGGTGCGATACAAATCTTCAGCAACGCCGAGTGGGGCTGCCGTTTGTCGATGCCGGGCGGCGGATTTATCGACGGTCGATACCTGCGTGCGGAAAGCGATCCGCGCCCGAAGGCCACGCTGCTGACGCTGGGTATTCTGCGCGATGAGCAGATGGATAAGCGCTTCCGCGAGCTGGTCGGCAAGGAGTATCAGGCCTTTGTGGATACTGCCAACGTCTATATCTATCAGGACGATCTCGACAACATCGGCGCCAGCGTCATCGGGATGTGGGTACGCGGTGCGGCCAACAGCAAGAATGCGATCGTGATGTACACCGATACGGCCATCTGGGCCGCGCGTATTGATACGGACAAAAACGGCAAACCGCAGCTGCACTACTACAGCACCGAAGGCAATGACGTTCGTAATATGCCCCGCACGCTGATCAGCTGGCGGTTACGCTTCTTCGATCGTTAATTTCTTTGCTGAAAGCGCCGGATGGTGGTGTAAACACCTTACCCGGCCTACGGGCCGGTGAGTTGTTTGCCGGGTGGCGCTTTGCTTACCCGGCCTACGGGCTGATGGGTGTTGTAGGCCGGGTAAGGCGAAGCCGCCACCCGGCATAACCCGGCGAACGTGCGCCGCCGGGCATTATCCTTTCTTAAGCTAACGTTCCCACCACGTTCAAATCCGCATCATCCGGCACTTCATTGTAAGAGAGCACGTGCAGGCCACGCGCAAACAGGCGTCCATAGCGGGAAATCACCGGGCGTAACTGCGGGGCCACCAGCAGCAGCGGTGGCAAGTTCTTCGCCTTCATCTGCTCGTAAATCATCGGCATGGTCTGCTGCAGCTGAGTCAGAATGTTCGGATCCACCGGGAAGCTGTCCAGCGCCACTTTGCCCGCCTGCTGCGACTGGTTCAGGGCGCTAAGCAGCATATTCTCCAGCCCATTGTCCATCGTATACACCGACAGATGCTTCCGGTCGCCGTTGATGTTGTGCATGATTGCCCGGCGCAGCGCGTAGCGCACGTCTGAGGTCAGCAGCATCGGATCTTTAGTGACGGTCGCGCTCTCCAGCAGCGTGGAGGCAATCGTCACAATGTCCTTCAGCGACACCTGTTCCAGCAGCAGCTGGCGATAAATACGCAGCAGCTGGCTGAAGTTCAGGGCAGCGCCCAGGTCTTCGGCAAGCTTAGGCGACTGCTGCGCCAGACGCGCATGCAGGTGCGTGATGTCGTCATAGTTGAACAGGTCCGGCAGGTTCTCGCGCGCCACTTTATTGACGTGCGTTGCCACCACGCTGGCGCAATCCACCACCTGGTAGCCAAGGTTCAGCGCTTTTGTTTTCTGATCCGGGTCAATCCACACGATCGCCATGCCGTAGGCCGGATCGGTATCCAGAATGCCGTCGATCTCGCCGTACAGTTCCGTGCCTGGAATTGCCATCAGCTTGTCGGCCTGCACTTCACCAAGCGAGGCGCGAATGCCATTGATGTGGATGGAGTACTGCGCGGGCTTGAGGCGGAAGTTCTCGCGGATGCGGATCTCCGGCAGCAGCACGCCGCAGTGCTCCGATATCACCTGACGCACGCCGCGCACGCGCCGGGAAAGCGGGCTGCCTTTGGCTTCATCCACCAGGCCCACCAGCTTGTAGCCGAGGTTCAGGCCAATCGGCTCCACCAGCGGAATGTTATCCCAGGTGATGGTTGGCGTGCTGTCCACCGCCAGCACTTCCTGGATAGCCTCCATGTCCGTCTCTTCCTGCGGCGGCTGCACCACTTTGCTCTGTCGCCAGGCGGCAAACAGCAGCAGGGCGGTAAAGCTCAGGAACGCGATGTGCGGCATTCCCGGCACCACGGCGAGAATAAACATCACGAAAGCGGCGGTGTAGAGCACCTTCGGCTTCGACAGCAGCTGCGTTTTGATCTCATCGCTGACGTCGTTGCCTTCGCTGACGCGGGTGACGATGATCGCCGCGGCGGTTGCCAGCAGCAGGGAAGGGATCTGTGCGACCAGGCCGTCACCGATGGTCAGCAAAACGTACTGGCGGAACGCATGGCTGGCGTCGAGATCGTATTTAAAGATCCCGATGCAGATCCCGCCGATGACGTTGATGATAAGCACCATGATCCCGGCGACGGCATCACCGCGAACGAATTTCGAAGCCCCGTCCATCGCACCGTAGAAGTCGGCCTCTTTGCCCACTTCCATACGGCGAGTACGGGCCTGGTTCTGGTTGATGAGCCCGGCGTTCAGGTCGGCGTCAATCGCCATCTGTTTACCCGGCAGAGCGTCGAGGGTGAAGCGGGCAGAGACTTCAGAAATACGCTCTGCCCCTTTAGTGACCACCACGAAGTTGATGATCATCAGGATGATAAACACCACGAAGCCGACGACGAAATCACCGCCGATCACCACCTGGCCAAACGCTTCGATGACCTTACCGGCAGCCCCTTCACCTTCATGGCCATGCAGTAATACCACACGGGTAGAAGCAACGTTCAGGGTCAGGCGCATCAGGGTGGTGATGAGCAGCAGCGTCGGGAAGATGGCAAAGTCCAGCGGACGCTGCATGTTCACCGCCACCAGCAGCACGATCACCGCCAGCACAATGTTGAAGGTGAAAAGAATATCCAGCATCAGCGGTGACAACGGCAGGATAACCATCGCCAGCACGCACAGAAGCAGGATCGGCACGCCTACCTGCCCCTTGCGCAGCACGCCGAGTGCGTTGTGCAATTTACTGTTCACCATGGGCGTTTAATACCTCTTGCGGAATGTTGATGTGCCTGTTCAGGCGGGGTTTTTGTTCGATGGTGCCGCTGCGCCACGATTTAAGCTGCATCACGTAGGTCAGCACGTGGGCGATGGAGCGAAACAGCGGCGCCGGAATCTGCTGATTAACGCGGGTGGTGTAGTACACGGCGCGGGCCAGAGGTGGAAACTCCACGACCTCAACCTTGTGCTTCTGCGCCACTTCCCTGATCCACAGCGCGACGTCGTCGACGCCTTTTGCCACGATGTACGGCGCTTCGGCGCGTTTAGGGTCGTATTTGAGCGCTACCGCGTAGTGGGTCGGGTTGGTGATGATCACGTCCGCTTCCGGCACGGTGCGGGTGATTTGCCCCATCGCCATCATGCGCTGGAGCTGGCGAATACGGCCCTTGATCTGCGGATTACCGTCGTTGTTCTTGTGCTCTTCCTTCACTTCCTGCTTGGTCATGCGCATTTTTTTGGTGAACATGAATTTGCTGAGCGGCACGTCAAGCAGGGCAAAAATCACGATAACGGCAACGAAATAGCCGACAACGTGACGGAAAATAGCGAACCCCTGGTTAATTGCCTGACCGAGATAAAGCCTTTGCAGGTGCAGCAGCCCGTTCATCGCGTCGTGCACCATTACCCACAAAACGGCGAGGATAATCCCGCATTTGAGCAACATCTTGCCGACGTCAACGTAGTGGCTGGAGGAGAAGATGCGTTTGACGCCCGCAATCGGGCTCAGCTTCTTAAAGTCGGGCTTGAGCTTATTGGGGGTGAAAATCCAGCCGCCGGGCACCAGGCTTGCGACAATACAGGCCAGCGGGATCGGGATAAGGGTGGCGATAAAACGCAAAATCACCCACACGTTGAGCAGCAAAAACTGGTTCAGCACGGTCGGGTCATCGAGCTGGCCTGCCATCACGCCCACGGCGGTAAAGGCTTCGCCCACAAGCTGGCGGTAGTAAGGCAGAAAGCCGCCGATAGTGAAGAACGAAGCAACCAGGCCCACCGCCATGGTGAGGTCTTTGGAGCGGGGGATGTCACCCTTTTCCCGCGCTTTGCGCAGTTTCCCCGCTGTGGGTTTTTCGCTTTTATCGCCGCTGCTTGCCGACATCAGTGCACCCTCACGGCGTCAAACTTTGCCAGGATCTCGTTGGTGAGATTGAGATAGTGATCGGGAATGCTGGTCATCAGCATCGAAATACAGAGCAGGCCAAACAGCATGCTGATAGGAAAGCCGAGCGAGAACAGGTTGAGCGTCGGCGATACGCGGTTCAGCAGGCCAAAGCCGCCCTGAACGATCAGCATCACGAAGGTGGTTGGCAGGGCGATAAGCGTTGCCGAAGACATGATCCAGCCCAGGCTTTGTACAACCAGCAGCAGCGTAGGCTGGTTCAGCGCCTGGCCGACAGGCCAGTACGTGAAGCCCTTATACAGGATGGTCACCAGCAGCAGATGCCCATCCATAATGAAAAACAGCAGCGCGCAGAAGATGTAGATAATCTGCGAAATCACCGTGGTGGAGCTGCCGTTTACCGGGTCGTTCATCATCGCCATGCCGAGGCCCATGTTCATCGACAAAATATGCCCGGCGGTCTGTAGCGTGACAAACACCAGCTGTAGCGCCATGCCAAACAGAAAACCCCACAGCAGCTGTTCGCCAGTCAGCAGTATCGAGCGCATGGAGAGCAGCCCTTCCAGCACCGGCAAATTCGGCAACATCGGCGTAATAATGACCGAGAGCGCCAGTGCGGTCGCGATTTTGATGCGGCGGGAAAACGCGCGGTTGTCCAGCACGGGCGCAAACTGCAAAAAGGCCATAATGCGGAAGAAGGGCAGAACCAGCGCCATCAGCGGCGTCAGCAGCGCCTGAATGTCCAGTCCCATCGTGATTAACCGACCAGCGCCGCCGCCTGGTGGAAGATCTGAACCGTGAAGTCCACCAGCTGGGTCAGCATCCATTTCCCGGCGAAAATCAGTACGCCAAGCGTCACGACCAGGCGTGGCAGGAAGCTCAGCGTCTGTTCGTTAATCTGCGTGGTAGCCTGGAAGATGCTCACGCACAGGCCGACTATCAGGCTTGGGATAATGGCGACGGCGGAGATCAGCAGCACCAGGTGAATCCCCATGGCCATGATATCCCCGGCGGTATCCATGTTCATCATGGCTAAAGTCCCTGCACGCTGGAGGTGAGGGTGCCGACAATCAGCGTCCAGCCGTCGCACAGAACGAACAGCATCAGCTTAAACGGCAGCGAGACGATAAGCGGGGAGAGCATCATCATCCCCATCGCCATCAGCACGCTGGCGACAATCAGGTCGATCACGAGGAACGGGATGTAGATCATAAAGCCAATCTGGAAGGCGGTTTTCAGCTCGCTCAGCAGATAGGCAGGCGTGACCACCGTCAGGTCCTGCTCGCGCGCGTCACCCTGTACGCCCGCGATGTTCATCATCTGCTCCATCGCTTTATTATTGGTCTGCGCCAGCATGTACTTTTTCAGCGGCGTTTCGGCCTTCGCCAGCGCCTGCTTGAGGGTGATTTCATCGTTCTGGAACGGCACCACCGCATCGCTGTAAATCGTCGTCCATACCGGGCGCATCACCAGCAGCGTCAGTGCCAGCGCAGTGCCGGTCAGTATTTTGTTCGGCGGACTCTGCTGCAGGCCCAGGGCCTGGCGTAAAATCGCCAGCACGATGATAAAGCGGGTAAAGCAGGTCATCATCAGCACCATGATCGGCAGCAGGCCGAGCAGGGTCATCAGGATCAGGATTTCAATTTTAACGTTGTAACCCTGCCCGCTGGCGGTCGCCGCGGTGCTGAACAGCGTCACGTCGCCGTTTGCCGCCAGCAGGGATGGCGAAAACGTCAGGCCGAGAAGGGCAAGCGCGACCAGCACTCGCCGTGAAAGCAGGCGTTTCATCGCGTGAGTTCGCCCAGCTCTTTCGCATTGAATTCGATAATGCGCAGGCCGTACTTGTCGTTGAGCACCACCACTTCCGCCTTGCCGAACAGAATGCCGTTGACCTTGATGTCCAGCGGTTCACCGGCCATTTTGTTCAGCTCTACCACCGAATCGCTGTTGACCGACATCAGGTCGGCAAGCGAAATATCCACCGACGCCACTTCCAGCGTCAGGGTGACGGGAATACGGCTGAACAGCGCCATTTTGCGCAGATCGGTCATGCCCGTTTCGCGAACTTCTGGCTGCAAATCCATGCGGATATTGCCTTCCACCGTCTCTTCCTGGGGCATATCGCCGAGGTTTAAATCGTCCAGATCGAAGTTCTGGCCCAGTTCGTATTGCACATCACTCATAGGTCTTCTCGGAGGTTTTGTCGTGGATATCGCACAGGAACAATCTGCCGCGATCTTCAGCGATAGCGGCCTCAAAAATCTGTTCTTTGCCGATAAAAACGGGTAAAGGGTCGTTGATGGTCACCGGGATAATATCGCCGGGCTTAATATCGGTGAGCTGGGCCACCGTCAGGTTGAGGTTCACCATACGTCCGTTCAGCTTCAGCGGCAGGCTGTCGAACAGGCGTTCGACCTGCGCCGGGCTTAATGAGCTGCTTTTTCCCGCGCCGTCTTTGGCACGGTCCGGAGCGCGCAGCGTGGCGAGCATCTGATCGACATGATGGTGGTCGAGCAGGATAGTGAAAGTGCCGAAGTCATAGCCTTCGAGAGTGAAGGTCACGCACCACGACCACCGGCTGATGACCGCAGAATAGTCATTCTTAATCTCGAGGTTTTCGCCAAACGTCTCTTTATTAATAAGCAGCCCGGTGAGTTCCTGACCGAGTTTATTCTTCAGGCGCTCTTCGGTTTTAGTGACCGGCTGCTTGTCATTGAGTTCAATCTGACTGCTGTCTTTGCTCAGGCCATAATAATCATGAAGAATATTGAGCAGTAAAATCCGGTCGATGACAAAAGCAATATTGCCGTAGCGGGTGGAGAAGATCAGCGGATTTTTATAATGCTGATCGATGGCAAAGGTCATGGATTTCAGCGCAGCATTGACCCGCAGTTTTTTCAGGAAATAAATGCTCAGGCGTGCGTCAAGAATGTCAAAGCTGTCGTTCATAAGCTTTGGCAGTCGATGCCAGGGGCGGCCAAGTTGACTGGTCTCGAGTTTAACGAGTTCCGGCAACGTGTCGCGCTGATGGATTCTGATTCGCTGTGGAGCAGGATTCATGATTATTCCGGGTTACCAAATAGTGCCGACTACTCACCGCCCAAAACAGGTTGGGGAGTGAAGAAAATTTTTTCTGGATGCATTTGAGTTTTCGGATTTTCCGTCGCTTTGGTTTAAAGCGCTCTCACTTCTTTATCAGGGGAAGAACTCAGCTAACATTATCAGGATGAGGATTAGACAGTTTCCCTTCTTTTATTGCAAGGCCTGGTGAGTTATTAATTTATTATTTTGTGGATTTTGCCTTGATTAATAACCACTATAACTTATTGTATTTTAAAGATTAATGTATTAATACCCATTAAAAGAAAGACAATTCCTATATCTTCCGTATACTGCGCTCAAGGTTATCGAAAGGCTCCTGAAATTTCTTATTTCATATAAATATGAAATGCAATTTATGGCGTGATTAACAACGTTATATATGCCACCCGATGACCGTGTTGTTCCCGTTGATGTCACTCGTGAAAGCGCCCTTGCTTTTATTGTTGTTCTTTTTGTTGGTACCCCACTATGAGCATTATTATTGGTCGTGAAGTCGGTAACGATAACGGATTTGTCGCCGTCGCGCCTGCCAGCGTAAATATTTTGTCATTAGCCCGTCGGGTCGCCAGATATCATGTCTCGGTGCTTATTACCGGTGAAACGGGAACTGGCAAAGAGTGCGTGGCAAAATACATTCATGAGAATGCCTGCGGCGATAACTCTCCTTATGTGGGGGTGAACTGCGCGGCCATTCCGGAAAGCATGCTGGAAGCCATTTTATTTGGTTATGAAAAAGGCGCATTCACCGGCGCGGTAGCCAGCGTAGCCGGGAAATTTGAGCAGGCAAACGGCGGGACATTATTGCTCGATGAAATCGGGGATATGCCGCTGGCGCTGCAGGCGAAATTATTACGCGTTTTACAGGAGCAGGAAGTTGAACGTCTGGGTAGCCATAAGCGCATCCCGCTGGATATTCGCTTGATTGCTTCTACTAATAAAGATTTGCAGGTTGAAATTGCCGAAGGGCGCTTTCGCCAGGACTTGTTTTACCGCATCTCCGTCGTGCCCATTCACATCACCCCGCTGCGTGAACGCCGTCAGGACATTCTGCCGCTGACCCAGCGTTTTATCGCCAAATACCGGGCATTTCACAAGGGCAATGTTCAGCTCAGCGACGACGCTCGCCGGGCGCTGCTCTCCTGGGAGTGGCCGGGCAACGTGCGTGAGCTGGAAAACGTCATTCAGCGCGGGATGATCCTCTGCAACGGCGAAGAGATCAGCGCAGCTGACTTCGGTCTGAGCGAATGCGTGACCGAGCCCGCAGCGCAGCATACTGGTGTCATGCCGGTCTACCGCGAGCAGGAAAATGTTGCAAGCCAGGCCATCCAGGACGTGAAGCTCCACGGGCGGCTGGCGCAGTACCAGTACATCATCGATTTGCTCAAGCGTCATAAGGGCAACAAATCTAAAACGGCAGCGTTTCTCGGCATTACGCCGCGGGCGCTGCGCTACCGTCTCGCCTCTATGCGTGATGAAGGCATCGATCTCGAATGTTTTTCATGATGCCCGGGAAGGAATAATCCATGGACAAAATCTGCGCCGCAGGCGCCCAGACAACCCAGCAGGCGCTGCTTGCCAGAATGCAGCAGACTGCGGCGGCGGCGTCGTTCGACGCCGGTCAGGCCATCGCCCCGGCGAGCGCGGCCTTTGCCACGCCGTCACCCGTCTCCTTTTCACAGGTGCTCAATGGCACCATTGATAACGTGGACGCGCTACAGCACACCGCAGGCGCTCGTCAGAAAGCCATTGATATGGGGCAGAGCGACGATTTAGCCGGTGCAATGATCGAAAGTCAGAAAGCCAGCGTGGCCTTCTCGGCCATGATGCAGGTGCGTAACAAGCTCACCTCTGCGCTGGACGAAGTGATGAACATCCCGCTCTAAGGTTCCCGTCGTGTTAAATAACATCAAACAACGCCTTCCTGCCCTCACGCTGCCCGCCGGTCTGCGCAAAACGCCAATGCTTGCCGCAATCGGCGGCGTGGTGCTGGCGGTGGCTATTGTCCTCTCCTTGTGGAACCACAACCAGGGCTACGTCGCGCTGTACGGCGCTCAGGAGCAGATCCCTGTCGCTCAGGTGGTGGAAGTGCTGGGCGCGGAAAATATTCCCTATCGCATCGACCCGAACAACGGCCAGATTCTTGTCACCGATGGCAAGCTCTCCCAGGCCCGCATGGTGCTGGCGGCGAAAGGCATCAGCGCCATCACGCCGGACGGCTACGAGCTGATGGACAAAGAAGAGATGCTCGGCAGCAGCCAGTTCATCCAGAACGTGCGCTACAAGCGCAGCCTGGAAGGCGAGCTGGCGAAAAGCATTATGGCCCTCGATCCGGTCGAAAACGCCAGGGTGCATCTGGGCCTGAGCGAGTCCAGCTCCTTTGTGATGACCAACAAACCCAACAGCAGCGCCTCGGTGATGGTGCAGCTGCGCTATGGCCGCAAGCTCGACGAGCCGCAGGTGGCTTCGATTGTGCAACTGGTCGCAGGCAGCGTGCCGGGCATGACCGCCAGCAGCGTTCGCGTGGTCGATCAGGCCGGGAATTTACTCTCTGACGAACTGGTGGGCGCAGACGGCAGCTTTGTCGGCAAGCGCGCAGGCAACGACGTCGTTCAGCGCATCCGGGAAGAAACCCGTAAGAACATCGCCGACCTGCTGACGCCGCTGGTCGGCGCAGGCAACTTCCGCGTGAGCGTGGCGCCGAGCGTCGATCTCAGCAGCGTGGAAGAGACGCAGGAGCGCCTCGGCAAAGATCCGCGCGTCAGCGATGAACAGCTGAGCCAGGAAAACTCGACCAACGAAATGGCCTTTGGCATTCCGGGTTCCCTGAGCAACCGTCCGGTCAATCAGCCTCCGGCACCTGCAAATGCGGCGAATGCCACGAATGCTAATGCGGCACAGGCGAATCAAACCGCGGCGAATACCAGCGATCCGCGTTCGCTTTCAAGCCGCAGCAGCGAGCAGCGTAAATATGCCTTCGATCGCGACATCCGCCATATCCGCCATCCGGGCTACAAGCTCGAGAAAATGAGCGTGGCGGTGGCGCTGAACCAGCAGGCGCCCATGCTGGAAAAAATCACGCCGGAGCAGCTGGCATCCATCACGCGACTGGTGGAGAGCGCGGCGGGCATTGAGAAAGATCGCGGCGATGCGCTGACCCTCGACGTGCTGGCCTTTACTTCGCCGCAAACCGACGGTATGCCGGAGCTGCTATGGTGGCAGGATCCGTCGATGCAGTACTGGGGGCAGAACGGCGGCATTGGCCTGCTGGCGCTGCTGACTCTGCTGTTTGGCGTACGTCCGCTGGTGCAGCGTATTGGCGGTCGCCGCGAGCGGGTGATTGAGAGCGATGCCGACAAAGCTGAACCGGTGCTGCTGGAGCAGGAGCTGACGGCGGAAGCCTCGCTGGAAGCAAGCCTGGCGAAGGCGGCCCTCACTAATGACGACAACTTACCGCCGCTGACTTCCGGTCTGGAAACCAAGGTGGAATATCTCCAGGTGCTCGCGCAGAACGAAACCGAGCGCGTGGCCGAAGTGCTGAAACAATGGATCAACAGTAATGAGCGAAGCAATAGCAAGCCGGAGCAGTAAGCCTGCTAGTTCGGGCACCAGCCGCCTGGAACAGGCGGCCATTCTGCTGCTGAGCGTCGGCGAAGACGCTGCCGCCAGCGTCATGCAGAAACTGAACCGTGAAGAGGTGGTGCTGCTGAGTGAAACCATGGCGCGCCTGCACGGCGTAAAGGTCAATCAGGCCCGCCAGGCGATGAACAACTTTTTCTCGGACTACCGGGAGCAGAGCGGTATCAACGGTGCTTCCCGCAGCTGGCTGCGCAATATTCTGGAGAAAGCGCTGGGTGGCGAAATCGCCCGCAGCGTGATCAACGGCATCTACGGCGACGAAATCCGCTATCGCATGGCGCGCCTGCAGTGGGTGGATATCCCACAGCTGGCGGCGCTGATCGAGCAGGAGCACTTACAGCTCCAGGCCGTGTTTCTCGCCTTCCTGCCGCCGGACGTCGCTGCCAACGTGCTGAGCGTGCTGCCGGCAGAGCGCCAGGATGAGATCATCTACCGTATTGCCCGCTTCGACGATATTAACCGTGACGTCATCGACGAGCTCGACAGGCTGATCGACCGCGGCGTGGCGGTGCTCTCCGAACACGGCTCGAAGGTGTCGGGCATCAAGCATGCCGCCAACATCGTCAACCGCATTCCGAGCAACCAGCAGCAGTTGCTGGATCAGCTGCGCGATCGCGATGAGCGCGTGGTTGAGGAGCTGAAGGACGAGATGTACGAGTTCTACATCCTCAGCCGCCAGACGCCGCAGACCCTGCAGCGCCTGATGGAAGAAATTCCTATCGAAGAGTGGGCGATTGCCCTCAAGGGCACCGAACCGGTGCTGCGCCAGGCGATTTTCAACGTCATGCCGAAACGCCAGGTCACCCTGCTGCAAAGCACCACCGCGCGTCTGGGGCCGGTGCCGGTCAGCCGCATTGAGCAGGTGCGTAAAGACATCATGCAGACCGTGCGCCAGCTGGCCGAAGAGGCCGAAATTCAGGTGCAGCTGTTCGCTGAGCAGACGGTGGAATAACCATGTTTAAGAAACGCAGTCTGCCGCTGGATGCGCTGACGCCGCGCCGCCAGGCGGTGGTAAAGCCCCGTCTGCACAAGTTCCCGCCGCTGCGCAAGCGCTGGCAGCCCGGCGATGCGCAGCCGCTGGATGAGTCGCTGCACACCCTCGATTCAGCGCAGATGCAGCAGCTGAAAGAAGGCTTCCAGGAAGGGCGCAATCGTGGGTTCGCCCAGGGCATGGAAGAAGGCAAAGAGGACGGCTATCAGGAAGGTGCGCGTCTGGGCTTTGACGACGGCATGCGCAAAGGCATGAGCGAAGGCAAACAGATCGCGCGCCAGCAGTTTCTTGAGGCCGCGGAGCCCTTCGATCGCATCACTGATGAACTACGTCAGTATCTCGACGGCTACGAACAGCGCCGCCGTGAAGAGCTGCTCCAGCTGGTGGAGAAAGTGACCCGGCAAGTCATCCGCTGCGAATTAACGCTTCATCCCACGCAGCTGTTAACGCTGGTGGAAGAAGCGCTGAGCAGCCTGCCACAGCCGCCGGAACAGGTTCGCGTACAGCTTAACGCCGAAGAGTTCCGTCGCATAAGCGAAGCCGAACCAGAAAAAGCGCAGCAGTGGGGGCTGATGGCCGACCCGTCGCTGGCCCCGGGCGAGTGCAGGGTGATAACCGAGTCCACTGAAATGGACGTCGGCTGCCAGCACCGTCTTGACCAGTGCGTCAGCGTGCTGAAAGAGACGCTGCTGCCGGAAGAACAGCATGAGCTCGCTTGATTTCGAACAGGCGCTGCGCTCAATCGAACAGATCGATCTGGCCCGCGTGGCCGGGCGGCTGGTGCGCGTTAACGGCATCCTGCTCGAATGCGTCGGCTGTCGGCTGGCGGTCGGGCAGATGTGCCAGGTGGAAAGCGCTGACGGCTCGCTAATGGACGCCCAGGTGGTCGGGTTCGATCGCGAAATGACCATGCTGATGCCCTTCAAGCATCCATCAGGGCTGATTGCCGGGGCGCGCGTCTTCCCTGCCGTGAAAAACGAAAGCGTGATGATTGGCGACCGCTGGCTGGGGCGCGTGGTCAACGGGCTCGGCGAGCCGATTGACGATAAAGGCCGCCTCGGCGGTGACACGCCTCTGGCGACCCAGCTGCCGCAGGTGCATCCGCTACGCCGCCAGCCCGTTGAGGCCCCTCTTGACGTCGGCGTGCGTGCCATTAACGGCCTGCTGACCATCGGCAAGGGCCAGCGCGTCGGACTGATGGCGGGCAGCGGCGTCGGCAAAAGCGTGCTGCTCGGCATGATCACCCGCTACACCCAGGCAGAAGTGGTTGTGGTGGGCCTGATTGGCGAGCGCGGTCGTGAAGTCAAAGAATTCATTGATAACTCGCTTGGCACGGAAGGGCAGGCGAAATCGGTGATTGTTGCCGCCCCGGCGGATGAGTCACCGCTGATGCGTATCAAGGCGACGGAGCTGTGCCACAGCATCGCCAGCTACTACCGCGACAAGGGCAAAGACGTTCTGCTGCTGGTGGATTCCCTTACCCGTTATGCGATGGCCCAGCGTGAAATTGCGCTCTCTTTGGGCGAGCCTCCGGCAACCAAGGGCTATCCGCCGTCGGCGTTCAGCATGATCCCCCGACTGGTGGAAAGCGCCGGTAACAGCGAAAGCCAGGGATCGATGACCGCCATTTATACCGTGCTGGCTGAAGGGGACGATCAGCAGGATCCGATCGTCGACTGCGCCCGTGCGGTGCTCGACGGCCATATCGTGCTCTCCCGCCATCTGGCAGAGGCCGGGCACTATCCGGCCATTGATATCGGGCAGTCCATTAGCCGCTGCATGAGCCAGGTGACCGCCCGCGAGCACCAGCTCGCCGCCCGAACCCTGAAGCAGCTTTATGCCGAATACCAGAGCATCAAGCCGCTGATTCCGCTCGGCGGCTACGTGGCCGGAGCCGATCCGCTGGCCGATAAAGCGGTACGGCTGGTTCCCGCCATCACTCAGTTTTTACAACAGGAAGTGCAGGATGCCGCACTGCTCGGCGGAACCGTCGCCGATCTGCAAGCCCTGGCACAGGCAGGATAATCGCCATGAGCAAACTGATCTCCACCCTCGAACAGCTGCACCGGATGCGCACCCGCGCGGTTGACGATCTGAGCCTGAAGCTGGCCTCGCAAAAGCAGCTGTGTCAGCGCTTTGAGAAGAATATCGCTGCGCTGAACAACCTGGCTAACGGTATGGCGACGCCTACGGACACCAGCGCCGCGCTGATGTTTAACCAGGCCAGCTACAAGCGCAACATTCAGCGGGTCATTGACTGGCAGAAGCAGGAGCAGGCGCTGGCCGATATTGAGGCCCGGACGATTCAGGGGCATCTGTTGACCGAGGCGAAGCGGGAAAAGAGTCTTGGCATGGTGCTCGACGACAAGCGCGCCGAACGCCAGCGCGACCGCGATCGTCGCGAGCAGAAAATGACCGATGCCGTTTCCGCCCAGTGCTGGCTGCGCCAGCAGATTTTACGCGCACGATAATCACCATGAGCACACCAAAAAATACCTTTCAGTCACGCCAGCAGGGGCTGATGTCATCCCTGATGCAGCGCCAGCAGGCTTCCCGCACGCTGCCGACGCCCTTTATCAGCGTGGTTTGTCCAACCTGGAACCGCCGCGAGTTTTTGCCCTATCTGCTCTACATCTGGCAGTACCAGGACTACCCGGCAGACAAGTGCGAGCTGATTATTCTCGACGATTCGGCGCAGAGTAATGCCGATCTGGTGGCAATGCTGGTGGGTGAGGCGGGCAACGTGCGCTACGTTCACAGCGAGGAACGGCTGGCGCTGGGGAAAAAGCGCAATTTGCTCAATGAGATGGCGAAGGGCGAATATATCCTCTGTTTCGACGACGATGACTACTACCCGCCGGACAAAATTTCGTATCAGGTCAGCCAGATGCAGCTGCACAATGCGCGCTTCTCCGGCTGCGATCAGATTTACGTCTGGTACAGTCACCTGGACAAAATCTACCTCACTCATCCCTTTGGGGCGAACCATGCGCTGAACGGCACCTTCGGGCTGCATCGTAGCCTGCTCAATAAGCATCGCTATGAAGACGAGGCGACGCTGGGCGAGGAAGGCGCCTTTCTCAAGCAGTTCTCGACGCCGGTACTGCAGGTCGATCCGAAAAAAGTGATCCTCTGCATCTCGCACAGCAGCAACACCTACGACAAAGACTTCATTATGGGCAGCTCCATTCCCGTGGATTTGCGACTGGAAGATTTCGTTACCGACGACAATCTGCTCGCGCACTATCGCCGCTTAAGCCACGCGCCGCTGAATACGCTGGTGGCCTGGCAGGCGTTCGACAAAATTGCGCTGATTGCCGCTGATGAAGCGACGCTTGCCGAACGCGCTCAGGCGATCCTGGCGTTTGGCGTTGCCGCGAATCAGCTGATGCCGGTGCTGTCGGTAAAAGGCGATACGCCGGAGCAGACGGCGCTGCTGACCCACTGCGAGGTTCTGGATGAAGCCAAAGCGCAGGGCTTCGCCAATGTGCTGCTGCTTGATGCCGACGTGCAGTTCGTCAAAAAAGAGAACACCGTCAATCAGGTGAACAGGCTGCTCAATGGCCTGGGGCAGATTGACTGGCAGGTTCTGCTGCTCGGGGCACGCCACGAGCAGTTTGCGCTGACGCAGTCGCTGAAAGGCGTGGCGCGCATCTTCAACGCAGGCTGCGGCTGCGCCTATGCCGTGAACGCCAACTATTACGACACCCTGATGGACGCCTACCGCCAGGGCCTGGAACAGAACGTTTCCCTTGATCGGGTGTGGACGGTGCTGATGCCCCTTGGCCATTTATGGCTGGGCTTCAGCCCGAGCTTTGCTTTTCTGCAACACGCCCGGGATCCCCAGAGCGGAAAATCCCTCGATTGTACCCACTGGTTTTTCCGCAAACCCCTTTTACCCACGGACGCGTAAACGCCCGGAGAGAAACTTATGGAAATGATTGACCATTACCAACCCGACTACGTCGTCCGTTTTAACGCCGACGCCTGTACCTGCCCGGCCTGCCAGAAGGCACCGGAAGGCTGGCCGCACGTCAGCATCGCACTGAAAAACCAGCAGCGCGAAAGCCTGTATATGGCCTGCGAATCTGCGGCCAAAGTTATCCTTCTCGATCCGGACGCTTTTACGCTGCACGCTTCGCGCGCGGAGCCTCAGGGCGAACAAGAGCTGTCGCCATGGAGCGAAATGCTCAACCAGCAGTGCATCAACCTCGCGGTGCACCCGGCGATGCGGCTGGAAGTGAGCCTGTACGCCATCGGCGTGCTGCTCAGCAAAGCACAACAGCACGCCGACAAGGGCGAAACCGATCCGGCGCTGCTGCAGTCCATGGGCGAACAACTGGCGATGCTGGCTGAGCAGGGCGTACTGGCGCAGCAGTTTGGCGAGCTGCCGCCTATCCAGCCTAACTGTCTGAAGGCGCTCAAGGATATGGGGCAGCTGCGCCTTAACCTGAATTTGCCGATGGCCGAGAAAATGGGCGTGATGCTGAAGCTCAGCGAGCTGGCGATTATGCCCGCATCGCGCCTGGAAGAGCGCCTGAAGGAGCTGATGCTTGCCGAACAGCAGATTACGCTGTTTATGGAGCAGCCGCAGATCATGCGTAATTACCTGATCTATAAGCTCTACCACGACGTGTTCCCGGGCGTGGCGTGCGGCAACTATGGCGAAGCATATCTGGCGCTTGCCACCGCTTTCTTCCGCATCCGCATGCTGTGTGCCGTGGGCGTGAATAATGAAGGTGTTCTGTCGACAGAAACCGCGCTGGTACTGATAAGCGCACTTAGCGCCTGGGAAATGCAGCATCCGGTGACGGCGGAGCAGGACACGACGTCCGATTACAGCCTGCTGTGCGGGCTGTCGCTGCTGTAACCGATGTGTCAGGCCGTCCCTGGAGGGGAAAGATGAAGATTAAGGTCGATTTTTTATTTCAGTGGGCTCCGGGATGGTCGAATTTCGAATCGGTCATTGCGGCGCTGCAAAAAGACGGCAATTTTATCTGTCGCGTGGTGCTCCTGCCATTTCACAACAGCGGACAGCAAGATTTTGATAATCCACAGGCCAGAACGTTTCTCGAGGAGCGCAATATTGCCTGGGTCTGGCATGAAGAGTACGACTATCTGACGTATCGCCCTGACGTGGTATTTGTACAGAACCCTTACGATTTTACCCGTCCGGAACGTTTCTCCTGCCGAACGCTTGCGAAAAATCGGATCCGCTACGCCTACATTCCATACGGGCTCGATGTGGGCGAAGGCGAGACGAACCTTCGGTTTCAGTACGATATGGACTGTCATAACCTGGCAAGCTGGATCTTTGTTCGATCCTCGCAGCATAAGAAGCTGTACAAGGAGTACTGCCGGTCAGGGAACAAGCATGTCCACGTCACGGGACACCCTAAGTTCGATAGCGTTGCGCTCTGGCATAAACCGGCGGGGCAAGGCGACAGAAAGGTGCTGTTATGGACGCCGCATTTTGTTGAGGGGGAACAGACTGGCTGGTCGACATTTATACACTACTGCGACACTTTGCTTTATGTCGCCATGGCGTATCCGGTCGAGCTGATTGTGCGCCCGCATCCTCTATTTATTCCTCGCCTTAAAGCCTTTGGCGGGCGAGCCGTCGAAATGTTTTCGCGGCTGGTTAACTATGCCGCCAGTCACGACAATATTCGTATCGATCTGGATGCTTCCTACGATCGCTCTTTTGCTGAGGCTGATGCGCTGTTGGCGGATGCCGGTTCGTTTCTGTTGGAATTTCTGCCGACGCAAAAACCGATCCTCTTTCTGACTCATGAAACCTGCTTTGGGCTGAACAAAAGCGCCAGCTTCGTCAAAAACAGCTATCGGGTGGCGAGCAAAGCGCAGGACATTGACGACTTTGTCAAAATGGTGGTTGCCGGAGAAGATACGCACAGAGAAAAAAGAATGACTGCTCTGCGGGAAAACTTTTTTATTCCATCCGTGAGTGCAGGGGATGAGATTTGTCGCGTGTTGCGTCGGGCTTTTGAACGCCGCATCGCTCGTGAGACGCGAGTGGTGGGTGACGAAGAGATGAAAATCGATCGTCAGGCCGTGCTGACGTTTTTTGAATCGCGGGCTCAGCACCCTCAACAGAACAATCACCTGACGATGACCATGTATCAGTCAGCCGGGCTGGCCGCTCAGCGAGACGCCCATGAGAAAGCGCTAATCCTGCCTCAGCTGGCGCTAACGGCGGACGCGCGGTTGCTGGATATTGGCTGTGGAAATGGTCGCTGGTACGACGCGCTGCGTGGGCATTCTGTTCGCTATACGGGGGTGGATTTTTCTCCATCGCTGATTGCTATCGCTCAGGAAAAATATGCCGACTGTCCTGACAGTGCGTTTCATGTGATGAAAGCTAACGATATTTCTCCCCTGCTGGTGTCACAAGATTGTCCCGGTTTCAGCCACGTAATTATTTCCGGGGTGCTCATCTACCTCAACAATGATGAAGTGACGGAGACGTTTCGCCGGTTGGCGGAGATAACGCTCCTTGGTGCGATTATTTATCTGAGAGAGCCCGTTGCAACTCAGGAGCGTCTCACGCTTAAAGGGCATTGGTCAGAGGAACTTAACAGTCATTACAGTGCGATATACCGCACGCCAGAGGCGCTTTTGGCGCTGATTGCCGCCAGTGATGTGAGTCAGCCCTTTGAATTACAGAAGGCCGATGACATGTATCCGGAAAGCTTCAACAACCGGAAAGAAACCCAGCAACGCTATTTTATTTTTAAACGAAAATGAATAAAAACCTTCTGTGCTTCGACCTGGACGGTACGCTGACCCAGCGTGAGCTCCTGCCGATGATTGCCAATGAAGTTGGCCTTGAACATGAGTTTGAGGTACTGACGAAATTAACCATTGAAGGCACCATCAGTTTTGAAGAGTCTTTGCGTCTGCGCTTTGCCATTCTGCGACATGTTCCGGTGAGCGTGGTGCAGGATATCATTTGCCGTGCCTCACTGTTTCAGCAGGTAGAGGCTTTTATCCAGCGTAACAAAGATCGCTGTTTTATCATCACCGGCAATCTTGATGTCTGGATCCGTCCATTGATGAACCGCCTTGGCTGCCAGTTTTTCTCATCAACTGCCACGGAGCAAAACGGGATCCTGAGCACCCTCGACAGTATCCTGAAAAAGTCCAACGCCATTCATCAGCTCCGTGCCTTGCATCCGGGGCGTGACATTATCGCCTTTGGCGACGGCATTAATGATTATCCGATGTTTGAGGCCGCCGATCGTTCGGTCGCTATTGGGCTCACGCACCGCCCGGTTCAGGATCTGATTGCAAAATCCAATTACGTTATTTATCAGGAGGAGTCGCTGTGTCGACTATTAAACACGCTGTAATTGCCGCCGCAGGGCTTGGCAGTCGACTGGGGCTTGGAAAAACGAAATGCCTGCTGGAGATCGACGGGCGTCCGCTTATCAGCTATTTGCTTACGCTGCTGGAAGATGTCGAGGACGTGAGGGTCGTGGTCGGTTTTCAGGAAGATGAGGTCATGAATGCCGTTCTCAAATACCGAAAGGATGTCATTTTCGTCCGTAATCCGGAATATCTGACCACTTCTACTCTGGCCAGCTATTGGCTGGGAGCACAGGGCGTCCGTGAGCACTGCCTTTATATGGATGCAGATATACTTTTTGAACCCGCGAGCTTTCAACAGTTTCTGACCTTTTGCGACCAACATCTGGATGAAAACGTGATTGCGGTGACCAAAGCTAAAACAAAAGATGCGGTTTTTGTTGAGCTAACGGAAGGACGGGTGACGCATTTTACCCGTGAGCAGGAGATGGAAAATGAGTGGGCGAACCTCTGCTATATTCATCCTGAACTGCTGGTGAAGCAGGGCGATTCCGTCTATCAGCAGCTCTCGTTGTTCCTGCCTCTTACTGCTCAAAGTATTGTCTCTTACGAAATTGATACTAAAAGTGATATGGAGCAGGCGCTACTTTCCCAAATTGCGCGTGACGACCGCTATCTCTCTGGTTGTCATTCATTCTGAGAAGCGGCAGCGAATGTTAACTCTGGCTGCCGTTGCGGATATGCCCCCAGACTGGCGAGATCCCATCTTCGAACTGATAAATTAAAGCCAGAATTAAATTCAGATTATAAGCCGTGACCTGAGTATGTTCGGTGACGTACGGCGAGCGTGTTTCAATCAGATTAAAGCCTGAATATTGTCTGAATAAATTCAGATTGGGCTCAATTTCAGTCAGAAACTGTTTATCCTGCGGCGATGTGAAAAGGTAGATATTGCGCTGCAGGCAGCGATCCTGCATCAGTGCATAGGGCAGATAATTATCCAAAAAATACTGATTATTTTCATTAATATCACCCATCATCGCTTTCCCGACATGCTCCCAGTAGCTGCTGGCGACATAACGCCCGATGCTGAATTGAGGCACGCTGGTAATGATATTTTTAATCCCGTGCTTGATGCCGAAATATAAAGACGCAGTACCGCCTTTGGATGCGCCTAATATCGAGACATGGGTTGGGTTGATACTCTTCCTGACGGCCTCAATAAGCGTGCTGACGCCTTCTTCGACCTCAAAAGACATATTTTGACAAAGATAGTAGGCGGGTAAGCCGCCAAAATCATCTTTGATCCAAAGTATTGCCGACCGGCAATGAGCCAGCAGTGAAAAGTCGTAAATCGTCGGATCGGGGATGTTGAAGCCGGACATGACGATAAGCAAATGACGACAGTCGTATTTGGGAGCCTGTATCTGATACTGAATGGCAAGATGAGGGCGAAACTGAAAAATGCGTTGCTCCATCGTGCATTACGCCTGCTGATACAGCCAGTTTTCCGGCTCGCCGATGTTCAGCAGATTGACCAGAATGTCCTGCTGCATGTGCATTAACGCGCCGTTGGCGTCGTTGCTGGCCTGGCAGATGGCGGTCTGCTGCTGGAGATCGCGCCAGAGGGCTCCGACCTTCTGCTTGTGTTCGCCGGGCAGGCGGGCGATCAGCGACTGCATGCCCAGGCTGCTGGCCTGGATGCCGAGCTCATCAAGGAGCTGGTAGCGCTGCTGGCTGTTGTGCGTTAGCTGATGGTACAGCGCCATGATCTGCGCGTTGATCGCATCCAGGGCGGCTGCGTCGCGGGCGATGATATGCTGGCGCTGTTCGGCGAGCAGTTCGTTCAGTGCCTGATAGCGCTGGCGATCGACCGCCAGTCCCTGAATGACGGATTTCACCCGCAGGGCTTCGTTACTCATGTCTTACCTCTGAAAATACTTCTGCATCGCATCGGTCAGCGAATCGAGATTAATGGTGATTTTGCCGCTGCTGATGGCGTCTTTCATTTCGGCTACGCGAGCCATGTCGATGTCCGGCAGAGCAGCCAGCTGTGACTGCGCATCGCCCAGAACCGGATCGACGGCGGCGCTGCGTGTGATAGTCTGGCCTTCCTGTGCCACGGTGCGGGTCTGCTCCGCGCTGGAGGTTTTATTGATCGCGGCATTAAGGTTGTACTGCGTGGCGGTCACTTTCATCGCTTTCTCTCTTTTTCATTCTGGATGCGGATGCGGGTGAAGACTTCCTTGCGGAAAAAGGGCTTCCTTATCCCGTCATCAAGTCAAAGCGACCGCGCAGGCAGCAGACTTAAACCGGTTCGCGTATTTTTATTGGCCTGATGCATACACCATCCGCACCACGCCGCTGTCGGTCACAATGGCGCTGACAATTCGCTCGCTGCTCTCGTTTTTCACCTTAATCATTTCCCCTTTGCGCCCCTTTTTCATCGCCTCGCCGACGGTCTGGGCCTGCACGCCGCCCTGCTCGGCAATCATCATCACCCGCTGGCCGCGCTCTACCAGCACCGGTGAGTCGAGCTGATTCATGGCGACAGGCTGCAGTTCGCGCACGCGGCGCTTCACGGTTAAGCCCATGACGTCATCAGGTTGGGTGACGTAGTTGCCACGGGTATTGCTGATGTTGAGCTTTTTGATGGCGATATCGTCGGGGGCGATCGTATGTCCACGCTCCAGTCCCTGGCGGGCGACCACGATCGGCAGATAGATATCCGGCTTGACGGTCACCGCCATATCCCAGCCCTGGCCCTCTTCACAGCGCACGTCAACGCGAATGCGGGAGAGCTCCACTCTGTCACCGCCCGGAAAGGAGACGGAAAGATTTTTGCCGCAGGCGGCTAGCTGCGCGGCTTCGGCCGGAATAAACAGGTTCATTTTTGCCTGATAGTCAGGCCAGTGGCGGCGTTTGGCCTCGTTGCGAATCACATCAGAGACGAAGAGCTGTACGGCAACGTAGATCTGCTTACGGGCATTTTGGGCCTGAGCGGGGGCAGCAAAAGCGCCCGGCGACAGCAGGAGGAAGACGAAACCGGAAAGGCGGAAAAGCCCCTTCATCCCGGTGCGGGGTAAATCAATAAAATTACTGAAAATCATGATATTATAAACCTGGCACGATAATTGCTATGAGTAAGCGTTGGCATAGCATATTGACCGCCAGTTTCTGGCATCAGAGGAAACACATTGTGAGTATCACTTTTGACAAGGCATTGGGCGTACATCCGCAGGCTGTAGCACTTCGACTTTCCCGAGCAGAGATGCTTTCAGCCAACCTGGCTAACGTCGATACCCCCAATTTCCAGGCTAAAGATATTGATTTTGCCGCTGAGATGCAACGCTCACAGTCGAGTTTTTCAACATCATCAGCGCCGCAAATGATGTATCGCGTGCCTTATCAGCCCTCTTCAGACGGCAACACCGTTGCCCTGAACGTGGAGCAGGCTGAATTTTCCAAAAACACGCAGGACTACCAGATGAGCCTCGCGTTTTTGAACATGAAGTTCACTGGCCTCAGGCAGGCCATTGAAGGTAAGTAAACCCATTCAGGTAACAACGGAATATGGCTTTTACCGATATTTATCGCGTTTCCGGGTCGGCGATGACCGCACAAACCGTGCGTCTGAACACCATCGCCAGCAACCTGGCCAATGCCGAAACCGCCGCGGCCAGCGAGGACGGCGTCTACAAAGCACGTCGTCCGGTTTTTGCGGCGGTGTATGGCAATGACGAACTGATGAACAACCGCGCGATGACCGGTGCCCGTGTGCAGGTGATGGACGTGGTGGAGAGCGGCAACGCGGTGCAGCGTTATGAGCCGCAGAACCCGATGGCGAACACCGACGGCTATGTCTATTACCCGGACGTCAACGTGGTGGAAGAGATGGCCGACATGATGTCCGCGTCGCGCAGTTTTGAAACCAACGTGGATGTTCTCAACAGTGTGAAAAGCATGCAGCAGAGCCTGCTGCGTCTTGGAGAAGTGTAAGCATGAACGTAGATGGAACGACTGGCAGCAGCCAGCAAGACCCTTCATCCGGTAACAATATTGCCGACAATGGCTCTGCCGCCGGTATGAACAACATGTTCCTGCAACTGCTGGTGGCACAGATCCAGAACCAGGATCCGCTTAATCCGACTGATGGCACTGAGTACGTGAGCCAGCTGGCGCAGCTGACTCAGGTACAGTCGATGGAAACCATGTCGAAGCTGATGGCCAACAACTCGGTGCTGATGGATAACCTGCAAACTCTGACCACCGGTAATTTGGTCGGCCAGCATGTGATGGTGAGGACCGACAGCATCGAAAGCGATGGCAAGGCTCCAATTGAAGGGCGTCTGACCCTGAAGCACCCGGCGAGTACTGTAACGGTGATTGTGAAGGATGCCAGCGGAACCGAGCACAAAATCGAGCTGGCGAATCAGGAAGCCGGACAGGTGGATTTCACCATCGATCCGAAAAAGATGGGGCTGAGCGAGGGGAAATATACCCTGAGTGTCGTCACCGATACCGGGGAAGAGAAAGTTCCGGTTGAGCTCGGCGGCAAAGTGACCAACGTGCGCATTCCGTTAGACGGTAGCCCGACGCAGCTCAACATCGCCGGTCTTGGCGAAGTGGCTTACAGCAAAATTACCCAGTTTGGCGACTCGACGCAGAAGCGTAGCTGAGTCGGACACGAATTCGTTAACAGGACTTTTATATGAGCTTTAATCTTGCAACCTCTGGCCTTAACGCCATCACCAAACAGCTGAATGCTATCTCCAACAACATCGCCAACTCCGGAACCGTCGGTTTCAAGTCTGGCCGCGCGGAGTTTGCCTCTCTGTATGCAGGCACTCAGGCACTGGGCGTGGGCGTGACTGGCGTGACCGAAAGCATTACCCGTGGCGGCATGATTTCCCCCACCGGCAAAGCCCTCGATCTGGCGATTAACGGCAGCGGCTTCTTTGTGGCACGCAATGGCGATGGCACCACCGCCTACACCCGTGCGGGCTATTTCGATACCGACGCCAGCGGCAACCTGATCAACAACCTTGGCATGTATCTTCAGGGCTATCCGGTAGACGCTAGCGGCAAGCTGCAGGTAGGCTCTGTGGGCAACCTGACTATCAGCAGTGGCTCCATTCCGGCGAAGGCGACCGATTCCCTCGACTTCACTGCCAACCTCAATGCCAACGCGAAAGTACCGGCGACCAAGCCGTTTAACCCGAAAGACAGCACCAGCTTCAACGACACCTACACCACCAAGGTGTATGACTCACTCGGTCGTGAACACACGGTGAACCAGTATTTCGTCAAAACCGGCAATAACAGCTGGGAAGTTCACTACTACATGGACGACACCGAAATTCCTGACAGCACTCAGCCGATTGAGTTCACCGGGCTGGGCGTTTTGACAAAACCGACCGGCATTACCAAGCTCAAGGCGTCCATTCCTGGTGCGGAAGCTCTCTCAATCGATCTGAGCTACACCGGCACCACCCAGTACGGCTCTGACTTCTCCGTCAGTAAGAACAAAAGCAGCGGCTACGCTTCCGGGAAGCGTACCGGCCAGGCCATCGACAAGGATGGCAGCGTCTACGCCACCTTCTCCAACGGTGAACGTCTGTTGCAAGGGCAACTGATCCTTGCCAACTTCGCCAACCCGAACGGCCTGGTATCTCAGAATGGTACCACCTGGGCGCAAACCGCAAGCTCTGGCGCGCCGCTGATCGGGGCTCCTGGCTCTGGTCTGTTTGGCACCATTAATGCCGAGGCACTGGAACAGTCCAACGTGGATCTGACCTCTGAGTTGGTCGCACTGATGAGCGCACAGCGCAACTATCAGGCCAACACCAAGGTTATCAGCACCAATGACAACATGATGAACGCACTCTTCCAGGCGGTGTAATGGATCGTTTGATTTTTACCGCCGTGAGCGGCGCATCGCGCAGCCTGTCGCAGCAGCAGATCCACTCGAATAACCTGGCGAACGTCAATACCCAGGGTTTTCGCAGCGATCTGGATAACGCTATTTCGCAGCAGGTGAGCGGTGAAGGCTACGATTCGCGTTATCTGGTGGAACCGGTATCCGGCGGTGTGGATATTACGCCGGGCGCGGTACGGGAAACCGGGCGCAATCTGGACGTCGCCATCAAGGGCAACGGCCTGATCGCGCTCGCCAGCGGCAACCGTGAGGTTTATACCCGCAACGGGCAGATTGACGTCAGCCCGGACGGCGACCTGTCGATCGGCGGATTGCCGGTGGGAGGGGATAACGGCCCAATTGTGCTGCCGCCGTTCTCGTCGGTAAGCATTAGCAATGACGGGATCATCACCATCGTACCGGAGCACGGCAATATCGCGGCCCCGGTAGAAGTGGATCGCATCAAGCTGGTGAACATCCCTGGCGCGCAGCTGAGCAAAAATGTTGACGGGCTGCTGGTGACAGATGCCACGGTCAACCCGCGCGATGAAGACGTGACCTTGGCCTCGGGCCATCTTGAAACAGCCAACGTCTCGGCCATCAACGAAATGGTGTCGAGCATCGCCCTCAATCGCCAGTTCGAAGCGCAAATCAAAATGATGAAGGCGGCGGAAGACCTGGCAAATGCCGGCAACCGCCTGATTCGCGGCACCTGACTTAGAGAGAGCACAGCATGAATCCAGCATTATGGGTTAGTAAGACCGGTCTGGCGGCGCAGGACGCCAAAATGACCTCGATCTCCAACAACCTGGCCAACGTCAACACCACCGGCTTTAAGCGCGATAGGGCGATGTTTGCCGATCTGTTCTACCAGAACCAGCGCACGCCGGGCGGCCAGCTCGACCAGAGCAACGTCGCGCCAACCGGTATTCAGTACGGCACCGGGGTGAAGATTGTTGGCACGCAGAAAGAGTTTTCCATCGGCAACATTCAGAACACCGGGCAGAACCTTGACGTCGCTATCACCGGGCAGGGCTTCTTCCAGGTGGAGACGCCGGGTGGCGATATTGCCTACACTCGTGCCGGAAACTTCCAGAAGAACCCGGACGGCGTGCTGACCAACGCCCAGGGTTTGCCGCTGGTACCGCAGATTGAGCTGCCCGCCAACGTCAAGAATTTGCAGATTGCTAAAGACGGCACTATCACCGCGACCGTTGCCGGGGGAACCGATCCGGTGGAGCTCGGCCAGCTGACGCTGGTGAACTTCGTCAATCCGGCCGGGCTGGAAGCGATGGGCGGCAACCTTTATTGCGAAACCGCCGCCAGCGGAGAAGCGGTGGAGGGCGTACCGGGGGAAGAAGCATTCGGCCAGCTTGAGCAGGGCTCACTGGAAGGATCAAATGTCCGGGTAGTGGAAGAGATGGTGGACATGATCACCGTCCAGCGTGCGTATGAGATGAACGCCAAAATGGTCTCCGCCGCCGACGACATGTTGAAGTTTGTCACGCAGTCGATGTAGCGACGAGTGAAATAAAGTGAAAGAGAGATGAAAAAGCAGGTAGTTATCAGCTTACTGGCGCTGTGTCTGGCAGGGTGTGAAAGCCCGGCCTTGCTGGTGAAAAAGGACGATGCGGCCTACGCGCCGCCGGACGATATTGCCATGCCGCCCACCCAGGTGAATGGCGGTGGATTATACAATCCCGGCTACAACTGGTCGCTGATTCAGGACCGCCGGGCTTATCGCGTCGGCGATATCCTGACCGTGAAGCTGGACGAATCCACCCAGGCCAGCAAGCAGGCGCGAACCAACTTCGGCAAGAAGAACGACGTGTCTATCGGCCTTCCGGAAGCGTTCGGCCATTCGACCGACTCGCTCTCCGGCTCGGTGCACGGCAACCGTAACTTCAACGGCAATGCCACCTCGCAGCAGCAAAACAGCCTGCGTGGCTCCATCACCGTCGCGGTATTCAAAGTCCTGCCCAACGGCGTGCTGGCGATCCGCGGAGAGAAATGGCTCACCCTCAATCAGGGTGATGAATATATGCGGGTGACGGGGCTGGTGCGTGCCGAAGACGTTGAGCGCGATAACGCCATTTCCTCGCAGCGCATCGCCAACGCCCGTATCTCCTATGCGGGACGCGGTGCGCTGAGCGATGCTAATGCGGCGGGCTGGCTGACCCGCTTCTTTAACCACCCGCTGTTCCCGATGTAATGGAGATCATGATGCGTAAATTAATACTCCTGATGCTGCTCGTTTGCAGCGCCGGGGCTGGGGCTCAGCGCCTCGGCGACGTGGTGGACATCCAGGGCGTTCGCGGCAACCAGCTGGTGGGCTACAGCCTGGTCGTGGGGCTTGACGGTACCGGGGATAAAAATCAGGTCAAATTCACCAGCCAGTCGGTGACTAACATGCTGCGCCAGTTCGGCGTGCAGCTACCGACCAAAATTGACCCGAAGGTGAAGAACGTGGCGGCGGTAGCCATCAGCGCAACGTTGCCGCCGGGCTATGCGCGCGGGCAGTCCATTGACGTTACCGTATCGTCCATTGGTGATGCCAAAAGCCTGCGCGGTGGCACTTTACTGATGACGCAGCTGCGCGGGGCAGACGGCGAAGTTTACGCCCTGGCGCAGGGCAATGTGGTGGTCGGCGGCGTGAAGGCCGAAGGCAACAGTGGGTCAAGCATTACGGTCAACACGCCAACCGTCGGACGTGTACCGAATGGCGGCTCCGTCGAGCGTGAAGTGGCGAGCGACTTCCGGCAGGAGCCAGTGGTGATGTTGAACCTTAAACGCCCGAGCTTCAAAACCGCTAACAGGGTGGCTGTGGCGTTGAACAATGCGTTCGGTAGCGGCACGGCAACGGCTCAGAGCGCGACCAATGTGGCGGTGCAAGCGCCGATGAGCGCGGGAGAGCGCGTTGCGTTTATGTCTACCCTGGAAGATGTGCAGATCAACGCAGGCAAGCAGCCGCCTCGTGTGGTGTTCAACGCCCGTACTGGTACTGTGGTCATCGGCGATGGCGTAGTGGTACGTGCGGCAGCGGTATCCCACGGCAACCTGACCGTGACCATTCGTGAATCCTCGAACATCAGCCAGCCTGGAGCCTTCAGCAAGGGCCATACTGTGGTAACACCCAACAGCGACATCGACCTCAACCGCAGCAGCGGGCAGATGGTCACCATTCCGGAGGGCACGAGCCTGCGTAGCATTGTGAACACCATCAACAGCCTTGGTGCTGCACCCGATGACACCATGGCAATCCTGCAGGCGCTGCATGAAGCGGGCGCGCTGGATGCCGAACTGGTAGTGGTTTAAGGACTGACCATGATTGATTCCATTAACCGTCAGACCCAGGTGCTGCCCGGCGACGTGACCGGGCAGGTGAAGCCGCAGAATTTGGATCAGGCTGCCGAGCAGTTTGAGGCCCTGTTCCTGCGTTCGATGCTCAAAGAGATGCGTAAGGCGTCGGACGTTATCGGGGAAGATAACCCGTTTAACAGCAAGCAGCAGCGCATGATGCGTGATTTTTACGATGACAAACTCGCGGGTCAGCTGGCGTCCCAGAGCAGCACTGGCATCGCGCAGATGATTGTCCGCCAGCTTTCACCGCAGGCTGCTGCGCCGCTGCTTAAGAATGAGAGTGGGATGGTCGCTTTACATCAGCATCCCTGGAATCTGAAAACCCCCGTGGTGCCGGTGTTGCGCGATGGGCAGGAGAAATAATCTATGAGTATGACCAATATCGCCTGGAGTGGCGTGCAAGCCGCGAAGCTCGGCATGAATGTGTCGGCAATGAACCTTGCCAACGTGCTGACGCCAGGCTACAGCCGCCAGGGCATTATCCAGAGCGCCATCGGGCCGATGGGTGAAGCAGGTATGACCGGTGGCAATGGCGTACAGGTGGATTCGATTCGCCGCATTTCCGATCAGTACCTGACAAACCAGGTCTGGCAGACGAACACCAAGGCCAACTACTTTGCGATGGGCAACCAGTACGTCAGTGCCCTGGAGAAGGTGATTGGTACGGACACGACAAGCCTCGGCAACGGCCTGGACAAGTTTGTAGGTGCGTTAAGTGCGCTGACGCAAAAGCCGGACGACCGTGCCCTGCGCCAGCAGATGCTGAACCAGGCAGGATCCCTTGCCCAGCGCTTTAACAGCATGAACAATTTCATCTCCAGTCAGAAGACGTCAGTCGGCACCCAGCGTAACGCCATTGTCGATCAGGTGAATACCCTGAGCACGGGCATTGCCGACTACAACAAAAAAATCACCGAGATGGAGGCCACCGGCGGCAATACCAGCGTTCTGCGCGATCAGCGCGACGAGCTGGTTAAGCAGATGAGCGGCATGGTAGACGTGAAGGTTTCAGAAGACAGCGCGGGCAACTTCACCGTAGCAATGACCAACGGTCAGCCGCTGGTGAGTGGCCGAACCGCCGGACAGCTGTCTGCTGCGCAAGACGGCAACGGTAACGCCACGCTGACGCTCAAGTTTTCCAACAGTGAATATTCGATTAACCCGTCGACGGGTGGCCAGCTTGGTGCGCTCTATGACTACGAAACTAGCACCCTGAAGCAGATGAAGGATGCGGTGCAGGGCATGGCTAAATCCATCGCCACGTTGTTCAACGACCAGTTGGGTAAGGGCTACGATCTGAATGGCAAACCGGGTAAACCACTGTTTGTCTTCGACCCGACCAACCCGGCAGGAATGCTGACCGTCACCGATCTCACGCCGGAAGAGATTGCGCTCTCAAGCAATCCAAAGGAAGTCGGCAACGGCGACAACCTGAAAGCACTTATCGCGCTGAAAAACCAGCCAACGGATATTTCTGGCCTCGGCAACATGAGCCTCAACGATGGTGCGGCGGCTATTGTTTCGACTATTGGTATTGCCAGCCGCAAAAGTCAGACTGAAACCGAAGCCGCCACCGCCGTGTACGAGCAGGCGCAGAACCAGCGCGATAACCTGAGCGCTGTCAACCAGGACGAAGAGGCGATTAGTCTGCAAACCTATATGCAGGCGTATCAGTCGAACATGAAAGTGATCGCCACCGGCAACCAGATCTTCAGCGATCTGCTGAACATGATGTAAGGCCACGGAGAAACGAATAATGCGTATCAGCAGCCTTTATAATTCCAACGCGATGATCTCCCGGCTTGGCGTGAACGGGACTCGCGTCAACAAACTAATGGAACAGCTTTCCACCTTAAAGCGGGTGAACGTGCCGTCGGACGACCCGGTGGCCGCCAGCCGCCTGGTGCAGCTCAACCGCGAGCAGTCGGCGATTAAGCAATATCAGAGTAACATCTCCAGCCTGAGCGGCTCGCTGGCGGTTCAGGAAAGCCAGGTCACGGCGCTCAACAATCAGCTTGATTCGCTGAACAGCAAGCTGCTGTCAGCGAACAATAGCACCCACAGCCAGCAGGATATGTCGGGCTACGGGGCGGAAATTTCCTCGATGATCGATTCGATGGTTGAGATCCTTAACGCTAAAAATGAGAGCGGTGGCTATCTCTTCTCCGGCACCAAAGCCGACACCCGCCCGGTGACGCTGGATAAGAACGGCAACTACGTCTTCAACGGCAACGATAAAACTCGCGAAACCGATGTGGCGAGCGGCGTGAGTATCAGCGGAACCACTCAGGTAGCCGGATCGTTTTCCACTTCGGGTAACGATCTGGAGGTGCTGAATAAGCTGAAGGCGCTGAGCGAGAAAATGCAGGATCCGAACGCGAACTTTGCCGATTATCAGGATGAGATCAGCGAGGCCATCGGGAGGGTGAAAAAGAGCAGCGACAGCGTGGCATCGCTCTATACCGATCTCGGCGGCCGTCAGAATCGTCTGGAGTTGCTGAAGAACGTCCACGATGACATCAGCATGGCTAACGAGCAGGTGGTGCGTGATCTGTCGGATACCGACTGGGCGACGGCTAGCACCAATTACCAGATGTACATCAACTCAATACAGATAACCAACAAAGCCTACAGCATGGTTAGCCAGCTCAACCTGTTCAGCCTGTTGTAATCACTATGCAAGTCGGTTTAAAAACTACCACGGCTCACTCTCCCGCTACGCTCACGCGTGGTGGGGTGGATGCCTCGCAAACTATTCAGCGCCCGGCTGTGGTTTCCACACCGTCGGCGAGTAATGCTTTCCCGGAAGCCGCGCTGCTTTCCCGCCGTCCGTTGCGCTATAATGTGCAGCTTAACCAGCAGCTTACCGCCGTTCAGCAGGCCGATGACTATCTGGCGCAGACCGAAAACCGCCTGCTGCAGCTGCGTCAGGCGTTCAGCCAGGGCGATGCCAGCCGCCAGTCGGGCGCGCTAATAACGCACCTTGAACGCCGCCAGCAGCTCTCCGGCGGTACTGTGGATCGGCATTTAACCTCTTCGGTACAGCAGAGTAACCGCGTCAACTTCACCCTGCCAGGCAGCGAAAATCTGCTGCTCAATCCGGGCGGAGAAACGCTGGTCTTTGCCTTAGGGGGCAGAGAGCGCCAGCTGGCTGCTATTGCGCTGCCCGCTGAAGCCACGGCGAAGCAAACCTTAACGCAGCTGAACGTGGGCCTGGGACGGCTCGGCATTCACGCTCGCCAGGCCGCAAACGGACAACTGACGTTTCAGGTGGCCGAGTCACGGTGGGATCGGGTCAGCCAGCAACTCAGTGTGTGTGGCGAAGGGCGGCACTTCCCGGCGGACTCCTTCACCCTGTTAGCGCCGCAGGCGGAAGTTGCCAGCATCGATGAGATGCTGAACATTACGCAACGTCGCGAATGGGACAGACAGGCGAAAATGCAAAAAGCGCTGAATCACATTACCGTGCAACGCAGCCAGCTTCGCCAGCAGCAGGTCAACGTGTCGTCGAGGATTGATGATATGGCGACGGTTTACAGCCCGCAGCAGGCGCTGGAAACCTCCGAAGCGTTGGCTCAGCATTTGAGCACCAGCGCGAAGCAGTTCTCCACGCTTTCAGCTGCACTCGGTGCGCAGGCGAACGTCCGGGCGGGGACTGTTAAGAATTTATTAGGGTAAAAAATGATGCCGGCTAATCGGCACAAAGATTAAAACGGGAGCCGGGATGGCTAAGGGGGCGGCGGCGAGCCCCCTTAGCACGTTCACCGCAGAGGAAATAACAGAGATGCAGCGGAGTCATAGTGAACGGAACGATTCCACCGTTGACCATATATGCATTAGCCGCCAGCCCACTCCAGGGCCTACTTCTTCAGCGGATATAAAAATACCGTTCCGCTTTGCCCGATAACCAGCGGCTTCGAGCCGACGTCAATCGGTGCCATCCAGAAGCGGGTGTGCATCAGCAAATCTACTAAACCGTCAATCATGAGCCCCTCCTGCGGGGTGCAGTAGTAAATCGGCGTCAGATAGAAATAGGGTTTGCCGTTCTGGGCAATGGTCTGTGTGAACTTACCTTTAAAAACAAAGCGGTTATCTTCGGGGCTGGTGATGGTCGAGAATACCGTGCTGTTGGTTGTGCACATACTGGAGTCGTAGATCTCTTTGCGCTGCGACATCAGATCATAAAAGCCCAGCTGAAAATTGCCTTCCATGTCGGTTTTGACGTGCAGAGAGGGCGGATTGAACGTGCTCCACGTCCCCCAGCCTGCCGCCATGATCAGCAGTATCAGAACGGTAATCAGTCGGCTAGTTGTCTTTGCATGTAGCCATTTCACCGAGCTTCCTCCGGGTTTCACGTAAAATCAGGTTGTTGAGCTTTTGCGCATCACTTCGCCAATGATAAATGGTCATCACCAGCTGCTTTTCATCACAGCGGCTGCGCAGCGAAAAGGTGTAGTTCAGCGTCTGGTTCTCGCTGAAAAAATAGATATCCATCATCACCGTCTGGGATTTCATCATCTGATTCAGGGGGTAGAGCGTCCCCTTGAGCTTGCCGTACAGATGATCTTCTTCCCTGGTCGGGTTCACTTCGTTATCGAGGGCATACAGCTTGATGTTGCTGTAGGTGTTGGCCTGGATCTCTTGTGCCGCCAGCGTATTGCCCGGATGGTGCAGCATCAGCCTTGAGGCGAGGATCATGCTGAGGAAGGAAGAGAGTAACAGCAGCAGCGCCAGCACAATCCAGCGTTGGGCCCGACTTATCACCGGAGCAGGTGCCGACGGCACTGGCGCAGGAGTCGCATCATAAATCAGAGGCCTAACGACTTCAGGTCCGTTCGGCGTGATGGGCACCAGGCTCTCTGTTAATTCGGGGGGCGGGCTGGCGTCATCGGCTTCGGGGTCGCTGGCCTCCGTTTCCTCTTTCTCGACGAAGCTGCAGTATTCCGCCTCCAGCGAATAGCCTTTACGTGGAATGGTTCTTATTATCTTTTGGTTTTTACCATCGTCTTCTAAGGCCGCTCTGAGTGCATGAATGGCGTTCGGCAAACTGTTGTTGCCAATCACCCGACGCTCCCACACCAGGTTAGTGAGTTCTTCGCGGGTGAAAATACGCCCGGCTTCCTGCATTAAAATATGCAGAAGCTTCAGCTGATATTCCCCCAGACGCTTACGTTCTCCAGTAACTAAATGGAGTATTGATCCTGAGGGAAGATCAATCAGCCAGTTATTAACGGAACCATAGCGCTTATTCATCGATCGGCCATCACCATCCAGCAAAAAATATAAAACAACACTGCCGGTTATTTTTCGCCACCCGGCATGTGTTACCTTTTTGTTAACTCCATTTATTCTTCACTCAAGAATAGCCGCTGCCTGCGGAGGAAAGCAAATTCGCTTGCGTAGGTGGCTGTATTTGCCTGATTTTCAAGAAAAACAGGAGGGCATTAATCTTCCTGATGTTACCGATACCCAGGAATTTTCTTTTCCCGTGGCTCTTTTTACGCGATAAAAGTGTGACGTGCAACACCTTATTGAAGAAAAGCACTGGAGGGATGTTAGTATTATTGGTCATTTCATGCTCAAACGTTAAGGCTGGTAAATAAATCATCTCAATGTTAAATTCTATCGTGAAGTTGTAATTGTTTTGTGTTGCGGCATTATCCATGCAGATACAATAGGTATTGCTACAGGGTATTTGTGCAAAAATAGAATCCACAGGGTTTAAGTTTTGTTTTTGCCGTGTCGCTTTTTATTTTAATTTACCTCATCGCCTTATCAGATTAAAAACGCGTATACCCGATTAACCTGAAGATGCATTTTTCAGGGTCTGGAAGTTGTCGTTAATCCGGCATGTCAATCTGCCAGCGATAACCGGTAATTTTTCTCTGAAGAAGCGATGTATTTCCTCCCTGAA
>Ga0157366_1000155_pt1 | contig 35169 bp, 51 predicted proteins | sample AttbisABBM1_FD_113149 | JGI IMG/M metagenome (GOLD analysis project Ga0157366, IMG submission 113149) | Fungus gardens microbial communities from leaf cutter ant in Botucatu, State of São Paulo, Brazil - Atta bisphaerica ABBM1 | ecosystem: Host-associated > Fungi > Mycelium > Unclassified ...
GAGCTTATTACAGGAGTTTCTATACTCTGTGCATGTCTGAGCCAACTCCGCAGACTTTCGTCTTCAAGTGCGAACCACACCTAACATAGGAGGTCAACCTATATGTAAATTTTACATTTACTATCTAATTAAGACTACTAATCATAGGTTATACACTTACTAAGTGGAGTGCTTTGTAACAGTATTAATTGCAGCATGAATATAAATAAGTAGAATGTTTATCCAACATATGTTTGATTCCTAGTGTAATTATTATCTTTCTATTTGATCTGTCTTCTTCTATATGTCAGAAATCCTCAAAGTGAACTTAGATGTTTCTTTTTCTTGTCTTTTATTATTTATTTTCTATTTTCTTATTTCTTTTATAGTTTAGTTTTCTCATTTTCTTTTTCAGACTTAGATAAGAGCATGTGATATGATGTTATACATCAGTCACATCAGGTTATGATTACACTGTCACATGACTAAATAGAATATTGCAAAACTTGTTAGAAGATCTTAGTCATAGCTTTAGGGTAGGTTGGTGCAAACATGTGTAGACCAATACTTAGAGTATATAAAGTAGACAAACTTATAGTAACTCTATCAAATTCTTCTGTGTTACCCAATACATAAGTTATGTTATGACTTAAACTTAAGTAGTAAAGTAAAAGAGAAACCTTGCATTGGTTTAACACAAGAATACTTGGTAGAGTTCCTAGTATAAGTGAGTCTACTCTATAATATCTCTAGTACATGGTCTGTGTGCACTTTACATCTAGCCTACCCTACATATTATAAGTCATATAAATAAGAGTCATTATATTATATAGATAATATATGACATCACTCTTCTTATGTGTTACATGATGTTGTGACCATGAATGTGACTGTTGTGACAATCACATGTGATGTCAGAGAGACTCAAATACCAAAGGAGAAAAGAAAAAGGAATAAGTCCACTGTCTTCAAATCTGACAAGTTATGCTTTCATCCTGGCACTTGGACTTAAGTCACAACACCATGTAACATTCATAGGCTTTTGCTTGAAGCAAGAATCATACTTGACAGACCATATGACAAGTAGTTGGTACAACACACAAGTTGAAGCCAAGGTTGTCATCTATACCAGTTGTATCAACTCATGGATATATATTTGTTCTTGATCTGACTCTCTTTCTATCCATAGATAGATCTCTTATACTTGATCCATACTCTTCTGTGTGACATTCATGGACTTCTAGCTAAAGTATGAACCACATTTAACAAGTTCCTAGTGATATGATGACAAGAAAAAGGCAACTAGACAATGAAACACAGATATGTGATCCATAGTGAAAAATATTGTGGAAGCAGAGAAAGTGAGATGAACTGTATGTAGAAGACATGTTCTTGGAGATCACAATGATCTATGACAGAGGTTAGGAGAAATCTTAATGCTCTCAGTCTATCAGTATAAGTGAAAAGACTTAGAGAAGTTAGAATAGTCTGAGGTGAAATTAACAGAAAAAAAAGGAAAGTCTCAGCACCAATTGGTATGGGTCATAACAAAGCACCGTGGAAACCTGTCTATAATACCACAAGTCCTCCCAATGATATAGATTTAGCACATCTCTAAGGTTTATATGATTTAGGGGTTAATGGACTATTATGAGAACAATTTTCAAGGGCATTTATGTCCACCTCAAACCAATTTCCTGATATCATGAAAAGTACATATCCATAAGCTTAGAAAAAAAGGGCCCATATACCATACCACTGAAGAGACTGATCAAAGCCATGACAACAACATCAAAAAGGGGCTTAGTGTCAACCAACGCTACAGCACCACTGCTCACTTGTCCATCATTATTACTGCCGCCGGATGAAGTACCGTTTGAGCTGCCCACAGATGCCGTTGGAGGAAAGGTAGCTGTCGAGTTTGGGATGCAAGAACTTGCAGCAGAGGTGGCAGTAGAAGCAACACCACCAGGTGTATTAGAGTTGACGGTACCATTGCCAGCGAAACTACATGCCTGAGGGTTCCGGTTGTTGCGCTCATAGTATTCACTCATCACGTAAGACAACTTGGTGGCTGTGAACAGAGATAAGAGGATAAGGCACAAATCTGAAACAGTCGAAAAGAAGACTCACTGGGGTCACAACCTGAGATACGGCCATACACACCACTTTGGCCATCACCACCGATGTCGCTACAAGATCCACCGCTCTGACCGAGCAAGTTACATCCAACGTCGAGTAGACTACCAACAATAGCACTGTAATTACTTGTCGCAGGGGTGAATTGACAGCTCAGAGCGTTTTCCAAACAATCACAAGCCTGAAAGTTGGGCGTGGGAGGTAAGTTATTGGACGCGACCCAGGTGTCACTGGGAGTGGGACAGCCAGGGTAGCTCGAAGCACCAGCAGAGCTCTGAGCAGGACTGTTGGGACCAGAGACAGCGGTATATTGCGCCTTCAGGCGGTTAAAATCGTCACTGACCGTGACGGTGCTCTGGTCATCGGATATGGTGACCATGCCAAATTGACCTTGAATACTGGAAGCCGGGAAGTATGAAAATGCAATGCCCCCAGAGAAAATGTCAGACATATTCGCGCTGAACAGGGCAGCAACTTCTGTCCATACACGTGGTGGGCTAGTGATACAACCGTATTCACTGAGATAGGCAACCACGTTATATGAGGAGTAATCGGACGTGGTATGGGCATATGAAGCCTGGAAGTTGGAGTCTCCACACCATTCACTAAGAGACATCAGTTTGAGAACACAAGAAAGCGACGTTCTTACTAATTGTTGAGACCGTAAAGGTCAATTGCAGTTGCCTCTGAGTTGCTGCCAGTAGGGTCGCAAGATAGATAATTGGCAAGGGACAACCTGAAATTGTCAGCACCGTCAATAGCAGCATAGCCGACAAGAGCATTCGAGTCCTTTGATCTCAAGTAAGCCTTGATGTCACGAGCAGCAGCCTTGACGAATGGTGCGGCTTTTGAAGTATCGTTCGTGACGACTTCGTTACCAACGTTAAAAGCGAGGACGTTGTCGTATTTGGAGAAAATGTCAATGGTCTTAATATACTGGTCAAGAAGATTTGTTGTCCAAGAAGGATTCAGCCGGTCAATTGACCCATTGAGTGGCAACGCAAGATCAACGCTGAGATAGTCCCCGTATCAGATTGCGTGATTGAGTGATAGTCAGCCGCAAGAACTCACATAGCGTAGATACCAGCGTTGCTAAACGTACTCATGCATTGATCGTGATTAAGAGAAGAATTGACACTATACACACGGATCGTGTTGACCGCAAGTTGTTGAAGGAATGGTAAATCACGCTGACAAGCCTCTGGAAGTGAGAGAGGGTCTATGAAGCTCGAAGGTTCCCCAAAAGGATTATCGGCGCTTGCCACAACGACTCCTACAACCGTGAGTGGGATGAGTGCTCCCCGTGGGTTCATGGGCACTTGCACTTACCCTGCTCCTGGTATGCTACTCCCTTGATGTAGAAACGGCTTCCGTCTTCGTTGTAAAGATATCGCCCACTTCTAGTTACCTTACCTATGGCATGTACGCCAGAGGAAAGGAAAGCAAGAGCAACAACGAGCGCCCAGGCTCTGAACGTAGCACGCATTACAAATGAGTGCACAACAGCAATTGAAAAACAAGAGTGAAGAAAGAGACGGTCAATGTTGACCACGGCGTGAGATGAAACTGGCGCATACAACTTAGCTCCATTCCGACATTACGTCACTGCAAAGTCGATTAGATAAATATAAACTGGGCCAGGCCCATCAGCAGAATTCATAGATATACAAAAGATCTTCGTAAGTATGCGGGTGAATGTCCGAATCTCCGTCAATAATCATGAATAATTCATGGCATCCACCAGTATCTAGTGTGATGTGCGTTTTCGTCCCCGGGACCAGCCTCGGGATTTGGGTCGTCAGCGATAAGTGCAGCAGCTGTAAGGCAGCATGAGACTACGCACGGCCTCTCACGAGAAAAAGATGACAAACCTAATCATGTATGGGACCGCAGACACCACGAGACAAGCAAATGCAGCCCAGGTTAAAAAAAGTCCTGGGCCCACTGAAACGACTATGCCGAGCGGCACAGTCTGAGTGCCGTTGGCGGATTCTACCACAAGGCTGTTGATAGCAGCTGATCGCTGGGCTATCACCGTCCAGATGCTAGCGCCGATTAGCAGGAGAAGACTGCCGGCGATGGCAAATAAGGTGGAAACCAAAAAGGTCATGTTGTGTTTGGCCACCCCGCTATGCTGCGGATCAATATCAGGTGAAGAATGGCAAATTGCACATACGTGATGAAAGCAGCGGCTGCGCAGAGAGTCCCAAGGAGGAGCATCCAATAAGCAGCCTTGGAATTGTGTCCGAGGAAACCAGAGTTTTGAAAGGTGGTCGTGTCTGGAATGAAAGACTGAGAGAAAATGGACCAATTTGAGGGCATGTCAGATGTGAGGATATCATAGGGCTTGAATTGCTCTCCAACGGTTTCATTCCCACATCGTCCTGCGGTGTCATTGACGTAAGCGCAGTGAGAGTAGAGTCCAAATTTGTAGAGTTGACGAAGGCCAGCTTGCTGCTGCAATGGTGCAGAAGCGTTGTCAGTATATAGATTGTAAACAGTGTCTATTATAGCAAAGTGAATAGCATCGCTTGAGTAGGGCCATCAGCTGTCAAATCCATGAGCAACCACCAAGGAACAGACCCGTAGGCGGAGACATTAGCTTTGGCCTGGGTGATTGATCAGTGTCGAGTGGTAGTGGAGATCATGCCATGCAGCTCACCATGAAAATATTGCGAGAGACATGCGAAGTGCTGATCTGACCGACCTGAGAGACAAAAACATGACGATGTGGGCTCGAGGAAGGATCAAAAGACGTACATGTACGAAAATCATGAGGAGGACAGCAACGAAGCTGTGAGATGGCTGAGGATGCAATCAGCAATAAGAACCTAAAAACGCACGATAGAAACGAGCCAAAGCCGACGCAGACTTCGCCCCGCATCGTTGGACGAAGTGGTACTGGGCTCGGTGCTTTATGTGGACTTGAACGCGACGAGAGCGTGGCGAGGATGATGACTAAGCATTCAATACGTCAATCCCGAAACCAAGTGTCCAAAGCACACCCTTACGTCAGCCTTCTCTCTTCCCAGAGGTCGACATGTCTGTCTCCCGCTCCCGCTCCAGCGGACACGGTGACCTCGCTACCCCCCGTCGAGCCAGGCGCATATCCAGTGTTGTCGAGAAGACCGTCGACAAGCTCAGTAGAAGCGTATCTGCAAAGTCTCACCCTCAGCCATCCTCCCAATCTCAGTCATCACCTCCGGCTCACCGTCGCATGTTCAGCCTCAACAGAAGAAATGCTAGGCCTCAACAGTCTGAAAGCAATACTGGTGTGCTTCCTGAATGTGCGACTAACTTGTTCGTAGCTTACTTGCAACACCAGCGTCGTCGTCTGCCACTCTCAGTGCTTCTAGACTGCTTTCTCTTCAAGCCATGTCCTCCGCATCTACAGTCACTCCAAATGACGATTGTCCTTTTGTCAGACCCCCCTCTCCCCCTGTCCGACCATCCTTGACCCCATTCCGAGGCGAGGGATCTGTATGTTTTCTGTCTCAACACGATGCATCTCAAATCATACTTCTTTATCTCTAGATGCGGATAGGAACGCAAACCCTTATCCAGGCCCTGCAAGCTCTTCCATGGATAGACCATGATAATGATGATGAAGGTTCAAACCAGGAACAAGATGCTGTGGAGTCTGAGAACGAGGATGAAGCTAACCATAGAGGTACTCGTGAGCTGCATCACATAATCCCGAGCTTATCTTTCCCTCAGTGAACCCCCTTGCATCGTCAATACATGCTATTCATAGACCACTTGCTCGCTCGCGTAGACACGACATTCCAAGGTCTGAACGCCATAATCAACCTATGACTGAGGAAGAAGAACCTTGTTTTTCGGACGACGATGTAGAACAGGACTTCGAGGAGCCAAAGTCAAGTTCATCCTTTACGCAGCAGTCGCATTCTCCCCCTAGAAACCACAATATCACTTCTCCCGCAGCAAATGCCTATGTATATTCCAATGCTCGAACAGCCACCATTCGCTTAAACAGGCGTACTCGCCTAGCCGAAAAACTGAGAGATATCTTTGACCTCGAGGGTATTAAGGAGGTTCTGGCTGGTAGGTGTATGCCTTGATTTTAAACGAAATTCATATACTAATCAAGTTCCAGAAATGCCTTGCTGGCTCTTGCGCTCTGTCTGTAAGTCCTGGCCTAGGCCTGGCATTGACCTAACTGAGTCCCGTAGTGCTGCAGGGATACATGTATCTCACAGATAGTTATCTGTGTTTCTTTGCTCATATGCCCTCTCGTGAGGTTGGCTCTTTCTTCAGCAATTCATTTAGTGGTTCTGACCGGACGTCGAAAGGATCAGGTCCTCAAGTCTGGCTCACTCAACAAGCGAGCACAGCGAACGAAACGATGGATAAAGCACTGGTTCATTCTGAAGAATGATGCTCTCTCATGGTACCAATCCTCATCGGTAAGGTTTTCCAGCTTGCCCACCGATACAACCTGATTTTGGGACCCAGGACCCGTATTTTCCGCATGGTATCATTGACCTTCGCTATGCAATCTCTTGCGAGCCTACGGGTGACAAGGATTTTCGTTTACGAACTAACCAAAAGACAGTGGTGTTATCTGCAGATTCTATCCCCAGCCGGGAGGAGTGGGTTAAAGCTATCCGAAAGGTTATCTTCAAAGCTCAAAACATGGGCGATACTGTTAAGGTATCTATTCTTGATTCATACATGCCTCCCCTTTCCAACGAATTTTTAGATTGCTATCCCTTACTCCGTTATCTTAGAGGTTGAAAGATCATCCGCCATGGACTTCAGTGAAACAATAGAAGTGAAGGTTCTCGACAAAGAGGGGAACTATTCGGTTGACTCCTATTTCTTTGCATATTTCCGTAATCTATCCGCAGCTCTTGAACAGATCCGTGATGCTGTCCGTAATGTCCGAAGAATCGCAGATCACAAACAAACACAGGTTCTCGACACGACAAATGCACGATCCTCGATAGTTGCCCCTATCCCAGAGTGTCCCAATAGTATTCAAGATGCTGAATCCTCCAAATCCTCGCCATTCTTCCGCATAAGTTCTTTTCTTCGGCCCTTCTCTGAAACGGGATTTCTGGCCAGATCCAGTGGAATAGCTCACACTTCTGAAACGCAAGTAAAATCCGAAGATTTCACGCATGTAACACGCCGAACGAATAGTTTTGTACCTGTGACAGAATCACCGAAACCAATCGAATTTCCACTCACATCCTCACCGACGTCAGAAGGACACGAAGAAACTCCCAAATTACAACAGCAGGCGCAATCCGCTAATCACACGTATCCACCGTCTACTTCCAGTCAATCCATAGTTCCTGATCTTCCTTCGTTCCGCAGCAGTTCTTGGGTTGGCGTCTCATCTTGGTTGAAAACACGTGGAAAATATTTTACTTCTGTGACCCCACTGCCGTCGAGTCCTCCCGCGGATGATGTGAAAGAGGTATATTTACCAACAGCACCTTCGTCATCTGGTCCTGCAAACAAGGCTGGAGGGTGGGGAGATATGACTTTCAGCATACTCGAGACACCAAATGTAATGATGGATGCGGGCATGACTGAGAAGTTTAGAACTGCTTTTGCATATGATGAGAAGGAGGTGTTGCTTGGATGTACGTGACGTTTGAATTTTTGTTGAATTACTTGCTTACTTCACGTAGATTTTCCAGGATATATTTTCAGACTTCTACCAGTTTTCGGGAGGCTTTATATATCAACCAACTATTTCTGCTTCAAGTCTAGCGGCCCTCTAACCGCGAGAACGAAGGTGTGTTCGTGTATTCCTCTACTTTGTTACCCTCTTTAATTTGACTTTAGATGACGCTTCCTATCCGTGATATCTTTGCAGTCCAAAAATCTAGGGCCACTCGTTTTGGTCACCACGGCCTCGTAGTCATCGTTAAGGGTTACGAAGAGCTCTTCTTTGAGTTTGGAGCCGAAGACAAACGCGACTCCTTTATTCTCCTTCTCGAGCGCCAAATTGAAGACGTTCGTAGACGTCTCGTACCGGGAGAAGGCACTGTCGTCACTTCTCCAGGTGAACGTGATGCACTAACTCTGGAGGAGTTTGAGAGGCCCAGTTCAAGTATGGAACTTGCAGCACCTCCTGGGCCTGAAAATATGACAGATTCGTTACCTGCTGTCATGTTCACGTCTGCATCATCGACCTTCTTAACGTTCAAACCAAGCAAGCCATTGCATTTCACATTTTTGACGATTGGTTCGAGAGGGGATGTTCAGCCGTATATTGCACTTGCGAAGGGATTGATCGCGGATGGGCACAAGTGTCGGATAGCGACTCATCGGGAGTTTGGGGAGTGGATTGAGTCGGTGAGCCAATCCACTCAGCTTTTTGGACGAGACTATGCCTATAGTGATTCATATACAGCATGGTATTGAGTTTGGATACGTTGGTGGTGATCCCGCTGAATTGATGCGCATTTGCGTCGAAAATGGCATGTTCACTGTCTCGTTCCTCAAAGAGGGCCTTCAAAAGGTTTGTAATCTAAATCAGTTCAAAATTCAGTCACTCATTGATTCCATAGTTCCGAGGATGGGTGGATGATTTACTGAAGACTTCATGGGAAGCATGCCAAGGGACAGACGTTTTAATTGAAAGTCCGAGCGCTATGGGCGGATATCATATCGCTGAAGCCCTGGCAATTCCGTACTTCCGAGCTTTTACGATGACATGGACAAGGACTCGGTGCGTCCTTAGATTACCCAGACTTCGGACACCATACTCATTTGTATAGTGCATACCCACATGCATTCGCAGTCCCTGAACACAAGGCTAGTTCCAAACAATAATGCAATTTTGTGTACTGACCACATGATAGATGGGTGGAAGCTACAATTATATGGTGAGTCTTCTTCTTGAACTCATTGAAGCTGCTAACGTCCGCCCAAGTCCTATGTCATGTTTGACCAAGTCTTTTGGCGAGCCACATCCAGTCAAATCAATAGATGGCGCCGGAATAATCTTCATCTTCCACCGACGAGCCTGGATAAGATGGAACCCCACAAGATTCCCTTCCTTTACAATTTTAGTCCTCATATCGTCCCACCCCCTCTAGACTGGCCGGAATGGATCCGAGTCACAGGTACTTTGATCTTGTTAAACATACATCTTCTTGAGTTAACTTCATTTTCCAGGCTACTGGTTCCTTGAAGAAGCTGATGTTAGTGCGAAACGATGGATGCCTCCCGAGGACCTTGTACAGTTCATTGATAGTGCGCATCGGAATGGCAAAAAGGTTGTATACATTGGATTTGGCAGTATTGTTGTATCTGACCCCAAAGCCTTGACAAAATGTGTCATCGAGGCTGTGGTCCAGAGTGGAGTATATGTTATTCTTTCCAAAGGATGGTCGGATCGACTGCACGTCAAAGCTGGAGATGCAAGTGAGCCGGAGGAGCCTTTACCTCCCCAAATTTATACTATACAATCAATCCCGCATGATTGGCTATTCCAGCGCATTGATGCAGCGTGTCACCACGGAGGCGCTGGGACTACCGGTGCTAGTTTGCGGGGCAAGTGCTCGGATCGTGCTTGAGAGATGTTTTGAAGCTGACAGCTATATTAGCTGGTATCCCGACTATAATAAGACCGTTTTTTGGCGATCAGTTTTTTTGGGCTGATAGAGTCGAAGCTCTCGGGGTTGGCTCTGGCGTTAGAAAATTGACAACTGCCTCATTGACTGAGGCTTTAATCACAGCTGCTCATGACCAAAAACAGGTAGATAGAGCCCGTCTTATCGGTGAACAGATTCGATCAGTAAGCCATGCCTTTATGCCCTGTTTCTATAAACCGATCTTTACACGTTGTGTTGTACAGGAGAATGGAGTTGCTACTGCTATCGAGTCCATATACCGGGATCTGGAATATGCTCGATCTCTGATTAAGCACACTCCTGTTGAAGACTCTGGAGATGATGCTAATAATGAACACTCCACCACGCGCAGCCCTGACCTATTTCCGAACTCCTTCTCACCTTCCTCATATCATGTGTATGATTCTGTTGATTCCATGAGGCGCCCACCAAGCGAAGACTGGAGCGTGATCTCTGATATGGAACATCCGAACAGGGAGCGACAGTCTTCAGTGGGTTCCCAGCTCAGCGAGGGAAAGGGAATCAAGGACAGTCCATCAAAACAAAAAAGTATTGCGGCTACCGTGCTCTCGGTATTGCCAAGCTCACTAACATCTGCATCACTTCGAACTCGCACACACTCCGGCTCTTCGCGTCATTGATTTATTTATTCTATCTATCACTGCTCGTGCCCTCCACTTCTTGTTACATTTTGGATCCATAGTTAGCTTTATCATGGCATTCAAGTTGTAGACTTCTTCCCAGGTTCTCTTGGCCCATTGTTTTATCATGTTGATTCACCAACACCATAATGTTCGTTGAATACTTCTTTGCTGAACTGACCGAATGTTGTGGTTGGTGACAGGAGTTGATCGGTGTTGGGCTGCATGAATAGTGCAAATGTTTGACGAGAAATGTTGACAGCATCTGTACCACTGGCGCCAGCTCGAACACAATGAGGTGTTGCCCGCAATCTACCCCCTGTGGCCACCTCAAGTGCTTCTCCTGTTTGGAAGGCGAGGCAGTCAACGGGAATTGAAACCTTAGTTACATCACCGCCTCTGGTGCGGATATATAAACCCGACGACGGAGATGGAGATGAAACTACTGTGTGTTCCCCGTTAGGCTCCTTTCGCAAGAACATAGCCTTAGTATGAGTGAGCCTTGGACTGTTCATATGAACTGGTATCACTCACGGAACATAAGCCCGTCAACAAAGAGTGATCCAAGTGGAAACCACACCAACTATCAATTGGCTCGTCTTCCTTGGATGGAGCTATCCCAGGAGGCGGAGGAAAATAATGTAATAAGCGGGCCTTGGTTGTCTGGGAAGTACTGATAAGCTCGGGGAGCGACATGGATGAATCTGACAAATGAGGAAGAGCTGAGATTCATCAGAGAACCTGATAATGGATGTCGCTATCTCAATGGTAACATACCAAATGGTTGACATGCGGCAGCCAGACGACAGCCAACTTTGAAAACAAAACTAGAGAGGTAGAGTTGTAACTTCCTTCCTCAGTGTCGTGGTCAGCGGCGCTCACCGTCCTAGATCCTTGAAGGCGCTTTCGAACCCCTCAATCATTTTTTCATCTCTCTCGGGCCCTTTTCGATGCGTTGGTCACTTCATGTATATATACAAGCATGACGGGAAAATCCTTACATATATTTTGTCCATAGTATTCAGGGTATTTTTCCTGCTCACTCCGAGATACACTTGGTTTGTCGACAATAGGGTTAGCGTAATACGATCCTTTCAGGGTATCTATCACCGAGCAAAAAAAATGAAAGACTGGTCGACGTTGAACAACAGACCGCCTGACCTGGTTTGCCATTCATAATTTCCTTCATCATCGCAAGCTTCATTTTAATGGACTATTTTCAGGATATTTCCATACCTTGCCATGCGACCAGCCAAAGCTAACACAGAAATTAAACCCCCCCAAGTCCGAAAATGAAAAAGTGATGATTAACAACGTACCTATATCTGCTTGCCGAGTGGATATGTTTCTCTCTCACATCTTCGGGCAATTGTGCGAATTGATAAGCCAGTTTCAATAGCCTTTCCCTGTATACGGGATATTCTGGGGGCAGATCCCGCACGATAATGATCCCCAAAGACTTTGGATGAGAACCAAATGCTTCATCTGGGAAGAAAAAAGGAATTTGGTGCGATGATAGTAATTGCCAGGCCAGGCCCATGGACATGGGTGTACATACCAATGGCATCGCCCACGGAAAGAGGCAGAGAGACCAGTGACGGGTATGAAACCACTACTGCACCCTCAGAAGTGCGGGAAATGGGCTGCTGCATCCGTCTTGTCAGTGTTGCTATAGTACGAGAGAGCAGCTGTCTCATCATCATGTTATTGAGGTGTCCAACAAAAAAGGAAAAGGCGCAGAGACCATTCGGGATGAAAAATAACTAGATTGGAATCAGAGCTCAAAGAACAGAAAACCTCATAGGGATCGCAAAGAGGAAGGAATAGCACAGGGGCTTCTGAATCTGTATAACACGTTACATCATTATCTGATGATTTAATATAAAGTTTCGAAACTAAAGACTGGACAGAAAACAGAGGTTGAAAACAACTAAGAACACGTTTATCAAACTTCATCATCTATCAGCTTCAAATCAACTTGTGATAGTGCATTTTGAAGTGCTGCCCCAGTTTCATCCATTGAATGCAGGAAACGCAGCAATTGACGGCACAGGTGCCATTCTTGCTGCTCCATAGCGGCCTTGAGAAGTCGTACGGCGTCGTGATTATTTTCATCTAATTGTTCAAGATTATGTAGTACCAAAAGATAAGATCCAGCCGTTCTCAAGCGCCCCGAGGACAGGCAAGTCTGGGAAGAGCCAGGTGTCAAGAGAATCTGGTCAATGGCCTTATGTGCATTGACAAACCTCGAATAGCTGTTTGGGATTCCCAACAGCATCGAATAGATGGCGCCATCTGGTCATCTCTGTTTTTCTCGCACAGCCAACGACGACATCGAGAGAGACGTCAAAGTGATCTAGGAACTCAATTGTTGTTAGTAGAATCATATCCTTGCTCCTGCCCGAGCTGCCGTTAGTAGTCTCAGACTCGACGACCGTATGGAGTAAGATCTCCAAAGCATGTGCAAAGAATACAAGTTCTTTATACTGCGATGCGAAGGCTACAGCCTCTTTGACTTGGCTTGCGCTCAAATGATACAGAAGAATATGCTGTAAGAAGAGATGGGACTGGATGATATGACTGATTAGTGATGTGTAGCTCAATATCAGTCAGCGCTCCACATACGCTAGTGGCGTGCCTAAAGATCACGAAAGGCAAGTTCGATCTCGTCACGAGCTCGTTTTCTGCTCCTATAATGATCCCTTTGTCCATTAACACAGCTAAAGGCCTTTTTGAGCATCCGAGAAACACCCAGGTAAAGGAACTCACATAGGGGATAAAAAGCGAGTGGAATAGTCACACTTTCTTTGACATCTTCACTCATCTCTGTGGATTTCTGTTCGATGGCGAGAGCATTAAGCCAGATGCGGATGCCTTGAGCATTATAGGCCCACAAGGAATTCTCAAGGGCGGAGATTCCTCGCAAATGGATCCAACAAAATTCAATACGATCTGCGAAAACTTGCATATCGTATTTGACCTCTTGTTCTGCTGACTGATAACGGTGTCAGAGATGTCATCTCTGACATACGAGATGCATGCAAGATTATACCTTCCGGGGCTTCAATAAAATCAATTGTCCTCCAACAACCATCAAAACGGTCGCTACAGCTAGGTCATCAACTGGATCGCCCAGTTCTATTCAAATGTACGAGCTTGGCTCATATCAGGGAATACAGACACTAACCCACTCACGTTTTTGAGCAGTTGGGATCATCCAACTAAGCATACGTACAGCGCTCGGAATGGCAATGATTCCAGTGAAAGCAATACTTCCGCATAGGTGCAATTTGATTGTATCCGTTGTTGGTACCACCAAGTAATGGTAGAGGGTGTTATCCGATGTGTACACAAGGAGAGAGTTGTCTACTAAGGAGAGTATGACAACCGGTGACGGCAGCATCTCCCGATGAAGGACATTGGTGTTGCTAAGTTCGAGGTCTCTGGAGTAAAGCCGTAGCTACAGCGAATCAGCCTTCGCAAATGCAATTGAGAAGAATAGAATATACTTGATAAGAGTGAGTCACCTCGACAGCAGCGATCAGTACATGATGGAACCACAGGAGCCCACCTCGGACTACAAAAGCCTGCTCTTGCTGTCGATCCGAAAAGGTCTTCCAGCGCCCCGATGTGGAACTGTAGTGTATTAATCCTCTCCTGCCGGCAACTGCAACCAGACGACCATCTGCGCTTATGGAGGAGTAAAGAATGGGCCAATTTGTCGCGAGATAGTGCTGGGGGATCTGAATACGTGCATTCAGTCTGGTGTGAGTTAGCATGCTCTGATGAACCTAACCTTAATATGCTGCCATACATCAGATTCCGGGTTGATCACGCTCATATCTGGTTGGTCAGCTCCCCGATATACTAAAGCTCGGTCATCCATTTGTAGGAAAGCATAACGAGTATTGTCCTACCGACCTCGTTCCTCAACTTTATACGCCATTCTCTGAAAGGTACAAACTTACGGGTGAATGTTGGCCGGTAGTGGCGCTTTTCGCGAATGGTATAGAAAATAGCTGGCTGCCACTCTCTGAAAAGTAGTGTGGTAGCCTCGCACCTTGAGGATATTGTCGAGCCAGCATGAAAAGCTCGAAATTACCAGGGCCCCAAAACTGAGAAGATGTAAGACCTACAAGGATAAGCGGACGATTTATGGACTTACAAGTTGATTTATACCTTCCATGAAAATGTCTTGGAACCTAGGGGCGAAAGTCAGCATCACAGCTTGAGCGACCTGGTGAAGGGAGCAACTTTGAACCATCAAGAATATCTTCCATCTCGAAACTGGATGCTATACACCTGCCACTAACGCTGAAAACACCCCACCCATTGATCCAGCCGACGGCTAAGACATAGCCGTCGGAACTCCACTCAAGTGCGGTGACCTGGCCTGTCGGACGATGGTATGAATTGGGGACATCAATCAATAGGGACTTCGGTATTACACCTCCTTGGGATGGAAAATTCTTAAACTCTAGGCTACCACTGAACCCTTGTTAATGGCATACGTTGATGACAAAATATGGTCAAATACCCATATGTGCCAATAGCAAGCATAGAAAACCTCGTATTGATTGCTACAACGGTAGCTCGTTGAGGCTCCTGATAGATTTGGGAGGTTGATTTTTCCGCAGGGTCCGCACGGCGTTGCTTTTGCGCCCATTTGGGAATCGAAAAATCATGTATACATGTACCCTGCCACCCAAGTCGTTGATGAGGTGTCGAAGCTATACTAGGAGCTACCTTGGAAATGTTAATTTTTGAATTTGTCGCTGACTTGCGAGCACCTCACTGGCTTCAAGTCAGGATCTCGAGGTTCGAAATCTGGCTCGTAGTCTATAATGTCCTCTTCATGTAACTGCACAAAGTATGCGCGTCCATCCGTTGTAATCCAGACTTCTCCTGGTAATGGCCTCGCGCGAATTATCTTGGCAACGCCACCTGATGAATGAAATTTTATATACAGGCGAGTGTAGACTATGGAATCGACGTGCCTTCAGGTTCTTCCAGCCAGGAGAAATCGTCCTCATTCAGAATCCAGGTATCATATGTGTATGACTTAGAGTCGTCGTCATCTTGAGGCCAAGGCATTCGTTGGACAGTTGGGGGATTGTCTGTAGTGAACATCAGATGCGTTTTCCCTGGTGAGACACTACAGACAATCAGTCCTCAACTACATCAAAAAAGTGGCGAATATACCCCAATAAAGTTCCTTCAACGCGCACTACTCCTTCAAAATGCAAGCTAATGGACTGAAGTGGAAGACCTTCACCAGGACCGGCCAGGAAGTTCCTCATGGCTTGTGAAGACAACGGTGGCAATTGATAGACTTCCTCATCCTCTTTGTAATCTACAGAGACCAGAACGAGAAAGGACGCTGACGTCTATTCACGCGACGCCCCCCGTCGGCAACTCGACCGACCCTGAGAAAGGCAGCATGAACTTACCTGGATGACGATACGCATACCATCTGGAGACCACCACCCATTTACATTTTCTCCGTGGTCAATTATTGATGTTGGTGTTCGAGAAAGGAAGGATAATACAACAGGGGGCTTTGAAGCGTGTGAAGACGTTGAGCGACTTCAAGAATTACGGTAACTTACCCGAACAGCCCAGACGGTAACACCGCTCCGAGTAATGGAACAAAAAAAAGACTTGCGAGGGCTGGGACATATGGAAAGGACAGGTTCAGGAGGAATATTGGGCAGAGCGGGAACAGTTGATAGTACGTGTGCAGCGGAAGTTGGAAAATACATTGCCGATGTGTTTCAAAGAGCGATTGTTCAACGACAAAGAGACTTCTGAAGTGCCCTAGGCTCGCATCAGCCACATTGACCGAGTCAACATAGGTACGTCACGAGTGTTGTAAGTCTGCTAGATGAAGCGTAAGAAAAGGCCCTTAACCCATATGGGGCATCGACTTGACATTATTGACATTTTCCTCAAAGCGTTCTTCAGCCAAACTCAGGAGCAAGGGATGATATTGGAGGTCTGAATGTCACTATGCACTACAATGCAGAACTCTTGGTCAAAGAATAACAATTAAGACAGGAAGCTGCAAACGACGGGACAGAAAACCGAAGAATTGAAGCAAATACAAGTACACATTCTATTTTAAATGTCTATGGACGAGGATAAAACCAAGATTTGAGTTTCCCCCACGCACCAACAGGAGATTGAGGTGATGAGCTAGCTTCTGAGCCCCTCTCCTGAGGATTTTGCAGGTAGACCATGGGAGATTCGGAACCGCCACCAAGTGCCATTGGCTGAAGGCGAGACTGACGAAGCAGGCCCAGAATAAGGGATACGCCTTCCCGGGACTGGTTACACGTCAGAGAAGATGAGGCAGTTGTGAAATAAAAACGCACCCGCTGCAAATTTGCCTTGAAACGCGACAATCCGTGGTTTTCAATCTTTTTCGTCAATCCCCACCCGAAGCCAGAGAAAATTCGAGCCTCCGTATGTTGAAGAGTTTTCCTGACAATATCCGGTAAGTTAATTTCACTCAATGGAAACCATTATTGTGTCTTGTACCCTTCAGGAGATTGGCGAAATTCAACAGACTCCTCCACCCGCATTATTTTTACGTGATCAAGATTTCGGGTCCTGCACTGAACGACCCGGTTGAAGGGATCAACCTCACTCTCCTCAATTATCCAAGACTCTGCCCTCGACACCATATTCTGTGGAAACCATCGGGGGAGGTTTCCTCGCTTCAGAATGAGCCGGGTGGTGACGAGTGTACCCATTGACGTTTGATGACGTGAAATAACATCACAGGAAATGACATGGGCCGCATACGGGTTTGGATAGCGGAGGAAGTAAGCCAGCGAGACGATTGGCCAGGGATCGCTACGCCGAGTGTAAATCAAACTCCTCTTGTGAGACAAGTTTCAGACGTACTCGTACAAGAAGGATTGAGAGAAGAACTTCATGAGCAACGATCCCTTCGCTAAACTTGGTTACGGGCACAAGTGGCCGGTAGAAAATATGTCGTGTGCACGGCTATGTTGTTATTGGGACTGGGGAAAAGGTTGAAGAGCGGGGATGAAATGTTAAGAATGTGACACAGGCAGACGCCAATCACTCATTGCCATAATTGGAAAATGATCCAGTACCACATTAGATATTCTAGAAATACTAACATAAGTAGATCCAGAACTGCTATAGTATAACCAATGCCTAGATATACTGGTAACTCTCATCGTGGACAATGCCATCTTCGCCCACGAAAAGCCTGAGTCCATCGTGAGCTGGCCTTACCCAAAGCTGCTGACCACTCTGAACGAGCTCGATTCCACTTCGTTCCAACTCAGTCAGAGTTTTGGTGTCTTTTGAAATCCCTCCAACAGCTTCTGTCATTGTCACGTACTCCTCGTGTGCAATATCGTGACTGAATCCAGTCAAGTAGGTCTTTGTTGCCCCAATTTGTCGTGCAACTTGAATCGACTCCGCAAACCCGAGATGTGATTGATGAGATCTAAGGCGTAGGCAATCCAAAACAAGAGCAGGAAGAGGTGTAAATACACCACCGCGGTTACTTCTTAGTATGTCCCAAACGGGATCTGGTATATACGATACATCTGAGATGTAGGCCAACTGCTCTTGGATCTTGAATCCAAGGCATAGCAACGGACGGATGTCGTCTACTCGTTTTTGTTCAGCTTCCTTTGCGATTGCCTTTTCAGTCTGCTGTTTCTCCGGCGCTGGGCTCAGAGAAGGCTCTCTGGAGGGAAGAATAATACCGGGATTGATGGGCGTTGGTGGAAGCGTCGCTGTCGGTGTTAGAACGTAGGCAGGCGGCGGTACTTTTGAGAAAATACGACCGTGATGAACTGTCAAGAAAAGTGTCAGCGATTATCGACAGACCAATCAGACCGGAGAAAAAGCACTCACCAGCAAACGGTGTGATCTTGACTCCGGTACCTTTAATCTCGAACGGTTCTTGATCATGAATGATATGATATTTAAATTCAGGAACCTTTGTGTGAGTACTTCAAAGGGCTATCCTCCAAAATTCTAAGGAGGAACGAGGCATACATCACCACCTCCAGAAGCAAATTCTTTGGAAACAAGGTATGGAAAAGACCTTTGTACTTCGGTGAAGGTGTCTTGCGTTAAATATACATCAATATGGGGTTGAATGGCGCCGTTCAGGGTCCAGCCTAAGAAGTGGAACCGAAATTCAACAACACTGATTGACAAAAACGGAAGTACCTCTGAGGTCATCCAAACCGTTCATAGCTTCAAACCCAAATGTCAGCGTCAGCAGAATTCCTCATATCGCGTCCGGTTTCTTACCATCCGCATGAGCGTGAGTTATCAATAAAGCATCAATCTTCCTTAAACCAAACTTTGGGAACCACTCAACAGCCGCGGCCTGGAATGTCTTTCCGGCATCGATAACAATAGTTCTATCATACAACACAACAAATTTGGTCAAATGTCAATTTATGATGTTCATGTCAAGTCGTATGGGCAGCACGATGCAGAAGTGATGCAGAACATACACTGTTCGACCGTCCTTGGCCTTTGCTCGCAACACGGCACCGGTATTCCGCCGCACATTCTTCTTGCCCTCGGGCCTCAGAGTAGAGAGACAAGTTTTGCAAGGGGTATGAATGGCAGGATCATAAGTGAGACAATCTACGTGAGGTATACTAGAGGATGTCCCCGTGCCCAGAAAAATGAGCTCGGTCGCGGTAGCATCGCTGTGTGTTCGAATCTTGGAGAACATAGGAGGTGTAAATTGAGATGCAAAACAACAGTTGTCTCAAATTTAAGGATGCCAGGGCGGCTCAATTGTGAACTCGACTATATGCACTTTGGGGATATCTCACTAGCCCAAAATGGCAGATGACAGATTGCGAGATATGATGATATACTTACAGATATGTGTGATGTTTGCTACACGCAAGCAACGGGTACAATGTAGCTCGGCACAAGCCAATGCTATACCGGGAACTCCTTTTTGCTGTCTACGTGATCAAATAAGACTGCTCCGTTTATCTGGCAGACATTCTTGAACGGCCGAAGGTTGAATTAATGGATATGTCTTATTATGGCTACGACTTCCAGGTAGGTATTAGCTACTTCGTGAAAACTGTGGTGGAGCATAAGCAAAAGATTGGGTTTGTTAGATGCAACTTACTTGAAACCACATCTTCATCCGCCACTTGATGCGCGAGGCTGACTTTCTGCGCGTGAGGTGCAAACTTACTTGATTTCCCCTACATAGAACCGCTAGAATGAAAACAGCAATGTAAGAAGGATTAAATAGCTTACCCTGTTGGGATGAGAAAAGTAAATTTCAAGGAAGTGAAAGTAGAACCAAAACGTACCATACGAGAGCATAACGGAATTTGACCGCGAGTGAACGGTGAATGCCGTTACAGACGTCCTGAAGAAGCTATGGCATCAATGCTACTACGGTACCCCCAATTGTACAAAATGATATGACCTCAATAGTAGCGCCCTTCCTCAGGCAAATTGGGTCTGTCAAGTCAGGGTGGGCACCACGTTTCTTGGTGTATACCTTCACAAGCTGCAAGTCATCCCACATTCGATCAACGAGATAGTCTAGACTGTAATCTCCTGGTCAAATCAGCTGTCGGACATTGCAGAAGAGACTTACTTGAGATCCATTTCACAACTGATAACAACTGTGTTGGATTGACAAGCCAGTATGTCGAGTTGCTCCAAGCTTACAGCATCAACCTTGTTATAAACATCTGGAAGTCAAATGAGCTTTCAAGATTTATTACTGTACGCGGAATGCACACAAAGGCATGGTATATATTTCCGTGTGCCTAATGATTGCCAGTCAACGATTGATAAGTAACCAAAGTGGGATAGCTAACCTATGAGAACGTCGATGAACTCATCCGTCGTGATCTGCTATAAGTGTCACAACATAGACACCTGGAGATAGTAGCACACGCACATCTTCCCGAATCATCACATCACAGTTGTGTAGTTTGTCTATACTCGGAATCAGACATACTTGCAGCGTCATTATCAAAGATCAGCTCAATATACACACATGAAGCAAGAATTGACCGAATCGTCCGTTCATCGGTTTTTGTTAGTTTTACTGTCGTATTGAAAGTAATCTGTTCACTCCAATGCTTCAGGGAGGTTTTGATGAGCGGCAAACTGATTGCATACACCACCAGTAGTTTTCTTCTTGAAGACAACGTCCGGTTTCTGCTTATTCAGCCGTATTCCTACAGCATCAAGCTCTATTTCTAGTAACCGTCGTTGTTCATCTGACTTGGTGGCGTCTAACATGACTACGATGAGATCCGCAGTTTTCGCGGCTAGAGAACAGAATGAGATGCAGAGCTTGTCGTATGATATTGGCGCACTCGAGACAACCTGACGTCCACGGCCTCTGCCCTGGCTGGCACCCTCAACAATCCCCGGTAAATCTAAAAGCTGTAGCTTGGCACCCTTGTACTCAATGACACCGGGAATAGCCTGGTTGATGAAATAAGCCTCGTCTTCGAGGCATAGTCATAGTTGAATGAGGACTTACAGTCAGTGTTGTAAACTCATATGCAGCTGACTCTGAAGCCGTGCGTGTTATCTTGCTCAGTAATGTAGACTTAGGAGCTGTTCAATATTTCAAATGACCCGTCTCAGCTGGAGGACATCCACACCTTTCCCACAGAAGGGAATCCAATCAAAGCTATTCGAGCATCCCCCGATTTCTGGACATCGAATCCAGTGCCACTAGGTCCTGACTTTGGGGTAGGTTCCAGTAGCTGGGCTCGGTAGCGTGCGAGCTTTGCTTTTAACAGGCCCAAGTGATATTCTGTGGCCTACTTGTATAGCATTAGCCTTTGGTCACAACTCATTTGAGCCGAGTCACCTTGTTCTTCTGCGCTGTGTGCATTGGCAGGTCATTTATGGCCACCAAAAGGAGTCGTCAGACATACTACGAGCCATCTCCTCTATAGGTGCATCAACAAGCTGCAAAAAATAATAAACAAGGCCATGCTCACCCTCAATCTCCTTTATCTGTGCCGAACATGCAGTCAACCAAAAGCAGGACGGAGAAACAACCGCCGAGTACCTTTTCAACGACACCCATTGTACGAGTCCGCAGAGAGATTATCGGTGGCTTACTAAGCAAGTGGACCCTGTAGGGGAAACGTCGACTGGCTCCCGCACGATGCGTCGGCACAATCCCACTCTTTACACTCATCCAGAACAGGATGGGAATGGTAACGACAAAGCCTCCTCGGGCCATCGCTGGGACGCCAGCTCACAACGGCCTTTCGTCCCTTCTCCTGTCCCCGCCCCACCCGCCAGCTCAAGTCGTCCTAATCGCCACCCAAATACATTCATCCAGTCGTCTAAACCATCCGGCTCGGTCAACCCGCCCAACTCAGATATCTATAAGCAATTTGTGAGGCGTTACAGAGGGGGTGATCCGCGTCATAATTCAGAGGCCAATTATTATCATGGTCGAGATCCCGGGGACCTCAGTGACGAGGAGGATATGAACCAACGCAGAGCCGGACATGCTCCAAATAGTGCTGAAGTGGAATCTCCGCAGGATCCTTCTGAACAAGAGAGCGAACGACTCGAGTGGCAGACAATGCTTGCCTCTGTTCTCGCAGGAGAGGTCCTTAAGTCAGAGAAAACTAGAATTGCAGTCGCGCTGGAGTCACAGGGAAATGAACAGCAGAATACCCACCTTAATATTTGGCTGGGTATTCGCGCTAGATTTCACGCACGCTCGGTTGAAGAGGAGCGGAGAAGACTGGAGGAAAAGAGAATTCGGATTGTAGACCCAATCATCGAAGATATTCTCAAGTTCCGTGTTGCATACAGCAAGACAAACACAGATGGAACGACTCAAGCGTTGAAGGAAGTCAACGCCTTACTTCGTCGTCTCGAAGTAGCACAATCATTATACCCAAATCTCAAAGCCTTGTATCTGGATAAGCCCGTCGCATCAGGATCTCAGTTCCAAACCCGTTGTGATGCTCTCAATACATGGTCCACTCTGATGTCAACCCTTAGACACCAGCTCTCGGTCCTGCGGCGATGGACGGGAAGTGATACTCTTGATGTTACCCAACCGAACACCAGCTCCGAGGTTCCGATAGGCGCTTCCTTACATCCCAATCCTGTCAATGGTAGTCCTACACCGACAATGGACGGTAGCAGCTTTGTTGAGCGGTTATTAAAGGAAGAATCCATGCAACGAACTTTTGAGAAGGGCTTCCTGGTGACTGTCCATGCATTTGTCTACTCCGTCCGCAAAGCGCAGGTCAAACTTGTCGAACATTTCAGAGAGATGAATCTCCCAGCCTTTGGAAATGATCTCGTTCCCCTCATTTCTTTTCCAACCAAACTAGCTCAAGCGTCTCTACGTTACCGCCTCGATTACGTCGAGAAGCTGAACGATCCCGATATTCTCATTATTGACCAGATGACTGAAGATCTGAAAATCACGATAGGTCTGGCATGTACCCTCAAGCGTCAATATGAGGCTTTTCTGAATCCTGATCCTGTTGGTAGCTGGTCTATCCCCAGTTGTATTAGCGATGATTATGACGCTACTATACTGGAAGCTCTCAGCGTCTTTTTCAAGCTCATGCACTGGAAACTCAAGAATGGCTCTAGAGCCATCTACTTCAAGGAGACTGATATTCTGGAAGCACAATGGGCTACTTTCAACGATGTCAGTTTGAGCACAGCCGGGGGGTCCCGTCTGGTAGCCGAGCAAATTTGGTGAGTTGTCAACTTGTTCGTAAGGGAGTCACTGCTCACATTCTCCAAAAGTTCTTTGACAAATATGTTGATGGTGAGAGTGATTGATTACTTTGACACTCAAATACACCTTCCGACCTCTGCCACCCTGGTCGATGAGAAGGAGAAGGAGAAGGAAACCAGGAGAGAGCGTATGAAAAATAGAGGCTTGATTGATGAGTTCAGCGATTTTACCGGGTCAGGGAAGAAAATGACCAGGGATCAATTAATCGGGTGGTATGGTAAAGTCCTGGACATTGTCCGACTACGATATCGTAAATTGTCTCGCTTTGCTCGGTAACAAGCCTGCCTCATTCTATTAACATTTGCACTGATCAATATGTTCCCTAGGGTCTTAACCCAACGTTTCAGTAACTCCGCCGAATATAATTTGGATGATATTCCGCTCGATCGGTTTATCAATACACTCGTCCTCACTGATCACTTTCTTGTATACACGGAAGCAATGGAGGAAGAAGGCTACTATGTTATCGCATCTTCTTCGCTTTATGACAGGTCGGAGGTCATCAAACGTATCCTATCAGAGGCTTTTCAGGTCGACGAAGTCACAAATACGGACGGCATCCGAGTTGCAGAGTCAGCTGGCTATGTAGGACAGGAGTTTGACGACGCACGATATTTGCTTATCTTGACTCCCGAATGCCAATTTCTTTGGACAGGAAGGGTTGTGGTCATTCCAACGTCTTTCAACCTTGATGTTAAGGAAAGTCGAGTCCGTCTAATCGCTGATGGCCCTCAACGCCGGCTCCATCTTGCAAAAAAAGTGTTCGACGAATTATTCACTTCCAGCCCTGAAGGCGAAGACGAACTTTCAGAGTTTCTCTTTACACCACTTACTTGCACAGTGGACTTCCAGGCCCACTTACCTGCTGTCAATCGTGAACTGCGCAAAATCACCAGAGCCACAGGACGACTGGCGGAGTCGATCGTCGAGTCGGTACATCCGATCCGTAGTTCTCTGCGCATCGTCACAGGATACCAGGAACTCCTTGAGAACTGGTATATGTTCGCATCAGAACACGGCCAGCATGCTCAGCGTCACATGGAGCGTAGCTCGCTCTACAAGTTCAATCGACTTATGGTCAAATTGGCCATTTCTTGGGTTTCATTCATCTGCGATGATTGTGATCCTACGGACCACAAGACGTTCAAGTGGGCTGTACATGCTCTAGAATTCACTCTGATGCGCACACAGCGCAATATACTCCAACTTCCGGATGATCAGTTTAACATGCTGCGACAGAAGGTAGCAAGCTGCATGACGCTTCTGATCAGTCACTTCGACATTCTTGGCGCCCGAGGAACATTGGAAGCAGGTAGAGAGAAAGAAAAGCAGAAAGAGAGATCGAAACGACATTATCCTACCCAAACCGACGAGGAAGATGAATTTTCTGGCTCCTTGGTTTCCGAACACGACGATGCTTTTGCCTTCACAGATTCCACCACTCGATTATATTGGGATCGTCTTCTCATGTCTATCCGCGATTTAGAAGATGAGCGGCAAATTCGGGGAGCGCAACATCGCATATTGGGCAAGGTCCTCGATAACGAAAAGCTTGAAGATCGCTCGCTTGTATTCCTTGCTTCTTCGAGCTCAAATATATCCATCAGATGGCAGCAAGGAAAATTCATTGGTGCTGGAACATTTGGTTCCGTGTATCTTGCTGTTAATCTTGATTCTGGATCGTTAATGGCGGTCAAAGAAATCAAGTTTCAAGAACTCTCAGGTTTACCCAGTTTATATGCACAGATCAAGGACGAACTCAGTGTGATGGAGCTGCTCCATCATCCGAATGTTGTTGAGTACTACGGAATCGAAGTGCATCGAGACAAGGTCTACATTTTTGAGGAATATTGTCAGGGAGGCAGTCTTGCTACCTTGCTGGAGCATGGCCGAATAGAAGATGAGTGTATAATTCAAGTCTACACGCTTCAGATGTTGGAAGGTTTAGCATACCTCCACTCGAAGAATATCGTCCACCGTGATATCAAACCTGATAGTGAGTTACTGTAACTCTGTGACTCCGTATGTCTCAGGTCTTCGGCAGATATCTTATTGGATCACCACGGCGTTATCAAATTTGTTGATTTTGGAGCAGCTAAGATTCTTGCCAAGAATCATCGGACATTCCAGAAGTCTCGCAGAGACAATGGTTACAATAGGAACCACAGCGTGAATGCTTTCTCTGCTATGAGCAATGGTCTAACTGGGACGCCAATGTACATGTCTCCCGAGGTCATTAAGAATGACAAGCGAGGCCGACACGGAGCTATGGATATCTGGTCATTAGGCTGTGTTGTGTTGGAGTTTGCTACGGGGAAGAAGCCTTGGAGTAACCTTGATAATGAATGGTGAGCCTAAAGATACTTGGAGTTGATGAACTAAACCATTCCGCTTAGGGCAATCATGTTCCACATCGGTGTTGCTACTCAACATCCTCCTCTTCCGGAACCAGACCAACTCAGCTACCTGGGCATTGACTTTATCAGGCAATGCCTCATTATTGATTCAATGCTTCGACCAACTGCCCAAGTACTGATGGATCACCAATGGCTAGCTGAACTTAGATACGGATATGAAGAATCTGATGCGATAACGAGCCCTCCACTTCATACATCAAATCTAAATGGGTTTTAAGAATGTGATGGTCCTCAAAACAACAGGTATCTGAGAACCACAGCCGCGTCTTGCAACCCTACCAGCCCCGGAATTGACTGTAGAGCTCGATGATATGTTTCCATATGACTTTTTCTGATGTCTTGCATCGATCTGTACAATTTATAGTCCTTCATGTACCTATCCTGTATCGCTATCGTGACTAAATTATTATCAAACAGCCTCAGGAAAACACGTGTAATATGGAGTCCTAGATATCCTATGGGAACTTTGAAAACTTCCGGGTGGCTCCAGTCCAGTGTGGAGACTTCGCACTGAAGGAGCTACTGATTTGTCTTGTCATAGAGTTCTGGTTAGTAACTGCAGAGACAGAATCATCGACTAGCCATGTGTACTAGAACGGGAAAGTCGATACGGTAGCAAGTTCTGACCCGCGACGCTTATGAAACTCTTTGTCTTTCCTCTCAAAAGACGACGAGCTCCTAGTGTATTTTAATCGGAGTTTAAAAAGAATTGAGTTTGGATTCCGGTCTGGGTACTACTACAGAGTCCCTCTGTCGATTAAAGGATATTGGCCTATACACATGGATGATCTAGTTCACCATTGTCTTCGTGAACTTTCTTTCGATGGAGATCTTGGTAAGTACATCTATCATGTGATGAGCCGGGGGTTGGCAGGATGTGCAGTTAGCCACGGCCTTGGGTTCGAACCCCAGTCCTTACTTTATTTTTTCTCTGTCGGTCTGAGTTGCTAATGTAGATCTTCCTAGGTTCTAATGTTTCTCGGCTGAGGGATTTCATTGTTGATTTTTATGCCCAACCAGGAGCTCCATATGCTCAAAATGCAGATGGCGCCTTCTGTGCATTTGTTTGGTCACTAGTGGCTCAGCAGCTAACTGTTCGCGTTGGAACCGTTCCCGAGGGATTGAAAACCGAAGTGTGGATCGCTCCCCAAACGAGTAAAACTAGGAAAACAAGGGGAAAGGGGGCAGAACCTGTCGAGGTGAGACCACCTGAACTGGATCTCATCCCTGGAGCAAAGATCCGAACATTGGAATCTTTGAACGAGGAATTTGGTGATAGACTAAGGATCGCGGTCGAGCCTACTGCCATCTATACGGCTATCACAGGCTCTCATATCAGAGTATCATTTTCTTCATTTTCTTTGGTGAATCATGACCTGATCTCGGTGGCGTAGCTCGCCAAATTAAGTCCAATGGTTTATTCTGCGCTTCAGGTCATCACTCGAGGAAGGGATGACGGTGTATCTGTTGTCGCATTGGGAAAACAAACCGGCTATGACCAGAAAAGCTGTTTCTATCTTATCAAACAGCTTCAGGAGCTTAACCTAGTGTGAGTGATTCTTGTTCCTCAAAAAGCTAGAGGTGTTGACCTTTATGATTCCAGAGTGAAGGTGCCCAAGCCCGGAATTGGTACCAATTTTGTGATACATCGTTATTTCTTTGACAAAAACCCTCATTGGAAAGCTATCCGGGAAGAGGAAAATAAGGCTGAGGAAGAAGACAAAATTGCTCGTGAAATCATCGAAGAACCCCTCGAGGAAGAATCCATGACCGAGAAGCCTGCACTCGATTTCACTCCCATTGATGCTAGGCATTTGTCTAGTTTACCATTGGTGCGATCACGGGTAGTCAAACTCTTGAAGGCTTCCAAAAACTACATCCACGAATCTAATAACATGCTCATTACCATTGTGCGTGGTCATTTGCTTCTTCTCCAACTGAACTTACAGCAACAGGGATTTTCAAACCCAACGAAAATTGATAGGCGGTTCTTCCAGAATCGGATTAAGGAGCTCCTTCAACAAGGAATCATTGAGAGAGTTGAAGTGCCGAGTCTGCGGAAAAAGACTGGCACTGCGATGGCGAAATGTTTCCGGCTCGTAATGCCTGATAATAAGCCTGAAGACGTTGTGCTGGACACTCGATCTGACGAGGAGGCCAAGCGGCAGGAGAAGGAAGACTTGACAAGTAAATTGAAATTTTTGAATAGTGATTGAGCTCATTTTCTCTGTAGAGGAAACCAGTGGAATCAAGATGAACATCACACTTCATAAACAAATCTTCGATCTTTTACAGGAGTCTGATACCCGTGGAATGACATTGACCGTATGTTTTTTCACCATTGGCACATCCTATGTATGTCTATTTTAATAAACGTTAGGATATATCAGCCGCCCTTTGCAATTTCGATAAAAGGACAATTGAACTAATGCTTGCAAGGGCAGACAAGACTCCTCCGCCACCTCACCTCAGCGATCTTGGTATTGCTAGTTTGATGGAGACTAGTGGTCGGGAGAGACGCCATCGCTATTACACGGTCGCGTCATACCGCCAGTTGGTTGTCCAGGAAGGCCTTGATCCAGAAAAAGCGGGCTATGCCCATGTCGATTTCGAGAGTGTTGGTGAATTTAAGAACATCGATTCGAGTCTATTTTATGAAGATGAAGAAGGTTCTGTTAAATATCAAAACGCATACAAAACTAAGATTGCAAACAGTGCAGTGGAGAAAAAAGCGAACAAGAATCCTGTCCTTCCTGACGGGCCCGTGAATCTTGGGAAACACCCAACAAAGGAGACAGGAGGCGGCGCTCAAACCCCAACGACTGGTAAAAAGCGAAAGGTTGATGATGTCTGGGCTACAAGTGTTTCACAGCTACCTAGTAAGAAGCGGAAGCAGAAGGAAGATGAAACTGAATCAGCTGGTGTGTTCATATTTTTAATGAAGAAAATGAAGAAAAAGAAAAGCCCTCTTAATGTACTTTAGCACCCAAACGTCGGGGTCGACCCCCGAAAAACAAGTCAGCAGTTCCAGTTGAACTTGTCGCATCCACGTCAGTACCCATCCCCACAGAGATTGGAAATGACATCAACTCTACCTCGCCCGTACCCAAAAAACGTGGGAGACCACCTAAAAAGAGGCAATCCTCGCTGGGGGCGGGGAGTCCTCCACGGAGGTCAAAATGCAAGAGAACAGAGGAACGGACCGATGTCGGGATCTCCGTGGTTGAAGTCAGCTCTCCTGTTGACACACATAATACGTCTTCAGGAACTACAATGTCACAGCTAGCACAAGCACTGGATGCTCCAACAGAAACATCATTTGCTGATGACACCGAGAGAGGACAGTCTTTGGCCCAAGAAAAACCTAGTGCTCAATCGGTTGACAAGGATTCGCCGGTGCAAGTAGAGTCCAACAATCTCCTCCTGAATGGGAGAGATATGGTATTAATAGACCCTACCCTGAATCAAGCCGAGTTCGAAAAGCAAGGAAATTCTGTGAGCAGAGTCATTCCCTTACATCCAGGTCTGAAGTGACATTCACTGTGCAGCTGCTATCACTACCAACCACGAATGAGCAATCATTAGATATGAAGGCTAATACAAAGGGACGTGTCAACGTATCGAATCTTAGACGAGAGGCTGAGATACTTCGTGTCATCGAAAGCTTTGGAGGCATCGTACGTACTCAGAGTAAGGAGTTTACCAGCGCACACATGGCCTTACTCGAGAGTATGACAAATGCGGGTGAGCCGACTAGTGCACCACCAGGGACCAGAACCGACAAGCGGACGGCAATGGCAGCCTTGGATGCTCTCGAGGCCCGAGGCAAGATTAAGCAACTCAGAACATCGATACAAACCCATATAGGAGTTCATCGAGTAACCAGAATTGCATATCTTCCTTATATCCCAGAAAAGCAGCTCAAAAATTATCTTGCTGATCTGGCAAAGGTTCTACAGCCTACTTCACAGTCCGGGTCGATTGTTAAGATAGATGAGTTGGTTGAATATGGGGCAGACCCGACCGTAGGTTTACGGAGCGTCCCACCACTGCAGCTGCTGCAACTTGGGCAACTAGAAATGGATAAGAAAGAACGATGGAGCAAGAATCTTGCTCGAGCAGATCAGCTCTTCACCTATGATGACGATACTATCCGCGAGGTCCTGCTTGCGGAACGTACAACTCTAGGCCAATTGTACGGATTCATCGTTGGAAAAATGGCACGAGTTCGAGAGTTGCACCTCTTGATCCTACAAGCATTTGAATTAGACCGACTCTCAGCAAATCTTGTGTCAAAAGAGGACAAAATCTTTGACATATCTTTCTTCTGTAACGACCTTGCTTTGAAATCGTACTGCTCCCTAATATCTTGTCTCGTCCACAATAACGAGCTCCTGGAGTTTTATTTGACCGAGGCCGGCAAGCAAACACTGGTCCATGACCTTCCTCTACAGCTTCATTCACTCCTTCAAATCGGGCGCTCTCGTGCGCGTTCGCGGTTCTTGGAAATGCTTGAGGTGCTACGACTACTAGGCATTGCTACTCCATTGCGAATGTCGAAAGCTGAGCAGCCTTCGATCACTTGCACTCAGGGCAGGCAGGGTTCACTCAAGTTCGACTTGGCGTCCTTGGAAGACTGGACTACAAGTACACCGATGACCGCACCTTCATTCTGGAAGTTGAATAGAATCGCTCCGGTTTACATCTGGCGTGATTCCAAGACAAGTCCCCCATTTTGGAAAGATATGTCGATCGACACGGTGGCACTTGCTACTCAATACTGGAATTCACTGAGGATTGCCTCTTGTGAAACATCGGTTTGCTTGGATGGTGAATCATCAACTGGCATACCCACGACAACCTCTGCAAACGTTAGCTTAGCTCGCTCGCTCCGGCGACTGAGGTCTTGGAATACTCAATATGTCCTGACCTGGCACCAGATGCAGTACCTTAAACGATTCGTTGATGTTCAATCAGTGAAAACCCCGCTCGACGAGTTTGATGATACTAAGAAAGAAGAATTGTTGTGCAGAATTTGTCGAGTGACTACTGCAACGAAGAATGCCGTAGTTGAATTTTACGAAGAATTGCGGGAGAGACTGCTACGAGAGTTAGACAAGGCTAGGAAGAGCGAGAACCGTTCGGCCGGGGTCGATAAACGCGTCCGTCGAACTGCAGAAGTCAAGGAGTTACTTGCGAAAAAAGCGGCTGAGGCAAGAAGGAAAAGGGATCGAGAATGGGATGCTCTTTTATTGCGTATCCACCCCGGACCGCTGAGCTCTGCAACATCTGGCAGGGTCAAGCGCGTTCAAAAACGTTTCCTCGAAGCAAGCTCTACACAAGACACAGAAAAATGGGAAGGAGATGTACTCACTGCTGTACGCGAGGCAGATATGGCACAGCTACTCAAGATGTCTAACAGACCTGTCGTCGCCCCTCCGGTCGCTCAGCTCCCTCTCCTTCTCCCACCAATAGTGTCGAATCCACTAGAACCATCGGTCGAAGATTTGATCCGAAGACAGGGCACTCCAGCTGATCCTAAAGAGCCGCAGAAGAAACGCAAACGAGGTAAAATTAAGGGAAAAGGTGACAATCCTGATATTCTATTTAACAAGCAAAACTCAAAGCAGGTCGTTAGAAAAGGAAACGGCAGAGACCATGTCAAAAACATCGCGTAGGCACAGGTTTCAATGGACGCGGGATTATGATGAGTTGGCCAGGGACGCGGCAGCAATCATCAGAGCACGGTGTCGTAATGCTTCGAGGATTGATTGGGCTGCTTTCGAACAAGTTTTTCCAGTTGTGCCTAGAAACACTGTTCGCCAGCGTCTTGCTCATATCAGGGAAGCACCAGGAAACGAAGCCTACATGAATAGATTAGAAGAGAAATGGCTCGAACTCTGGGTACAACACAGGGGAACTCCTGCGCTGCCCGACGATGTCCCTCAGAACACCTCGAAATTCGATCTTTCTGCTCATATCGAATTCTTGCGCAAACATATCGATAAAAATGCTCTGTGAGTATTTCGGAGTCCATCTTTCACTAACTCTCAATGAATTTTTAGACGCGTTGGATATGGTCATGAGAGGGAGAACGGCAATGTGGTCATACCCTCAACTGTAGAAACCCTCCTGGAAGGCTATGAGGTTGATACAACAGATGGCCCTGGTCTTACTTGGGATTTCATGTGGAATGCTAATGTAGCAGAGGGAAGGGAGAAAGGGCTCGTACGACAACCATTCAGTCAGACCCTCGAAATCATTCCGTCAGCCACCGAAACAACTGTCTACCTTGTGGCATTGGCTGAAGCTGCCTTGAAGGTGTGCGATTACTCATTGGACTAGATATCACCAACTGACGAAGTGTTGAGATGACACTCGGAACGCCTTCCGAGCGCTACGACACTAGTCAAGGTGCCTCAATTCTGAAAAGCGTGGGTCAGAAGAATATTGAGTCTGCAGCAAAATCCCTGATTTCTCGAGGAATCCTATCAAAACTAAACCGCGATCCCCTGAAATCTATTTCAGGGAGGCATCTGAAGATATCTGATATGTGGGAGAATTCAAGTTGCTGCCCAGACTATTTAGCTGATCTGTACAGGAACCTTAACGCCATCGGTGGTTCAATCCCGAAGGAGACATTCCAAGATGCTGTTTCACTGGAGGAAGTGATCACTCAGTCGGATGATGTATGGCAGGAGTGGCCACTTACTGCCACCGACGGTGACTGTATCACCTTGGTAGAATTTGTGGTGGAAAACAAAGTGGGCGTTTGTCGCACTGTAGCTGTATTCTCTCTCTCATCTACTACAAGCTTGATTTTAGAATAGATACATCTCAAGCACGGGTAGAAAGAGTAGCCCTGGACTGGAACAGCAAAAAAGCAGGTAAGTGGTTCTTACTTGAAGTATACAACCTCCACCGACAGCCGAATAGATGATGACCAAATTGAAACTTCAGTTTTTTATCGAAGGACCGTTACTTCCAGTGCAATCCGAACGGCTAATGATGCTCAAGGGAACTCAGATGAGCCCTTCGCAGATGGGGACAGCGATATCTCAATCGAACATGGGCTAGCCGAGGATGGACAACCTGCTAGCTGTGAACTTCTCGACGGAGAAAATGGCCCGATTGATTGTAGGTCATGCCTCGCAAAAAGAATATCGGAGCTGGCAATTTTCGCTCGAGAACAGCTCGAAGTACTGCGCAGAGTCCTGAGAGCTGTCCATGATGCCGGAAAGGATGGAATTACACTTACAATGTTGCAAGTATGCTTCGTCCATTTCCTCTATGAACCGAGTAATTAAAAATCCGATCCAGAGCTCTCTTGACATTTCGAGAGCAGAATTGCTTGATGTTATTCAGGAGCTCTCGAAAGCGACAGTTCCTTTAGTATACTGGACTGGTTACGAATCTTTGACTTTGGTAACAGCACCTTTCATCAAGTACTGGAGTATCACGATATCCGAAAATCCCCTTCGAAGAGTTTTTCCTCGTCGCTGGCTTGACACAGAAGGGCGCAAGATTGCCGAATTTTGGGAAGCTGCGTTGAGGTCAGTGTTGGGGCTCATTGTCTTTAGACCTGGTATATCTCAGGTATGTATTTGGGAAGCTCAAGCCTCTCCGTATCTAATCGCCCATCAGACTGAAATCAGATGGCGTCTGCGATCGACTTATGATAGACAAGAAGTACATGATCTACTGCGCTACTTGCTAGCGGAAGATTTCTTGAAGGTGCAGATAGCCGATGAGCAGGGTGCTTCTCAGGATGCCACTGTGAGGCCTCTGAACGATGTTGATGGAAGACATGTATTCTACTTCACTGGTGATCGAAGATGGTACCAAGTCTAGCTCCCAACGAGAGTGAATCAAATCATGTGAATTTTTATATCCCTGCATATTACAAAAAGTCACTTCTTTTCAGTCACATAATGTATTATGAGTTAAAATACCAAGCTTGGCAGTCACCACATTTGGAAAATTCTAAGAACTAGCATAGGTCATAGTACTGTTTATGAAATGTTCTGGGCCATAATAGGTTATGTAAGAGTCTTTTTCCACTTTGATGCCTAATATGTCATCTGCTCTTCTACACTATAACTTGTTATCTGTTCTTCATACACTTGTCATAAATGTTAAGCATGGTTCTTACTTCAAGCAGAAGTCTGTGTGTTGGCTGAGGCGTAGCATCACAAACTCGATCACACTGGCTTACAGTATGATGGACTGCCAACACTTGGGCCACTGCTATACAGTTTTTATGAACACTTGGACCCCAAATATATAGTTTATATTCCCACTTATAAGAAGACCTTGGAGTAGGATAACAAACCTCAGTCATTCACATATCTTCGTGTCTGGGTTGAGGTGAGTTTACTGAACTTATTTAGTAAAGAACTTAGACTGATAGTAGTACCTAGTATGTGTCTCTAATGGGTACGAAATACAGTTGTTTACATATCTTCATGTCCAGACTGAGTACATATCTCTAATACTGTAATTGGTTACATAGATGGAGCAGATTAAGTACTGAGTACTTATTTGAGGACAGATTAATTACCCAGGGTACAGATCAAGTGTTATACTATCTGAACATATCCAAAATTATTTGATTCTAATTGTAGATATCTTCTATGTGAATCAATTGTTGCAAAGCATTCCACTTACTAAATATTTAGTCTATGATTAGTAGTACTAATTAGGTAGTCAATGTAAATTTTTGCATAAGTTGAATCACTACCACTACTATCTGTTCTCTATCATTGTTTGTACTTTCTAAGCTCTCTATTATAGTACTTACTACAAGTAAGTAGCTGTCAGTTGTCCATACTACACTATGCTGCTATGTATTCTGTTCCTTCCAATAGGTTATAGGCTCCAGTTACCTTGATCTCTAGTTAGTGCTTTTTTAGACTACTTTCTATCAATGAGAAGGGCTTGACTAGTGAGCTGACACCTTGTCACTCCTAGGTCTGTTATGGATTGAGCTAATCCCAAATTGCTCCATGCTTACAGGATTCTTTTGTATCTTATATATGCTAGTAACTCATTACTAGTTGAATTGAACATTTGTTTCCTAATTCATACTGATTATCTCCATTGATAACAATGGCCAACTTTGTTGCTACTCTTTCCAAGCTTACTGGTCCTACTGGCTACCCCTTCTAGAAGATTTATGTTAAATCAACTCTTACTTTCATTACCTACTCTGAAGCTGTTTTTACTGCTGAAGATATGCTAAATGCTTTAGCACTTCCTCAAGCCACTAATATAGATGATGTTGTGGCAACTACTAGTTACAATGACCAATAGTAACACAAATAATAAATCTCTCAGTAGGATATCAAGTGGAGATCACATGTTAGGCATGGTTCACACTTGAGGATGAAAGTCCGCGGAGTTGGCTCAGACATGCACAGAGTGTAGACACTCCTGCAATGAGCTCGGTGATGTGGACTTGCCAGAATGACCTTGGCCTCAACTTATGTGTTGTGCCTCCTACAAGCTGTGTGGTTGCAATTTCAGAGATTGGTCTTGTAAGGAGTTATAAGGAGAGGGGTAAAGTGTGTCACTATTGACAC
>Ga0157366_1000156_pt1 | contig 35144 bp, 45 predicted proteins | sample AttbisABBM1_FD_113149 | JGI IMG/M metagenome (GOLD analysis project Ga0157366, IMG submission 113149) | Fungus gardens microbial communities from leaf cutter ant in Botucatu, State of São Paulo, Brazil - Atta bisphaerica ABBM1 | ecosystem: Host-associated > Fungi > Mycelium > Unclassified ...
AGAGGAAGAGGAAGAGGAAGAGGAAGAGGAAGAGGAAGAGGAAGAGGAAGAGGAAGAGGCAGAGGAAGAGGCGTCAGGGGGGGAGGTATTAGGAATGGAGCCTTCAGCTGTCATTGCTGTGCACGTTTTGACTTCTTGGACCATGGAATTGCCATTGCTATCCGTCACGGGCGTCAATACAATGGTGCATGTCTCGGTAATTGGCCCACTATCGCTGCAGAGGGGATAAGGATTCAAGTGAGAATTCGATGAGAGAAACATACGTTAATATTGTGGTTACAGTAGTCAAAGTCTGGCTTCCATCCTGACGAGCACGAAAAGGCAAGGCATATGTATTTGTGACAGGAAACAGGAATATGAGGAGGGCGAAGAGAGCCAAATGGTTTGTGTACTGCAAGGAGAGCATGACAATTAGGGGACTTCGAATTTGTCTTGAGGCTGAGCCCGTTTCCTGCGGTTTCTCGACGATTCAAATGGTAAGCAAGCTGTAAGAGATCGGAAGTGCCCTCAGGGCAAGGTCCCGGAAGAGAAACAAAAAGAGAGAAAAAAGAGAAGAAAAAGAATGAAGGAAATAGCACAATGAAGGCAATAGCACAATGAAGGAAATAGCATGTAAGTCTCGTAACAATACCAAAATTCAAACTCCGCAGCACCGGCGTTGGCAACGGCAGACATTTCTTACATTTCTTACCCTGTCCAGGCGGAACTACCTACGACACAAAACAAAACAGGCAGCCAGATCAGATGGCTATCTCATGCCGCTCTCAACTATTTTGTATAACTTTCCCTTTCGTACCCTCCCCCGCCCCTGCCGCCATCTCCGTAAAACAGTCGCCATCACACTTACAACACCCTGCGAGCCCCATTGCTCAAATGCCATAGACACAGCTACATTGCCCACTACAACAACTAGGAGTGTCATTCTTGCTGAGAATGGGAGTGTCATGAGTGTCAACACTGCTTGAATGGGTTTCGGAGGTGCCAGGAGCACCAACATGTTGAAAACTGACAGAACCATCATGGAAAACATCAACCAACCTATTTGTTACATGTCAGAGATTTCATCACTGATGTCAGTTGCTTGCCGCAACGCACCATTCGTCCACATAGATCTACGATACGGAGGACCAATGCTAAAAACAGCCGCTACCAGAATATATTGAAAGCACGAAATGACGAAGAGTACTGTGTTTTCAAAGTTGGTTGATTCGAGATTGTTGCCTTCAGAGGCAGGATCATTTGCTGGAGGAAGTGTATACCTATATACCAAGTTAGTTTTGTTCACTTTCTGGGGAGTCGAGCGGAGCTTTTACCATGGCTGTTTTTGTACCCACAAATAACCCCAGAGCTGGAACCCACTCGTGATAAGGATTTGACCGATGATGCTTGCGAGGACTTTTTTGGATACCAGACTCGCTGTAGGGCGCTTTGGGGATATTTCTGGATAGGGTAGCGTGCGCCCCACTGGGAACAACCCTCTCAATTAATTATGAACACCATCACTAACATTCAACGCACTGGAGACAGCAATCGGTATGATGATGAAAAGATCGATATATAAGAACTGATAATGTCAGTGTTTAATGGTTATGAGCCAAGAGTAGGTTGCCAAACCTGAAAATCTCCAAGCGAAGAGGCAAAAGAATACAACAATGTCACTGAAGAGAACTGGATCAATGAGTAGAGTGCCCTATTGGGCGTCAGAATGCACACTAACCAGTAATCATAATTACTTACATATACTTGAAGCAACTAAAGCTGGTCACAAGGGCTGCACGACCTTCCGTGATGACCTCGATGACACAGCCTATATCGGGAGTCGTGGTTGTAAAGGGGGCGGCAATACTGGCCTCTGCCTCCGATAATGAAATCCCGACATCTGCCGCTTTCAGAGCAGCACAATCATTTGCCCCATCGCCACACATGAGAACTGTGTAGCCAAGGGCCTGTAACCTCTCTACAATTTCATTTTTTTCGTCGGGCGACATCCGCGCAAAAATTTGTGTCTTGACGAGCATCTGGATGAGGATTAGCTTGTGGGCTTTGAGCAGGTGATCTGAAACTGACCCTTTGTAGCGTCTCCAAAGGTGCATAGTTGATCATCCATCGAAAGATGTCTCCAGTAACAACAAGAGAGTAGTCTTGATATTTTATCTCATCTGATTCAGCAGTGTGATGAGGTGGTGGCGTCAAAGGCTTGAGACTGTACGAATCGAGTTTCCATAAAGAATCGTCCATTGATTTCCATTCTATCTTTGATGTGGGAGAAGAGCCATTGCCTATGAAAGGAGTCATAATCGTAACCGAGAGTATGAATGAACTCAACGTTCCCTTAGTGAAAACTGGCGCAAAAACGTGGGCAGCTTGACTAATCAATGAGCATTCCCGAGCAACACTGACTGCCGTTAGTGGGTTATCACCAGTGATCATTCTGCATGCCAAGTGAGCTCCTCGAAGCCGTTGGATTGCCGGTGTTGTCCCTGGTTTGAGTCGATTTTCAAAGATGATCAGGCCAAGAAAGTGCAATTCAGATTCTGCTTGTTCACTAGGGATAAATGAGACCCAGCATATTGTTTGCAAGAACTCAGCCCTACCCACCGTTTCATTCGTTGAACTTTCAACCAGGACAAACCCTCAATGCTCTTCCCAGCGATTGCGATCACACGATATCCCCGTCTGGTATAATACGAGAGCAAATCATCGTAATCTTGAGGGACTAAAGGTCATTGTTAGACAATAATCAAAGCAGCATCTAGGAACTTACAAGAGTCCCTATCGCAAATATCAAACATGACTTCAGGTGCACCTTTCACATAGACTTCCATGCTGGTGCTCTTGAGCCGCTTCACAATAACACTCATCCTTCTCAAAGATGATACGAACTCAAACGTCCGTATCACACCCAATTCAAGGAAATGAGCATGCTGGAATATATCCTTAGTATGATGCTATTTGATTCAGATTTTTGAGTTGTGCGAAACAAACCTTAGTGCTGCCTTTCAGTGCATCTTCCAATCTGAACTGTGCTGACCCAGGTGGCCTCACGACAGTTTGTACGAGCGCAGCCTGATCTATGATAATTCCCTTCGACTTGATTGTACCAGTTCCCGCAATCCGACCTTCTTCTAGCGTCCATTTCGTGAACTCAAACATCTTCATATCCAGAGGATCACCGATGACTTCGTCACCCACAGACTTGAGGGAATGGCATGTCGCAAGTGCATGTAAGAACGAAGCCTTACTATTTCCCAGAGGTAGATCATGTACGTCTTCAAGTAGCTCCCCAAACATCTTTCCGTTGCGATCAAGACTTCGAACACCCATGATGTCCAGTCCGTCTTCAGTCAAGGTACCCGTTTTGTCGAAACAGCAGACATTGATTTTCCCTGCTATATTGACTCTACTAGGGGCAATGCAATAAATTCCTTGTTTCCGGAGACGAGTAATGGCGAAGCTGGTTCCAATAGCCAGAGTTGCTGGAAGGGCAGGAGGTACGACAACTGTAATGAGGTCAAGGGCACGAATGATGATTGTTGTGAGGGGGACCTAATAATCAAAGATCAGAAAATTCCGGTAGAACAGGCTACTAGACTTACTTTCAATCTAACAAACTGTACAGCACTAAAGCAAAAACCAACACCCGCAATACCTGTCAAAAAACCAATAAAACGAACAGAATCGCGATAAAATTTGAAACCGATAGGTTTTGGGAAAAGCATGGATCTAATAAGAGCACCCTTGGTCGTACTAAAACCTGAGACGACTGAGAAGAGACTCTGCTATGGTCAATGTACCAGCTCACCTGTTCGAGTCACAAGTGCAGTGGCAGGTTTTCCCATCCCATCTTGGGTAAAAGACCCTCGGATCCTGACAATACGTGTTCCTCCGTATAGGAAGCATTTAGGATTTTCTCCCCGTTCCTCTTGCCACCTGTTCAAATCATCATCCTTCATAGGTACCTTACTAACTGGTACGCTTTCTCCTGTGAGCATACTTTCGTTCACAATAGCATCGCCAACAAGGAGGAACAAATCCGCTGGTAAAATCGAAAACTGGGAATCTGATATATTCACAACATCACCGGGGACCAGCTCTGTCGACTCGCACTCGATCCCTGTGTAGAAGGCGATCACCTCGTCAATTCATCCACCATGAGAACGAGACGTACATTCACCATTTCGTAACACAACTACTTTACAGACATAACGAGACATTTCCCGCATGCGCGTAATCGTCTGGAAATTTTGAGAAAACAATCCAAAGTCAATCAAAAGAAAGACCAACCTTCCGAGTCTCCATTAGCGTAGATACAATGCTCACAAACGAGATCAAACCAATACAGAAGGCATAGTAGTAGTAGTTGTCTAAAGACCAAAGAATAATGCTAGCAATCTGGAAAACATAGAATGGATGAATAATCTGGACCCTCATGAGAGCTCGTTTCAGTAAAGCGCCATATGAGGACCCACCTCATCGACCAATAACGCAAGGATCGATTTTCCCTCAATGTCAATTTCATTCTTTCCAGACAGCATCGCACGTTGTTCCCAGACGGTGCTCACTAATCCACCTTGAACACTTGATATACTTGTCCAAGCAGGATCCCTCCAATTTCTTACGGCAGATCAGGATGAAAATCACCTAAATACAGCACCGAACTCACTTGACCATATGAAATAGACCTGTTCGAGGATCGAGAGCATAACGAGTATAACGGTAGTCAACGATGAGGAGTTTCTTCAGGACGTTGTTACTGGAATTCAGATGCTCAACCATTCTTTGCTCGATACTGGACCTGTACAACTCGGTGCATTGATCCGCTGACACATTGTGCGGAAATACAGTGGATATATGATATTGATAATCCAGAACACGAATGGAAAGCAGTGTAATTGCTCTGTAGGCCGACTTGTTTTATGTGAGAACAGGTATTATTTTGATGGACAAGCCAAACCCACCTCTACGACGATGAAGCCGCTATGCGAGCTGATGAATGCTTTCTCATGCGCAACCCAACTTAACCAGAGACGGGGAAACCAATGGCCAAGGAGTGCCAGAAGGCCAGCAGAAAGCACGCAGCCTAAATTCCATAAGCACCTACGCCACCTGATGGCCTCGTACCCAATAAAGCGAATTGTGGTATCTTCGTCAGGTATATATACAGTCTGTCTGCTAGGGGGGCCAGGAGGCGGTGCATCAAGTAGTGTGAATGAAACATCCATATCGATACGCGCTTCTCGACCAAGGACAGAGTCCATGGCGAGGAGAGGCAGGTTCTGAGTAGGTTCAACCGGGGTCGAGGGCTCAGAGTCGTACGCCATACTTGCAGAGATCGAGACATCCTCGCGCAAATCGTTGATGGATTCTTCGGATTCTTCTTCAGCAGACGAGTAGCCCCAACGTTCATCCTCACTCTCGTCAGAACCAAGCGCGCACTCCAAAAACTCGTCGGAGTGTCGACTGCGACGGCTTCCCCTTGAAGCCCTGCTAGCTGAGGACATCTGTGAAATCGACATTCGACGATTTCGATTCTGCTCTGCATCAGTCGAACGACCAAACAAGCTGGCAATGTTTTCGAACATGCTCTGTCGCCGAGGAGACGAGGTCTGGCCGTGCAGTTTTGCCCGGCTTTTACCACCATAACTCAGGAAAGAAGTGCCTTCGTCTTGGTTATCTGAGCCCTCATTCTGTCTCGATAACTGACACGAATTTTCGCTGTTCATACTAAAGCGTCTGCTCATCCGATGTCGAGATCCCAAAGAATCGTTACTTTTTCTTCGCATCTGCGACCAATCACTGCTCCTGCGCCCCAACTCCAGGTTCGACATGCGAGAAACACTGCTGGGATTTACGGAATGACCCGGGCCAGAAAACATGGCACCACCCTCTTCATCGTCGAAGTAGGAGCCGTAATGGGAATCACGACGAGAACGTTTGCTGCTGGCAACGGCCTCATCAATATCGAGAGCAGTCGCTCCCTCTGTGTAATCGTGGGAAGTAGAACCGCTCGGACCTGCAGCTAGCGACATTCCGTAGCTGTCACTGAGAACAAAGGTTTGTTGGAGGCGAAGGAGAGGTGTGAAAGTCAACAGCGCTAAATATAGTTACTGACCGTAGTCCTTTGTATCATTCTATCATTAACCATAACTTCAAAAGCTGATCAATGGGAAAGGATACTAGAAAGTGACTATATATAACCCTCAGCTTTTTAGCTAATCCAGATACACTTTTCCCCTGAGTTAATACTTTCCAAAATGTACCAGCAGTATACAACCATTGGGATTCTTGATTCACACACCAAGTTTATTCATTGCAGGGCAGCTAGCTAAAATTAAACAAATAACATAAAAACAATAGGTCCACTAATCATGACCAAAGACAATGCATGTTATGCTGAACCATGGGCACTCACTGAATATTAAGTACTTGTTTACCTTTTCAGAACATATACCCAAGTTAGATTGGAGAACAAGATTAAACAAAGTAAGCAAAGACAATAACTTCATAAGCATAAGCATCTACTTTTGTGTGCAAGCCATGGGCACAGCACTTAGTTGACTGCAAGAAGCTTTACCTCTGTCAACGGAATCAGCACCCCAGTCATACTTACAACGAATGAACTTCATACCGAAGACCAAGGTTGCATTGCCAGGAATAGTGGGTTTACTACCCTTTTTGCCATACGCGAAAGCCGGGGGGCATGTCACGATACGTTCGCCGCCGGTTTGCATGCCAACCAGGCCCTGGTCCCAACCTAGAGACACTATGAATACAGTCCTTGTGAGAGAGGAGAAACACACCTTTGATTACCTCTCCAGCTCCTAACTCGAAAACGAACTACGGATTAAATTAGAGTATTATACCGAAAAAATGGAGATGAACCACTCACAGGTTTGCCTTTGGTATTTTTGTCGAAGACCTTTCCATTGGTAAGTTTACCAATATAACGCATCTGAAGTTTGTCGCCTTTCTTAGCCCGAGGTCCAGTACCAATGGTAGCATCCTGATATTTCAGGCCACCAGGCAGCTCCTTAACTTCCTGGTCTACCTGAGCGCTCTTTTCCTTGCCTTTCTTGTCTTTCTTGTCTTCTTTCTCTTTCTCATCCTTCTTGTCCTCCTTTTCTTTCTTGTCCTTCTTCTCAGCGACAACATCCTTGCCAGTAGGGACTGCCTCTCCACCGTCCTTTTTCAGTTTCTTGTTCTTGCCAGGTTTGGCCTTTGGTTCATCATCTTCACGAGCGCGTTTACCTGGCTTGGCTGCACCGTCGACACCCTCTTCCACCTCCTCAAAGCGACTAATTGGATGCTTAAACAGAGAAAAAAAATCTAAAGTATTGCTACTTACCTGGCATCACCGTCGATGTCATCAAGTTCATCAGGATTCATCTCGACGTCCGAGCTCACGTCGCGAAGGTCATAGGCGTCCTCCTCGTCATCAGATCCAAACTCTGAGCCCTCAAAGGGCGGTTGGTCCGAGTTGATTTGGTCTAGTGGACCTTAATAAAGCTGTTGGACCAAACTATTGCACGCACCGATATAGTTTCCCGACAAGGAGACAGGGCTAGCCATTAGAATCAGCAATGATCCGCAGGCCAGCGTGGCAAGAAGTCCTACTTTTTACCAACCAACGAAAATTTGTAGGTTGTTTCCGCTTCAAGAACAAGGTTTACTTGAGCATTTTCGGCCTTGAAAAACAAATATCAAAGACGTGTTTAATCACACAAAGGCCTCATACCTTTCCAGCCGTAAGCGAACAGAGAATAAAACTGGAAATGGGAGACTCCTCATCTTCCTCTTCGTCACTTTCGTCTGCAGGTTTACTGTAACTGATTTTGACAACAGTCCTGCCATCCTGATCCACGAGTTTCTCCCCCAAAGAAACATTGGAGATACGGACATCAGCTTCGGTCATGACCACCTCTTCCTGGCCTGGGGCGAGGTCAAGGCTCCTGAAAAAGCATGTCACACACTTAAAAAAGTTCATCGACGCGCCGCCACTCACCAGATTGCAATTGCAACGGCCATGAATGATGATGATGTAGAGGAAAGTGAATGAAAGGTGGAAAAAAAAGAAATTTTAGAACGTGCGGTTTAACTTGACACGGCGAAGTGCCGAAACTCCGCCCGCCCCTGATTATTGATGGTCCTTCATACCATACCCCGCCTTCCACCATGGTAAGTAGTACCTTCACCGACCATGTCTCGATCTGAATGCTTCAGTCAAACGTCCTTCGCCCGTATCTTGCCGCCGTGCGTTCAACTCTGACCGCAGCTTTGACTCTCGAGGACTTCTCGTCTCAAGTGCGTTTGGCTATCGACAATGTAACCTCATCCATGCTCATTTGATCAGGTTGTCGAGCGCCACAACAAGCCAGAGATCGAGACAAGGTCTGCGTTTCGAATCTCTTTTTGCACACTGGATTCACATCAAGTCAGGGCATCGAAGGAAGTGCTACTGAACCCTCTTGTAATCTCTCGAAATGAGAACGAATGTGTTCTGATTGAGCCTTCGGTTAATTCGATAAGACTGAGCATCAAGATCAAACAAGCTGATGAAATTGAGCGCATTCTGTGCCACAAGTTCACCAGGTTCATGATGCAGCGTGCAGAAAACTTCATCGTCCTACGACGGAAACCTGTTCCTGTGCGCGATTCCCCGCCTAACAGGGATCTGATTTCACATCAATTCTAGGGCTACGACATTTCTTTCTTGATCACAAATACCCACACAGAGACCATGTTGAAACATAAAATCGTTGATTTCATCATCCAGTATGACCTTAGTATGTGAGTGAAGTGGTCAAATGCTAACAGCCGGAAAGGTTCATGGAAGAAGTGGACAAGGAGATAAGCGAAATGAAACTTAGTCTGAATGCCCGAGCACGTATCGTTGCTGAATCTTATTTGAGTGCGGTGAGCATATCAGCCATAGCTACTGTCAACGTATTCTGACTCCCGGCAGATCAACGCATAGACTTGACTGATCCAGTGTGCTATTTCCAAGCATGTGTACTGCCTGTACCATCCATTGAAATTCATGTAACTCAAGACTTTTCGAATGATTTTCCAAGTTCTAACGAGCATAGATGATCCAACCTTGCCATTCTGATTTTGGTTGGATTCCCGTCTTTTCTTGCCATTTCTGCATCGATCATATAGAACTGTAATGTTGCTCTGTGGAACCTTCTCCGAACAGCCATTTCATCACGCAAATACAAGATTTCCGTGCTGTAGTCACCACCTCGTTTTCCTAGCGTTACGAGAATGCCAAATCCCAAGGGTCTTGTTCATCAATTCCAACCTCCCCAACCCCATTCATAGTGAAGGCGTAAAAGCAGAGTCGGCAGCATGTCTTTCTCCAAGAATTATAATTTCCTCTGCTATCCGGATAGGGAGGACGCTCAATATCTCAGTTATGGACGCCCGACGATGTCAGAGCACGGGCAGCGCGTATGAAGCGAAAAAACATTGGGATCATGAGTTTAATTCTTTCAAAAAAACTGGAAGAAAAGCCAATCATCAATTTTCTCCGTTTCGACTGTTATTGTCTGTTTGTCTACGAATACCGAAGAGCTCAACAAGGTCTGTTACTCCATCAGTCACTGGCGTATTCGGAATCCAGGAAGCAACCGCTTACCTTGAATTCTTGCCTCGCGCTGTTCACGTTGTGTTTCGCGCCTCTTTATTCCAGAGAATGCCTACAATCGCTGATGTCAGAAGTGCCATGCATTTTTGTGAAGGATGTAACAACCTGTTGCACGAGGTTCTTTTTCCGTTCTTGAATTTCTAAGACTTTTGACTCGACAGTGTCCTCAGCGATCAGCTGGTAGACATGAACGTCCTTCTTCTGTCCTATTCTGTTCACTCTGTCAATGGCCTGGGACTCAATCCCCTCTTGCCACCAACTGTTCGTGTTCGTGTTCAGTAAGAGGCTTCCTTGCCTTATTACTTGAACTCACGGATCCATTCTGTAACGTTTCTCAGTTGGTCGAGTACCACTACCGTGGAATGTTCACTCACAAGTAGACGTTGTTTGCCACTACACTGTGGAGTCAGTGGCCGCCCCCAATGATCATTGTCATGACCCACCGGTAAGATTGAGACCGAGGGCGCCCTGGAATTTCGTCAGCGACAAATGTATCCAGACTGATGTTACTGGAAACTCACAGCTCTCAATGAGATGAGCATGACACGAGGATTCACTTCCTCTGAATCATCATCCATATGATCCCCCTCCATAAAATCAGCATCGTCATCGTCATTATAGTCAAAGTCGTCGTCGTCAATCTGCTTAGCTTTTCCTTTGTGACGGTCCCGGGTCGCCCGATAAAACTGTGAACTGACACGAGAACTGCCTGCTCCCTTAACAGGAACGGAGAAGCGCATGATGACTTCTCGTCGTCTTCCAGCGGACATCTGTCCGTCAAAACGGACGTACGCAATACTGCAAAAGAAAATAGGACCGGGAATTCAGTGAAAATATCACTATTCGTACCCAGCTAGATCTAGAGCCTCTCCAATCTAAAGAGTGATATCGATGGCGAAATAAGGCATGGACATAGTAATCAGCTTACCTTATCTAAAAAGGAAGTGAACTGTGAGAATACAAGAGACTTCTCGGATGTGGGCGTCAACTGCAAAAGGTGGACAAGTTGATCAATCTTAGCCGATGAACCAGCACGAATACCAGTCGCTTCTTCCGGGTTGTTGTCTCGTGTTGGCTTCTGAGTAAGCTCGGTCGGTGGCGGTAGCTCTAACAGGTCGTTTGTCGAGATTGGACGTCGATCCTACAATTGAAACCAATCAAAGTAGGGTTCAAGCATCCGGAAACTAAACATACCATGGGACATCTAGAGTCTCTGGAAATGACTTCTATGATGCTAAAAGGAAATGAGCCACACCAACGGAGTAAAAATTATCGGGACTCGCCAGGCAAGACAGAATTTATGAGCGCAATACGTGATCCTCGGATTATTTAAAAGCTCGAAGCACACTGGACATTCTTCGCAATCCTCGATAGCCTGAGCTAAAGCCTCCTGGAGGCGAAGCTTTTCTTCGGGAGTCAAAGGAGCGACTGGACCTTGTATCTGGTCTGCCTTGCCATCTGCATTGCGTAATTCCTCAAGATAGTTTGAGGGTAGTAGACCCGGATGTAAAGCCAGTTGACGCATGCGGGTAAGCATACTCAAAACGTTGGATTGTGCCTGAGGTTATAAGCAGAAACTTGAGAGATCATGAATGGCAAATCCTTACAAAACTCGTAGTCGCTCGATTGTTCAAGTAATTCTCAAAGCGTTGTCTAGATAGTTGCTCTACTTGGTCATAGAGTTGCTGAATGACAAATTCAGCCATCAATATTTGCTTTTCTGGGCGAAAGAAATAATACTCTGGCTTCGTCACTCAGGGTCACAGGAATTCTAATTGTTTCAACCTGGTAGAACATGTAAAAAGAACGGCCAAAGGATCGAATCGGAATTCCTGGCGCACAGGAGGAAGAGGAATGAGCGGGTTTCCTTGGCTATCCTGCATTTCTTTGGTTCGACGAATGCAGATCTGACTCATGAGAGCCTATTACAGTATCTTGTATTTGAGCATAATCCACAACGTAGTCTCTTGATACCCACACTTAGCAGCTCGACGCCCGACGGTAAGGCATCTTTAAGTGGCCTGAGGAGAAGTCTTTTGAAAAAATCCTCATTGTCTAAGGGCCGACAAATCTGTAAGAACGTCAATAATGAACCAAGGTCCTAAAGAAAAAGTGAATCCGGAAACGAAGTAAAGCCACACATTCCCTTACCCGGGGAGAGTTGATCTAAGACGTTGTTAAATCGAAGCTATGACTCAGGTATGAGGGCTCACAATCGGCGTCCCACTCAGGACCCAGCGTCTCTCTGCTTCGAGTGCACAGACTGACATTGCCATTTTGGTCTTCGGATTGCGAATATTGTGACCTTCATCTAGAATAATCCGCTGTTGTATTGAAACCAGTTACAGTTGAAATTGAGAAGTTTGAAAAAGGAGTACCTTCCATTTAACATTAAACAAAGCTTGTCCCATTTTGCGTTTCTTTTTGTTTGCTCCCTCAGGGTCAAGGCCGCCAAATTCACCTGTGATAGTTTGGTAGGTGGTGATTACTATATCATAGTTCTGTAGGTCTTGAGCACTAAAATTCCGATTGCTTCCGTAATAGATGCAGGTAGATAGCACTCCGGATACGCAATGGTCTTCGATCTGCTTTTCCCAATTTGACATAATAGAAAGGGGAGAAACTGAATCTACAGTTAATCGCCGCCAGAGAATGAAACATTTAGATCTGACCTATAAGCGTTGATTTGGAAACGCCGCGGCCCTGGTCCCCTTGCGTGGCAAGAATGAGAGAGAGCATGGTTAATGTTTTTCCCTGAAGGAGAATATTAACGTGTCTGAACGTGCCAACATTACCAAAACGGCATACCAGACCCTGAGAAAATTTAGGTCAACATGTACAGTCTGACGAGAAGTCTAACTTGCCATTGCATCGGCACACAAAGCACCGCGACCCAGTACAGGAGGTTGGGTTTGTGGTGTCTTCGTAGCCACTTTTTACGTGAATTAGGAGAGAACAGAAAAAGTAGGAGAGCGTACGATTGAAATAGAAGGGTTGCTATAAAAGATGCCAATGCTATAAAACCAATCCAGTGTCTTAAAGGGGGAAACGCAACTCACCTTGCCATCCATTGACTTGTATTGCCAGAATTGCACAGGCTTATCGCTTTCTTTGGTGGGTAAATTAGGATGTTCCCTCTCGATACACCACTGAAGCGCTTGTGACTAAAATAATATATCAAAAATTGAGAATTGGCAGCAAGGAGACAACACACTTGATGCCTCAAGAGATCAACTTTCAGATTTCCCTTCTGAATACCGGGTGGGTCGGGGTGTAACGGGAGACTCAAAATATCGTCGACAGAGCATAAACTGTCTAGAAGAGTGTGCCGTCGGCTCTCGTCGTCGACTTTTTCCAAGCCGGCTATCATTTGGCTAAGTTCTGTTGCCTTCCGAAGGGACTCTTGTTGTTTAGCAAAAGCCTCTTGTTGCTTTTTCATAACCTCTCTTTGAGCAACTGAGATGCTTGGCGTCTGTTGTATAGCAGAATATTCATTGGAACTGGCATTGTACCCTGGCCTCGCTGTACCTGTCGGTAACCTTGTGATAGAGCTCGAGCCTGGTGCTCTATTGTTCCGGGAGGAGAAACCACGTTGCCCAGGGGTGGCCCAAATCAGTTGGGGTTCAAGGACATCACGTCTGCCTGCAGCACCATATATCTTCAAAACCCTTGGGCCGATGTCAAAGCGATCCATAGTCGGCATCAAACGTCATAGGCTCACATTGACAGACTATACCCATTAGAGCGGTCAACTACATGACTAGTTAGTAGCAGCAGCAGATAGAATCGGGGAGAAAGATATGACATACGATTACCATCTTTCATCACCCCTTCGACAGTGACAAGATTTCTATCAAGAAGGGGAGCAAGCTTCAATGCGACATTGCGAGGGACATGTCCTACTTGAACGTGTCCAATATTCATGACTTGGATGGCATTTCTATACCCAGTGAGCAGCTTGTGGAACTATTCCAAAGCTCACTCACCCATCGAACTCATTGTGGGGTTCTCTCTTCAACACCACTTCTTCCCCAGATCCGACGAGTCCTTTACTAGAATGTCAGATATGAGGGTAATAATTATGGTTCGCTCACCCTCGTAGTACCGAACCCCCACGACACTAGTAGGGAGCGTACAGTAGAGCTCCTCAATGGTTTCATCTTCTGAGTCGTCTTCAATTACTTCCACTTGCTGAGAAGCTGCTGGCAATTGTGTGGAATTCAGGAAATGCGTTAACTCATCCACTGCCTTCCTCTTTGTTGTCGCGACAGTAGATACATTTCTGGACCTTGATGATTCCGCAGGCTGTGTGGAATTTGAGGAGCGGGATGAACCTTGCATCCCCTTCTTCTGTTGGAATTTCTGTGTCGTGACAGTGGGCTCATTCCCGGACTTCGCTGATTCCGGAATATCGGCAGGATTAATACATCGGGTTTCAATAGCAAGTCGAATCTTGGCTTGGTCACCAGGGCTTACGACGAATAAGCATTGTGGAAATGAAATAAGATACAACAAACCTTAGTTCCGAAAATCCTGTAACTTGGTTCAGATTCTCATTGGCTAGGTTTCGAAGGATATCTGGAGTCACACAGCCCCTTGAACAGAGTTAACTTCCTCCCTAAATAAAAACGTGAAAGCACACCAATGACGCCACTCGATGTTCTCACCGTACTGATCGGAGATTGTTCGACCATAGCGTAGCGCCCCAACTGGCATTACAGCCCCCTTTTCTCTAATGGAGACATTGCTGCGGAGGATAAAATCGCGACTTTACCTTACAGGGTGGTGGCCCGTGACATCTAGCTCTTGTACTCCGGCTATACTAGGACAAAATCAGAAGCTTCAGGCGCCTAAAAATTCTGATATTTACCCCGAAGGCATTTTTAGAAGACATTTGTCAATGTCGAGTGTGTAAGAGAAGATACGCGAGAAGGGTTGTTATTAAGTACTAAAACGCGAGGGACAAATAAACCATAACGCGACACGCGACACGCGACCCTCATTAAGGGGACAACGGCACAGCTATGGCTGATACCGACATGGAAGGTAGGCTGCTTTTCACATTACTGGAATCGTCATTTTAATTGAGGCAGAGCTCGCTTTTGACCCGGACCAGAATATTGAGGAAAAGCGTACCCTTCGTCAGAACTATCGGAAGCTTGCAAGTAAAATCGAGGGTCCGAGATTATTAGATACGTAGGCCCTAAGTACTGATTTTGAATCAGGCTTTCAAGAGGACCCGACGAGTATGGGCGTGGAAGAGCTGCACGAGCAAGTAGAAGCGGCAGACAAACTTTTTCAGAAGGGTATCAGGCTACACTTTCTGCTTGGATATTGTGATTCTCAGCTGTCTTTCAGTGATGGGACCCTCAGAGGCAACATTGGATTCGCATTTTCTATTGATGGCCTCCAGCATGGGAGCGCAAAAAGCTCGAGCCATGAAATCCGGTACAGGATCTTTTGATGTTGACGAGTTCATTGTCAAACTCCGCAACTTCATGAGTGGAGGTCTTAAAACTGACGTGGTCCCTGCTGAAGATGACGAGGATGAATCCGAGTATAATGTGGAAGCGTCAAAATTGGACTGGGATCGCATAGGAAGGCTCGCAATGGCGAAAAGCAGACGTGCTCCTGCCCTCACATTCATGTGTGTCTTACTCGCTCCTCGGATACGAGCGCATATCATTCAAAAGTGCCCTAAGGCTGGGACCTCTGTCCATCGAACAGAAGATTCGGACTACTAACAAACGGGCAAGACAATCAAAAGAAGATTTTAAGGAGGAGAAACCATCTAACCTTGATAAGGACGACATTGAGACTTCAGCCAATGAGACCACTAAGAACGTTCTTGTGGTAATGCACTCCTGGAATTTTGATTACGATCTCCAACTGTTGATTGACTGATTCAGCTTCAACACATTCTCGACCATCATGGCAAAACCAATTTTTTCCGCTTTGTAGTCAACCCAAATGACTTTGCCCAGTCTGTGGAGAACATTTTTTACTTATCCTTCCTTATTCGAGACGGTAAAGTTGCTTGGGAGGTCGAAGATTCCGAACCGGTCATCTGTAAGTCATTCTCCATGTCAACATCTAGTCTGCTCAATCACTTGAGACCGCTGCGATACTCCCACTGATGAGGACTTTGCACGTGGCGTGACCAAGCAACAACTCATCATCGAATTTGACGAGGAACTCTGGGAGGTATGTTTCATCTACCCGACCAAAATATTTGTCTCCTTAATCTTATGCAATTTAGGATGCAATCAAGACATTTAATATCACGGAATCAATGATCCCCCAACGGCCGAAAGATAAAGGTCCGCAGGGTGCTAATAAGAAGTGGTATGGCTGAAGCCCATGGTTTTTTAACCTTTAATCGGGAAGTCCACGTCCCCTCGCCTTTTCAAACCCAAGCCCATGGTCGTCTTTCGTCCCTCGCGTCCCGTTCAGTGATGTACACAAGCTTGTGAGCTATGGATCTACGTCACTCTTGGATTGAGTGAGGACTATGATAGTTCAGTTATATTCTGCTTCCGAATTCATTGCTGTGCCTCAATTTTTAGCCATCGATTCAATACACTTTAACGTCTGAATTCTACTAGACTTGCCTACGATTGGTGGAATTTCAGTGGGTTATTGTTGATTTACCTTCGCCGTGGCTGTAGTGATAACTGGCGGCATAGGAGGGGTCTTCGCGTGTCTTCTATTCTTCTACCCTGATGGTATTGACTTAAGTTCATTCGATTGGACTAGTAGAGTACCACCGCCAAACTGAGTCGTTCGAACTTGGACCTTGGACCAAAGATTCCGAGCCGCCAGCTTTCTTTGTTTATTAAATCCTCTTCTGCAGGCCGCTTACTGGTTCGCCACTTGATTACAGGGACTCCTCCTTCGCTAATTGATGTTCTAAATCTGACTCCTTTTGTCGCACCTAGTCGCCACACAAAGAAGAGCTTGCTGGCTAACAGTGAGTATGCCCTCTGATGCTCACAAACCTTTAGACAGAGGAAGATCGATGGTTTACTGCGGCATTGTTGGAACGCCAGTACATTGTCCACAGCGTCTCAAAATTATAATATGGTTTAGTATACATGACAGCGGATATGTTTGCTTTGCTCTCCAGCACCATGAGTCCCTTCAATCAACATATCAGTGCACAATTGTATCCACTCCACAACCGTCCATCCGACATTGAATTTCTTGACGTACACCATGACTGTACAAGCTCAATGCTAAGCTTTGACTCCAGTTTTTACATGAACCATTCAACACCGTTATGCATAACGCCAACTTGATTACAAAGTCTGGCCAGACTCTGACCTCTTACGGAACTAGGTGCTTCTGTGGTCTCCATGATGCCGAGCTTGGAGCTGACACCTACGCCACATCATTATCTACTGTTCTCTTCTTTGTCTCGCTAAGTATCATCGCCTCATCCAGGCCTTTACTCGAAGCCACTAAAAATAATAACAATTTGCATCATACAGAATCATTAGATGAACCCACGTAACGGTGGTATATTTACCGCCTCCGCTTCTCTACTTCCTGAGAAACCAAACATCCCGAGTCTCCTTTCAGTTCGCACTCTAAACTGACAAGTCAAAGTCACGGGTTCGATCTAACCTTCACACATCCATTGCGAAGCAGGAGTATCTCAGAAGTGGGGGAAGGAGTCAAAAGTTTGTCGCACGTTGGTACAATGCAGTCCCACATAGCTCAAAGCAATGTAACTGGAATTACCACCGTATCTGACGTGAGGGACGAGCATCGTGGCTTAAATGCTATCGATTTTTGACACTATCACCTGTCACCTGCCGACTCGGTCATGGATGGAGCGAATGAGCTAACAAAGCGAGCACCGTGGCTGCGGCGAACCTTAATACTGTAATTGTAGCATCTACTTGGGCTCGCCTGTTCCTTCTTCTCCTCTTCTCAGAATCGCTGGAAACATCGACAGAGCAGACAATAGGATGACAATGGGATCCATGACCACTCTGAGAGACAGGCAAGAACTAATTTTGAATAACATGAGTTGTGCCAAAATAGGAAACCACCATCCCGCCACAGTCCGAGGATATCGGGCCCTAGGTATAGCAGTCTAAATATGGATATTTTAAGCTACCAGCATGTCCGGAGGGGCGATCATTTTACAAATATCTTCAATATAGATGGAATGTTATTAAACACTGAGGATAGGGGGAAATACGACCGAATGTAGTCATCCCAGCAAGAGCAACAGTGTAAGGATAAGCATCAAAGAGGGGTAAGGTGACTGTAAGGGTATGAATACAAGGCTATAGTATAGTGTAGTGTAGCAAGAGAGCAGCAATGAAAAAGGCAATGGGCAGGCAAAAGAATAAGTGGAAACTGAGAAGAAGAAAAAGAGATATGATAACGAATCAAACAGACGAGAAGGTGGATGCTCAGGGGTATGGCTGGAAGAATTATGAATGTCCATGAGACAGGAGCAGAACGAATTTACAAGAAGTAAATAATGATTATACAACCAAGAGAAACTCAGAATCGATGGACAAGAGAAATATAATTGCGCAATTAACAAATGGAAAAGCACGGGCAAGTAGAGTAGACCACTGAGGTAGAAGAAAAGAATATTTGAGAGGAGGCTGGATGACAGAGACTATGTCCGTCCTAAAGCAAAGGTCGGTTGGCCCGGTACGGCAGTGCCGTAAGCTCCAGGCATCACCACACCACTCGGGGCAAAGTTAGTTCCGCCAGCACCAAGTCTAAGATTCACGAAAGAATCCTCTGCCCCACTTGGCCTCTGCTGAATATGCGCCTCGGCCAAAGGCGATGTTCCGTTATCAAACATTGCGAGGGCTCTTCCAAAATTAAATCCATCCATCGGGTGTGGGTATTGAGGGGTAAAACTTCCTCGGGTTTGAGTTACCTCGTCGTTGAAGAGGTTATCTCTTGACTGTCGGTCAGCACTAGCGTCGTGCCTTGCCAAGACTGATCTTGAGACATTCGGATGGCTTTCAAGGGTTACAGGAGTAACGGCAATCCGAGTCCCAGAACAGCCATCGAATCCAAAAGACTCGGTTTTGATAGCCCTCGTTTGATGACCAGGCTGTTGATTAGGTGGTGGTGTCAAGCTGTGTGAGGAAGAGGATCCATAATGTGGCTGTTGTTGCTGTTCTGAAGGATTCAAATTATTGGGCGAAGACGAACAGTGGTGGACGAGTTCCTGAGGCCTACTGGAGAACGCCGAGGTCAGCTCATTGTTGGTTGTAACGGAACCGTTTGCAGACGGTACAGATTTTTGATCGGTAGAACCACCATTAGGAGATGCAGTAGCATCAGATGCTGGAGGGACATCATCCACTTGTTGTTGCGAATCAAGATTGGCGCCGGTCGTCAAGGGCGAACATGTCGCAGTTTCATCGAAGTAACCATCAGTCGTGACAGGAGCAGGACTCCGCAAGGGCGGCAGTGTTCCTTCAGGATTAATAACCGCACGGGATAATACTGTAGATTCACTGTCATGAAGATACAAAATATCAGAGGGTGCCAAAATAGCGTAAAAAGTTTGACACACCATGAGCCTCGTCTATTCTGATTAGGAGGAAGCTCCCCGGTATCATAGAAAACGCTAGATTCACTGGTGGCAACCGAAACAGCAGAGCCGAACCTTGACAAGTTTCCAAACGAAAAAGAGGACACATCATCATCGTCTTCTGCCACATCCTCTCTCGATGGGAAGGAATACGAGCTAAAATCGGGGGAAGGAGGCACATCATCAGTGGGGGAACTTGTGGTGGCAGCACCAAACGTGAAGTTAGGTTCAGGAAGAGGTCCGGGTATCTGGGTCACGTATCGCCGAGATGTGAATAATGAGGTATCTGGCAGTGAAGCACGAACAGCGTAAAGTGGACGGGGGGAGGGAGAAGGTGATGAACCATCAGTCCTGTCGGACATGAGGGTCCGGGGATCTATGGAAGCACGCCGCATGTCAAGGTAGTTACTCGGAGGTCCACGGTGGGATAAAAATGACTTCCGTGCCTGCAATGAGACGGGCTGTTTACCAGGCAGGGAGGACTGACGACCAGACTGTGGTAGTGAGGGAGAGTGCGGACCGAATAGAGTCCCGTTCCTAGCGCGTGCATGGTGGGCATAAGGGTGCATAACGAGACGCTGAAGACTGGTATCAACTGAACGCCTGCGTGCGAGTGGATCCCAAGCGTCAATGGATCGTGGACCATGGGCGGATGTAATTGCAAAAGGGTGAGAGAAAGCATTAGTAGGAAGGGAGCCGCGCCGCTGAGAAAGCAGGTCGGCGAGGGAGTGTCGCAAAGGAAACACGGCACTGTCTGGAAGTGACTCGTCTAATGCAGTGGGTTTCCAAGAAGAAGCGGAAGAGGGTCTAATAGCAGGGTCAGGATGATGATGGAGCTTTGATAGGGGGCCCAGCGAAGGCGAGGATGGATTGGTCCGTGAGTCAGCGTCTTGGTTCTGGAAAACATCCTGGGGGCCATCGAGTTTGAACGGCCCATCTTCGTTGGGCGTAGCAGGCGGTGATGCTGAATCAGTCTCGTCCTCGTCTTCGGGACTGGCGTCCCCACCCGTTGAAGTTTGGTCTGCGCTGGATACAAAGGCTGCAGCACTGGCATTGACAGAGGTGCCATTGTGCTTCTTGCTCAACTTGTTCTTTTCCTTGGCTCGTCTAGAGTCAAGTCAGCACTTACATACTCTGAAAAGCGGGACCAACTGCACCGGTTCTGGAACCAGACCTGGGAAACGAATATAGGTTCATGCGGGGAAGACAGCAGGCAACAAAAACACATACCTGGACGCCACGAGCAGTCATGGCAAGCTGGGCAGCCAAGTCATTGCGGAGAGTTGCATTGGGCTTTGTGTCGACACGAAAGACGGCCTCGAGGACCTTGAGCTGGGCAGAGGTGGTGCGGCGCCTGTGCTTGACCTCATTGGGGGTGTAGGGGTAGAAGGCGCGGAAGTCGGCGGCGGCGGGGTCGTGGAGAGGGAGAGAACAGTGGGGGTCATGTTCATAGTGCATGGGGAATGTGGGAATCCCGTTCTGGGAGGATTAAGTAGTGCAGCATGCAAAAATAGCACGAGAAATTCCAACCGCCCTGGCAAAGCCACTCCGACTTTCCCGCATTTGTTTCCTGTCCCCTCTCACATAAGTCAACCATACCATATAATGTAATTCTGCCTCGCCACTACCTACTTACACCATTATCAGATCGTTGCACCCACAACTGTCCTACATACAAATGCGACATAACGAAAAGACTCAAAAAAGAACTTCGAACCGGTTCAAGAAACAAATCACAAAAGCATATCACCTAACGTACAGCGTCCCGAGTTAAATAGAGTTAGCATATCCGATCTTGCATCCTTCGGCCACTCTCACTTATGCGCTCATGTCCATCTCCCAGCTGCTCTCCCGTCGCCGACCGAGTATTTCCTCAAGGAATCCCACTGGCACGCTGCCCAAGGGTGACCCAGCAAACTCCGATTCCCCTTCTCGTCTCGCATCTCCAATCATTCTCTCCATAGCCGCTTGCGCCCGGGCGACTACAGGATGGTCACAGATCCCTTGCGCACTAATGCGTGATGTAGGGTCTGCTCGCATCATTTGTTTGATCAACCCGACAAGCTCTCTACTTTCTTCCTGCAGGTCCACCTGCGAAAAATCTTCCCTCCTTAACCGATGCCAAGCTTCACCCCTGTGAACGCGATCAGTAAACAGACATACGATCTCATTGTCTTCAGGGTTCATCCCCTTTTGGACAGTTCAAACTCAATGGACACTTACTGATCAGGGACAACAATGTTCGACGCCGTCTCCAAGATCGTCATCCCAAGGCTATATACAGAGTTTGGGTGAGAAAACTACAGAAACCATTCACTCCGGAATGCTCACCTGAATACGTCGGCTTCCTTTCCATATCGTCCTTGCAACACCTCAGGTGCCAAGTACAGCTTGTCACCCTCTCGTTCAAAAGTGTTCGATCCCACCGAGTTGTCGGAAGCACAAGGCCGAGGCCAGATAGATGCCATTCCAAAGTCTCCAATCTTAAATCGACCTCTTTTAGTCAAAAACACATTTGAAGGCTTGAGATCCAAATGAATTACGCCTGCATCGTGAATAAACCGCAAGCCCTAAATGAATCCATACCGTTGTTCAGTCCCTCATTTTTTTTGGTCATTTGCGTAGACTTACGTTACTCAAATCAGCGATTATTTTCCATACTCGTGCTTCATCGAGACGCGGAAACGCTCGTCCATATTTCCACAAGAATCTTGCGAGGTTACCCGATTCACACAGTTCCGTCTGAATAAACAATGTTTCATCTTCCTCCCAGCTATCAATGTAACCCAGGACATTGGGGTGATGACCACTGGGGTCGGAGTCAAGGGCAGCCTGCGATAGGTGCTTGAGAATGTCGACTTCTTCGCGCAACCGAAGCCTGTCGAAATAATGAAATGAACGCCATCAGTAATTAATGATGTTAATCATGCTCCCCTCGTGAACGAGCACCCACCTATGTTTCGCTCCTTCAAAACGCTTAGACTTTTTGATTGCAAAGACCTCGGAGTCATTGCCCACCTTGCGTCGGGCCTTGATCACTTTCCCAAACTCACCGCTGCCAACCTCAGCTAGTTCAATAAACTCCCGTTCAAATCGTACACGGCTCTCTTCTGCCGTAAATCCAGACGAGCGCCCAGTCATTGATCGGACTCCCGGTGCCGCTCGTCGTGAACTCGCAATGGATAGGTAGCGTGACCCATCCGTGGGACTTATCGAACAGTTCGACGTATCAAGTACTGACCGGTCCGGCATTACTTTGAGTGACGATGGGGGTGTTGGTGAGAGTATACGGGGCTTCGGTAGTTGCCAATCTACCATATCAAACAGTTCAATTCCTCACTGACTTGAAGAAGGAAGACCAAGTGCAACATACCTGCTACTTTATTGCGTGTTGGGGTCATCGACATTGAGGCAGACTCACCGCTCGAGAACGCCCCGCTACTGCTGCGTCTCATGAGCCATCGCGTCCGAGTGAGTGCCAGGGATGCTTCAGCAGTTGGACGTCCCAGGCCCAATGTGCCGTACTTAACGTTCCTTCTAGTACTTGGACTATCCTGCTCCTCTTCCGAATCTGAGCTGTCGACAAACTTGTCACTCTGCCGAGGATTTATAGGAAATACCGCAGGAAGGCTCTTCCGGGGCGCTTTTGCCTCACCAGAGTCCAAGCGCGATCCAACTTTGGATGCTATAGCACTCTGCCATGGTCTATCCCGACCAAGCAAAGCGGTACGATTCTTTTTGACAGGTGTGCCCGGGATCTTCTTCATGATTTCAGGCGGACCATTCGCTGCGGACGCGAGTGTATTCATAATGAAAGCGTCAACATCAACCTCACTTCCCAGACTTTCATGGTTGGCTCGAAGTCCATTGTCGTCCGCACCCCTGACGAATACATTTGCACCAGGCCAACAAAAGCCAGAGTCAGGTAGGACCTCTGGTGTTACGACACCTTCATCATTATCGGAGAAAACAGGGCTGACGCTGGTCGACGACCGGGGAACAAGGTCACCTCTCTTGGGCGGCTTGCTATTTCGGAGAGTCAAGCCCGTATCATCATCACTGATGACACCACCCGAGTCACGAGGTTTGTATTTTGACTGCAGGATAGTTTTTGTAGGAGAGGGAGTATCTGCAGTGACATTCAGGACAAAGGTTGGAAGATTGCCATCGAAATCCATGTCATCGTCAACATCAGTACTAATAAGATCGGTATTATCTGGGCAAGATGCTGGAAATGGTAAACGTGCTTCAATATTCTCCCATGCTCTAAGATCTTCTGGGCTGTGTCGATTGGCTGTACCACCCGTCGATGTATTAACTGCCTGATCTGGGCAAGCTGGTGTGATTAGGATATTTGTACAAATGGATGCAGGAACAGGATTTTGGGCAATAGGTGGGCCAAAGAAGAGGGTCGCCGAGCTTACGCTCTCGAGGCGGCTGAGAGGCGGCCGGGGTGGGAGAGGAGGTTCAGGTAGGCTAGGAGGTGGCGACATGTGGGTGGCAACTGCATTGATTCTACGACGTAGTACTGGAGAATTGGGCTCAGAAGCCGAAGAGTTTGAGGATGAGCGGCTATGAAAGGATGGGAAGGAAACCGAACTTGGCTTGGGTCGCGTAACATTGATACCAGAAGATAAGGTCTGGCCACATTAATGAGCACGTACAACATTTGAAAGATTACTATATGTACTTACGCGTCCAGGGGATCGGACAGATTGTATGAGCTCAGAAGATACAGGTCTGGAACGAGCTCGCCGTTTGGTGACATGACCTCCTGGTGAAATGACTGCGGCTTCATTCGCTTTGCCCTTGTTAGCAGGAGCCCGACCAGCGGATTTACCCAGGCTTTGGACCTTGAGCTTCATCCTAGCATTGCTGAAAAAAAGCGTATTGGCCTCGTCCTCGTCAATTTCGCATCCAGAGTCACTGGCACTATTGAAATCATCACCTGAAGCATTGCAGTCACTGATACGGAGGCGTGTCAAAGTAGCTGTATGACGTTTGAGATGAATCTCGGTTTCCACCTTTGTTTCGGGTGTGCAATCGCTTGTCTTTGGTGTTGGCAGAGGAGCAAGTCGATCAAATTGGAAGGACGGATTCCCTCCATCATCTGAGGTAAAGGGTGCAAGCTTGAGGGGGGTAAGATTGTGACGACGCAGGGGAGTACTATGAATAGTCGATTTGCGTTTGGTTCCCAATCCGGTTCGGATATCAGGATCCAAATCGGCAAGAGGTGAAGCAGTATTCGATGAAAGCTTCGCCTGCAGGCTCTTTGGACCCGGAGTCAAACGGTGACTGGGTCTGACTGGGGTTAGGAGGAGGGGTTTTGTTGTAGATATAGAAGCCAAAGGGGAAGGACCTGATGAAAGGAAAATGGAGCCTTCCGTATCATCAATAGGGATAGGCTGGGGCTTGGAGACGGGTGGATTTGGGGGAGTTGATGAAGAAAGTGACTGGATACAATCACCCGAGTCCCGCAAAGAACCCACCGCGGAAGGAAATAACGGCTGCCGGCGGAGTGGTGAAGGGGTAGTGAACGGTGGGGAGTCAAATGGGCTAGACTCGGAGAAGCGAGGTGAGGTACAATGGCGAGGATAGAATTGTGATATCGCGGAGTCACAAGGAGGGCTTCGCTGCTGAATACAGTGTTTTGTGGGAGTAGACACGAGTATCATTTTAAGGAGTCCGAGGTAAGTGGCGAGAGAAGGGGCTAATAGCGTAACCCAGGGGTTATGTGGGAGCGTGGGCGTCTAATGCTGGCGTAGTTGCCGCAGGATTAGCACTAATATCGTGTAGAGCAAGGACGTGAATAATAGTGGTAACGGGGAAAAATCTAGGATCCATGACTCGGTAGTCGCGTTTTTCTATCTCACGGCAATGTCCCATTCAACGAAATCATGTGATCGCGTCGTAATGATTCCTGCCATGACTAATCATTACTAATCTTACATAGCCGTGGAAAGACAAACGCCACTTATAACAATTGTGGCCATCGTGGAGCACATCTGGTGCAGACATTCATTGTGGCGGCACTTTTCTGGGATACTTTTCCACAACAAGGCCTCAGAACATAATCATGGACATCTCGTCAGTAGACACACCTAGACCAGCTGATTGCTAATGCCACTCGTTATGTTAGTTCCATTCTTCAGGGAGGCTACCAACACCCTCTTTCCCGTTCATGGCAAGGCAGACGTGCATTGACCAAGTCAATGCTAATGTACCCCATCTTCATTGCGGATGATTCTAACGCAAGTGTCGAGATACCATCCCTGCCCAATCAACGCCGCTGGGGTGTTGACAGACTCGAAGGCTTCCTTGGACCGCTGGTCGAAAAGGGACTCAAAAGTGTCATCCTTTTTGGTGTGCCATTTAACTGTCAAAAGGTACATTTGTCATCGCCCACCAGTCCCTCATGGCTAACCCCAAATCCTGATGCAGGACGGTCGGGGGACCCCAGCCGACGACCCAACAGGTCCTGTCATACTTGCCATCCAAAAGATCAAACAACTCTTTCCCTCAATTTATATCGCCTGCGATGTCTGTTTGTGTGAATACACCGATCATGGTCATTGCGGTCTCTTGCATGACGACGGAACTATCAACACTACGCTTTCAGTCGAACGCATCGCGGAGGTTGCCGTCAGCTATGCCAAGGCTGGTGCTCACTGTGTCGCACCTAGCGATATGATGGATGGACGTATCAAGGCCATCAAACGTGGGCTTATCGACGCTGGGTTCGGTAACAAATGTACCTTGATGAGCTACTCCGCAAAGTTTGCTAGTGCGCTGTATGGTCCATTCCGGTACGCTAATGGTAATGCTCTTCTGATACAATCCACGACTGAAACTTGTGTTGTTGATATCAGAGATGCCGCTGGTAGCGCACCTTCCTTTGGTGATAGGAAATGCTACCAACTTCCTCCTACAGCCAAAGGTCTTGCTCGTCGAGCCATCGTATGTCACTTATCCGTCTTCTCAGGACTTTTCTAAGAAACACTGTGTGTCTAGCAACGGGATATCGCAGAAGGTGCCGACATCATCATGGTCAAGCCGGCACTGCCCTACCTTGATATCATGAATGATGCGGCTCAACTTGCTCCTGATCATCCACTTGCCTGCTATCAAGTCAGTGGTGAGTTTGCAATGGTGCATGCTGGCGCAAGAGCTGGTGTATATGACCTGCGTACGATGGCCTTCGAAACCGTGGAAAGTATGGTTCGCGCCGGTAAGTGCCCATGATACTCCAGTGCCATCACTAGTACCACCTCTTTAGGCGCCAGTCTCATTCTTACTTACTTCACTCCCGAATTCCTTGATTGGCTTGAATTGTAGATTGTTATTCCTGCTATGTCTATGTTACACTAGTTGTCGGCTTCCGGAAAAATCAAGGTTTGTTTGTTGTATTGTATCTTGTCTTTGAATTTATCCCCTGGAACACATCTTCATCGACATTCAGGGCAGGTTTATCGCCACTGGCACAACTCCACTTTCGTGCCTTCATATGATCCTTGACGGCATGTCATCCACTGTCCACTCTCACTGTGCATATCGTAAACTAGATATCCACGAGGATCATCGATTGGGTTTGTACAAATGAGAAACCCGTTGGACTCAAATATGAGCTCAATAGTGAAGTAGTTGTAAACCAGGATGGCTTCATCGTGGCCTTCATCGAGTCGATACCTTCTCAGAGACATTCTGGTCCGAGGAAACTGTTATACCTGAAGGGTGCTTCATGTTGCCAGCGTTTTGCGATCTACACCTACATGCACCGCAGTATCTGCATCAGGGTAGTGGACTTGATTTACCTTAGACATGTATGCCCTGAAATCAGAGGAGCAGCTCGATACTGATCATGTCTTGGCTAAAAATATTTATCGGAAATTGGCGAAAAGGCTGTTGACGAAATGGGACAGGGGTTGTGTTACTCTTTGGGATGATTAATGATACCAAGTACACTTCACCTCTAAATCTAGATAACGTTGTCTGATGCATCGTGTTTAGTATGATCTTGGCGGATGAAATGCAAAAGGTTGGAATACGTGCTTTCATAAGAAAACTGTCAATGGACAAATCATCGCGTCTAACATATAATGAAACCTCTGCAGAAGCATCTCTGCAATCAGCGAAAACCTTTGTCGTTCGATGTCGGGCACTTGTAGAGAACCTTCAGCCTCACGAAAGATTGATTGAGCCAGTTCTCACGCCAAGATTTGTACCAACATGTTCGGACGACCTGCTACAAGGTTTAGGTAGATTATCGGAGAAAGAAGATCTGGCGGAGGCACACGATGAAGTGGAGTGGGTAAGGAGAGATCGCGGTATGGAAGATATTGATGTCTTTGCCAAGGTAAGATTCCCACTATACCTTACTAATTTCCAGCTGATCCATTGGAATTTCATAGAGACAGTCTCTTGACGTCGCGCACGATTCAAGCCCATTGCACGTTTCTTTCACCACTCGATCTCTCTCGTATTCACAAATACGATACTGCCATTGCTCATTGTCCTTTGTCAAATGTCTATTTCTCCACTGAACCATTTCGTTTGAGGGAAGCTCTCGACCAAGGTTGGCCTCGGGACAGATGTTGCGGGTGGATACAGTGCGGACATCATGAACACGATGCGTCAGGCCGTTGCTGTTTCGAGGATACGACAGGGAAGGGAGACAACGCGGAAAATCGACCAAGACCAGCCTTTGAAGAATCTGGCTATCGATTGAAAAGAGTCTTTGTACCTCTCAACGAAAGGGGGCGCAATTGCATTGGGGTTAAACAGTGGATCATTCAAGGTTGGTGCGCCATTTGATGCCCAAATGAGTGAGTCCTCTCTCTTTGGCGAACATTTGCGCTTCATAATAAGTCACAACAAGAAACCTTAGCACTGGAGAGGGAGTTGGTGCCCTCGACTTTTTTTTAGATGTAGTCACCGTCACTGAAGTGGTGGTGGAGAAATGGTGGTGTGCTGGAGATGACAGGAATAGGGGCTCCCAGGTATTCCAGAGAAATTGAATTTTTGTAGGCGTGGGAATGCAAAGTGACATTAGAACATCTTTTCTACTCTTTACGCGTGACGCTCATGGCTCTTTCACGACGATTTGTTTTTACTGTCCTCTCCGCCGTTATTGCTTTTGGCACCACTTACTCCATTCTCTACGGGACATATCTCGATACATCCAACCCTCTCGTCAGCAATCTTCCACACCCACTCAGCCACTCACACTATTTTGCGAACAAATCTAATCCCCTCAATGTCTATTTCATCAAGAAAGCGTGGGGTTGGACATCAGGTCTTTTCCTGCTCTTGTGGATTACAAGCCCTTCTCAAAAGCGTACTGTGCGAAGGATATCAAAATGGGCGGTTGCAACGGGAGTTTGGGTGTTGTTTACGATGCAGTTAATTGGCCCATCTATTACAGACAGAGTCATCGTCGCTTCTGGTGGCACGTGCATGGTCAAACTGCCTTCCGGAGAGTTCACTACCATTCCTACGGAAGCATGTTTCGCAGGCTCTGCTGTCGGGCCCATCTCTCATCCTCATTTCTTCTCTCAAATCAGTCAATTTTCCTCCCAGGTATCTGATTGGAATGCCCTTCCACGGTTACGTAGGGGTCATGATGTATCGGGACATATCTTCCTCCTCACCATGTCCGCCCTCTTCCTTTCCGACCAACTACGCCACTCTCAACATCTTGCATCCTGGAGCATCATGCATAGAGTCGCCGTTTCCGCCAATGTGCTCCTCATTTGCATCTGGATTTTGGGAAGCTACACGACCTCCGTATACTTCCATGCTCCTTTGGAAAAGCTTACCGGATATTGTGAGTTTTTTTTAGCAAGATCTAGTTTCACTGCACTGAAATCTTGTAGTCGTAGGCCTTCTGGGCTTCGGGCTTACCCTATTGATCTAGAAAATATGGGCAGCCTAAAGCTCAAGGATCATAAGTTGAATAAAAGCATTGTGTATCATGAGGCACTTTAAAAACCTGGCCGTTCCGAGTCGCGTGTTAGTCCAATGAAAAAGCTTAATCTGAGGCAGTGTAACAGGGACGAGAGATGAGCTAGAACATCCAACAATTAATCATCAGCCAGATGACACCTGCAGGCCAGAATATTGAGATGCTCTCTATCAGTGTGGATGCAACAACACCTCTCCTCTTTCTTGATAAACTCCTCTGATCCGCATCTCTCAGAATCTCGAGTACTGCCCGGAATGCAGCCCACCACACAGACAAACGGGGTACGCGAAACATAATAAATTGCCGTCGTCTTCCTGCGATCACGAACGTCCACGACCATATTACCTTCCAAGCACTTGGCTTCTTATGGTGCATGGATATATTTCCGGGGGCGGAGACGAATTGAGATGGGGAGGGAAAAGCCCAGGGATCCTTATTGAGTATGCCATGCACAGAAGTGTCAGAGTCTATCAAATAATCCTCTCTTTCCATTGACATCCACTCTTCATCATTGACGGATGGTATACTGACCCTGGAACATTAAGTCCTCGTCATCATGAATTGAGGGTGTCGGCTGTGGACTTGACATCAGTAAATCATTGAAACCCTGTGATGTCAGTGGTCTTGACGACGCTCGGAACGTCGGCGTAGCTAATGCCATGGGAATTCGGAACGTTGGCGATATTTGGTTTCTAGCACTTTTGGGCGCGAGTGGCATGTGTGGAGTCTGTGTGACGGATAAAACATCGTTCGTGGCATCTTGCGATGAAGATGGGGTTTGGTGAATTTGAGTTCTTGAGGGGACTGAGGAATGATTGACTGGTTTCGAGAGGCGAAATCGCCGGATACGCTGAACGTTCAGTATGAGAAGGATACAGAACATTGTGAACGTCCAACCCATGTATCCAGAAGAGTTAAGCCTTCGATCAGGAAGAAGACATGGACGATGAAGGAGAGATTTTGTCGTCTCTCGATCGACTGGAGATACGATTGAGAGAAGTTGGAATCCCGGTCTCCGTATCTGAGGGGTTGGAGAAAATGATTTCACTGTGACCTCCGGAATGGATTCCTCGGCGCTGAACGATGTACCCTTATGCAAATATTCACAATAATCACGGTTATTCCCGCTGTGTCAAGTGAGATCAGGCTGATTGATGCAATAACTATGGGCACACCTGAACACTATGGACGGCTCTAGAACTTCCATCAAGAAGGCGGTCGTCTGTTTACCAAGTGTATTTTGATATCCGTGCCCGGCACCCCTATTGATTGTCCCAGTTTCGCGAAGATGTCCACAATAGGCACCGTCAGGCCGATACAAAGGTATATGGGACAGTAGTACAAGCGGGTCATGGTTTTCTTTGACAGTCACAAAAGATGGTCAGCTTCTCGACTTCCTCGGAGGCGGATATACCATGTCACTTACGGGTTGCAACATTCCTGACAGCTTCCACGGCACCTCCGGGGATGGGTTCCCAACGATCAAAGGACACGCCCAGTGCGTTTCTTTGATAATCTTCATCGACCAGACCCGGGGCGTCTAACATAAAGAACAAATGATTTCTGAGGGTGACGCTAGTGTTCAATGGACCAAAGTGTCTCTGATAATACTTCCTTATGCCTCTAGTCGAGGCAGAAGTAATCCCCATGCTAGAGGGGGATCAGCACCTGAGTCAGACGCCACAGAAGCATGCAAGCATGAGTAGATCCAGAACCTCACCCTACATCATTGTTTCCGGGTAGATAATATACTGCAGTCGAGACATCAAACGGAAACGTGGTCATGAATCTCTGGAAAAGTTGAGTATATCTGGGCCACACAATGAGTGACTGTATCTCGACAATCAAATACTCACTGTGCTTCATTCTTCACAAATCTTCCGGTGTTTAACATGTTTCCCAGGAAGAATACAACATGAGGATTCAGATGCCTCGTAACGTGCCAGCTCTTTTTGAGGAACTTGTCTATGAAAAATGTACGAAGATTTGAAAACAACATGGTCGACCTGGAGGACAGCGAAGGGATAGAAACTTGCGTGTCTGATATCAATAACACATGTAATGCATTTTCCATCGTCTGTTACAACCACAAGTCTCGATACAGACTCACATGGTATCCAAGAACTGACACACCTTGTGTGCAGGCCATTTACAAGTCGACAGGCTCCAGAAGTACACTCCAAGTTCAGCCCAACAGACAAGCAGGATCCATAATACCCGAAGGATGTTCGTCGTCAAGGCAGGAGAATATAAAATACTTCTGAATATGGTGCCGGTACGGCTGTTGGACCTCATGACACGGAAAGAATTGGTGGCCAGCCAATGCGATGGTTGGTGCTAGAAACTCTGTAGGAGAATATTGGCCTGGCCAGTATAATCGTTGTATAGCGGTCCTCACACAGCAAGCGGTCCTCACACAGCAAGCATCAAGCATGATGTAGCTTACAATTGTTTGTTAATCTCGTGGTTGATCGTAATATAGTCTCTACTACGAGATAAGGAAGACAACTGTTCCTATCTATGCCAATGTTGGTACTTGCTTAAGACCACTCGAAAAGCCTTAGACCTTAAGTGATCTTGTCTTCTTGGCAGTCGTAATCTTGTCTCAATAAATAGCAGTAATGTAAATTGCATCACCAAACAAGTTGATCTTACACTATGCTTCAACCACGCTCACCATGACCATTCTTCTGGACACACGCTTAACTACGCTGGAATATGAGACTGCAGGAGAATTTTTAGCAGACCTTAAGAAAGAATTTGGAGGAGAAGATGAGGAAACAGTGAAGATAGCAGAACTAAAGAGGTTGGAGCAGAGAGAAAGGACAATGGAGAAGTTTGTCTAGGAATTCAGAAGAGCAGTGAGAGATAGCAGATACGAAGAAAGGCCATTAGTAGAAGAATTCAAAAGAGTGATAAATAGGGTAATATGCTGAAGACTCATGGAGTCAGAACAACAGCCCACCTCCATTGAACAATGGTATGACAGGGTAATAGTGCTAAACAAGAATTGGAAGAAGAGTAGGAGGGAAGAAGAGAGGTTAAGAAAAAGATGAGAGTAGAGGCTTAACTACGCTTCATCTATACTAGACCACGCTTGCTCACGCTAGTTCGCGCTAGCCTCATATTAAATTGTACGGGCCCCTGATATGGTTTCCGTTCCATCTTTCTTGATTCAAATCGCTCGAACGTGCGAGGACCAGTCGAGTGTTGCTGCATCTGCGATTATTGAATACAATCCTTTACACTTGCCAAGTGGTCTTGTGATTGCATAACTAACGATCTATGTCCCTCCTTGATTCCACTCTAATGTGATACCTCCCACATTCGGCTTGTCAAAACTGACTCGCCCTGGTTAAGCCGGACAAGCCGTCATGCTTTGTTCTTCGGAAAAGGCGATCTTGTGGAACTCCCTCTACAGATGTTCTCAGACTCCCGAAGATGGTATACCTGATTGGAAACTTGAAGACATTAGAATGCTTCTTTGAAATCTGATTACATCCTTGGTTTTGAGAGGTGTACGTTGTCTATTCTATTCTGTGAAAATGCTTCTCGTCAGTCTGTGAATCGACTCGTGCATATTTCCGCCTCTCGGTTTTCTATACGCCGTAACATTCATTGATCGTACATGGTTAGATGTTATTCATACCCATGGGATAGAAAATGGGTTTTGTAATTTGTGTCGCTCCCTAGTCCGTTGGCGTTTTTCATATAGGGTGACAATGGTTTCTCGATTCCTGATGCAATCATCCTCTTTTGTCGGACAATTTGGGCGTGTGCCATATCAACACACACTCACTACTGACTTCATCAATATGTGCTCCACTCTTCTGCCTCATAATGCCATCCCACATGATTGGTCTTATTACCACATTGTATGCAAAGCGTATGCAAAGCCCGGTGGAGCTGGTAGAGCATGGTACCTTGACTTGTTCCTCGCCAATGCAGGGCTCTCAGGTTATATGTCTGGTGTTTCTGGTGTGCTCATTGAGTCAGGACTATACAACTGGAGCAGAATAAACGAGATTGTTACGGTGCTGAGATTGAAACCTAAGGTTTCTTGTGCGTAATGTTGAACAAACCGCTGGGATCAATCAGCTTGTTCAATCAACTCTGAAGGTGCGACACTACGGAACACGGAGGTAGATATCACACCAAAACATCTTTCGATTAAGGTAAAACAATGCTGTGACTCAATAGAATTACACCATCCATAAACAAATAGCTCGGGGTACAAGTTCACTCCCAGTCACTGTCATCATTTTCCTTCTCTTCCCCCTCTTCTCCTTCCCCCTCCTCCTCCTCCTCCTCTTTCCCCTCCTCCTCTCCTTCACCGCCCTTATCTTGATGTTTTGTAACAACTTTATTTAGTTGCCTGGTTGTCTCACCCAAGCTGCTAGCGTTAGCGGAGGACACGACATCAAAACTATCTAGACTGCTCTCTCGTGTTGATACAGCAGAATATGAAGGAGCCTGGTTTGAGCTTTCTTTGACAGTGGAACCCTACAGCGAGCCGTTGAGTCGTGGATCGCAATGTTGAGGGTCCCGACCTACCGAGGATCTCGTAGGTGTGACCTGCTTTATTGCATCTTTGTCATCTCCAGAATCTTCGTCATCCCAGTCAAAATCATCCTCGCTCTCCGTATTCACTATTGATATGCATTCAGAACATGAGATAGCAGGTTCTATTGAATGATGGAGGCAAACCTTGTAATACAGCCTTTCGTTTTTCTTCTTCTTCCTTGGTTTGGTGTGAACGAAAGAAGAATCGCTGCCAGAACTCTATTTCGGTCATATCAGAAGGAACTATAAGTTCATAAGCAAACCACAAGTCAGGACTAGTGCAGCTCAAAAAAACAACTTACCGACAGTCTCCTTCAAGTTCATGAGGGCTTGACCATTGGCAGTATCATCCAAGTTCTTGGCAATGATCGTCTGCCACTCCTCGCCTTCAAGACCGCCTTTTTTTGAGGTCACTTCCTTCTGAATCCATGTCGTGTACAACTCTTTGGTAGCTCTGTCTGACTCAGGATCCGTCCGCATGATGGTGGGATCATGTCTCAACCTTGTCAGAAATGCTCCTGCTCTCGTACCCGCAGCAGACACCCCCGCACCAACTTTTTCTCCCTTTCCTTTCCCAGAATTGACAACAGCATCAACCACAGCAGATCTAGTCACTTCAGCATCTTCCGGTGACATATCAGATCTATCCTGAATGAACCTAGATGAGGTAGAGCCGGTCTCTTCGGGAGGAATGACTTTCACAGCATCTTTCAGTACCTCCTGAGCTTCTTTGACCGCTTCTCGCAGCAGTGCTTCACTCTTGTGCACATACTCTTCCGCCTGAGCACGGGTGACACCTTGAATCCTTTGTACTTCAGAGAGCAGATTCGTGCGTATCTGCGTTAGGTCAATGTTCTCTGAGGCGTGCTTAATTGATTCTGGAATATGACTTTGCACGGTCGAGACAACATTGGGAGGAAGGGCGGCTTGAAGTCGAGAGAAGAGCGCCTGGGTGTTCCAGACTGACTGAGACGATGATGGGCCGGAGGGTTCTGCAGGGGTGCTTGCAACCGTGTTCACGTCAGCATCGTTAAGCGTAGCAGTCGAGGATACCGTTGGTGTAGTAGAGGAAGGTCTCGTCTCTTCTGCCGTTGTGATTAATTCCCTCTGGGCTTGAGTAACAACATCCCCAAAATCTCTTCGAGCAGTTTCAAATACAGTTTGACTCTGTCTCAAAGTTGACCACCCAAGTTCAAGCAGAAGAGTGGGCAAAACATGCCTGTTTTCTGAAACCCATCCACATGCGACTTATTTGTCCAATGACTTGGTTAACTTCTTCATTAAGACTCTGCTGCGGCTGGTTAGGTGGAGGTGTGGATCCCCTGGGACTTGTAATGTCGTAATTGTCAAGGAAATTCATTGGTACACAACCAGACGAAGGTTATGATCACAAGATA
>Ga0157366_1000160_pt1 | contig 34134 bp, 36 predicted proteins | sample AttbisABBM1_FD_113149 | JGI IMG/M metagenome (GOLD analysis project Ga0157366, IMG submission 113149) | Fungus gardens microbial communities from leaf cutter ant in Botucatu, State of São Paulo, Brazil - Atta bisphaerica ABBM1 | ecosystem: Host-associated > Fungi > Mycelium > Unclassified ...
AAAAAAAAGTAATTGTCTCATACCGTTTGTCCAGAAGACCAGATCCTTTGAGTTGGCAGGGTTGGTTGTAGGCCAGAACCAGAAGAACAGCTGGCGGGTCTCGTTGCTTGCACCAGAAATGGGTAATAAACCTGCCCAAGACGGTCCAGCATCAAAGTGGACATCTGGAATGGTGGTCCCGTCAACAAAGAACTTTTCAGCCTGAGGGTTTTTGAACGGAATTTGGGCAGGAGATGCTCGTCTTTGATGGGAGCCGCCTGTCCTAGTGTTAATCATGGTACGGAATCGCTCGTTCTGTTCCTTCTGAATTTCAATTGCCGTCTCCAGCCCCTCAATTGCCCCTCCCAAGCCTAGGGCAGTCGGGGGGGATGCAAGGGCTACGAGCAGGATTGATAAGAGTGTGCGCATCTTCTGAAGTCCGGATTCAATGAGGTGCTTTTTATATTATATTTGATACTGGTTCCAAAAAAACAATGTCTACTCTCATGAACCAAGTTATATATATATATCACTGTATCAGGGACAATCGTGGAACTGGGCTCCCACGGCGCATGGGAATGCTGCGCGTGGTGTTGGCCATGTTTTTTTTTTCCTATGTCATTTTCCTATGTCGTATCCTCAGTCTCTTGCCCACAGACTCCTTTTTCCACAGCGGGCTGCCGTGGATCTGCCGCCCCTGCTTGCGACATCAGCTATTCCCCAGGACCTCCACAACGAACTCTACGATTTTATTGCGCTTGCCCTCCGTGCGTACGTGAATCCCTGGTGGACAAAAATCACCCGCTACGACAGGGACTTGCTTCCACAGACAACCCACACGCTCACCACCGTCGTCCGTGTCCTCGAGGCCCGTGCCCTCGCTCTCGACCTGCCTGCCCTCGTCTTCCACGACGTCCCCTCCATCATCATCCAGCACTATCGTGACTATCGCAGCGCCCAGTCCAAGCTATTTTCTTCGTACGCCATCGGAGGTGCCGCCTCTCTGCCACAGCTCTTCCATCATCTTCAGCCTCACATTGCCCTGTCCTCAGATGGTACACTCAATCTCGAGTACTACCGTCAGATCGTCGATCATGTCCTCAAAGCCTGCTTGCCCCCCGAGGACTATGCTCCAGAGGTCGAGCGAGCCATCGTCCGCGAGGTCGTCGTCAAAGTTCTTGTCGACCATGTCATTCCCATGTTCGCCCAGCCATGGTTGATCCAGAACATTATTCTTGATTCACTGGGAGACTCTAGTTACCAGGTACTACCCATTTCCTCTCCCCAGTTGGTCCCGTCTCATCCAAGTACCGCCTAGTCTCCCGAATCAGCCCCTCCCAGCTCATTCTCCTTTCACACATTCATCGTCCTCGTCCTCTCTGCTCTCCAGTCCTTCTCGAGTACCTGTCTTGCTCTTATACATACATACAAGCAGGCTCTAAGCACCATTAAACGCGTCAATCAGTCACCGATCCACTCACCTCGTCCTGTCAGTCCACTACCACTTCCACTCACCTATCATGAAATTCAACGACCTGCTTCGGCCGAGCTCCATCATTCCACAACTCCTTCAAGTACTTCCACTCCGTCATATCCCTCACCCTCCACCTTCCCTTCCCGCCAGACACCTGCCGCATCTCAGCCTCGATCTCTGGTTTGCCAACATGACAACTATAGCTCACACCTCCTCGCGCTTTTCTCAGAAGTATTCCTCACTTCTGAACGACTGGCTGCCACCACCATCATGACATTGTTTGCCATGATCTCAACATCTGTCATCCCTTTCCTAGACAAATTGCTCCCTCATCTATTATATTCCGTCTTATCTCCCGGATTTATCTTGAATTTGGTACGACTTGGTAAACGGAATATATTCCCGAATGGTTATCCTGGCCCACCCTCAATTGATCCTACTCCCGAAGAACAAGCTGCTATTCGACAAAGACTTGCTAAATGGAGAGGGACCGGGAGTTTATGTGTGTTTTCTCCTGGCGCATTGTCGCTTTTAATGTGACTGTTCTTTCTTATAGCTTATTTCATGCCTTTCTTACTGGGTGCAGACCCTGCTCGAACGATCAATGCCGCAATCGATCCATTAACTTGCCAACCTTGCAACATCCATCTAATTGTCATCTTATTGGATCGAATTCTCCTCGGTTTATTCCCAGAGCTCGCTGGAGAAGAGTGCAGCACTACTGGTTCTCCAGTAACCACGACAAACGTCAGTGAGAACATGAGCTTGCGTGCCTACGGCAATTCCAGAGACGTCGGAGACAGCTCTGTGAATTCTACTCCAGGCTTATGGGGAGACAAGAGAAGAAGCACAGCCTCTTCCCCTGGACCCGGCACCATGAGTGGCGGCGTGTAATCCAATTTTTTTTACTGTGTTGACATAGCCCACGAAGCCAGATAACAATTTTCTTCACTCCAAGTCGTCGGTGTCCATTTACAGTTTTCTGGTTTCTGTGTTGAAGTAGTGGAAGTCGTTGCCTGTTGTTACGAGTGGCCACACAGTGATTTCCAACGCAAATCTACCTGAACCCTTCTGAAAATTTTGCAGAACACTGTGGGTGGTTTGTTTGTGTGGCATGAAAAGGGATTTGACAACTCTTTCGAAACGGGGAGCGCAAAGAGCGGAAATTAGAGGAATTCTGAGAAGCGAGGGGCTGCCCCTCTTCGTCACTTGGTCGAAGTTCTTAAGAATAAGGCAACGAGGACGGGACGACGCTAATCCGCCACAAATCGAAGCATTCCTTGAAGGTGGTGATGGTCGTATTTCTTAAACTGGCTACGGGAGCGACGCCTCTCTCTCTCTCTCTCTCTCTCTCAGGAAGGTCTATCTCCCAAATTGTACACGTTTTTTAAGGAAAAAAAATCAAACGATCGACGGACGGAGAGTGCTATAGTTATAGCAACGGAAGGGGCGCGAGTGGGCGCTCCATCGCAATGAAATGGATGCTGTAAAAAAAAAAAAAGAACATCTGATCTCTCTCTCTCTCTCTCTCTCTCTCTCTCTCTCTCTCTCTGTTCGAAGATCGACCAAACTTGACGTCGGTTAAAGGCTCTATAAACTGATAGAGATAACCTAAAAGTGAAGTCCATGCCCGCGGATTTGGTTTTTGTATTTTTATTTTTATTTTTGTGATTCTGAACCAGATTCTTGGAAGGGGTCAAATATCAAGGCTAACAAAAAAAAGCGATGATGATGATGACGACGACGACGACGATCTGCCCCCCCCTTCCTTCCCCCCCTAATCTCAATTTGGGATCCTCCCATAAAATAAATATATTCAATGCAAAAAAAATATTGCCGAGGTGGGTGTCACCGAGGACCTCAAGATAGATTTAGGGTCTGTTTCACCGCTCAGGTCCCATCATGAGCGACTCAGAATCACATATTACAAAAACGTTCTTCGTTTTTCAGACAATGTTTGGCGTAGTTATACAATCTGACTCAGATTTCAAAGTGCCCTGGGACCTGTAATCCACTGTATACAAGAAGACACTGTAAGCCAGGCCATGTGGGCCACTGAATCAGAATACTGTTGAATAGAGTTAGATGATGTATAGTTACGTCTGTGGAGCCTAAACCCAGTAACAATACACAAAGGGGAATCCTAATAATACACTGCCCGAGGATCTAGTCCATGAAAAAAAAAGACGAGTGCAGGGAGCCAGAAAAAAAAGTAAGTGCTGCGAAAGCGGTCCAGAAAACAAAATAGCGACAAGTGCCAATGGCAGAGCTACAGGTTATGACCAAAGTCCGTACTAACAAAAAAAAAGTCAAGATGGATGAGCTAAAATGATACAAGGGAGGAGGAAAAACACGTAAAATTTCGTTACAGAATCATGTCATGAAGAGAGAGAAAGGGTATGTTGATGAGGTATATGATGGTCGCCTCTATCGAGACTAGTTGACCGCTAGTTATTAGAGGCAGAACTCGTCCTGACAAGACCGAGTTTGCCCTTCTCGAGGTGGACGACATAACCGTCCAAGTTTTCCAATTCCATATTGTTAATAGCATATTCCGAGTGAATAACACGCCTTGCGTTTATCTTGTGCAATACCATTTTAGTTTCGGTGGCTTTCTCAGAGTCAGATCCAGAATCATCATCATAGGAAGGGCGGAGATAATTGACAGCCAAGGTCTTTTCAAGGAGATCGGGGTCGATGATAGGGGTGCTGACGTCAAGAAGGGTGTGAGAAAGGCCATCCATGGACGAAGCGCGTTGGTGGTCCTCTGGCACTGTCGGATCAAATAGCTTGACGCAGAAGTCGAGTGACTTCTGAAGTTCGCTTTCAGAAAGACGAGCACCCATTTCGGATGCACCTTGGATGACTGTTTGCGGGACTCAACAACACCCATTCATCGAGACCGGGAAGCAGACAAACCTGGGCGAAGATATGCAAAGGCACGGTCGTAATTATCCTCGTCAATATCAGAAAGAATGTCGTCCGTCTGAGATCTGATCTGCTTGTATGCACTGAGAACAACGACCTGAAACCTTGGATTCCATTAGCATCAATAGACTCAATCATGGGATGTGCCACTGACCTGGTATAGCTTGTTGCCACCCGTTGTGTGTGCCAGGAAGCGGCAAGGATTTCTGAACAATTGCCACGGATGGAAGCGCAGATGGTCGCGGCAGCCGAGAGCGCCGAAGTCATGGCAAGATGGACGCCACTCGAGAAAAAAGGGTCGATAAATGCTTTCGTGAATTATCAGTGGGTGTGTGGAATCCCTTATGGGCAAGAGAACTGACCTCCAGCATCGCCAACGATTCTGTAATTTGGGCCAGCGTAGGAAGGTGCTGAGTAGCTAAAGTCACTGGCAGATTTGACGCTGCCTGGGATGAGCTTCCCTTTGGCAATGAGCTTGACGACACCCGGTGCCAAGTTGAGATTGACAAGATAACGGGCAGCAAGAGTCACAGAAGAGGATGCATTGGCGTTGTAGACCTTTTGGTTGATGACGACGCCAACTGAGGTGGAGCCATTGTGAAGGGGAATGAACCAAGCCCACCCCGACTCGTCTAAAAAGGATATATGAGTCGAATAATAAATAAATAAACACAAGTCTTGCCTGTCAAGGCTTCAAACCACGGTGCACCGCTGCGCTGTGTCCCCTGGCCATAGCTTCCTACCTCCTTCCAGTAGCCCCACACCGCAATGTTCTTAAGCGATGCATTGAACCGCCGGTTACGCAGATACCGCGTCGACATCAGCCCCGCCCGTCCAGAGGCGTCGATAACATGCGTAAAGGCTGTCGTGCCTTGGACGGGTCCTTCGCTGGTGTGCATGGGCTCCTCGTCATTGCTGAATCGGTGGAGAATTTTTGCAAAGGTCGAGGTTGTCGGCGACGCTGGAGGAGAAGGCAGGCCTTGAGGTGGAGTGTGAGTCCACGAAACAGAGACAGGTCGCTCCGGATTCGAGGGATCAACGTGGATGGCGTCGACCTTGGTCTGTTCATACACCGCTGCGCCGGACGTACGAGCATGATTGAGGAGCAGTTGGTCAAATTCCGACCGAACCTCAGGCAAGGTCGGCATGCTTTTATTCTCAAGCACATCACACAGTACTCACAACATTCCAGGCATTGTTGTCGTGCCCGAGTGCCACAAAATCAGTGTCTACGACAAATTTGAATTTATCTTCAGGTACGGCCAATGAGCTAGAACCACTTACATCCTTCACGCTTGAACTGATTGAATTTGATTGCAGAGCCCGGCTGACTTCCCGTCAAGGTCCCGCAATGCGAATCCTACAGCGGGATAAACGCACCTTGCGCACGAATCCATAGTTGGCCAGTTTCTCCTCCGCACCGATGAAGCGGAGGTAGTGTCGCACGGATGGGATCAGACTCTCCCCAATGTGATACCTGAATGCCGTGAGTAGAAATATTCTTACTGGCACATATTCCGATTACCTTGGAAACTTTGAGGCTTCCAGGAGAGTGACGTTAATGCCTTCGCGAGCGAGAGCGGAGGCAGCATAGGACCCCGCTGGTCCACCGCCGATAACAAGGACTTGTGTATGCTGCGAAAAGGTGAGTCTGTATGAGACAGGAAATGATGGCGACGCACCTTGGGTGGCACGGAGGAGGTAGCCATGAGGGAGAAGGAAGAAAAGATGAGGACCGTGAACGGGGGCCCGGTCTTTATAACGGTGAAATAAATCAAGAATAGCGAGTGACGCAGGGGGAAAGAGATTTGCTCATTCCATCCCGTCGCTAAGACCGGCGCTGTCCGAGGCATCCTCTTCTCGATCTTCGTGTCCTGCGATCAAGCATATACATCCCCAAAAAAGCTCTCCGTCGGCGGCTCTATCGCCATACATACGCTCTAGAATGGACCTCCTTTTCCTCGGATTCCATTGTCCAGCTTTGCACGTATCTACTGTTCGTTTCCCAAGCAACTTTTCTAGAAATTCTCCTTTGTACGTGAACCCGGGTTACAAATAACTAAGCAATTCGGTGAAATCTTTTCGCATCGCCACGTGTTCCCAAAGACAACTAGAGTGCCATGGTCGAGAGCTCAGAAGGACTTCCAAGTCGTCCTACCAAGTATTAACTCTACGCGAGTTCTATCCGTCGTTCCGGCCTGATTCACATTTTTTTGTCCATGAGTATCAATGACACAGAAATAGCGTCCATACGGTCGATGAGCTACTAGGTTTCTCAGTGGGTTGTGCTCTAAGTATCCATCGGCACCAGAGGGGTGTACTCACGTACAATGAGAGTCTAGGGCCACAAAGACCACCATCCTAGCTGAGCAGCTGAGCAGGCACCAAGACTGAGGTCCATTTACATTCCTGTTATAATTAGCCACCCAAGGAGACTTTCTGCTGTCACCCGAATCAGGACGAAAACCATCTCTACAGGTCTCTCGAAGGTCGAGAAGCTCCAAGACAGAATAAACTCCAGACACCCCCAACCCTAGAAGTCTAGTCAATGATCCAAAAACAGAAAACCGAAAGAATCAGAAAAGGACGGGAAGAACATGCAATCCGCGGAGTTGGTGGATGTGGAGATGAACATCCATTCAACAGAGCTTCGTCAGTCTGGCAACTTTGAACACTTGGGTGCTAGATTACGGACAGTTTCTGCCAACTAGAAATCGGGACCCAAGAATGTGTCTGCTTGTATACTCGGAATGATAGCAGGAGGCACGAGTAGGCAATGACCGTCAAACATTCTAAGAAAAACGCGACCACTCGATCTCTCTCTCAGAAAAAGAATGTGACAGCAAGCGTGACTGAGCCGAAGAACATAGTTTTCATTTTTCATGATGCACACCACGGATCGACGACTCACACGCGGCGGTATATCAATAGGCTTTCAAGTGGTGTTCGCGAATTCCACCTTGGGAACGGCGACGGAGCGAGATGAAAGCCACGCGAAAGCGGACCTGAAGAACGAATCCTGCTCGGAATGTTGCCTCGTGTTTCCCTTCCGATTATTTCAAATTTCCAGCTGATCAGTGACATGGGGGGGGGACATTCGTCTGGTCTGAAAGGCCAGAACACAGTAATACAAGACTCAGACGCAACAGCAATGGTTTCTTTTACATTCTAGGCTTCTCCCTCAAGGAGAAACATCGGCCGAGGCTGAAGCAACGGGACTGAGCCAAGAACATGGTAAGGTTCTCTGGGCACTCGTAGTAACGAGCTATGCCGAGGCATTCTTTGTGTTCTTGAGGATCCGGGTGTGAGAAGAAGTTGCCAATTGATGAGAAAAAGCTGCTGAGAACCATTGGACAAACGGTGATTGACAAGACAACTGACAGTAGAAACAGACAGACAGCAAGATGTCGTCGTCGTGGCGGCGGCCTTAGTAATAAAATGCAAAGAAGCATGTGTTGTGACGTAACGCGAATGTGACGTTACTTGAACAGGGGCACTGATTGTTCTTGTATGCCCAAAGACGACCGCTCACTGTCATCGTCTGGGGGAAAGTTCAGTAGCCTCTATGATCTCACCTGTATGCCTTTTTACTTTTTGAACCTAGACTTACAGCTCATTCGTCTTTCAGCATACGTACAAGACCGAGCAGCAAACGAAAATGACAACGCCATAGTCAATTTCCCCGAAATACGGCAAGCCTGCCTCTTTCTCCTCTCCAAAATCGCCACCACGCGAAAAAAGGAGCCCAATAGCATTTCGAAACATGCTTTCGTGGACTTTCTGGATGTCCTCTTACACGCAGAGTTATTTCGTCTTAAAATTGTTGAGCAGGCGGACTTGGCTCTGAACACTTGGCACGCCTATTTTACGGTAGAGAAACCTGGGGAAGCACTGTCCTCTGAGGAAGCCAGGAAGCTTGATGCGATCATCAAAAGTAAAGATGAATGGAGAACAGTGTATATGAAAATTTTGCAAAAGACGATTGCTCTGGTGCGCCTCGGTATCACTTCATTCTTGGAACAATATTGTACTGATGTGTCAAAATAGGACCTGTATTATTTGTACATCTCCAAACCATGGTTTGCCTCAGACTTCATGGTCCGATTACTCGAATACAACCCACACATGTACAAGTCTACAGATGATCTCAAACCATCACCTCGTAATTTCATTTACCTTCTCTCACAAGACGAGATGAACCAAGTCAAAGACGCAACTAGGAAGAGCCTAAAGCTTGTCAAAGACTCTTGCGAGTGGTTAGAAAAAAACTCTGCCAAGTACGTGCGCTTCTATTGTGACCATCATTTTCAACACTCACAGGTCTGTAGCGACGTCATGGGGGGTCTTTATTCCGAGGAATTCCAGGAAGCTCATCCACCACCCACTGACCTCCAACGTCTCCAGAATTTACTTTACTATTACCTTAAATACATCTCTGGGATCTGTAAAACAGTCAATACAGTGCTTTCTTAGCCTCTGCTCATAAGATCCTAAGTTGTTGCTGATCCATGATACCCCTATACCATTCACTGGTGTGTATGATGCGAAGATATGCACAATAAATCTGAATGTTTGCAATAACATTAACAATATAATGATATATATCTATTTCAGTCATCGTTCCAAAGGACTTTCTTAGCATACTCTTGAATATTCGAGACAAGTGAATCTTTGATCTCATCTCCAGCACCTGTAGCAACCTGAAGGATGATCTCATTGAGACCTGTCGAGCCGAGGATATCGACATGATCACTCGTATTGGCCCCACCGCGGGGTATCGCTGGATTTGGTCGGTGAGGGAGCTGAAAGGAGCTATAAGCTTAAAGTGTTCAAATGAAACTATTTCGATTCGTCAGAACACACCTCAACAGTTGTCACTTGAATGCCAGCAGGATTCCACCTTTTATATTTCCAACCCTCCACGCACATCGCTCCAAGACTGAGGAGACTCACAGTCCCATCCCCTTCTCCCAATTTCACACCATTCTGTACCTGAACGAATGCATGAGAATGACGTTAACATCAAGGGGCATGCAAACCGATTAGTTTGGTGACCCCCAATATCCTAGGCATTACGTACAAACCTTTGGAATAGCTTCATCGCTGGAGTACTCCGAGTCTATCCAGCTCTTTCTTGCAGGAGGGCGATCCAGCGGACTCTCATGCAAGCTCGTACATCCATCTAAGGCGGGATCACGACATTCGGATTCCGTGAAAGGGCCATCGTGCTCGTACCCTCCACGAGTATACCTTGGAGAAAATATGAGTTTTTGATCAAGCTCGCTACACAAGACGCGAAGGCAACCAATACGAGCGTTCCGTTTCTTTACCGACACCGTATATACAGTAGAATTTCATCGAGGGTGCATACGGGAGCCTGAGGCAAAGCCCATTGGTTTTGGAACAGGACAATGGTCAGGATAGATATACTCACTGGATCTCAAGAGGATTAGACCACTTCCTTGGGTCGTTCCCATTCTCTATCAATTTCATTTCGTCCCTTTCAATCCCAAACGAATAATTCGTAGCAACCATTTTCTATCTCAACGAGCCTGAAATCAGCTTGTCTGTGTTGCTCAAATCCTTTGGTCGAAGACCACACACCTGAAAAGTCGAAGGCGTATGCCGCAAAATCCATTCGCTCGCCTCATCAGCCGTCATATTCGTCGATATCTCTCCTTGAGTTGCAGTTCCAGCGTGATTCTGTCTAAAGGCAATCAATTGCCCATGACTATGAGTAGCATTGCATTCGTCATCTGGTGCACGGATGCCATCTCCCCATACTGCGTTACCGCCTTTGATCCACATGCTTGCACTGCCAGCCCAACTATGGAAGAGCTTTTGACGTTCCTTACGAGAAAAGAAACGCTCGAGAACTGAAATGCATATATAACAAGGGGAAGGGAGGAGGGTATTCAAGATATGTACGTACCATAGGCTCCTGCAGGGTTCATTTGGACTGTATCTTTCATCTCGCCCGAGAGGAAGGCTGCAATCGCTTTGGGCTGGAAGCTTTGGTTGAATATTTTGTCAATCAAGAAAGACCTTGCCTACCACGCCCTGGAAGAGTTTGGTTTTGTGATTTAATGTACTGAGACATGCAATGGCCTACCAGTTGAGGTCCTGCTACCGAGATATATGCTTCAATATGATCCTTGCGAAGGGAAGTCAGATGAAACGGTGTTCACAAGGGTGAAAGTCACGCCATACCTCGACCCAGTTTGGGCCGCCAGCGCCGTATTTAGGTGCTTCCACCCACTTGAAGCTAAGCCGAGGTGAGATGTATGTAGTCTCAATCGCGAGAGATGACTTACAAATACTAGAGCGAAGGGAATACCTGGTCAATTGAGAGGAAATTGTGATTGCAAGAAGACAGTAACTAACCAGAACCACCTCGGGAGATGGAATGAATCAATGGCTCCCAGTTCATCACGGAGATTTACTTACTGTTGCCCCCATCGAGTGTGCAGCAACTACAGCTTTGCGTTTCTGCCGCCGCTTAAACAATTCAATCGCTGATTTAAGCTTTGAGAAGTATCCGTCACGCTCCTCGAGGTTGTAGAATGATAATCTCCAATCATAAGGTGCAAGATAGAGGTTATTTGTGTCATAATTCACGACTGCCAAGTTTTCAACGATCTTTGACCTGGGGACATGAGGAGATCGAAGCGGACAATGAGAAAGTATCGACACACCAGATCCAGTATCCTTGAATGAAGGCACTAGCAGCATCTATCCCTTCGGCGGCGCGGATTTTTACATCCGGAGGGTCAAGTCCAGTGACAGGATCCAACATCATCGCAGTTATCCATTTCTCCCTGTTAAATGTCACTTGAGAGATCATGTTAAACCCGCCCCATAGTTTTTCACGGAAGAAGGCACGATAATCCGATGATGTTGACCAAGACTCCAGTCCCTGGCGGCTGAATAAGTTCGGTGAAGACAAGACAGCGCAGAATATGGTGTACCGTAGAGATAATACCAGGAATCAGTATCACAGGGAACTCTGCGTCTAAACCTCTGGCTTTGAAGCTTTCCCCGACCTGAAACTCGCGTCCATCGTTGTTGAACTTCCAGACCTCGGGTATACTACTGCGTATTCGTTTCCATTCGGCTTCAACATGAGAGAAGTCCAAGTCTGGGAGCTGAGGCACACTGACACCCAAGTCGGACATCATGACAGATACTTGTGTGTGAATGTCTTGAAGATCCTCTGGCTCGACAAAGGTGAATCCGAGTAATGTTCCAACTGTGTGTGTACTTGAGCAGTGCTTGTGTTGTGAAAGCTTGGATCGAGAGCTCACCCAACAATCCGAGAGGAAAGAGAAAGCGGCCAGTCCTCCACCACGGTCGTTGAGCAGCACAACTCGCATTCTGTATCGTCTCGGCTCCTCTTCTTAAATCATCTTTCAGTTTTTGTGCTGTCCCGTTCACCTCCACAGCACTAGACAGCCCAGCAGTGATATCGTCGTCGCTCTGGGTGGCACGCAGAGTTATTTGCCGTTTTGTCAGCGTCATGCGGACCAAGGTGTGTGTTGGCGCTGACCTTTCGACGTGGTCGGTAGAAGGAATATTTTGAAAATATTTTTACTGACGAGAACGTGACTCTTTTGGATCTCCGAGTTCATCGTCTCCTCCGACGACCTCCTCTCTTCCTCCAACATGCTGCGCAGTAGGCATATCCAGTGCTGCAGAGCCTTTTCTCGTGCGTATGCGACGGCTACCTCGCCCCATGCTCTCGTCTTTCTCGAACACCGCCAGGGTGTCATTGAGTCGGGCTCGCTATCAGCTCTCACTGCTGCCAGCCAGCTCGGAGGCAAAGTCTCTGCATTCGTTGTCGGTGCACCCGACCATCTGCCTGGAGTCATCGAACAGGCGAAAAGGCGCGTCTAACATATCCTCTTTGGTCTTGACTTGATAAATGACGGATTATTCATACATTCAGACTCAAGGGACTTTCTGCTGTCCTGCACTCAGCTTCACCCCAGTATGCAGTGTCTGTCCCGGAAGTACTCTCTCCTCTCTTAGAGAAACTTCTCTCTGGCTCTTCTTCCTTCACGCACGTCGTTTCAGCTACTTCGTCCGCTGCAAAATCTCTTTTGCCCCGTGTAGCCGCGCGGCTCGATGTTCCTACTGTTTCTGACATCATCTCACTTGAGCACGATGCTGCAAATAATACCACCGTGTTCACTCGTCCCATCTATGCCGGAAATGCTATTGCTACGGTGCGTGCACCTTCCACCGTCCCGATCAAGTTCTTCACCGTCCGGTCAACTGCCTTCGCCGCTGCTTTGGCTCAAGATAGCCTCGAAGCTGAAACGCAGGTCATTGACCCTGTCGACGTTCCAGACTCGCCCACAAAGCACCTCAAGACTACCATCGCTAAATCTGACAGGCCTGATCTCGGAGTAGCATCCCGTGTCGTTTCGGGAGGTCGGGCTCTAAAAAATGCGGAGACTTTTGCAGCCACCTTGTACCCCCTCGCTGACGTCCTTGGAGCCGCAGTTGGTGCCTCCCGCGCCGCTGTAGACGCGGGTTACGCAGACAATTCACTCCAGGTCGGCCAGACTGGTAAAGTCGTGGCTCCAGAGCTTTACATGGCCCTCGGCATCTCTGGAGCCATTCAGCACCTTGCCGGAATGAAGGATTCTAAACTCATCGTTGCTGTGAATAAGGTGAGTACCATCCCCTGAATCCTCCAGCCTCGCTTTATCCACGCGTACCCTCCTAACGGTTGGCTCTCATTAGGATCCCGATGCCCCCATCTTTCAAGTCGCTGATATTGGCCTCGTAGGAGATCTGTTTGAGGTTGTGCCTCAACTCATAGAGAAGCTGAAGCAGTAGTTTGATATCATTGCCTCTTGTGACAATTGTTACTATTTTCAAGCAATCATCCATCAATCTCAAAATATTCAAATTCCCTGGACCGTAGGGCCCAAGGTTATACTTCATCTTTTATGCTGGCCATTCTGCGGAATCGTTGAGTATAAGCTCAAGGAATCACTGAGCTCAATGATTTTTGCGCCTCCAAGGAGCATCGCATGCATTTGCTTCGGCGGAGTAGCGAGTTCATCGAAAGAAGCGAGGGCAAATTCTATTCCCGCTGCACTCAAAACACCGTGCTTGGTGTGCGGATCGACTGAAGTGGCTTCGAGTGTCGGAATCATTATTCAACGGTTCGACACTTGGAGCCTGTACGCTAATTGTATTGTTGAACGACGTTTTAGGGTGAAGATTAACTTCATTTTTTGTACACGTTAAGAAATCATTCGTGTTCTGTTCCCAGCATCGCCCGATCGACCAAACTCAAATTCGTGCTTCCCCTCTGACACCAAAAACGAATGACTGACGGCATGCTCAGCAGCATTTCACTCGAAGCTGCGACACGATTTGCTATTGTCGCAGAATTTTAAGCTTTGGGGGGGGGTAAATGATAGGAATTCTTCGCAGCTTACCGAAGGACGACGGGCTTCGTCCCACATGTTCGTCATATCGACGATCATCGACGATGATTATCATAGATCGTCACATTCTTCAGACGCAATTGTGAACGTGCGGAAGGACCTGGGTCGATTAGCAATTAATAGACTTCAATGATCCTACATGTAATTATCGCAGTCCCGAGCACGCAGGTCTGGGCACGAACAATTATTTACGATGGCCCAGCATTCTTTTCGTGGCTGACACGGATGTGTGTGAGAATCCTCAACAGTCGCAGGGTCTTCTGGTGCAAGCGTCATATCAGTATCGACTTCTTCCCTGCTATATATTATATAATACATACCAATCGTCCCAAGAACCAAATCTATCACTCAGAGTTATTATCCATCATCCTATGGATCTGCAGTTGCTTCATTTGAAATTGCCTGGTAGAGGCCATAGAACTCATAGAGATCATGAATCGTCTGTTCAGCCTTACCAAGCCACTCTAAAAATCCATCAGTCTACGCAGACACGGGACGGGAAACCATCACAAGATCAGCAAGAAGATAGACGTCTGGACTGAGAGCTGCAGTATAGTACCCAATTAATGAGCTTAGTGAAATGTCGGGGTCGGATTCAAAGGATCTTTGAATATGTAGATGTTCTGTTGATGGTAGAGAATAATCTGATAACTTGAGCCGTGGATAAATGGAGACGTCATCTACTGAGCTTTGCGGACACAAGTTTTCTGATGACATTCATCCACCCAACCAAAGACTTTCAGTCCACTGGAAAGGTCCTCATTGTTGTATGTGCATTCACCATCCAACTATCTAGCGGCATCACAGTGCTCTGACTGCACGTCTGGATTAGCCAGTCGTCTCGGCGGCCAATGTCCCTCAACTGGCAGTCGATCTCATTATTACAACGCTGAGGCTAGAACGCATAGGGGTCGTTGACCCTAGTTACTTTGTCCCTGTCGTAGGTGGAAGAGAAGATGGCGAGCCGGGGGTCACAACTGCCTTAGAACGTACGTTAAAAACCTACTAGAATTTTCTAACGAAGCGAAATTTCATATTGGAACAAAGTTTTTGGCAAACCCGAATTCGGCGTTATGATCTTCCAGCAACGTTCACCTGTCCTCAAGGTTCGGACCTTCCCTTCACACATTGGATCTTTTGTGACAATTTTTCGAAGTCCCGGAAGGCAGATTTCATAGCGGCGCTCATTGAATTTATCAAGACATCTCAATTTGCTTGTGTGCTATTTCTATCAGGAGTGGATGTATTGAATCGCACAGACACGCAGATGCTGTAAGGTTTCCCTCCTGTTGGCCTGACTTTTCCTTATGTGATTTCAGTACTCCCACTTATCAGATTGTGCCTCCCAGTGGGCCTTCACTTGCCCAAACGTCATTAAGCAGCCTTATACCAATACCCATTTACGAGTCGCCTGTCCAACAGTATATTCAGCCAGATGAGCAAGGCAAGGCAAGGAATGCCAGCCCAATCCCCTTTATTCCAGGAGGAGGTCTGACACGTCGCATTCTTGAGTCAATACCTGAACATTGGTCCATTCCAACCGCAGCTATCCTGCAATTTGTAATGGAGGGGGACAATTGTGCCGACGCACACTCTCTTGCGACCGTAATTGCCCAAGTTCTGCACCTTGACCCCCAATTTCAGGAATGGCAACAACCCTATAGTTGGCAGGAAGGGCTCTTTGGGGCACCACATGATCAAACCCTGTATGGATGAAAACCCGTTCCAGTTGTCGTATATGCAACTATCAAATAAATTCATTTGTAATTCTTATGTGATAAACGCCCACTATTGACTCATCATCGCCTTGAAGTGATCCCAATACGTTTCCGACCCTTTGTTCGCCTAGCTGCATCCTGCAACGAGAGATAGGCATATGGGTCCATGCCTTGCTTCTTGATGTCGCCTCCAGCTCTCTGACCAGAAGGGGAAAAAAGCGATTATTGAAGCGTCTCATTGCAAAGAAGAACCATGCATACCTTGGCTTTGAATTCATGTCCAAACCCTAGTTCTTTCTTTTTATCTTGCTTCTTCTTTCTTCCTGCGCTAGTTTTTTCTCCATCAGCCATCTCGACATCTTCGTCCATCTCGACATCCTCTCTTCTCCTCTTCTTCGTGTCTTTGTTGAACTTTAAACGACCCCCTTGGCCCCTTGTAAACCCATCAGCCGATGTCATGTTTTCCCTGTATGCCTTTCCAGCTATATCTTCATCTTCTTCGTTGCCATGTTCTGCGGCATCCTTCTCGCTATCGTCAGAATCATCAATAATCATTTTGCCAGTATCCATATCAGTTGTAAAATGAGCAGCTTCTTGCCCAGGCTGACGTCGGCGATTTGATTTTGCACCTAAAACATCGCTTAGAAACGACCATTCCAGCGAATGTCAAACAGACATACTGTGAACATGCCCTGCTGCTCCTTGAAGTAGATCCATGGGTTCATCATCATCTAGCCTGAGACGAGCACCGTACTCCACATTCTTTTTTCCCAATTCATTCGGCACGGTCGAAACATCTTCATCGTCGGTATCCTCTAATTCACTCTCACTGCCATACAATACATCTTCAAATCCACTTCCTATCGCAGGTTTCCGATCAGATGGCTGTGAAACCGATGTTAGAAGAAACAATGTTTCCGAAGCATTCTGACAAACCTGAACCTGATCTTCACCCTCCTCTCTAGCGGATTTCTTCTTTTTGGCCCTATCCTTTCTTTTCTTAATGTTAAGTAGCACTTTTCCTGCTTCATCATTGCCCGCACACGTATACACTTCTTCCCAGCTAAACCTCCTCAACATCCGCTCAAAGATGTGCCTGACCTTGACTTTGAAATGATTTTTGTGGTCATGTGACCATCTAAGCAGAGCAGATACCAATTCGTTGAGATGTGGACGTATGAGTTCGGTGGAAAATGTGTGAATAGAGAGCTTGACAAAACCAAGCACAGATTTCACAATCTCCCGATTTGCAGAGGTAAGGAAGACCAGTAGCGTCTGTATGATCTCGTTGAGCATTTTCGCGGAGATCGCATCTGAGAGATGGTGTGAGAGCTGTGCAATGAGTTCGTACCAACTGCATTCACCTTTGAATTCAAACACGGATCGTGAAATAGCAGTCACCGTCGCACTGATCATATGCGGACTTGCACCTGCAAGTCCACCAGCCAACATAGTCATGTATTCTTCGATATTGGCCACAACTGCGTCAGACAAAGCAGTATCAGCGCGGTGCGTGCTGCAATGAAGTCTTAAATACCTTCTCCACCTTTGTCTTCATCCATGCCCTCCATCAAGTTCCGCTTGACAATACCACCAGCACTCATCTTCCTTCCCATCGCAAGAATGACTTCGAAGGCCGCTCCACGAGCCTTGTCGGAAGGTTCCTTAGTCCCGAGCACGACTTCGGGGATTATTGTTGATATCATGTGAAGAGCCGATGATGGTAGATGGGGTATTAAAACGGACAAAAAGTTGAAACGATCCTATTGAGCTGGTCAATAACAAGACTGGGTAGCATTGATATCTAATAACCTTCTTGGCAGCAGGAGTCAATCCTTCTAGTAGTTTGTCTAACTTCTCCAGGACGATTAGTATGTCAGTCTCAACCTTGTCTTTGTCGATCAATTTCGTCAAGATCTTGTATCCACGTTTCTGTACCCCACTGTCCTTTCCACTTAACACTTGGGGGGTAAGACAGAGGTCAAATAAAGTTTGAGCATCATTCCGAGGCAAGTAGGGAAGAAGGAGAATGAGGATATCTTGAGCCATCGCAGCGGTGCTTCCGGTTTCAGAATTGGTATTTACTGTTGTATTTGGTTCATTGGCCAAATTTGTTTCGAATAAGTCGATGACCCTCTGATAAGCGGTCGTAATTACCTATAATGATAAATAAACATCAAATAGCGAGAGGCAAATTTCGATTTACTGACGGATTGATCGGCAATAGAAGCCCAAAGGTCGATCACATCACTAACCATGCTTTTGGAATCACGGTTGACACTCCCGAAGACATTAAATAGAACAGCCAACCAACTTTCTGCTTGCGTCTTGAGGAAAGCGATGTTGGAGGCCCTTTCTTCAAAACTTATGTCCTTGATCATTGGAGTTTGCGTGTCATCTGTAGATAGCTGATTAGACTCGACAAGGACCTTTAATGCCTTGAGAATCGCTGGGCGGAGCTCAGTTTCTGAATACAGCAACCGCGAGAGGAGCTGCGCAAAACCTGGGCTCAGTGCCTAAACCCCGAGCACCAGATTAACGTTCTGAACAGGAAGACAGCTTGACTCGTACCTCCTTTAGATCAACAGGAGCACAACAGTATCCTGTCAAGCCTGCCCAAATTTGACCAACGAGCACGCTCCACATTTTAGCTTCAGATTGTCGACCTTCAGACTCGGCGACCTGCTGGAAGTCGAACATCTTCTCGCTCAAAGGGATAAAATAAGAAACGAAATGACCTAATGGTGAGGCATGGGGTTGGGAAAGGAGGGGAAGAAGGTAGGCTCGCGGTTCTTTGCCAGCTTTTCTGCGGTGGACTAAGCATAGTAGTGAGCCTGGGAGTGAAAAGGATTTACCTCTGTTCTGGCTCGAGATTGAGGGGTAATACTCGAAGGAGAACTTCCGGACCAAGGATTTGCATGGCGACACCGAGAGTGGAGTCTGCAGCCTCTTTGAACTCAAAATTTTTGTGAGCACGGAGTTCACCGACTTTTGAGACAAGAGGGAGAAGGGCCTCTGTTGCCTCTGAAGTTGTTCTGGACCCTTTCCTTCTGAGTCCAGTTATCAGAGACGAGGTTATAGCTAGTAGTTCGGGCGCGGAGCGCGCATAGGCGACATTTTCGAGCGCCTTGATGATCTGAGAAATGATTTTTGATATTATAGATGACTCTCGAGGGAGAGCAACTGTCGTTGTGCCCAGGGATGGTGAAAAGCAAGATACAAGAATGCTCAGAGAACGGGCACTTGCTTTCCGAACTTTAGAATCACTGGAATCGAGAAAATTCCAGGCAGCTTTCCAAACCTGATCAAATTCTTCTACATATGCACCAGCGTCAGCGATCATGTAAGCTCGCATAACATCACCTAACACCTGAATCCAGGCGGGGGAGATAATGGTATCGACTTTGGTAGGTGGGGAAGATAGGACAGCTTGTAATACTTGGGGTAATTGGTCGCCAAACTTGATCCCATCGTTGTTGTCAGGGAGAGAAAATAATCCAGATAATATAGAATAGCAAGACTGGGAGAGATACGGATTTCCAAGGCGAGGGAGGTTTAGGAGTTGAACGGTGACCTCGGGAAGAGACTAGCACTAAGATCAATTTGGATCTCGTCAATAAAGTCAAAACATACTACAGAAGGTAAGTTAGGAAGAATGGGCCCAAGGAGGGTAAGAACATAGATTGCACTTTCAGGACCACCAGTGTTTTGCCTCGATTTGCCCCTAGAAAATGGCGTAGAGTTAGATTCTACGAGGGCAGCCTTGATCCATTCAGCAACCATTCCTGCATATGGATGGAGGAGAAGAGGGCTAGGGGGGTTACATAACATGTCCTTCACAAGATCTGCAGCCTTTTTGCGCACTTTTGGACGTGGATCAAGACACAGGTTTAAGATGGAAGCAAAAGTCTGGCGAATATTCGGTGTTTCGAGCTTTGATCGATCTAGAGACTGAAATATAACATGATATAACGAAAGTTGCGAGCGTATGGGAGGGGCATGAGGGATCAGGAGAGGGAATAAGGGTGAAGTGAAGCTGAGTAGAGTATTTAGGTGGGTCCTCAAAACTACTTTCGGGATAAAAGGTGCAACAAGTGCAAGTAGATACAGTTCCGCGGGTAGAATCGCTCCATCTACCAGGCTTGTATCTTTGCGTTGAAGAGTGCCGTCGAGAGCGGTAAGTAGCGCAGCAAAGTAGGCAGTGGGTGTCGGTTCGGTGTTCTGTTCCTTTAATGTTAATTCTATTGCTAGCAATAACGTGGCTGGTGTCTTTTGATGAAGCAACGAAGAGGAAGTGTGAAGTCGGATTTTGGCAAGGGCATCCTCCATGATTTATGATTTATGATTTACGATAACTTGGATCTTATGCATACCGAAATTTGTGCTTAGTCAGCCGCAAATGCTCTGCTTCTATTCTTGTCACAACTCTTTAAGACCATAGCAGCCGCTATGGCGAGATCTGGCTCAAAGACACCATGGTCCTACATTCTTATCAGGTACCTCTCTCCAGCCAGTCGTGGGGATAACTGACTAACTTAGTGTATTAGATTGCTTTTTCGCTTCGTCCTCAAGATTTTCTACGGGTCAATCGTGATTGAGAATGCACACCTCGTTCCAGAGACCGGTATTCCTTGGCATGCATTCAAACCCTTCCATTTAATCCTTTGGCTGACATTTATACAGTATTGTCTGTGCGAACCACAGCAATTCCCTTACAGATGCTTTGTCTATCTGTTTTTTCTCATCGCCTCCGGACTACACTAACGTTCCTGTTAAGGCTTCTGGTCACTTCCATCCCAAGCAAGGTTAGCCTATACTCTTGATTATGATTTGAGGGCTGATATTTTTACAGCGTCGGAACATGCTGCGCCTGACCGCCAAAGCGACTCAATTCGGACATAAGACATTCACGAGTTGGCTGATTGAATCTGCGGGGACAGTGGCCATCAAGAGAAGGAAGGATTACGCGCGGGAAGAGGATGCTGACAATACGGATGCAATGTCTAAGCTCATGGAGGTACGCCTCGAGTGAACGGCTTAATTGATATCTCGGACTTTCCCAGGCACTTGAATTGGGCGATGCTATTTGTCTATTTCCTGAAGGGTCGAGTCGCTACCATCCAACAATTGCACCACTGAAGACAGGCGTTGCTCGAATAGTTTCTGATGCACTCACCAGGAATCGTGATGACTTGGACTTCGAAATAAGTGTACTGACTTGTTCAATTACCTACATGTAAGTGTCAGGCTAGTATATGATCCCTGTCTTGCTCATTGTAAATTATGAAAAAGGCATCGACAAAACTTTCGGTCGGATGTTCTAGTAACATTCCACGAGCCGATGGTTTTCACCCCAAAGGTGAGCGCACTTATGATATTTATTCATGGATCAAGTTATAGACAAGCACTGCTTGATGAAAGAGTAATCCAGAACTACTTGCTCCCGTGGATTATCAGAACATACGTGCCCTCACAAGCCAACTCCACCAAAAGATCAGCGCCGGAACTTGGGACGCGCCTTCTTGGGATCTAATACGTACAGCGAAGCTAGCTGCAAGAATATATGCTCCGCTCGGGACATGCATGACACTCGGAGATCATGTACGACTCAGTGTAGCCTTCCAAGACACCTTCAAGGCTGCAGATGTCCACGGCGAGGATACTTCTTGTACTACTGCCGCCGATCAATCCGACTTTTTGATCACAGAAATCAGTCAGCTGCGCGAAGATCTGAAGGTCCGTTGACGAAGCATTTCTTCTTCTGTACTAGCTTGAGAACTCATGAATTCCAAGGCATATCAAGACCAGATTGCGGAATGGGGAATCAAAGACGACCGTATTAGACGACCCCTTCCTCGACATGCTATCATCTCACGCCTCTTTATTAGACTTACTTGGGCTACATCCTTGTTTATCATCTCCCTACCTGGTTTGTTACTGTGGCTTCCAGTTTTCATCACTACATTTTACGCGGTACACAATTTTAAGAAGACAGGTCCAATTTTCGATACATGGGATGAAATTGCTCAATATAAGCTTACTTATGGGCTTATTTCCGGCATATGCGCATGGATTTTTGGGGTTGTAATGACCTGGCCAATTGCGCATTACAATACACCGTTCCTCGTTCCTTTATTAATGTGGATGACTATCCGATGGCTTGAAGATACTGTGTCAGCGTTTCGCGCGTTCACGACTCTCTTGCGCCTGCTGCACGTTGGAAAGTCGCAGCTCAAAGCCATGCACGAGAAGCGAAGTGATTTGCATAGTCAAGTCATGAATCTTGCCATCAACACGCTCGGACTGCCTAGTGACCCGGAAAGGTACTTTCGTACGGTTGGAGGACGGCAAAAAGGTCGTATACAAGGAAGATGGGAAGGTGGGACCAGGTACTTCTCGATTAAGCGCAGGAGGAAAAGAGACTGGAATGAGACTTTGCGACTGTACGACAAGGTGGATTACCCGGAAGATGATTCCATTTGAACTCTATTGTGGAGTTCATGTTTATTTGTCTTGCTTAGTTACTGGTTCTTTACTGCTAAACTTGGATAATGTACTGTGACATTACATATGAAGCAAATGGCCAGTGAAATGACGTATGATAAAAAACGGAGCTGGTTTTTGAACAGCTGGCGAGGGAAATGGAGGCATTCTTGATGACCTGTAATAGCGAGAGAGATGCGGTCAAATCCGACAGGGCAAGTAGCATTTGGTATCGTCAAGTACTAAGCTATGAGGGATAAGAGGCAAAAATGAAGGTAATCTTGCCGTGGAGATTCGCGAAGGTCGGTAGGTGATCCACTGGATCATCCTTAGCATCTGACTATACCATTCTTGAAAGGTTTCTTTTGTATAGAGCGCTAGAGTATATATTTCAAGATTTGATAGAATGGCGCGTTCAGCCCGCAGTGATATCCACTCTATCACCCGTCTATTGCTTCGTCATAATGAGGTCTCGTAACATCTGTAACACAAGGAAAAGGCTGAGTCATGGATCGGGTAGAGCGGAGGTCGAGCCTAGACAGACACAGCATCCTAGATAGAGCCCTCGGTAAAGGTCATCAGAATAGGTAATGGAAAACCCCAACCTCGCGGAAAGAGGAGACGGTGCACGAGTTTTATCAGATTTCGCTGTGGCGGCCGAATTTGAGGCCGGATTCTGGATACCCTTATCAGGATCTTGAGCCCGTGAACATAGGTATATGGTCACTGTTGAGGATGGTGTACCGCGATTGTGACTGAGATTTCACCAGGATGCAGCTTTTGGCGCGTGTGTCGCCTTGGAGTACAGTCCAAGTATGAGGGCAATGGTCCCGATAGTGTGCCCACTGTTGTAGTGAAAAAGTAATGTTTCTTAATCAAGAAAGTTCACGTTTGTGGACAAAGAAAAGGGTAGCATAGTGAGATCATTGAATTGTTGCGCTAAAAAAGTGTTTGTAGCGAGTGCCACTGCTTGCTAAACCATTCTTGAATACCGGAGGCGATGTGGGCTGTAATGGTTCTCTGAGAATTCCAATGAGTCGCCTTAGAAACCTTCGTTTCAGAATTCAGGTCAAGATAAAGTCAAGGTGAAAGCGACCGGTTTTAATCCAAAGGTATCAAGATGTTTTATAGGTCAGAGAGACAGATACAGTACTCGGGTCAGAGTGGCCAAAAGTCATTTTAGTTATGTAATAATCGATAGCTCTTTCTAATCTTTTAGTATTAATTTAATACCAAAACCCCACCAGGTACTTATAATATGTAACATGAAGCGAGATGAAAAGAAGTGATTTACTATTGGGTGGTAACATGACCAGATCATTTTCTGATTATTGAAAATTCTATTGGTTGCTGGAGTCTCACAGTATTATACTTATACTTATACTTCAACATCGATGTGGGGGAGGCTTTTATGTCGTTGTTGTCGCCTTGCAATCAATTGTTCTGATTAACCCAATGTGATCGTGATAATCTGTAAGAGCTGAGCTTCTTCTCTGAGTCAAAGGCCTCGACTCACATGCCAGAGCTATTACATTGGGAAGTTATTCATACGCAGCACCTGGCTGGTCACATAACAACCATGTGTATTCAGGATAAGGGATTGCAACGTCTTAACGTCTTCCGCGTTGCATATATTTTCCCTCGGTCAGGAAGCGGCGGAACTGATTCCATTATGTACACGCCAAGCCTTCCGCATCAATTAATCAGCATTCGACTTCCGCACTTGAGTTGCTCCACAACGAGAAAATGTTTGTGTCGATACGGCTATATGAATCAGGGAATCCAGAAAAGTTCAGGTACATACTGACCTTTGGTCAATCGCAATATGCCGATGCAGACTTTTGCACGCCAAAGCGTGAAAATCATTTCGCTGCATGAGCTAACCATCGTCCTCGAGTAAACCTTCAACTAGCCTCGTGTGGATGATGATAAAATCTTCCGTCTTAGAAGACCTTCGTCTTTCTTTCTTTGACTGCAGGCTAACATCTCCTGTTACTCTACAATGGTTCGCCTTCTTTTCTTCGTTCCCTTCTTTCTCCTTTCTGCCACTCAAAGCGTGGCTGGCCATGGCTTTGTTCACGAAGTCAACATTGGGGAGCAGGACCTTCCTGGTTGGAATCCCTTTAACGATCCGTTTGTGGAGAGATTGCAGTAATCTGGCAAAGAAAATTGATCCATTTGCTTGTAGTTATCAGAACCCTATACCCGAGCGCGTTATACGCAGGATCCAGGATGATGGGCCCGGTGAGAGATGTGAAGGGCTCGTAAATATCTTGTTCTAACGAGCGACAAAAACAGTCCCAGGCGCGAGTAATGATATGAACTGTGGCATCGGAGGTGACACTGGCACGTCCGCAGTCGCAGACGTTGCTGCTGGGTCTGTGGTTACCTTCAAATGGGAATATGTGCGCACCATGGCTTCTATCCGCGTAACTTACAGGCTTCGTGTTCATAGTGGCCCGCGGGTGAGCTTACTAGTTGTCATCCGTTCTTACATGTGATCTCATCTCTGCTGTTTAAGATCATCAAGGCCCTGTCTCGACATATATGACCTCATGTGATAATGACTGTGCCAATTTCCCGGCAAGTAGCGCGAGGTGGTTCAAAGTAGATGCTGGAGGCTACGATCCGGATACCAAACAATGGGCAGCTGACCAACTCAGAGCTAGTTGGGTGTTCCATCTCTGATCCAGGGGCATCTCCTGACCGGATATTTTCAGACGGTTACACATGGACTTCTGAGGTCCCAGCTGAGCTGAAGGCTGGTCAGTATGTGAGTGTTGTCCGATTTCTTTTCCTTCATACTCATACCTATTACCAGCTGATGAGACACGAGATGTGCGCCTTATTTGCTATCTTGCACGACTATGATTCTTATGCTTGAGTCTAGTGTCGCCCTCCACTCTCAAACGCCCCAGTTCTATCCCAGTTGCACGTGTGTTACCTGACTGCTTTGGACGAAAGGTCCTGGTTCTAATGGTACCCTAGGCAAGTTCGGGTGATCGGGTCTGGAACAGGCACTCCTTCCGACAGCGATCTTGCAACTATTCAGGATATTTATCTTGATGTAAAATGGCCCTTCATCTACGGGGATTTTGGCACATTCACTATTCCTGGACCTCCACCTGTTACTTTCGGTGACAACTCTGGAACAGGTTCTGCTGGGATAACTCCACGGCGTTCTGATTCGAATCCATCTCCTGTCCCAACTTCGACAGGCTCGGCAGTTTCTGGAGGTCATCCCTCAAATACGTCAGTTTCAAGCCCAGGTCTCAAGGAGACCGGCCACTGCCGGCTTAAGTCACAAAGTCTCGTCAAGAGGCGCCTCGTCAAGAGAAACAGAAACTACTAGTCAGGTACTCTATCTTTGTCTCATGACACTGCTGACCAATATTAGGATGGAGACGGAGTCACTTCTCTCCAAGCCAAGCTGGTCTTTCATTCGTCGTCTGTATGAGCGCGGGCGGTCAAATTACATTTATCGGGTCGATCTAATCCCTCTTTAGCTGCTCAGCTTCGAGATAATACTTCTGTCGAGTCACGTATTTAGTCGATTATCTATCTACGACGATCAGAGCTTTGAAAGCACGTTTTTCGCACTCTCGAGCCATCATTTTATGTGCAAGATGCCACGAGCGATAACAAGCATTGTTGATAATTTGAGTCTTCAGATCTTCGTCTAGATTTCCCAAACACTTGAATTGATCTTCGGTGACGATGTATACAAGCAAAATCTCTAGTTAAACAATATAGATATCTACGAACGGAAAAAAATATGGCAGATCATCAATATACATAGAAACGCAAAGGCGATAGCATCATGAGATCGAGAAGCAGAGCTGCTGAGGATTAATAAGATAACGATTGATTAACGGGTGCTAAGTTTAAAGGTGAAGGACGTTCTACCGTAATAAGAAGCGAGATAATGAATCCGGAGAACGGCTGTAGCTATGTCAATTGGTGGGAGAAAAGAGTGGAGCGTTATCTTCTTTTTAGAAGCCTCGAGAAGGCCACTTCGAAGGTCCCATGGAATCGTCTTGACCGGGAAGATGGTGGTGCGGGGAGGAAGACTGATGAGAACGGGCTTGATCTTGCGAAGGAGTGATGTACGTCGGGTCTGAAGGCGAACCGATGGGCCCAAGCCCCCTTGAGGCGTGGGTGGTTGCAGGTGGAGTTCCCGAGTAGGGTGCCTGGCAATGACTGCTGGCAGTTGCTGACTGACGGTTGGTCTGGCGCATTGACTGCCTTTTGTTTTGGAACCTGCAGGGATACCACCATTCATGAGTGCACTGAAAATGGAGATTTCATTTGAGATGGTAAGATAGATGATTACCATATCTGTACACTCCTCGGCGACATGCCGAGCTGTTTAGCCAAGGCGTTGCGTTCTTCAGTCGAAGGGAACGCCGTCCGTGCGTAGACCTCATTGAGGACTTTGAGTTGATCGGCATCTGCACGCTTGCGTTTCTTCTTGATAGCTGGCTCCTCAGTTGTCGTGGCAGGTGAGATAGGAGGGGCTGGTGGTGTGAAACTACTGTCCACCAATTGTGTCCGGTACGAACCTGGGGAAGACGAACGGACCTGCGCCTCAAGGTCAAAGAGACCAGTATGAATATCAAGCTGGTCTGCCGGTAAGTATGTGTAAGCTCCTCCACTTGAATAAGAAGTATAAGAAGTGGGATAAGACGCTGTTGGAGAGCGAATGTTCGCCGTCGCGTAGCCGGGAGAAATTTGATAAGAGCTTTGTTGCCACCTATCACCGCCTGCGGCTGAGGTAGTAGAAAGCGGAGGAAGTCTCCTAGAATCCGTCGGACCCTGAAGGATTGGTGGCGAAGACCGCGCAGAGGGATAAGTCGAGTAAGAGGTTTGTGTGCCGTAGCGATCTTGTGCTTCATAATTAGGGACAAATGAGGGTTCAGGTAAAGGGGGAGCTACCAAAATGAAGTTTTTGCAAGGGTTAGGAAAGATGAAGAATGATCCATACAGTTGTGACCAGTGGCCCATTGGTTGTAGTAAGCAGTTTGATTCATTATAATTCTGCTTGGAGAAGAACGAGGCTGCGTGTATTGCGTGTTATACGTCGAGGACACTGTGCGCGAGAAAGAAATGTTGAGTGCAGTGTGTTTAGAACACGATGTGAAGAACAGACCTGGTAAACGTGAGGTTGGAAACGCAGAAGAAATAGGAGGGAGCACTGTTCGCCCACCCTGTCCCTGAAAGAATACACTGTTTGTTTCTCCTGGGGAGCTTCTACGCTTCCCAACACTACCAGTGGTATAATACTGTTCCTTGCTCGACATTTTACTGAATGGATAGTAATAGGTAGGGGAGAGGAGAGGGGGATTATTAACGGAACAAAATTGGATAGAACTTCAATATAAGTATTAAGGACCACGTTGATTTGGAATGCTTTGATTAGTCGATTGCAGCGACAGATCAAAGGGTGAGCGATCCCTGCAACGCGGACGACATGTACTCCAGGAGCGCACGAGGTAGCGTTGAGGTGGTCGAGTGCAGGTAACGGTTAATTTGAAACGCGGCAGGAGGTACAAGTGAGGAGCTGGGAGTTGAAGAGGAGGAAGCAGCATCCAAACAAAGGCTAATCATTGTTGTTGTTGATTGGCCATGGCGTAAGAGAAGGGAGAAGAGTCCAGGAGGCCGGTAGGCCAATTCCTGGCCCGATCTGAGCTCTCAGAAAGCGGTGTCAATATCGAGCATGCGTCGTTAGTGTTGTCACATTCATAATACAAAATGAAAGCCTCGTGTTCCACTGCGTCCGCCATTGTTCTTTCTGACCGAGCACGACCTCGGCCTTGTCCCAATCAGCTTTTGCCTCTGGTTTACAGATCAATCTGGGCTAGATCCTGACGGCCGTTATCCTCTGCCGTAAACGCCAGGTGCAGAGGGGGGAGGATAAGGATAATTCTTGGTCAAGGTAGGAGCTTAAATGATCAAGGCTTCTTTCTGGAAAGAAGCCATCCAGAATGGGATCTCGATGAGGAACAGTGGAGACCTTGCCCAATCGAGTCCCTGTGAATACTCCATCAGCAGCAGAAATATACAGGATTTTCAGCCGCGGGCAATGAAGTGGAAACTGGAAGCGAAAGAAGCCACAAGCCACAGAGCGCTCGTTAGCACGAGGCAGTGGCTGTATGTACGAGAGTAGCCACTGGACAAACACTGAGAAGTTTTGATGACTCTTCCCCATTGCACTCCTTCCGTGCCTTCGGGGACCAATCCTATCCCAGCATTGGGAACCCCCTTCACAGTCGCTCCTTAGTTGAGCAAACACCTTTTAGAAAACGTAACCAAGCATGTGCACCGGCAATGTCGAGTTGTTAGTACGACCTGAAGAATGTCTTGGGCCCTACCTTGCTTCATGTTTTACTTCTCCACTCTGGTCTGAGATATCTAATGAACCAATGACTAGCATAATGTCAACTAGGATTTTTTGTAAGCCTCACAGACTTGCCGTTGTACTTCGTTGGTGAACTCCTGTGACTGTTGTGGCGGGCCTCGTTACGAGGAGACTAGTCCTGTAGGCGCCGTCAAAGCCTGCCTGCCTGAAGAAAGGACAGCGGATACGTAGTCTGAATCCATGGGTTTCGTGTGTCCTGTCCATTATGTCGTTTCATGTGTCTCTTCACAAGAATTGCGGGGGGCATCTTGTGCATGCGTTGGATGTTGGCCTAATTTGAGGTACTCCTGACGTGGACGGACCGTTTGAGTCATTGTATTTCTTTCTACTAGGTGATAATTTTTAGATATACTCTGGGCCAATCCCACCAAGCCCCGAGTTGAGCAGACCAACCAAGCGCTAGTGACAAATGAGTCCAAGGCTTCCTCAGAGAATGAGAATCACATGTGATAAATGATATTGGTACCAACCTATCCTCTTTCCTCATAACAACTGTTGCAAATAGGAACTACGTGGGTCCATCAAACATGGACGGATTTCCGGGAAAATCTAGACATTTTATAGGTCATTGGGATTCACATCCTCAAATTCGCAAGAACGGGGAATTGGGTCCAATTGACGAAGAGCTACTTCCACCTATCTCCAAGGTCGAGTAACCCATCAATTTTTACCGCAGAATCTCCAGATACTTAAAAGGAGTAATGCAGGATTCGTTGGCGGCGGAATGAATCAGACTACCCGCGTGAACGGAGATTGACGGTCAGTAGTTTCATCAACTGGACACAGTATGTCGAACATTCTCTTTGTCAAATTCTTTGGGCACAACGGTCGTCGAGGAATTCTTACGCCATGAGACAGTTTCCAGATCAAATTCTCTGTTCCCTCGCAACTGTATTGATGTGTTTTTCAGCGGCGAAAAGTCGATATATGAGATCATGTACGCATTGACATTTTGAAAGTTCACTTACCCATTCCCCGGGTGACGCCGAGCCGATTGTGAATTTAAACCTTCCAGGGTAGCGATAATCTTGAATAGCTTCAATCAAATCTGTCATAGATTTGCTGACAGCTAATATTGATTTCATATAACTCTCATATCCGCACTCATCCCATTAAGGATCATGGGCGTTGGTGACCTTCTCGATTTACTGATAGACTGAGATGTTTTCGAAGAAGAATTTACTTGCTTCTACACCTCAGGAGCGAGTCTGTCAAGATTTTTCGTGATTCTACACCTTAGTAACGGTTGAGGTTGGCCATTGAGGCCACGACGTAATATTCAACCTGATATCCCATATTAACAACGATTAGTAATCGACCTCGATCAATTCTGAAATCTTCGGTTCGATTATTAGGTGGAGGGACGATCCACTTTGGGCCCATAGCACTTCCTGTTGGTATTTCAGAAGTCGATATCTACGCCGCGTTGTTGTTGTTGACTGGTAGCGTAGCACGTAGTATTCACACTTATCGCCTAAGTGTGAGATTCTATTGTCGGAGTCGAGATCTTCACGTGCGACTTATCTATTACATTACCCCATTTTGATATGGCAAGGTCCTTGCGTAGATCTTGATCTTATCAGGTGTCCCCCGAGGTGATCAGAGGACATAGACTGTGTTCCTACGATTGGTGGAGTCTGGGTGTCATTATTTCCGGGGTGACGGTTATGTAGTTTCCCACTCTTTGTCAATAACTCGCGTTCTCGTTTCACGATCGATGTGAGGATCAATTTTTTCTACTGCAACAGAACGTCACCAGACAGAATCAATATCCTCAACTGCAGACAATTCTGCGTTTCACATGAAGGTATAAGCGTCATACAGAAGTTCCTCTGCGAGACTGAGGATCGCATAGACTCTAAAACAACTTCGGCGAGTAAGCCTGACGCATTTGCACAGTGAAGTAGTTTCATCCCCTCGCTACGGATCGACCGGACGGAGCTTTGCTCAGCATAGTATGACGTACTGCGTGGACCTATGATACAGTCATAATTACTGACAGTAAGGCTTGCTTTGAGGGGATTGATTGGCAGAAATTACATGCTATCCTACGCCTTGCAAACTGGAACCGAAAAATTTGAAGTTGTTATCATTGTTGATGCGGCACGTGTTTGCGATGTGTGTTGATTTGCGATTTGTTTCAGTCTTGGTATACCAGCGAACAACGCTGCACCTTCAGGGCAAGATCTTCTGTGCAGAAATTCTGGACATAGGGAGGAAATGTTGGTTTTCCTAGGCTTGTTGTGGACAATTGAATAGACACACGTGTGGGTTGTGTTATGAAACCTCTACAGACCTGTGTTTGGAAAGACGAAGGTTTATTAGTGACCAAACTGAGACTAACTAACTACTGCCTCACGTGACCCACGTTGGTTGTTTATTCCTATTTTCTATACCGTAACAAGCAAACTAAACTAGTGCTAAGACGCGGTGAGTGTTCCAAGTAATTGCACCCTCTCATCAGGGTGGTATCTACATTTATAAGATAAAATAGTAATTCAGAGGTAAAATGTGGAGATGTCTGGTTGAGAGGAATGTTAGAATGAGTCAGGTTAGTAATGTTGGCTGTAAGAATGGGCAAAGACCAATGGTAGTAAATAATAAACATAAACTGGAAAAGAAATATTAGCATAATTATAAAGAGCATAAGAGACATGGTGAAGGAATAGTAGATGTGACTTGATGTAGTGTGCTAGTCCAGAGGGCATTCTTAGTCCTTAGGTTTTTCCATATCATGTTCAGCAGATAGGAGATCTTCAATAGTGGGTGACTTCCATCCAGATAAGCCTGTTCCATTCTTGGTGAATGTACTGATCTTTTGAGGAATTTGCTTAGAGCAGCTATGCCTTGTTTAGTTCTGAAGATATCTAATATATAGAGAGCTTTGTCAAGAAATAATTCATATTGATGTCATAATATGTTCTGTTGGCAACTATGTGTTGAAAGGAATGATTGTGAGTAATCAACTATATCTACTATGAGTATCTAGTTTCTAAATATAGCATCTTATATTGAATTCTAGAGATTAGTTATATATATTTGTTGTGTCTATAATATTACTGTATTATTTATAATCAATTCTTATTAGGTTATAGGTCTTGATAACAAGTCAATATCTAAGACACTTTGATTTCCAAAGTTAAATAGTAAAAACTACCATGTTTGGGCTGACAATATGAAAGTTGCTCTTCAAGTCTGAAAACTCTAGTTATTAGTTGATAGCTTGGAAGAATATTCTCTTATATCTACTCTCAAACTTTCTTTTATCTCTGAGGACCTCTCTTACTCAATATCTTTAATTGAGTATAGAGATTGGTTGAAGTTAAGAGAGGACTATTTTGATTAGTTGTGATCTAATAGTGCTGCTATGGGCTTAATAAAAGATGTTATCAAGTTTGGATAGCATAAATATATTACAAATATTTCAACTTCAAAGAGAATATGAGATCATTTCTAATAATATTTACATTATTCAGTGCTAAGGCATTAATGTTTACTACTATTACTAAGAGCTCTATACAAAGAAGTGAAATGAATATACTACTATGTCAGATTATATTGGATCTTTTCTAAATCTTTGCTATTGTATTATTAAGACTAGTTAGAATTTACTAAATAAGAAAAAAACTCTTATACTCAACATGATAACTGTTATGAACTTAAGACCTTAGAGCTAGTCAAAATAAAAAAATCTTATATAGAGTTTACATAAGAGAACTTGATAGAGAACTCTGTACAAGATCATTTATCTTATATATCTAAGACTACTAGTCTATGTTCCACTACTTTAGCCTACTCTTAATGACTATGTGTCTGCCTTAAGGTCAACATGTATATAATACATTGTATAATATTACTCCTTTCAAAACCTTCCACTATTTTCTATTGTGATATATGATTATGTAACAGTGTGACCATGACAGTATCATACAACTATAACTGATGTATGATACTGAGTTATATCATGTGACAATTTGTAACAGTAACACATAATATCATGTTAAGTTCTAACCTTAGTTTCTGAAATAAAATGAAGAGAATATGGAAATAAGAAAATAAAATAAAATGAAGTCTAATGTTCACAACTCTAATAATGATTATAGAACTTATTGTTGTCATTAATTAGGCTGAGTAAAATCATTAGACTAAGTAAACAAAGAAGAAAGCTAAGGTTAAACAATTGGCTTTATTTGTGAAATTATGATCTTCAGATATAAAAGGCTTTAGTAGAGGAAATAAAAAAAGATTGAAAAAAGGCAAAAAAGCTGAAACCTACAAATAAATGCCATACTTGCTATCAGAAGGGGTACTAAAGTAATAACTGTTCAAATATATCAAATGAAAGGAAAATCTCAGGAGAATTTGCAAACCTCACTATGAATTCTCTATACTTAATAGGCAATCATGAAGTTGAAAAGGTGATAATGGCAGTTGTAGGTAATATAAATACTATTGGTATTCTTTTAAATTATAGTATCACATCATATATATTTACTAATCAAACATAGCTTATTTCATATGAAGAGGCCACCAATATATATGTTACTATGAATGGTAACAACAAAGTTTTTGTAATTGATATAAGATCAGTATCATTTAGAACTAGAGTACTAAAAAATACTTAGATATAGTCTTTTATGTTTCTTATTTAAAAGTTAGCTTGATTAGTATGGAAATTTTACAGTGAGATAGAGATCAGTTACAAGATTGTAATAGTAGAGTTTCTATTATAAGGGATGGCAGAGAGCTGTTTAGAGTGATGTTAATAGAAATCATTAGTACTATAAAACTCGGAAATTACAATACTTACCTTTTAAAAGAATCTACTATATAATTCTGGCACTGGAGATTAGAACACTTGAATTCAACAATTATCAACTCAATATAAACTTGATAGCTTGTTAATAGTCTAAAAATCAAATTATCCCAAGAATATAATCACTTGTACAGTAGTTATACAAATAGCAAATCTTATTGGCTTCTATTACTTAAAGCAAGCTTTAGTTAATACTCTAAGATAGAGTTGGTTGTTATGGATCTTACTAGTCTTATATCAGTCACAATATGAGATGGTAACCTGTATATACTTGTTATTGAGTTATTGTTATCCAGTTGAGTAGCTATTGAAGGATAAAGATAAGATAGGAGTAATAATATGATATATTGTCTCAATGTTAGAATGCTAGTCAAGCTTAAAAGTTCAATACTTTTACAGTAATAATAATTTCAAGTTTGTTAATGTTGCAATAGTATTATACATGAAACAACAAACCTATATATACCAGAACAGAATGAGATTACTGAGTGGGCAATTGCTCTATTTTTTAAGATGGTTTATTACATGTTATACTCAACAGAAGCTGACTTGAGATATTAGAGAGAGATACTTATTTCTGAGTTAAAAGAAGTTGTCACTTATAAGACATAGACTGAGATATGTCATACTTATGGGTTTTTGGAGCTTTAGATTAGGCTTATGTACCCAAAAAGATTTAAAAAGAGAAGTTAGAGTCAAGAGCTATAAAGGTGCAGATGTTAGGATAGTGAACTGATGAGATAAATAGATACAAACTTGAAGATTTGGAAAATAGAAAACTTATCACTTCTTGTAATGTTTAATTTTTTGAGAATAAAATATCTAGTAAGTTGGTAATTATGGATATTAATAAA
>Ga0157366_1000161_pt1 | contig 33949 bp, 30 predicted proteins | sample AttbisABBM1_FD_113149 | JGI IMG/M metagenome (GOLD analysis project Ga0157366, IMG submission 113149) | Fungus gardens microbial communities from leaf cutter ant in Botucatu, State of São Paulo, Brazil - Atta bisphaerica ABBM1 | ecosystem: Host-associated > Fungi > Mycelium > Unclassified ...
CAATGAGCAAATCAACTGCTTGGAGGATGCCATTGAACTGGGTATGCAAAGAGACGGTGACGAGGATTTGCTCGTAGCATGGAAAATATTCAGGGTGTTGGCGATGCGAATCGACCCAGAGGCCGCGCCGGATATTGACTGGCCGGTGATGCCGTAATGTGGAAAAAAAAGCGCCTGCATATCCCGGAGAACCTGCGTGGGGTTACCTGCTCCACCGTTGTGGCGCATCCGTGGGTATTTGGGCTGGGCCAGGAAGAGGATTCCGGTTTTTACCTAAGCCCACCGAATGCTGTCAACTACCTGGTCAGCAGACTGGCCGCGGCATCGGTGCGCCAGGATGTGACCGTGATTATGATGGTCGCGCCGACGCTGGCGGCATTTGTCACACTGCTGACCACCGCCGCCGAGGTCTTTCCGATCGCACCGCTGACGCAGGTTCAGCGTCGGGCCTCGGCGGCGATCAGCCTCGCAACCAGCCGTATGCAGTTACCAGCGGTTGCCGCTGGTCTGCCGCCTGCGGTATCGCTGTCGGTCAGCACCACCCGCCAGGCCGCTGGCGCGGAGTCGCTGATCCAGGCGATTGCGGACGCTGCGGCACCCAGCACCCCGGAAGGCATCACTACCGCACTGGCTGAGTTTGCCAAGAGCCGCGCCACGTTGCTGGAAGCGGCAAAGGAAGGGCTGGCGCAGCTGCAGGCCGGAAGCGTGGACGTGTGGGCGGTTTCCGCCGTCGGCGATACGCAGATCGCCGCCAGGCTGATGCGTGAAGATGTGCCAGAGGCCGATCGGGTGTTTACGCTGGCGCTGATGTTCGTCGGTGACGATCTCGCGCCATTGCGTGCGATGTTGGGGGAGTTATGACGCAAATTATCATCCTGGCGCTGGATGGCGAAGCCATTTTGATGAAAAACATCCTTGTTACGCCGTCGATGCAGATCCAGGACAAAGACCAATCTGGGCAGGCCAGCAGTACCGCCAATGCTGAGCAGGGGGTAAAAGGTAAGGAGCTGCGCATATCCGGGCTGATACCGTTCGAGGACAAGGCGCAGTTAACGCGCCTGTTTGCGCTGGCGGAGGCCAAGAACGCCAGCGGCGGCATGAAACGCTACCGTGTGGCCCACGAGGTGGCACAGGCGATAAAGTTTCGTGAGGCGACATTTTCCGGCAACGTGGACGCCGCGCCGCAAACTGACCGCATGGCCTGGCTGGTGAATTTCACCCTGAAAGAATATTTCAGCGTCGCCGAACGCAAGGCTATGCAGGCCGCGGCAGCTGGCGGCGGCAAGGCGACCGCGCAGACGGCGGGCGGCACAGGCAGTGCCGAGGAATCTCCCGAAAAGCTGTCCTGGTTTGAGGGCGTGCTCAAAAAAATTGATACAGCCATAGGCCCGGCAGGGGGTGAACAGTGAAACCGGTTATCACGCTGCGCATCGGCACCGAAGCAGTGGCGGTGGCTTCTTTGCATGTTTTGACTGAGCTCGCCGGATGTGGCCGCGGCTTTATCACCGCGTTGACCACTGCCGACACCACCGGCCAGCTGGTGCGCCTAGATATGGGATATGACGAGACGGTTTATCGCTGGTTTACCGGGTTTGTTGAGCGCAGCAGCCCGGCGGAGAACGGCGCACAGCGCATCTTTGTGCGTGAGCTGATCGGCGTATTCGATGGTCATTGGCCGGTATCGCTGCAGCACCCCACATTGCGCGATGTTGTCGCCGACGTCGCCCGGCGCACTGACATGGTGTTTTCGCTGCCGGACAACGCCGATTATACCGACACGCCGATCCCGCATTTCACCCACAGCGGCAGCGGTTACCAGTTGCTTGCGAATCTGGGCCGGGCATTTGGTATCGCGGATTACACCTGGTTTCAGCTGCCTGACGGCACTGTCTATGTGGGCAGCTACGCCCATTCCCGCTTTGCTGGCGCGCCGGTCGATATTCCCACCGAGTTTATTCAGAGCGCGGCCGGTGGCAACAGCATCACGCTGCCCGCTATCCCGGCCATTCGCCCCGGTGTGACCGTCAATGGCCAGCGCGTCACGCAGGTGCGGATCCAGGATGACGAAATGACGCTGACCTGGACGCCGCTCAACAGCCAGGGAAAACCGGCGCAGAAAAGCCCGGAGCAACGGCAGATTGACAAGATTTACCCCGAGCTCAGCGCCGGGCTGCACCTGCCGCGCCTAGCGCGGGTGATGGGGCCGACCGACAGCGCCGCCCTAGGTGACCAGTCCGACCCGTTCCGGCCACGCTATGCGGTAAACCTGCAGCTACTGGACGAGAACGGCGCAGCGGCAGCGGATACCCCGGTATACAACGCGGTACCGCTGCCGGTACCGATGGCCGCGGCCGAAGGGGGATTGTTTCAGTATCCACCCGAAGGGGCGCTGGTCGAGGTCGGGTTTGCCGAAGGCAGGCCGGATAAACCGCTGATCCGGCAGACCCTGGCGGACGGCCAGGCGCTGCCGGATATCAAACCCGGCGAGCAGCTGCAGCAGCAGCGTGCCGGGGTGAGCCAGCGCGTGACGCAGGCGGGCACCTGGCAGCGGGAAACCGACCAGGCGATCGAGGAATTCAGCAGCCAGCGCCGTGTCACCAGCGATCTGGAGAACCGCACCACGACTGCGCGCACCACGCTGGTGCAGGCTAACGACACCACCACGGTGCTGGGTACCGCCAAATTGCTGGCCGGGGCCGCGGTGCAGCTGGCGGACGGCGATTACACGGTCGGCGCATCGGGAAACCTAGTCAGCCGCTGCAGCAAAGACAGAATCGGCGATGTTGGCCAGAATGACAGCCTGAAGGTAGGCGGCACGCTCACCGAGCAAATCCAGGGCATCCGGCGCAGTGTGGCCGCGGCGCAGGAACTGCTTGCGCCCACTATCCGGCTGGGTAGCGAAGAAGTGAACGTGTTAAGCCTGCTGACCGACACCCTGGACGTGCTCAGCCAGTTGGCCGAGCAGACGGCCCAGCATACCCACAGCAACACCGGTACGCCGACCAACAGCGAAGCCATCGCCGCCACCGGCGAGAAAACTAACGATCTCCGCGAAAAGTACGCCCCTTTCATTGCCTGACCTCCCCGGCCGGGCATTCTTTCCATAATTCCGCCTGTATCGCCCTCTAAGCCGTTTTCACCTTGCGCCACGCCACCGCATGGCGCTGAACCCGTTCGCATTACCACACCCTGCCACGGAATCCACAGCAGGCATACGGAAGCGCATACCAGACGGAAACGGCGCTACACCGCACCCGCCTGCACAATTTGGATCATAAAAATTTTGCAAAAGAATTTCGCCGCCAACCACCGCGCCAGCCCGCGCCCTGTCTGGGGTTCTGGCGGGTTAAGGGTTTTGCAAACTGCGCAAGGTTTTGCAGACTTTTGCAATAATGCGGGCGGGCCGTCCAGCTAACCGATTGGATAACATCATGTTTATAAAAGGATCTCGTAGCTTTCCGCGTGGATCCTTTCGGCCGTGGCGCTGGCCTGCGCCGCGTGGGGTGATCGTCGTCCGCGCTAGGCGTGGCGCGGGTTGTGGCCGGATTGCCAGCAAGCAAGAACTTTGCAATTTATTGCGGAAAAGATCTCGGCAGGATCGCGCCGAGAATGGCGCTCAGGGACAAAGGGGCTGGGCCGCGGAATGACTGGGCGGGCGATTACGTCAGCCAGATATAATTAGCGAGTCGATCGGTTTGAGCGATCAATTTGCATGTTATTGATCTATGCAATCAATTGGATGGTGAGGGGATATCTCAGTAGGATAAAAAGCGTACAGATTCGCGCCATTAACCGGCGGCCAAGTATCAAGGAATGGATATGATTTTTTGCAGGACGTGCGGCCTTTGGCTTTATCACCTGTCTGATTGCGGTGATTCAGGGTCTGATTATTGCGACAAGTGCAGGCCACCGGGCGTTATACGCCGGGCCGCAAACAAAATTATAAGGCTCCTCCGGGCCACATTCAGCAGCAAAAAGAACTAACCCCAACACCAGGGAAACACCTCAAACCCGCCTCGCGCGGGTTTTTTCATGCCACAAAATGACGTGGTCAATATGTGGCATTAAATATTTTTAAATCAATAAATATCAAATATATACGTTTATATATAACACACCCTCGGGTGCGTTTTTTTATGGCGACGCGAAAGCCGGCTTCCACGCAGGGTGAAGGGATGCGAGCTGATGCATCGCCTGACAAATTTAGGGTAAAAAAACCTCCGCCTTGCGCAACAATCGTTTACAATTTGCCAAATCCCGGTCGCGCGCCGTTTTTGTAAAGTTTCGTATTTTTAGTAGGTTAATGACGCGCGACTCTTGAAACTGTGACGAATGCCCATACGATCTAGGGTATCTTAGACAGCGTTTTGTTAACATTTATGAGGAAGTAAACATTTTATGATGCGTATAGCTCTGTTCCTGCTCACCAACCTGGCGGTGATGTTGGTTTTCGGGCTGGTGCTCAGCCTGACAGGAATCCAATCCAGTAGCGTTCAGGGCCTGATGATCATGGCCGGTCTGTTCGGCTTCGGCGGCGCTTTCGTGTCGTTGCTGATGTCCAAGTGGATGGCGCTGCGCTCCGTCGGCGGGGAAGTGATTGAACAACCGCGTAACGAAACCGAAAACTGGCTGCTGGAAACGGTGCGCCGTCAGTCGCAGCAGGCGGGCATCGCCATGCCGCAGGTTGCTATCTACCACGCGCCGGACATCAACGCCTTTGCTACCGGCGCACGCCGCGACGCCTCGCTGGTCGCCGTCAGCACCGGCCTGCTGCAGAGCATGAGCCGCGACGAAGCGGAAGCGGTCATCGCGCACGAAATCAGCCACGTCGCCAACGGCGATATGGTGACCATGACTCTGATTCAGGGCATCGTGAACACCTTCGTCATCTTCATTTCGCGCCTGATCGCGCAGGTCGCCGCCGGTTTCCTCGGCAACCGCGACGGGGATGGCGAAGGGGAAGGCAATGGCAACCCGATGATTTACTTCGCGGTGTCGATGGTGTTGGAACTGGTGTTCGGCATCCTGGCGAGCATCATCACCATGTGGTTCTCGCGTCACCGTGAGTTCTACGCCGATGCCGGCTCCGCCAAGCTGGTGGGCCGCGAGAAGATGATCGCCGCCTTGCAGCGCCTGAAAACCAGCTACGAACCGCAGGAAGCGGGCAGCATGATGGCGTTCTGCATTAACGGTAAATCCAAGTCGTTCAGCGAGCTGTTCATGTCGCACCCGCCGCTCGACAAGCGTATCGAAGCGCTGCGTACCGGCCAGTACCTGAAGTAATCGGCTGTATGAAATGAAAAACCCCGGCTTGCCGGGGTTTTTTTATGGCATGTCTGAATCGCTTTTTCAGCGGCGGCGACAGATTCAGCAATGAGATTCGGCAATGGATGGGGTGAAGCGTTTCACCCGCGTCGACGGGGGGTAACGCGGTGCAACAGCGTCCCGAGGTCCAAGCCCGCCTTCGAATAACGTCTGTCGACCGCTCTGTGCGTTTATAGCCGCGAAGCGAGGCGACCATGAAGAGGGTAAACCGCATTCTGGCTGAGTCGCGACCGGCTGTTTGGCTTTGGAAGTGCATGTTATATGCTTTGGCGCAATGACATTTGTCCCTGAGGCCCTATGAAAATCAACCACCTTCCCTTACTCAACGGTGATGAGCTACCGGCGCGCCTGGCCGAATTGACAAGCGGCATCGCCGATGCGGTTGCGGAACTGTTCAACCGGCATGATGACGATGCAGAACAGCCGGCTATTCGCTGGCATTCAGGCGATCTTCACCTCCCGGCATTTTTCCCCGACGAGCACGACAGCCACGAGTACGATTACCTGATCGTGGACGGCGATGTGATCGTGGAAGGATGCCTGGCGGTGTCACCGCAGCGCGAGGACGGCGGTATTGTCGTGCTGGGTCGGCTGCAGGCGGATACGCTGATTTGCTGGGGCGGACTGATTGTGCGTGATGATGTCCGCATACGCCATGCCTATTGCAGCTCAGGAAACGACGGCGCATTCGTGGTGGGGGGAGACCTGACCGCACTCACCCTGGTAGAAACGGGGGAGTTTATCCATGTCCATGGCGATCTCGATGCGCGATGTCTCGCTTCGTTGCAGAACTTCGTTCAGGTTGACGGAGACACGCGCTGTGATTGCCGCATCGACAGCGCGCAGGCCGAAGATCTGATCAAGCGCATGTTCGCCCCTGACTTACTGAAGGGCTTCGAGGGGGTAGATAACGACGGCCAACGGATTGTTGGCTGGTATCCGGATGACGACGCCTATTTAGCGTGTCTACGACAAGGCCGCAGCCCTTTGAGGAGCGGCGACTGACGCCTGGCCTGCATCGCACTCGACGTGGCTCGGCTCAGGCAGACCACGTCGGTTTTAAAATCGATTGGGTTCAGGCTCTTTCTATGTGCTCTATTTCACCTCACGGCTGGGCTGCGCCGTTTGCGCGGTCGATTGGGTGATGCGCAGGCCGCTGACCGCCGCCGCCAGGGTAGCGAACACGCCGGCCAGGATCAGCGAAGCGTGGGTGCCGGAGGTAGGGAACAGGTTGAACATCAGCGCCACCAGCGCGGCCCCCGAGGTTTGCCCCAGCAGGCGGGCGGTGCCCAGCATGCCGCTGGCGCCGCCGCTGCGATTGCGCGGCGCGGCGGAGATGATGGTGTGGTTGTTGGGCGACTGGAACAGGCCGAAGCCGGCGCCGCACAGCACCATGCGCCAGATGATGTCCCCATTCGATGGCGCCGCGGGCAGCAGCGCCAGCGAAAACAGTCCGAGCGCGAACACCGCCAGTCCAATGCTGCCCAGCAGGCCGGCGTGCACGCGCTCCACCAGCCGGCCGGCGATCGGCGCCATCACCACGATCGCCAGCGGCCACGGCGTCAATAGCAGTCCGGTCGCCACTTCGTCGCGGCCTAACGCGGTTTGCAGGAAGAACGGCAGCGACACCATCGCCAGCATTTGCGCGGCGAACGAGCAGATTGAGGTGCCCATGGACAGGGCGAAGATCGGGATGCGCAGCAGATCGACCGGCAGCAACGGAAATTCCTGGCGCAGCTGGCGGCGCACAAATACCGCGCCAATCGCCAGCAGCGCGGCGATCTCGCAGAAGATCAGCGTCAGGCTCTGGCCCTGGGCGAAGCCGCTGATGGCGGTGATCAGCAGGCCGAAAGTCAGCGCGTTCAGCACCGCGCTGGTGGGATCGAAACGGCGGTTATCGCTTTTTTGGCCATTGGCCGGCAGGAATTTCATCCCCAGCAGCAGCGCGACGAGGCCGATCGGCAGGTTGATGGCGAACAGCCACTGCCAGGACGCGATCGACAGGATCGCCGCCGCCACCGTCGGCCCGGCCGCCGAGGAGCAGGCGACGATCAGGGAGTTGATGCCCATGCCGCGGCCGAGAAAACGCTGCGGGTAGATGATGCGGATCAGCGCGGTGTTGACGCTCATAATGGCGGCGGCGCCAACGCCTTGCAGCACGCGGGCGATGGTCAGCGTGAGCAGTGAGTCGGACAGGGCGCAGAACAGCGAGGTGATGCTGAACACCAGCAACCCGGCCTGATAGATGCGGCGATAGCCGACCAGATCGCCGAGCGACGCCAGCGACAGCAACGACACGGTGATCGCCAGCTGATAGGCGTTGACCACCCAAATGGAGCTGGCCGGGCTGGCGTTGAGATCGCGCGCGATGGTGGGCAGCGCCACGTTGGCTATCGCGCCGTCGAGCACGGATACGGTAATGCCGAGGGCGATGGCGAGGATCGCCCCATAGCGTTGCGGGACGGGGAGGCCGTCGGAACAAGGACGCATGTTGGTCTCAGCGGTATTTATTCAGGGGAGTATTATCATGCTAATCATATTCGCCCGTGATTGCATGCCCCTTGTCCGCTTAATTGTAAACGGCAGTGAGCGGACCAACGGTTATCCATTTGGCGTCAATTGCTTAGCGTTCAGCCGCGTTGCGCGCTGCGATCTGTTCCGATTATACTGAAACCCTTGTTTAAATTTCCTGAAACAAAACCGTTACGTAGGGCATTCACCATGGCTAACGCAGATTCAGACAAGCAACCGGATGCCGTCTCATCCGTGATGAAGGTGTTCGGCATTTTGCAGGCGCTTGGCGATGAGCGCGAGATTGGCATTACCGAACTTTCCCAGCGAGTGATGATGTCCAAAAGCACCGTCTACCGTTTTCTACAGACCATGAAAGCGCTGGGCTACGTCTCGCAGGAAGGCGAGACGGAAAAGTATGCGCTGACGCTCAAGCTGTTCGAACTGGGCGCTAAATCGTTGCAGAACGTCGATCTGATCCGCAGCGCCGACGTGCAGATGCGCGAACTGTCGAACCGCACCCGCGAAACCATCCACCTCGGCGCTCTGGATGAGGACGGTATCGTCTATATCCACAAGATCGACGCGATGTACAACCTGCGGATGTATTCGCGCATCGGCCGCCGCAACCCGCTGCACAGCACCGCCATCGGTAAAGTGCTGCTGGCCTGGCGCGATCGGGATGAGGTGGCGCAGATCCTGTCGCAGATTGAATTTACCCGCAGCACCGCGCATACCTTGGGCAGCGCTGCCGAACTGTTGCCGGTGCTGGATCGGGTACGAGCGCAGGGATACGGCGAAGATGCCGAGGAGCAAGAGGCGGGGATCCGCTGCATCGCGGTGCCGGTATTCGATAGGTTCGGGGTGGCGATCGCCGGGTTGAGCATTTCTTTCCCGACGCTGCGTTTTTCCGACGCGGCGCGGGAGGAGTATGTGGCGTTGCTGCACGTCGCCGCCCGACGCATTTCCGAACAGCAGGGCTATCACGACTACCCGTTCTGACCCTTCGTTTCGAAGAACAAGGCGCCGCCATGGCAGCGCCTTGTTGCTATTTTGCGCCCGGCGTCAGCCGCTGCGAAATCCGCTCCAGCACTAACATCATCAACAGCGTGGCCGCCACCAGGATCATGGTCAGCGTCGCGCCGTTGGCGATGCTGCCGCGATCGGTCAAGCTGAAGATCGTGACCGGCAGCGTCGCCCAACTCGGCGGGTAGATCATCATGGTCGCGCCCAGCTCCCCCATCGACAGTGACAGGCTGAGCGCGAAGGCGGAGATCATGTAGGGGGCGATCATCGGCAGGGTGACGTGGCGCAGGCGGAACAGCGGCGAAGCGCCCAGGCTGGCGGCGACGTTCTCGTAGTCGCCAGGCAGCCGGGTCAGCCCGGCCATCACGTTGCCGAAGGTAAAGGCGGAAATCAGCACGAAGTGGGCGGCGGGCACGATCAGGAAGGTGCCGTTCATCTGCAGCGGCCCCTGGCTGAACGCCACCAGCATCCCCAAACCGATAGAGACCGAAGGCACCGCGCTGGGAATGAAAAACAGCGTGCCCAGCAGCCGTCGGCCGCGTTCAGGCACGTGGCGCAGCGCCAGCGCCGCCCAGGTGCCGCACAGCAGCGCGAACAGGCTGGCGCTGAAACCGATAGCCAGACTGGCGACCAGCGCGTCCCAGGAGGCGCCGCTGAACGCCTGGCGGAAGTGGTTGAGGGTGAAGCCGCTCGGCAGCACGCCGTTCCACTGTTCACTGAGGCTGGACATCAGGATCACCGCCAGCGGCAGGCAGAAGAACAGGGCGAACAGCGTGACCGTCAGCGTGCAGGTCAGGGTGCGTCCGGTGCGAGACCAAATCAACATCGTCAGTTCCTCAGCCCGGCGCGCGCCGCGGCGTAGCGATAAAGGGAGAACAGCCCGAGCGACAGCGCGATATTCACGACGGCGATCGTACAGGCGACGGCGTAATCCGACTCCAGAATCGCTTTGGAGTAAACCATCATCGGCAGCGTGGTGACGCCCTTGGCGCCGATAAACAGCACGATGCCGAACTCATTGGTGGTCAACAGCAGGCACAGGCTGCCACCGGCCAGCAAGGCCGGCAGCGCGGCCGGTAAAATCACCTGGCGCACCACGCGGCCCGGTCGGGCGCCGAGAATGCTGGCGGCCTCGAGCTGGCTGCGATCGATCTGCGACAGCGCCGCCATTAGCGGGCGCATCACCAGCGGCGTAAACACGGTGATTTCCGCCAGGATCACCCCCCAGATGGAGTAGAGAAAGTCCACCGGCGGCAGGGTGAAACCGAAGGCCGTCATCAGCGTGCCGTTCAGCAGGCCGGCGGAGCCGTAGATAAAGGTGAAGGCCAGCGTGATCAGGAAGGTCGGCATGGCGATAAAGGTATCGATCACCCGGGCGATCAGTCGGCTGCCGGGGAACGGCGTGAACACCAGCAGCAGTGACAGCAGGGTGCCGAGCACCAGGCAGCCCAGCGTCGCCAGCAGCGCAATCTGCAGCGTGTTGAGCAGAGCGCCGACAAAGCGTCGGGATTCGAACACCTGTTGCAGCGCGGCGGCGCTGAATAGCCCCTGATCGTCGGTAAACGCCTGTTTGACGATCAGCGCCAGCGGGTAGAAAAACAACGTCGCCAGCACCAGCAGCGGCAGCAGGACCCACAGACTGCGCGGGAAGCGCAGCCGCAGGGGCGGGCGAATAAGCGTAGAGTCGGTCATGTCAGTCCTCGATCAGTACCGCATCGTCGGGGGCGAAATAGAGCGGCACGCGCTCGCCGATCTGCGGCATCCGGTTGCGATGGGTGGTGACCACGCGCAGCGAATGGCCTTGTACCTCGAACTGCAGGTGCGTCAGCTCACCCTGCCAATGAATATCGTGCAGCGTGCCGATGAGGCAGTTGCTGCGCTGGGCATCGGCATCAAGCGCAATATGCTGTGGCCGGATGCACAGCAGCTTGTCGAAGCCGCGTTGTGCGCCGTAGGTGAAACAGCCGATCACTTTGCCGGCGCAGCTGACGGTGGTCATGCCTTGCTGCGTGGTAGTCTCAAGGGCGGTGGCCGGCAGCAGGTTGGCGCGGCCGAGAAACTCGGCGGCGAAGCGGTTCGTCGGATGGTGGTATAACGCGCGGGTTTCGCCGTGGGCAATCAGGTGGCCGTCGCGCATGATGCCGATCTTATCCGCCAGCGTCAGCGCTTCGCCCTGATCGTGGGTGACGTACAGGATGGTCAGATCCGGCAGCTCGCGGTGCAGGCGGGCGATCTCTTCCACCATGCTGTGGCGGATTTGCGCGTCCAGCGCCGACAGCGGCTCATCCAGCAGCAAGACTTTGGGGCGCACCGCAATGGCGCGAGCGATCGCCACCCTCTGCTGTTGGCCGCCGGAAAGCTGGCTGGGATAGCGCTTGGCGTAGGCGGACATGCCGACGATGGCCAACGCCTCTTCGACGCGCTCGGCGGTCAGGCCGCGCGGCTTGCCCTGCGCGCGCAGGCCGAACGCCACATTGTCCTCGACGCGCATATGCGGAAACAGCGCGTAGTTCTGTACCACCATGCCCAGGCCGCGCTCATAGGGCGGCACGTCGGTGACATCGACGTCACCGATGGCAATACGCCCGCCGGAGGGCTGCACGAAGCCGGCGATCGCCCGCAACACGGTGGTTTTACCCGAGCCGGAGGGGCCGATCAGCGCCAGCACCTCGCCGGGGGCGATGGTCAGCGTCAGGGGTTTCAGCACCTCGGTGCCGCGATACGACACGCTGACGCGGTCGAGCTGAATGCCCGACGGCCCGGCGATGTCGAGGCTGCTATCCCGCGCCTCGGCGCGGGAAGAGAGGGGAGAAGGCATGGTCAGCGTCATTCGGTCACCTTGTGCCAGCGGGAGATATCGGCGGACAGGCTGCTCACCACCTGGTTCCAGTCTGGCGCCCAGATCTCTACCCCCTGCAACGCGGCCTGCGACTGCCTGAAGTTATCGTCGGTCGGGGTGACGTCCTTACGCACCGGCATGCCGTAGGAAATGGCGCTGACGCTGCTCTGCGCTTCTTTGCTCAGCAGGAAGTCGATCAGTTTTTTGCCGTTGGCGCTTTGCGGCGCGCCTTGCACCAGGCCGATGTAGTAAGGCAGCACCAACGTGCTGCGCTTGCCGTCCGGCCCGGCCGGCCAGAACACCTTCACGTTCGGGTTGCTGCGCATTTGCGCCAGGTTCATCTGCAGATCGCCGTTGGCCACCAGCAGCTCGCCTTTATTGACCAGCGCGGTCAGCTTGCCGGTAGAGGCCGAAGGGCCGACGTTGTTGCTTTGCAGCTTGCCGAGGTAGTCGAAACCGGCCTCTTTGCTGCCGAAGCTGTGAAACGCCTGCAGCATCACCGCGGTGCCGTCACCCGCCTGGCCCGGCGTGGAATACTGCAGCTTGTTGCGGAACTGCGCGTCCAGCAGCTGTTGATAGCTGGCGGGCGCCTGCGGCAACAGCTTGGCGTTATAGATGAAGCTCAGGTAGTTGTTCACCAGCGGTACGAACTGCGGCTGGGCGTCGGCGATCTGCGCCGCATCCTGCGGGGTGAAATCCTGCAGCAGTTTTTCCGCGGCGGCGCGCTGGATGAACGGCGGCAGCGTCACCAGCACGTCGGCCTGCGGGTTGCTGCGCTCTTTCGACAGCCGCTCCACGATGGCGCCGGAGCCGCCTTCGACGTACTGCACCTTGATGCCGGTTGCCTGAGTGAAGGCGTCGAACTGGGTTTGATACCAGCTGTGATCGCCGTCGTGCAGCCCATCGGCGGAGTAGACGGTCACCACCGCGTCGGCGGCCCAGGCCGGCGCGGCGCCGAGTGCGATGGCGGTCATCACGACCAGACGAGAAAATTTCATAGCTTCAGCCTCACTGTTGCGGGTTAATGCGAAACTGGTATACACCAGATATGCGGCCAAGCTAATCGGCAAATATGACAAACAAATGAAAGCGGCAAAATATAGTTGCCGGCGACGGGGATTAGGCGTGGGAGAGAAAGGCGGAGCGGCAGGCGCAGCTCCGTCATGCAGGGGGGTTAAAGCGTATCGACCTCGATGCGCAGGCTGTCGTGGCGCCAGTATTCGATATCGAAATCGAGAATGCGGCCGTGCTGATCGTAATTCAACCGGCGCAGCAGCAACGCGGGCAGGCCGACCATGGCGCCGAGCGCGTTGGCGGCGCGGTAAGGCAGGGCGGTCGGGTAGAACGACAGGTGCATGTTGCTGTAAATCAATGCGTAATGCTGTTGATAAACCTCGGTCAGGCTGCCGTTGAGATCGTGACTGAGCAATTCCGGCACCCGCTGCGGCAGGCAGTGGTTCTCGCAATAGCAGATGGCGCGGCCGTCGGCATAGCGCACGCGGCGCAGCAGATACACCTGATCGAACGGTTCGAGCGCCAGCGGCTGCATCACGTCGAGCGGCACCGTGGTTTTTTCGCCGGACAGCAGCGCGGTGCGCGGCGTGCGCCCTTGCTCCTGACAGAGACGGTGGAAGTTGGTGTTTTGCGTCGGATCCAGCCACAGCCGTTCCGGCGTGACGAACCAGCCGCGGCGATCGGCGCGGTAGATGGCGCCGGTGGCTTCCAATTGCGCCAGGCTTTCGCGAATGGTGACGCGGGTGGTGGAGAAGATGGCGCACAGCTCGCGCTCCGAAGGCAGCTTATCGCCGGCCTGCAGCGCGCCGCGGGTGATGCGCGCCTGAAGCTGATCCTTGATCTGCAGGTAGTGGGGCATATCGCCCTGATGTTCTTTCATTTCATCTCGCTATGGCATCGGCCCGGCATTCCGGCACGCGCTTATTATACATAGCCAGATGAATTTTTTGTTTCACCGCGCTTTGTCGTTTGACCGGGGCAGGAATTTGCCGCCACAATGTGTGTAATCTGGTATAGACCAATAGGTGAATAACATGTCCGATCGTAACTACCTGCTGTTGACCCCCGGCCCGTTGACCACGTCGAAAACGGTGAAAGAGGCGATGCTGTATGACAGCTGCACCTGGGATGAAGATTACAACCTCGGCGTGGTGCAGCGCATTCGCCAACGGTTGGTGGCGCTGGCGACGCCGTCTGCCGGTTATACCTCGGTGCTGCTGCAAGGCAGCGGCAGCTTCGCGGTAGAGGGCGTGCTGGGCACGGTCATCGGCGCGCACGACAAGCTGCTGATCGTCAACAACGGCGCCTACGGGGCGCGGATGATCGAAATGGCGCGGCTGATGGATATCGACCACCACGCTTTCGACTGCGGCGAGGTGAATGAACCGGATGTGACGGCGATGGAGGCGGTGCTGAAAAGCGATGCGCGCATCAGCCATATCGCCATGGTGCACTGTGAAACCACCACCGGCATGCTCAACCCGCTGCAGAAGGTCGCCGGTCTGGCGGCGCGCAATGGCAAGACCTTTATCGTCGACGCCATGAGCAGCTTTGGCGGCATCCCGTTGGATGTGGACGCGCTGGGCATCGATTTTCTGATCAGCTCCGCCAACAAATGCATTCAGGGCGTGCCGGGCTTCGCTTTCGTCATCGCCCGCCGCAGCGAGCTGGAGAAATGCGCCGGCCGTTCACGCTCGCTGTCGCTGGATCTGTATGCGCAGTGGCGCTGTATGGAGGATCAGGCCGGCAAATGGCGCTTTACGTCGCCGACCCACACCGTGCTGGCCTTCGCGCAGGCGCTGAAAGAGTTGGAACAAGAGGGCGGTATTGCCGCGCGCCACCACCGCTATCAGACCAATCAGCGGCGACTGGTTGCGGGTATGCGCGAGCTGGGTTTTGAGACCCTGCTGGACGATGCGCTGCACTCGCCGATCATCACCGCGTTCTATTCGCCAAAGGCCGATACATACCGCTTCGCCGAGTTTTATCAGCGCCTGAAGCAGCAAGGATTCGTGACTTATCCCGGTAAAGTGTCGCAGAGCGACTGCTTCCGCATCGGCAACATCGGGGAAATTTATCCGCAGGATATCGAACGTTTGCTGGCGGCCGTCGGGCAGGCGATGTACTGGAATCAATAAGGATTGACCATGAAACAGATCAACGCAGTGATCCTCGACTGGGCCGGCACCACGGTGGACTTCGGCTCCTTTGCGCCAACGCAGATTTTCGTCGAGGCGTTCAAGCAAACCTTCGATATCGACATCAGCCTGGCGGAAGCGCGTATTCCGATGGGCCTCGGCAAATGGCAGCACATCGAGGCGCTGGGGAAACTGCCGGCGGTCGACGCGCGCTGGCGGCAGAAGCTGGGCCGCTCGATGAGCCATCAGGACATCGACGCGCTGTATCAGGCGTTTATGCCGCTGCAAATCGCCAAAGTGATCGACTTCGCCGATCCCATCGAGGGTGTGCCGCAGGTGATTGCCGGGCTGCGCGAACAGGGCATTAAAATCGGCTCCTGCTCCGGTTATCCGCGTGCGGTGATGGAGGTGCTGGTGCCGGCCGCCGCGCAGCGCGGCTACGCGCCAGATTACTGGGTCGCCACTGACGATCTCGCGGCCGGTGGCCGACCGGGGCCGTGGATGGCGTTGCAGAACGCGATCGCGCTGGGCATCGATGCGGTGGCGCACTGCGTGAAGGTGGATGACGCGGTGCCGGGCATTGCCGAAGGGCTGAACGCCGGGATGTGGAGCGTCGGGCTGGCGCTGTCCGGCAATGAGTTTGGCGCGACCTGGCAGGAGTACCGTCAAATGGCGGCGGCAGAGATCGAGCAGCGCCGCACGGCGGCCGCCGATAAGCTGTACGCGGCGGGCGCGCATTATGTGATAGACACGCTGGCGCAATTGCCGGATGTGATCGCCGATATCAACCGGCGGCTGGCCAACGGCGAGCGGCCGTAACGACCGAACGCGGGGCATAAAAAAACCGGGGATAATCCCCGGTTTTTTCGTTCTGAGACGGCGTTAGCGGTGAGCCAATTCGACTTCGTCTTCGCTGTCCATCACGGCTTTGTCGGTTTGTTTCATCAGTTGGCTGGTGATGGTGCCCGCCGCCATGGAGCCGTTGACGTTCAGCGCGGTGCGGCCCATGTCGATCAACGGTTCGACCGAGATCAGCAGCGCGACCAGCGTCACCGGCAGGCCCATCGCCGGCAGCACGATCAGCGCGGCGAAGGTGGCGCCGCCGCCCACGCCTGCTACGCCGGCGGAGCTGATGGTGACGATGCCGACCAGGGTGGCGATCCACACCGGATCCAGCGGGTTGATGCCGACGGTCGGCGCAACCATTACCGCCAGCATCGCCGGGTAGAGGCCCGCACAGCCGTTCTGGCCGATGGTGGCGCCGAACGACGCCGAGAAGCTGGCGATGGATTCCGGCACGCCCAGACGACGGGTCTGCGCTTCCACGTTCAATGGAATGCTGGCGGCGCTCGAGCGGCTGGTGAAGGCGAAGGTGATCACTGGCCACACCTTGCGGAAGAACTTCATCGGGTTCACGCCGGTGAAGGCCAGCAGCACAGCGTGCACCACGAACATGATGGCCAGGCCGATGTACGAGGCCACCACAAAGCTGCCGAGCTTGACGATGTCGTGAATGTTGGAACCGGCGACCACTTTGGTCATCAGCGCCAGCACGCCGTACGGCGTCAGCTTCATGACCAGACGCACCAGCTTCATCACCCAGGCCTGCAGAGTGTCGATAGCCACCAGCACGCGCTCGCCTTTCGGCTTGTCGTCTTTCAGCAGCTGCAGCGATGCCACGCCGAGGAAGGTGGCGAAAATCACCACGCTGATGATCGACGTCGGGCTGGCGCCGGTCAGATCGGCGAACGGGTTTTTCGGGATGAACGACAGCACCATCTGCGGCACCGTCAGGTCGGCCAGTTTACCCACGTAGTTGGTCTGGATCGCCGTCAGGCGCGCGCTTTCCTGCGCGCCCTGCACCAGGCCTTCGGCGGTCAGGCCGAACAGGTTGGTAACCAGCACGCCCACCAGCGCCGAGATCAGCGTGGTGAACAGCAGCGTGCCGATAGTCAGTACGCTGATTTTGCCCAGGGAAGAGGCGTTATGCAGCTTGGCCACCGCGCTCAGGATCGAGGCGAACACCAGCGGCATGACGATCATTTGCAGCAGTTGCACATAGCCGTTGCCGACGATGTTGAACCAGCTGATGGATTCTTTCAGTACCGGGTTGTCGGAGCCGTACACCAGCTGCAGGCCCAGGCCGAACACCACGCCGACCACCAGGCCGACCAGCACTTTTTTCGCCAGGCTCCATTGCTTGTGGCGGGTTTGCGCCAACAGCAAAAGGAGCGCGACAAACACCAGCACGTTAATCACGAGCGGAAGATTCATCCCCAATGTCTCCAATAATCTTTCTTATAAAAACGACAACGCATCACGTATGTCGCGATGTAAATATCGTAACAGTTTGCCGAGTGGCCTACTTATATCCAAATGGAATTTGATATAGCTTTTTGTGTGTTTTTGTTCGTTTTACATACATGAAGGTGATGGGTTGAGCGGATTTTTGTGATCAGAGTCTGATATTTCTGATTTGTTCGACATAGGATTGCACCGGCAGGGTGAAATCACCTTGCCAACAGATGGCAAACGCCACCAGGCACAGACACAGCACGCGCTCGAGCTGATTGCCTTTTTGCGAGTTGAGCAGCGGCAGGCGAAAACGCCAGCGGCATGGCCACAGCAGCGGAACGCCGGCGGGGGTGAGCATATCGGCCAGCAGATGGCTGAAGTAACCGATGATCATGGCGTGCAGCGCGTCGGCCGGGGTCGGCCAGCTGCGCGGCACGTCTAGCTGGAACAGCGCCATGCCGCCGGCGATCGCCAGCAGGCTGTGGGTGAAGCCGCGGTGGCCGAAGGCGCGGGCGATGGGCAGGGCAATCCAGCGCAGGCGCTGGCCCAGCACCGACTTGGGGTGATCGATGTCCGGCAGCAGCGAGGTTAGCAGCGCGGCGGGTATGATGTGCCACCAGTCGCCGGTAGCCAGCTCTGGCGTCACTTCCGCCTTCTTGGCGAAGATCGCGCAAGCGACAGAGAATATAAGGTGTCCTTCCGCGGTCATGCTGTTGCGATTCCGGCTGGTAAACTGTTAATTTATCCAGTATATGGGAAAATTCCCAGTAGTGGAAGCAGTTACCCTGTAACCAATTGTTTATTTTTCCCGGTTTTACAACGGCTTGTTACGGCAATGCGTAACAAATCATCGCTTTTGACGGACGAGAACAAAGACGAGAACAAAAAGGCGGGCGATGGGGGGAGTGAAACGGGAAACAACGAGGGCGGTTTTACGGCGTGCGACGGGAGGAAGCGGCGGCCCTGAACAGCGCTGCGTGGCAGTGACAACGCTCCGTGGACCGTCGCTTTCCTGCCGCCCAGCATAATAATAACAACATGCCAATTCAATAATAATGAAACGCCGTTTCGTTTGTTTTGCGGTACGGATCCCTTTTATGACGCAGAGCGGCAAACGCAGGGCGCCGGCGGCCGGCGCCGCAGGTCAGGCAAAGTGGGCAGGGGTGAGCTGTTCGAGGGTTTCCAACTGGTGATCCGCCAGCGCCCAGCGCGGATCGTGACGGTATTCGGCGGCCGGGATCACAATGGAACGCATGCGCGCGGCCTTGGTGGCGATCATGCCGTTGAAGGAGTCTTCCAGCGTGATGCAGCGCAGCGGATCGCTGCCCAGGCGCTCGGCGGCGATCAGGTAGACCTCCGGGTGCGGCTTGCTGTATGGCAGGTATTCGGCGGAAACCAGCCGATCGAAGTAGCCCTCAAGATCGAACATCTTCAGCACCTGCTGTTGCATGTGCAGCGGCGAGGCGGAGGCGAGACCGATGTTCAGCCCCTGCTCGCGGCACAGTTCCAGCGCCTGCCGGACGCCCGGCAGCAGCGGGCGCGTCTCGTGCACCAGTTCGATGGCGCGTTCGATAATCCGCGCCGACACCTCATCGAGCGAAACCCCTTGCCACGGCATCGCCTGGTACCACATCTTCACCACCAGATCGATGCGCAGCCCCAGCGTGTCCGGCAGCTTGTGACGATCGGACAGATCCAAACCCAGCGCGCCGAAGATATCCAGCTCGGCCTGCAGCCACAGCGGTTCCGAGTCGATCAACAAGCCGTCCATATCAAAAATTGCGGTTTCAATGCGTTGCGAATAAGCCATTAGCGGTTAACTCCTGTCGGCGCGGGTGAATGTGCCGACACTCTATCATCGCCGACGGTGAGACTAAAATCTTTGCCTGCGCGTGTGGGTTTTGCCAAAGCGAAGGATATTCCACATTTCGCGCAGCTTTAGCCACCAACCCCGGCGTCCAGGTCATGCTTTCGCCACGGCTGCGCAGTACCGCCAGCATCCACAGGTTGGGATCGAGCACCAGCAGCAGAAAACGGCGCCACAGATGTTTATCGCCCAGCACGCCTTCCAACGCGCTGTCGAGCGCGCCGATGACCGTGGTGGAGCAGTTGCGCCGAGTCAGGTTGTAGGTGGCGTCCTGCCGATAACGCAGCCAGAATGCGCGCAGCGCCGCCGGGTTATAGCGGTAGAACTGAATTTTTTTGTCCGGTGGGCACCAACTGGCGATCTCGCCCGCCAGGTCGGGCAGGAAACGCCCATCGACGTTGTTCTGTTCGCCGGCATGCAGCAACTGACGGAAATCCTGAACGGAGTGGCTGATGTCGTTGAGCGGGTAGTGGCTGATATACACATCCGGCGCGAGCGCCAGGGCGGCATGACCGGTGGAGATATTGCCGCCGCCGTCGACCGCCGCGATGTATCGGTCGACGATATAACGCCGGCGCGGATCTTTCGCCGCACCAATCGGTGTCCAGACATACACCGTGAGCGGCGCAGTCTCATCCTCCAGGTGCGGTGGCTGCCGCGCGGGGTGCTGATTCAGCGAGAAGTTTGTCAGTCTGCGGGCGATACGCAATAAAGCCCAGCCGGAAAGCACCATCATCACGCCGAGGCAAAAGGGGACCGTCATCCGATGCGGCGCCGGCCAGCCGACAAAAATCATCAATGAAAGCAGGATCTCGCCGCCGCCCGCCAGCGCCACGGCTTTCCATCGATTGTGCTGAATCACCGTGGAGGAGGCGATGCGCACGGCGCCGTCAAGCAGCAGCGCGCTGCCAAACACCACGGTAGCGACGATGTTATCGTCTGCGGGCACGTCCAACGTTAAAAAGGCCATAAACACGAAGCCCAACCCCTTCAGCAGCACGGGCCTGCTGGCCGAAGAGCCGATCACCAGCGCGGCGGATATCGCCACCAGTCCCTCCAGCGCCAGGATGATCGCCAGCGCATCCAGCGCCAGCACGGACCGGCCATCCTGCAGGATATCGAACAGCATCAGCGCCCCTGCGGCTATCCACAGCCAACCGAACAGCACCAGCAGGCGGCGCTGGCCGTGCAGCGCCTGCGCGCCCAGCAATAAGATAATCAGTCGAATCATGGCGGCCTCTGGCTAAACGGATAACGTTATCTCTTCAATGATAGTGCGCGGATGTCGTTAAGCAGTTGATTTCGGCGAATTCGGCTAAGCTTGTAGCACAACGGGAATGAAGAAAACGGTGGGCGAGTTTCGCCAACTGCAGGTAGACTTAGCCGATTCGGTTACGTCGCTAACAAGGGGAACACATGACGTATCAACAGGCCGGGCGTATCGCCATTTTGAAACGCATTCTCGGATGGGTGGTTTTTATCCCGGCGTTGCTGTCGACGCTGATTTCCGTGCTGGGCTTTATCTATCAGCACAGTGAAAAAACCAAAGGCATCAACGCAGTGATGCTGGATTTTGTCCACGTGATGGTGGATATGGTGCGTTTCAATACGCCGTTCCTGAACCTTTTCTGGTACAACTCGCCGGTGCCTGACGTGGATAAAAGCCTGTTCAGCGGCGCCAATTTGATGTTCATCATCATCTATGTATTGATCTTCGTCGGGCTGGCATTGCAGGCTTCCGGCGCGCGCATGTCGCGTCAGGTCAAGTTCATTCGCGAAGGGCTGGAAGATCAGATGATCCTGGAGCAGGCCAAGGGCAGCGAAGGGCACACGCGTCAGCAGTTGGAGGAACGCATCACGCTGCCGCACCACACCATTTTCCTGCAGTACTTCCCGCTGTACATCCTGCCGATTGTGATTGCGGTGATCGCCTGGTTCGTGATCCGCCTGTTGGGGCAGTTGGCCGGCGCGGCCTGAGCTACCATGAACGGGGCGCCGCTCGGCGCCCCGAAACGTGATTACGACGCTTCCGGCTGCAACAGCGCCTCCACCGCGCGTTGCGCAGCCACCAAATGCTGGCCGCCGAACAGGTTGCTGCGGTTGAGCAGGTAGTACAGCTGATACAGCGGCTGGCGTTCGATAAATCCGGCCCCCAGCGGCCATACGCTCTGATAGCCGTCGTAGATCTGCGGCGGCAGCTCCGGATACAGCGGCAGCATCGCCAAATCGCACTCTCGGTCGCCCCAGTAACTGGCCGGGTCGAACAGAATCGGCCCGTGGGCGGTCATCGCGCAGTTGCCCGGCCACAGGTTGCCGTGCAACAGGGAAGGTTGCGGCTGGTGGTGCTGCAAGCGCAGATACACCCGATCGACAATGTCGTCGATATCGCCGAAGGTCATGCCTTTCTCCGCGGCCAGCTGCAGCTGCCAGCCGATGCGCTGTTCGGCGAAGAATTCCGACCATCGGCGCTGCCAGGCGTTGGGTTGTGGGGTGGTGGTCAGATCGCTGTCGAAGTCGAGACCGAACTGCGGTTGCTCGCTCCACTGGTGCAGATGCGCCAGCTGTTGGCCCAGGCAGTAGGCGCCGTGAGCGTCGAGGGGTTTCAGCTGCTGATACTCCAGCAGCAGGAAGCTGTAGTCGCGATCGCTGCCGACGCCGTACACTTCCGGCACCCGCACGCTTTTGCTGCGCGCCAGCAACGCCAGCTGATCGGCCTCGGCGGTGAATATCGGCAGTTGTTCACGAGCATCGCATTTCACGAACACCTCGTTATCACCGTAACTCACGCGCCACGCCGGGTGAATGTCGCCCCCGGGCAGTTCAATCCTTTCGCGTATCTCTGCGCTGCCAAGATGTTCACTTAACAGACGACTAACGGCTTGCCACATGGTATTTCCCCCTCTGTGCTGCCTGATAATTCATTAGGTTAGCGTCTTTCCCGCGGTGAAAACACGACGCGGCGCACAGCCGGCGTCAAAGGCGACGATTTTTTCAACGCCTCGCCAGCTCAAAGTATATACCCTATTGATTAATTTAAGCGCAATACTGGTTGCAACTTGATGACAACGGATAAGCGAGGGGAGGATAAGATGCGGCGGGGAACACCGCCGCATCAGAGGGGCGTTTAACTGCCAATGGGGGCGTTTTGGTTACCCTGTAACGGACGCAGCTTGCTGTACAGCAAGGCGATGACGAACAGCACGGCCTGCACGATGACGATGCAGGGCCCGGTGGCGCCGTCGATGTGGAAGCTGATCAACGTGCCGAGCACGCAAGAGAACACCGACACCCCCGTCGCCACCATCAGCATGCGATCAAACCGGCGGCACAGCATAAAGGCGATGATGCCGGGGGCGATCAGCATGGCGATCACCAAAATCACCCCCACGGCCTGCAGCGAGGCGACGATGGTCATCGCCAGCAGGCAAAGCAGCCCGTAGTGCAGCAGCTTGACCGGCAGGCCAATCACCCGGGCGTGGTGCGGGTCGAAACAGTACAGCATGAAGTCTTTGCGCTTGAGCAACACCACCGCGAGGGTGATGCCGGCAATCAGCAGGGTTTGCTTCAGTTCGCCGTCGGTAATGCCCAGCATGTTGCCGAACAGAATGTGGCTCAGGTGCTGGTCGGTATCGATGCGCGAGAACAGCACCAGGCCGAAGGCGAACATGCCGGAAAAGACGATGCCCATCACCGTGTCTTCTTTCACCCGGCTGTTCTCTTTCAGGTAGCCGGTGGCCACCGCGCAAAAGATGCCGGAGAGGAAGGCGCCGATCGCCAGCGGGATGCCGACCACGAACGCCACCACGATGCCGGGCAGCACCGCGTGCGAGATGGCATCGCCCATCAGCGACCAGCCTTTGAGCACCAGATAGCAGGAGAGCACGGCGCACACTACGCCGGTGACGATGGCGGCGACGATCGCCCGCTGCATGAACGGGTAGGCGAAGGGTTCGCTGAGCAGTTGATACAGGGTGTCCATCAGCGGCCTCCGGTTGGTGACTGTGCTACGCGACGTTTTGCCGCCAGCAGGCCGTGTTTCGGCGCGAAGAAGAACGCCGCCAGGAACACCAGCGTTTGCAGGGTGACGATCACGCCGCCGGTGGCGCCGTCGAGGAAGAAACTCAGGTAGGCGCCGACGCCGCTGGTCAGCGAACCGATGATGATGGCGATGATCACCAGCCGGCTGAAGCGGTCGGTCAGCAGGTAGGCGGTGGCGCCCGGGGTGATCACCATGGCGATCACCAGAATGGCGCCGACGGTTTGCAGCGCGGCGACGGTGCAGGCGCTGAGCAGGGTGAAGAACAGGATCTTCAGCTTCAGCGGCGACAGGCCGATCGACACCGCGTGGCTTTCGTCGAAGAACACCGCCAGCAGGTCTTTCCACACCAGGCACAGGATCAACAGCGAAACGCCGATGATGATTTCCACCTGCAGCACGTCTTCGTCGGCGATGCCGAGGATATTGCCGAAGATGATCGACTGTACGTTGACCGAGGTGGGGTTGAGCGACACGATCAGCAGGCCGACGGCGAAGAAGGTGGAGAAGATAAAGCCGATGATGGCGTCTTCGCGCAGCCGGGTGATGTGGCGCACCAGCGTCATCGCCAGCGCTGCCAGCATGCCGGTGAAGAAGGCGCCGGCGGCGTAGGGCAGGCCGAGGGCGTAGGCGCCGGCCACGCCGGGCACCACCGAGTGCGACAGCGCATCGCCCATCAGCGACCACCCTTTCAGCATCAGGTAGGCGGACAGGAACGCGCAGGCGGCGCCGACGATGGCGCTGACCCAGATGGCCTTCACCATGTAGTTGTAACTGAAAGGTTGCAGCAGAAGGTCCAGCATCAGGATTGTCTCTCCCTGGCCTGGCTGTTGGCCGGCGGATCGCTCTTGGTGTGGCCGTAGAACACCGCCGGGCGTTCATCGTCGGTCAACACCGTGACGGTGCGCGGATCGTTGTCGTCGTGCAGATCCGGGCCGGAGAGGTTGATATGGCGCAGCACGCCGCCGAACGCCTGCTCCAGATTACTCTGGGTGAAGGTGGTATCGGTCGGGCCGGCGGCCAGCACCGTGCGGTTGATGAGGATCACCCGATCGCAAAACTCCGGCACGCTGCCGAGGTTGTGGGTGGAGACCAGGATCAGGTGCCCCTCGTCGCGCAATGCGCGCAGCAGCTCGACAATGGCGTTCTCGGTTTTCACATCCACACCGGTGAACGGTTCGTCCAGCAGCAGCACGGTGCCCTGTTGCGCCAGCGCACGGGCCAGAAACACGCGCTTTTTCTGGCCGCCTGACAGCTCGCCGATCTGACGGCCGCGCAGCTCGCTGAGGCCGACGCGCTCCAGCGCCTTGTCGACCCGCAATTTGTCCTCACGTGACGGAATGCGCAGGAAATTCATCTTGCCGTAGCGGCCCATCATCACCACGTCTTCCACCAGCACCGGGAAGTTCCAGTCGACGTCTTCGGTCTGCGGCACGTAGGCGATCAGGTTTTTTTTCAGCGCGTCCGCCACCGGTTTGTCGCTCAGCGAAACCCGGCCGCTGGTGGGCTTGACCAGCCCCATGATGCTTTTGAACAGCGTCGATTTACCGCTGCCGTTGACACCCACCAACGCACAGATAGAACCGCCGTTCAGGGTAAAGCTGGCGTTATGAATGGCGGTGTGTCCGTTGTTGTAGGTCACGGTGACGTCGTCCACGTTCAACTCCGGACGGGCAAACGGTTCACGGGTCATTGATCGAATCCTTTGGCGATGGTTTGCACGGTGGTGTTGAGCAGGTCGATGTAGGTCGGCACTGGGCCATCGCGCGTGGACAGCGAGTCTACGTACAGCACCCCGCCGTATTTGCGCCGGTTTCTTTCGCCACCTGCTTGGCCGGCTTGTCGGAAATGGTGCTCTCGCTGAACACCACCGGAATATGGTGGGCGCGCACGGCGTCGATCACCCGGCGCACCTGTTGCGGCGAGCCTTGCTCATCGGCGTTGATCGGCCACAGATAAACCTCTTTCAACTGATAGTCCTGCGCCAGGTAGCTGAAAGCGCCTTCACTGGTCACCAGCCAACGCTGTGCGGCCGGAATGCGCGCCAGGCGTTCGCGCAGCGGGGCATCCAGCGCGCCGATTTTCTCTGCGTAGGCCTTGGCATTGCGGTTATAGGTTTCCGCATTGGCCGGATCGTGTTCCACCAGCGCCTTGCGAATGTTCTCGATATACACCAGCGCGTTGCTTGGCGACATCCAGGCATGCGGGTTCGGGTTGCCGTTATAGGGCCCTTCGCGGATCGGCAGCGGGGTAATGCCTTCGGTGACTACCGCCGCCGGCACCTGCTTGATGTTTTCGAAGAAACGCTGGAACCAGCGCTCCAGGTTCATGCCGTTCCACAGGATCAGGTCGGCGTGCTGCGCCTTGACGATGTCGCGCGGGGTCGGTTGATAGTCGTGGATCTCGGCACCCGGCTTGGTGATGGATTCCACCACGGCGGCGTCACCGGCCACGTTCTGGGCGATATCCTGAATGATGGTGAAGGTGGTCACCACGCGCAGCTTTTTTTCCGCCAGCGCGTTTTGACTGACCAAGGCGGCGCCGAGCAGCAGGCAGGCGAGCGTAAAAGGGCGTAACAGTGCGGCAGCGCGGGAAGGGCGACTGCGATGAAAAGCGCAACTTATCAATGGCATGATGACGTCTCCTGGTTCAAATGAAAATGATTATCAATATCAATTGAAGCGAAGTCAAGCGTCACTTGCCCACCGCCGGCGGGGTATTTCTCCAACTGAAAAAATAATACCGTCCGGGGAGTTATAGCATTTTATGTATCAGTATGTAACCGCTGAAGGTAGTCCTCACAGCTGCATATCGCCACCTCCGGCTGTTTTCCCAATGCCAACTGCCCGAATCCCTGCGCCAGGCGCAGTACATCCTCTTGATCCAACACGGTTATGAACGCAAAACTGTTGCTGCCGAGTTCGTGGTGAACGCCATTTTCGTCTGTCACCGACGTGACAAAACCTTCGCGCGTCAATTGCCCGGTCAGCTTCGCCAGGTCGGTTAATCCCGCTTCCTGATAGCGAAAAGTCACCACAAAGCAACTTGTTGCAGATTGACTCATAAATCACCTCTTGGTATATGGATAGCTTGAGATTAGCCCAAAAAATTACTGCAGGTGTCCTTACAAGTTGTATATGCTACGCAACTCATTGAAAGGAGTGAGGGATTCTGTGAAAACAAAAATAGGTTGCCTTACGGCAATTTTACTTTTGTCGGGGTGCGCCAAAGACCCGCAAACGGCAAGCAATATTTCAGGCAGTGGCACAACGCGCGGCGGTTGGTTAAAACCCCCTCCGCAGGCACCGGTAAACCGCACAGGCACCCGGTTGCTTATAACGATTACATTCGTCAGGCGGCCAGCAACTATGGTGTTGACGAAACGCTGATTAAAGCGATTATTCAGGTGGAGTCCGGGTTTAACCCGAACGTGGTCAGCACCTCGAACGCAGTGGGATTGATGCAGCTTAAGGCTTCTACCGCCGGCCGCGACGCCTATCGCATGAAGGGACGAAGCGGGCAACCCAGCTCGCGTGAGCTGAAGGATCCGGCGGTCAATATTGATCTGGGAACGGCCTATATCAATATTCTTCAAAGCCAGCAGCTAGCCGGAATCAACAACCCACAGACTTTGCGTTACGCCACCATCGTTTCGTACGTGAACGGGGCGGGCGCCATGTTGCGCACCTTCTCCTCGGACAAGCGCGTGGCGGTCAATCGCATCAATCAGATGAGCCCGGATGAGTTTTACCAGCACATCCAGAAAAAGCACCCGGCGCCGCAAGCACCGCGCTATTTGTGGAAGGTGACCACTGCCTATCAGGCGATGTCGCAGTAATCCTCTCTTTATGTCGAGTCGGCCGCTTAACGCGGCCGATTTTGTTTCCGGCACCGTTCCAGCGCGCGACCTACCTCTCATTTTTCATTATTTCCTCACCGCTTATCGGAAAAACCGCACAAAAAGTTAAATTTACGTTAGCAGATAAATCTTTACGTTCATTCAATAAGTTACCGGTAACATTTTTGCTTTTGTGCGCATTCTGACCTTCAATAAATATACAAATAAGTAACAAATTATTTTAAAAACCCGTATCGATCGCAAGGTTGCGGTTAAATAGTTGTGACTAGCTTTGGATGGAATGTGACATGTCGAATCATAAAACCAACAATTCGCGGCGCGATTTCTTGTTGAAATCGATGACCTTAATTCCTGCGGCGGTAATTGGTGGCAGCGGCGTTGGCGCGCTGACGGCACCGACACCGGCGGTCGCAGCCTCGAACACCTCAACGCAGAACGATTACCAACCGACCTTTTTCACCCCGGAAGAGTGGGCCTTCATCAAGGCGGCCGTCGCGCGCCTGATCCCGGCCGACGAACGCGGCCCCGGCGCGCTGGAAGCCGGCGTGCCGGAGTTTATCGATCGCCAGATGAATACCCCGTACGCCACCGGTTCCATCTGGTACATGCAGGGGCCGTTCAACCCCGATGTGCCGAAGGAAATGGGCTACCAGCTGCCGCTGGTGCCCAAGCAAATCTACAACCTCGGCATCGCCGACGCCGACGCCTACAGCAAGAAAACCGCCGGCAAGCCCTTCGCCGAACTGGATGGCGCGCAGCAGGACGCCCTGCTGCAAAAGTTCGAGTCCGGCGAGGCGGAGTTCCAGCAACTGCCGTCGAAACTGTTCTTCTCCTATCTGCTGCAAAACACCCGTGAAGGTTTCTTCAGCGATCCTATCCATGGCGGCAACAAAGACATGGTGGGTTGGAAGCTGATTAATTTTCCGGGCGCGCGCGCCGATTTTATGGACTGGGTTGAGCGAGGGGAGCGTTATCCCTTCCCGCCGGTCTCGATTCGTGGGGAGAGGGGCTAATCATGGCAACGGTAATGAAAAAAGTAGACGCGGTGATCGTCGGCTTCGGCTGGGTGGGCGCGATCATGGCCAAAGAGCTGACCGAGGCCGGCCTCAACGTGGTGGCGCTGGAGCGCGGCCCGATGCGCGACACCTATCCGGATGGTTCTTACCCGCAGGTGATCGACGAGCTGACCTATAACATTCGGCGCAAGCTGTTCCAGGATCTGTCGAAAAGCACCGTCACCATTCGCCATAACAGCAGCCAGACCGCGGTGCCTTACCGCCAGCTGGCGGCGTTCCTGCCGGGCACCGGCGTCGGCGGCGCCGGTCTGCACTGGTCGGGTGTGCATTTCCGCGTCGATCCGATCGAACTGCGCATGCGCAGCCATTATGAAGAGCGCTACGGCAAAAACTTCATTCCGAAGGACATGACCATCCAGGACTTCGGCGTGACTTACGACGAGCTGGAGCCGTTCTTCGACAAGGCGGAGAAAGTGTTCGGCACTTCCGGCACCGCCTGGACCATCAAAGGGCAGAAAGTGGCGCAGAAGGGCGGCAACCGCTTTGCGCCGGATCGCTCCGACGATTTCCCGCTGCCGGCGCAGAAAAACACCTACTCCGCTCAGCTGTTCGAGAAAGCGGCGCTGGAGGTGGGTTACCATCCCTACAACCTGCCGTCCGCCAACACCTCGGATTCTTACACCAACCCGTACGGCGCGCAGATGGGCCCGTGCAACTTCTGCGGTTTCTGCAGCGGCTACGCCTGCTACATGTATTCCAAGGCCTCGCCGAACGTCAACATCTTGCCGGCGCTGCGCATGGAGAAACGCTTCGAGCTGCGCACCAACGCCAACGTGCTGAAGGTCAACCTGACCGACGACAAATCCCGCGCCACCGGCGTGAACTACGTCGATGCGCAGGGCCGCGAAATTGAACAGCCGGCCGATCTGGTGATCCTGGGCGCGTTCCAGTTCCACAACGTGCACCTGATGCTGCTGTCCGGCATCGGCAAGCCTTACGATCCGGTCACCGGCGAAGGCGTGGTCGGGCGCAACTTCGCCTACCAGAACATGACCACCATCAAGGCGTTCTTCGATAAAGACGTGTTCACCAACCCGTTCATCGGCGCCGGCGGCAACGGCGTGGGCGTGGATGACTTCAACGCCGACAACTTCGATCACGCCAAAGAAGGCTTCGTCGGCGGTTCGCCGTTCTGGGTCAACCAGGCGGGCACCAAGCCGATCTCCGGCCTGCCGACCCCACCGGGCACCCCGGCCTGGGGCAGCAAGTGGAAAGCGGCGGTGGCGGATGCCTACACCCACCACGTCTCGATGGACGCCCACGGCGCGCACCAGTCGTACCGCAACAACTATCTGGATCTCGATCCCAACTACAAGAACGTGTTCGGCCAGCCGCTGCTGCGCATGACGTTCGACTGGCAGGAAAACGACATCAAGATGGCGCAGTTCATGTACGACAAGATGGCGCCGATCGCCAAGGCGATGAACCCGAAACTGATCGCCGGCAGCCCGAAAAACGCCAACAGCCACTTCGACACCACCAGCTACCAGACTACCCACATGAACGGCGGTGCGGTCATGGGGGAAGATCCGAAGACCAGCGCGGTCAACCGCTATCTGCAGAGCTGGGACGTGCACAACGTGTTCTCGATCGGCGCATCGGCCTTCCCGCAAGGGCTGGGCTACAACCCGACCGGCACCGTGGCGGCGCTGGCTTACTGGTCTGCCCGCGCCATTCGCGAGCAGTATCTGAAAAACCCAGGCCCATTGGTGCAGGCATAAGGACGGCGAACGATGAAAGCATTTGTACCGGCACTGGTTCTCAGTGCAGTGAGTTTTTCCGTTTGGGCGCAGGACGCCACCGTCAGCAGCGAGCTGATCAAGCGCGGCGAGTACCTGGCGCGCGCCGGTGACTGCGTGGCCTGCCATACCGATGGCAAGAACGGCAAAACCTTCGCCGGCGGTCTGGCGATGGAGACGCCGATCGGCACCATCTACTCGACCAACATCACGCCGGACAAGAAAACCGGCATCGGCGATTACAGCTTCGAGGATTTCGACAACGCGGTGCGTAAGGGCGTAGCCAAAAACGGCAGCACTCTGTACCCGGCGATGCCGTACCCGTCGTTCGCGCTGGTGAAAGAGGACGACATGCGCGCCATGTATGCCTATTTCATGCACGGCGTGCAGCCGGTGGAACAGGCCAACAAGGACTCCGACATCCCGTGGCCGCTGTCGATGCGCTGGCCGCTGAGCATCTGGCGCGGCATGTTTGCGCCGTCGCCGGCGGACTTCGTTGCCGACGCCAAGGCCGATCCGGTGATTGAACGCGGCCGCTACCTGGTGGAAGGCCTGGGCCACTGCGGCGCTTGCCATACCCCGCGCAGCATCACCATGCAGGAAAAAGCGTTGAGCAACAGCGAAAGCGACGACTACCTGTCCGGCAGCAACGCGCCGATCGACGGTTGGGTGGCCTCCAGCCTGCGCGGCGACCGTAAGGATGGCCTGGGCAGCTGGAGCGAAGCCGAGTTGACCGAGTTCCTGAAAACCGGCCGTAACGACAAGGCGATCGTGTTCGGCGGTATGAGCGATGTGGTGGAGCACAGTCTGCAATACCTGAGCGACGACGATCTGACCGCCATCGCACGCTACCTGAAATCGCTGCCGCCGAAAGACGGCAAGCAGCAGGCGGCGCCGGTCGAAGACAGCGTGGCCAAGGATCTGTGGCGCGGTGACGACAGCAAGCCCGGCGCGGCGCTGTATGTCGATAACTGCGCGGCCTGCCACCGCACCGACGGCGTGGGCTACAAGCGCGCCTTCCCGTCGCTGAAGGGCAATCCGGTGGTGCAGACCGAGGATGCGACCTCGCTGATCCACATCGTGCTGACCGGCAACACTACGCCAGCGGTGCAGGGGGCGGTATCCAACATCACCATGCCGCCGTTTGGCTGGCGTCTGAACGATCAGCAGGTGGCGGACGTGGTGAACTTCATCCGTACCAGCTGGGGCAACAGCGCCAAACCGGTGAGCGCCTCCGACGTGGCCGACGTGCGTAAAGACCGCTCGATGATCCGCGACGAGAAGGAGATGGGCAGCGCCGAGGTGCCGGACCATCCGGACGCGAAGAAATAAACCGCTTAAGGGCTCCGCAAGGGGCCCTTAGTTATAAACAGCTTATTAATATACAGACATTTTCCTAAAACTTGACTGCATAGTGTATGCATGCAAAATGCTCATCTCCAATCGTAAAATGATGCACTAGTTTCTTTAACGAAATATAAGGTGTGTGAAGTGATTCAACTTCACCAACGCCTATCTCATTCGGGAGATCTAGATTTTCCCTTCCTAAATCCTTGATGTGATTCGTGTATCTATCCCACCACTCATTGAATTTCTCACCTCCATAATATGTAACAAGGAAAGTCCTTTTTACCTGCAATGGATTATAGTTGGTAATTAGTTTTTTATAATGTTGATTTATATAATCAGATGAAACGCTATTAAGTTTCATTGCCTCTATAATTGAGAATAACAAACCCTTATCTTCAATGACTAAGTCCAACTCTCCAGCGCCAATGCCAGATGATGACACTCCCTCTCTGGTTTGATCTTTTACTTCATATTTTTTGGATAACAACATATTTCGCACGTGATCATTATAATCATCCTCAGTTTGACCCTTACTATTGGTTCGTGCTAGTTGATGAAGAATCCAAGCTATGTCGCTATCCAACTCATCGAGGGATACTTTTTTTCTCAATAGGTCTAGTATTACTGACGGAGTAAGGTTTTGTAGATTATATAGAGATATTCTTTGTCTGTTTAATTCATTAATATAACGTTCATACTTAGTGTTGTCATGTGTTATTATTCTTTTGTCAAATGTGGTTGGCGCTTTAGTGATAAGATCAAAAACTACGTCTGTAGCATCGCCATTTATTAATGATGAAGCTAACAATACTTTCCCATCTTTCCTTCCATTTAATATCGTTTGCCAAGCCTTTAAAAGCTCGTATGCACCAACATTGTCCTTTACGGACTCAGTATATTCATTTATAAGTCTGCCTTCCCGATCAAGGATTATTTGGTCATCTGAAGATATTAACACATCGATGAAAACATTATTGAAAACCAAAGGATCTGAGATATGGTTTGATATAAACTCCGGGCAAACACAATGTGCATTAGGCATCTTAATGCACCTCTTTGTTTTTTAACATTCTCTCGAGTTTTTTTCGTTGAATCATTAAGGTGTCATTAATCTCAACGTCCATGAAATCAGAAGGCCAGTTTATATCTCCGTCTGCATCTATAGGTATTGCTTTCATTATTGTCTCATTTTTTACTCTATCTCTTTCTAAATGATAAATACACACATCGCTTTCTGTTAATCTGCTATCTTCATCTACGATTCGTAACCGAAGTCTCCGAACCAATGCATCGCTATGTGTTTCAATTAGAAATCTTTTAGAAGAATTTAAAGCTATTTTTATAAGAGCATCAGTGAGCCAGGCTTGCATTTTGGGGTGTAAGTGAATTTCTGGTTGTTCAATAATTGTTATAGAGTTTTCGGGTGATAAATATGCTTGGACAAGAATCGGTAGAACTTGAGATATTCCGAATCCGACATCAGTCAGCTCAAGATTTACCGCTTCTTGATTTACAGTTATTTTATGAATAATATCATTTACTCTTTCAACCTCAACAAATATATTGAACTCAGATAATAAGTTGTTTATTTCTCTTTTTATAAATGGATTTTTTTTCAAAACTTCTGCAAGCTCGGTTCCATCCATAGCGTTGAGCTGATTATGGTAGATGGCCTTATCTAGCAAATAATATCGTTGAGGAAAGGCTCTGAGAGGACTCACATGATTTACATTTATATCTGAGAACTCTCTCCATAGTTCTTTGACAGATGAGTTTATAATTTGTGAGAAATATATTGCAAAAGGGTTTATTGATTCGCTAAAATAACTTGAAGGGCTTAATTTGCTCCAGCTATCATTCTTTACCATTAGTATTGAATCTAGGTTTAATAAACTTTTTATATCTTTCCTTGATCTTCTCAATAGATCATTGTTAATGACATTTGACTCAATGGTTATGTCATTTTTCATATCAGCAGATATCCGAGCTATCACGTCACCTAGTCTATTGAACAAGCAGAAATCTGCAATTGCTAGAGAATCTGTTTTTTTGTCATATCTAAACGTATAGCAAACCTTTTGGGCTGCAATTTTAGCTAATGGCAGTGGCATTAAACCAGTCAAACAATCATTAATTCGTTGAAAAGACACTTCATTGACAAATCTGCTTAACGATTTTGAGTTTGCAAATCGTGTTTTTTTGTTTAATTCATCTTTATTACCACGATACAATCTTATCATAGAGGATACTTTTGACGAGATTCGTCTAAGTTGCCCGACATTGAAGCTGTCATTGCCATAATAGAAATTATCCAGCTCACGAAAAACGGGATAAGCTTTATCTAACAGATTTCGATTTCTTCTAAATGCTTGAGATACGTATCTAACGCTTGTAAAATGTGCGTCCAGACATTCTCTTTTAGCTGATTCTATTTGAGATTTAATGGATGTAGATTCATCAAACTCTATTTCAAATGTTAATTTATTATCTTTATTTTTATCTTTAATGATATTTAGAGCCTCACCCATGCCTACTTTGCTTCCATTTAATCGGAGCGCAGATTCCGATCTAAATGCAGAGTCTACGGATTGAGAAATCATTAACAATGAGTTGATAATCGCACTTTTGCCACAACTATTGGCACCTAAAAGAATGGTCAAGGGTTTTAGGTTTAAATCAAAATAATTAAATGCCTTATAGTTTCTTCCGGAAAACTTAACAATCATAATAATTAGCACCCGTTGGGTAATGGTGAAATAGAGCCTATATAATATATACCCGTGATCATTGAAACTGCTTGCTTTGGTAGAAAATGAGAGCATGCTGATAACATGAATATTGAGCTTACCCTTGAACAGAAACGTGCCCTTGAGG
>Ga0157366_1000162_pt1 | contig 33948 bp, 32 predicted proteins | sample AttbisABBM1_FD_113149 | JGI IMG/M metagenome (GOLD analysis project Ga0157366, IMG submission 113149) | Fungus gardens microbial communities from leaf cutter ant in Botucatu, State of São Paulo, Brazil - Atta bisphaerica ABBM1 | ecosystem: Host-associated > Fungi > Mycelium > Unclassified ...
AATGATTGTGGCGTATGCGGAATATCTGCTGGAGGCGGGCTATAACCCGTCTGAGCATATGTTCGGTAGCTGCATCGATATCGATCCTGTTGCGGCCGATATGGCGTTTATTCAGCTTTCCCTGCTGGGTATTCCTGCCGAGGTGGTCACGGGCAATACGCTGACGATGCAGTTAAACAGAGTGCGGTATACGCCGGTGTACTACATCAACAACTTTGGAAAGCGGCTGGACGATCAGCGCCGTATCAGTGCCATGCGCGAATTTTTGCGTGGCATAAATAAAGCCGCATAGTCAGCCTGAAGGGCAGGGGAATACCCTGCCTTTCGTGGCATCTAAGGCCGCGCGCCTGCGGCGCAGAATAAGCAGGCTGCGCTGACGCGCTGCCTGCTTAATTCCGGCGCGTGGTAGTCTGATTTCACGTCTGTTTTGCTGTCGGCTTAATATTCATTGTTCTCCTGCTGACAATGTTTTTTATTATTCTCCCACTGATGTTGATATTATCGCTTCTTTTCCGGGCGTCGTCCCAGAAGGGACACGGCTGTCGTGAACGGAGCCGGTAAACCGTCTCCGCCCTTCGGGCGTCCATCCTGACGCAAATTCAAATTCACGCTTGCTGCATCCTGAATGGATGCGCCGCTTTAACCGTGGAGGTAATAAATTACCTCCACTCTGAAGCCCGGAACGGTAATTCGTCTTGCGACGATTTTCCATTCCGGGATGTGTGCATTCTCCTTGTGTGACTATCGCCCGATTTCATCAGTTCGCGGAGGGCTGCTTTTAGCATCAGCCTGGGAGGAAATAAAGGGGTATATAAACGCTGCGCGCCCCTTTATTTCCTCCCCGTCAGCTGCTCATTGCCCTTTGTCGCTCAGTGATGAAGTCGAACGATGTAATAACCCAATGAGGAGAAAACCAGAATGCACACATTAAACGTCAAAACCGCCACTCGTGAATCAGCCGAACAATTTAAAATCGATGAACGCCAGCGTTACTGTGTTACAGATGGTGATGAACGTCTGGATTTTATTCCTGCGCTCTTTTTTACGCCTTCTGCTGATAATATGATTGCCAGCTGGTTACGTCAGCATTCAGATTATGATGGCGGTTTCTGGAATTACTGGATTATTCCGCAGGGCACTGGCGGAAACGTGGCTCCGAACTGTGTCAGATTCACCACCGCGCAAACAGGATATATCGCACCGGAAGGAGAGCAGGGCTATAATATGGTTATTCCTGGTAATTACTTTGAAGCAGAGGTCAGTGCTGATGCTGCCGGAATTATTGCCACGCTGATGATAATGAACTGGTTGTCCTGGCAGGTTGCGGATATGGGGCCTGAATATGCGAAAGTCTGTAAACACCTCGTCGTTCGTCAGGATGCACTGAAATACTATATCAGTATCATAAAACACCCTGAAGCACATTTAATTTACCGGGCTATTGATTGACAGGTTAAAGACATGATGGAAAAAGACCTCAAAGCGAGGTCTTTTTTTATTTTTTCGGGAAGAGCTGTTCTGCATTTTTATTCATCTTTATCGCCCGGTATGTTGCTTCAATTTTTCTGGCATAGACATATCTTCTCTGCGCCTGTTCTTCTGTTTTCCGGAAATCTGCATTATACGCCCCCACGGCCTGCCAGCTGACTCCCCACTTTTTGAAAGCAATTGCGAGATAGTAAGTCCCGGTGTAGATATTCATACACGGATCGGAAATAAGGTGCTCTGGTTTTATTTCATAACGAGCCAGTTCGTTAAAGTGCTGGGAGTCCACCTGCATAAGTCCGGAGCCAAAGCCCGAAGCAGATCTGGATCTATATGATAATCTCTGCCCGCCATATCAAAACAATCTGCATTAGCATTCTGAGCAGTTGTCAGGAATAATTCTGCCGAGTTTAAAATTCTCACCAATATCTATACGCACAACCACACAAAATTTAGATCTCACCTATCAAATGTCAGAATAAGAATTTCCGGACAGGTAGTGAACCGGATTGTGCCCAATGAAAGATCATGCCTGCTTCTTTTTCAATAGTCACCACACCTGACGCAGGATTTAAAAATCCTGAAAGTTACTTTATAAACAATTTGTTAGAATGTGGATTGTCTGTTTTGTTTACAAATTCCCCATGAAATAGGACTCCCAATAGAGTCTATTCAGAGTCCTTTGAGAGTCCTAGTTAGAGTCTTATAAAACTATTACATATAAATCAAATATTTATTTGATGATTTTATTTTTAGGACTCTATTAGGACTCTGATTTTATATTGTTATAGTCCTATTGAACTTTAATCAAGTTCTGCATAGACTCCTTTCAGAGTCTGATTTAAGTTGCCCGTGTGTTGTTTAAAATAAAACCAGACTCTAACTCAACTATGGATAAGGTGGTCGAAATGCCAAGAGCGCAGGTTTACATAACTCAGAATAATTATAAAAGAATACAGTCTATCGTTGATGCAAAAAAGGAAGATGGTGCTGACAGAACAGAAGCTAACGTTTCCTCAGTTGCTGCAATGTTACTGGATATTGGGTTGAGGGTTTATGAATTTCAGCAAAAGAAGGAAAATGAATTATCTGAAGAAAATAATGAGTTGCCTGAGAGATATCCGGAGGTGGTTAATAAAGCTATTGTGGAAAATATTCTCAAGGCAACCATTTCCACGACCATATTGTTACAGATGGTCGGAGAAATTAAAGAGGTGAAAGATATCAAGGAGTTTTCTTATGAGAAACTAAAAGGAAATATTTCTGAGAAAGTTGACAAGAAATTAATTGAAATTTTCCAGGAAGGAGATGGTTATGAAAGATAAAAATGCTATACTGCGTAGTAATATTGATTACCTTCTCGAAAGTAAAAATGAAAACAAGGTTTCGCTGAGTGATGGTGCAGGAGTAAACAGAACTACGCTATATAATATCATGGAAGGAAAAGTTGTACGTGTACAGGAAAATACACTTAGAAAATTCGCTGATTTTTTTGGAGTTTCCTTTACCGAAATTCAGACAGTTGATTTAAGAGAGAAAGCTCTGGCAGACAATAAAATGTCGCTTGATGGGAATAAAAACCCAATCGCTATACCAATTATAAACGACACAACAGTTTTATCATATTTAAATGCAAAAATAGGTAAAATGATAGTAACTTCTCCTGTGACTTATTATTTTGGGGAAGGTGCTAATATTATTGGTGTTGTCCTTACCAAAGGGGTTAGTGGGTTCTATGATAAAGGGGATTTGATTATCATTAAAAGGTATGAGCGTATGCAGGGAAGCAATACTCTTGCCATCACGACTGAAGGTGAGTTGTGTGTCGTCGGAAAGGAAAAACCTTTTCCGAAAAACTATGAGTTAATAGGAGCTATTCTTGAAGAAAGATATGGTGGAAAATGAGAAGTACAAACTGCTTGGTTTTGACTGTGTGCGTAACTGTGTAAATCTGATGGTAATGAATACTGGAAGGGTTCTTTCTGTTCCTTTTAGTGAGATACGGAATTCTGAAATCATGGACGATCTTAACAAAAGAGAAATAGAGTCTGTTTATAGAAAAATATATAGCTCTGGATATCAGGTTGATACTGAATATGATTTTTCTGAACGTCCTGAAAGGCAATGGTTTTTCTATGTGATATGTTGCATTGCGATCTCTGTTTGCTACATTTTTAGTAATATTTCTGCGGTGAAACCTGTTTACCTTGAAAAATTCGATTTGATTATCACCCCCGGCACTTTCATTTATCCGTTTACTTTCCTGATTGTGGATCTATTGAATGAATTTTACGGTTTCAGGAGAGCCAGAAATGCCATTTTTTTATGTGTATGTGGAAACGCTGCGATCTTAGGATTGTTAACATTCTCTCTCACTTTACCTACAATTCATAATTGGGCATTTGATAAAGGTTTCCACGACCTGATAAAACAAATCCAGGCGACTTTTTTAGCATCAACGATCTCTTTTACAATTTCAGAATTAGCTAACTCGAAAGTCCTTTGTTTTATCAAGCGAATTACTAATTCTAATTATCTTTATCTTCGGATAGTTTCAAGTATTTTTGTTGCATCTTTGATAGATAGTTTTATTTTTTGCTTTATGGTTTTTTATAACCTTATGCCAGTGGAAGCCATAATAAATATGGCTTTTATACAGATTGTGATAAAGCTTTGTTACGCTATATTTAATGTTCTTCCAGCCTATGGGGCAAGATACCTGTTTAACCGATATCTTGCCGGACAGTAGGTTGCTCAAGCCTGTTTTTTATGCAGGCTTTTTCTTACAGCATCCATATTATTGAGATATTCGTTAAGCCCTTTATTCCTTAAATGGCAGGCGTCGCATTTACCACAACCATAACTTTTTTCACCGTTATAGCAGGTCAGTGTTTCTTCAATAACGAAATTGAGCTTTCCAAGTGAATCAGCTAATGCCCAAGTTTCAGCTTTGGTTAGCCACATAAGAGGAGTTATAAAATTCACTGGACTACCAAGGCCTAACGAAACCGCGTTGTTGAGAGCCTTGACAAATGCATCCCGACAATCCGGATACCCGGAAAAATCAGTTTCGCATACCCCTGTTATCACGTCCTTAGCTTGTAGCTGGTTTGCATAAATAGCCGCCAATGTAAGAAAAACTATATTGCGTCCAGGTACGAAGGTTGAGGGGTAGTCTTCATTGTGTTGCTCAGAATACTCTGGTACTTCGATGTTGCTCCTGGTCAGGCTACTTACTGCAAGTGCGTTGAGGACACTCATGTCGATGATGTTATGTGATTTCACGTTAAGTGTCCGGGCGATTTTTTTTGCCACAGATATCTCGGATGCGTGTTTTTGGCCATAGTCGAACGTAACACAGTGAACTTCATCATATTCTTCCATTGCCTTAAGCAGACAGGTAGTGGAGTCCTGCCCTCCGCTGAACACAACTACTGCTTTTCTAATGTCCATTGTGATCTCCTTTGTACTGATTTGTGTTCATAAAAATCAACATATGATGATTTTTATGTTGACAATTTAGGTTAGCAGTTATACGGTTTAACCACACTATCAGTAGGATTATTAAATTTCATCACAAAGGCATACTGGTTTTAATTTAGAACAATATCATTATGTTCGCGAAGCATGGAGGGAAGACTCATACCTGCGGATTTCATGTATAAGGAAAACTCTTTTACCCTGAACCTGATCTTTGATGATTGCTTTTCGTCGCTCCGTCCATAGCAGGAAACCTGTTTTCCTTTCAGGGCGTTCATTTTCATCTAAGCTGGAGCAAATGAGGATTGAATCATCCAGTACCGTTGCAAACATTTTTTGTCCGTAATCTTGTTCGGTTACGAGAAAATGAGTGTTGCCTTCAAGAAAACATTCTGATTGGTACAGGCGAAGTCGGAAATACTCATGTATGACAGGAACGTAATGAACGGTGGGGTTGAGTATTCCCCCACGGCCATACACAAGCCAATCATGGTTTATTTTCAACCCGTCAGCGAGGGATCGTGAATTTTTATATGTACGGGCTTGATTTCTTATTAGATGACTAATCGTTGCTTGCGGTACTCCCGCTGCCAAAGACGCTTGTGACTGAGATAGCTTCAAAGTGCTAAGAGCCAGTTCTAACCGCTCTCCCAACGTTTTTGGCGTATTGTTCATGATCTATTTCACTCAAATATAACGTTTTAACGACACAATAGTTAATGGTTGTTTATAAGCAATTGTTTTTATTAAATTGTTTTGTATTTTTAGTGTAAACATATAAATCTACCAAAAATTAGTAGATTTTGTTGTCTTGGTGCTTTACTCTTGTTGTCGTAGTAATGTGCAAAAAATTTGCATTACGTGCTGTGCAAAACTACAGGTATGTGACTATATACAGTTTCTACGGTTTTGTTGGTTGTGTATATATTGATGTTATATAAGTGCTTTCTCCACGGCGAGAAAATGGGGGAGGCTTGCCTAAAGGAACCTAGGCTATGGAAAACTGGTATCTGGCTCAGTGCCAAAACAAAAGTTTTGATCGTATTCTTCGCTGGATTTCAAGTCTTAATGTCGAATGCTATTTTCCGCTTGAAACCCGCATCACTCGCAGGAAAGATTGTGGTGGATTGCGTGTGTCGCAGAAACCATTGCTACCAGGCTATCTGTTCGTTTGTTTTGATCCCGAAGTTACTCACCCAACAAAAATCACTGATATTCCAGGTATTCATTCTTTTGTCAGGTTTGGTGATATGCCCTGTGTCGTCTGTGATGAAGTTATCAAAGCGCTTAAGTGCGTTCGTATTCTCCGAATAGACCCCACTGATAATTGCGTTGAATGTGCCAATTTATCACCGGCGCTGATATCCGCTATTCAGAAGATTTACACAATATCCCTGCCTTTTGAAAGGCAGGTTGAATTTATGCGCCTCCTTGAGCGCAGTGATGTTCTGGAGGAACTCTTAAGTGATACCTCTCATATCTACACTGCTGTGACCGGTATTTCCTCTTCAGGTGGTTGTGAGGCCAATCGGCCACATCCAGAAACTGTTTATAGTGACATAAACGCTGAAAAAATATTACGGGAACGTATTGCATCCCGAAGTTACCAGCCTCCGTCTCTTACTTAATCAATATGGTTTTTCAACACTACTATGCCAGGGTTTGCCCTGGCTTTCCCGCAGGAGTCCAAATGTCTCAAACCTCATTAATAAAAGCCGCCCGTCCTGGAAGGACTATGTATGTAGGTGAAGAACGTTGCGAGCGCATTCGTAGATGTGCGGTTGAAGCGAGTTATCACTCAGGTCAAACAATTTCTGGTTCACAGTTTCTTCAGTTCCTGATTGATAATTTTTCTGAACCGGCAGTAAGCACTTTGATTAAACAAATTGGTGAAAATGTAAAGTGAGGCAATTATGTCTCCGCAAACCAATCAATTACGGGAAACTATGATTAAACTGGCTGCGATGAAAATAGCTTATCGCCGGGCGTGGCATAATAAAAAGACACCAGTTACCCAACTTGTATCATTACTCCACGCAGTAGAAATATCAGAGAGGAATTGTCGATCACTTTCCCGCAGTCTCAAAAATTAAACTCTCCGCGAGAACACTTTCTTTTCGGGGAAGAAAAATCTTCCCCTGATTATTTAAGACGATGTTTTTACAGGAAGCGCTCTGCTTTCTGTAACAACCTTGTTTTTATCACAACGAAAGGAAATCAATAATGGAAGTTTCTGTTAATAAAAGCAGTGCTGTATCTTTTCTTAACAACAACCTGTCCCGTAAGAGGGTGATGCATCTGATGGTTTTGTTTGCACTGGCCTCTGCGCTGTTCCTTGCAATGATGCATGGTTGCTGGGCTGATGATCTGCTTAAACCCGGCGATCAAACGGTGAAGGATACCTTCGGTAAAGACTCATCAATCATGACCTGGCTGCTGATTGGTGAGGTTGTGACTGGTATCGTTGCGTTTGTTGCGACTAAAAATATTAAAGTTCTTTTTGGGGTTATCGTGTTGTCTGTATTTATTAACATCGCATTTGCTGTTATTGGATAAAGGAGAATCATGATGGAATCGGGAGATGAACTGAAAAAGTATCGTTTCCCGAAAACGTTAGGGGATCAGATGCGAATAATCGGCATGCCACTGGATGAGTTTATTCCAACTGTTCCCCCGTTCCTCATTTCAATCTACTACAAACATGCATTAGGTGGGCTGATCTATGGCATCACCATGTGGCTGTTTATTCGCTGGCTGAAAAGAGGACGGGGGAGTATGTGGCTTTACAATATGCTCTACTGGTATTTACCAACTGAGCTTTTTCGTGTCGTTTATAAGGTAATACCTGACTCCAGTTTTCGGAAATGGATAAAATAACAGGCGGTAAATATGTCCGTTAAGGCTCAAATTTCCGGTAATAAGATCGTTGGCTACATTATTGTCGGATTGTTGTTTTTCCTTGCGCTTTCACTTACCAGCAATATTTATCTGGAGGTAACAAACCGGGCGCTGGTTAATAAACGTGAAAAAATTGTCGTACCGATGGCATTTGATGCGCCGTTCGTCGTGTCGGAGAGTGAGGCCAGTGCGCCTTATCTTCAGATGATGGCGCTTTCATTTCTCTCACTGCGACTGAATGTCTCTCCTGAAACGGTTGATATGAATCACGGTTTCCTTTTGTCCTATGTTCGTGCCGAATCCCGCGAAAAATTTGCACCTGTGCTGGCCGCTGAAGCTAAACGAATTAAGGATAATGCGGTCACATCTGCTTTTTATCATACTGCTATCAACGTTTACCCGTCGGCAGGCATTGTTGATATTCGCGGAGTCCTGAAAACATGGATAGGTAACAGCAAGCCGCTGGAGGAGATCAAACATTACAGGCAGCAACTCAACTATCGGGCCGGTGTTACCAGCCTTGAGAAATTTGTGGAGGTGGACGATGCGAAAGCGAAATAGCGTTATCCTGATGCCCGGTCTGTTGTGCCTGATGGCTGTTAATACTGTATTTGCCAGCACCGGCCCGGCAGAGCTTCGCGGTGAGAACGGCAGCACTTTCACCGTGTCTGTCAGCAGGGACAGCGCCAACGTATTGATGGTTCAGGGAGACAGGATCACTGCGTTAACCAGTAAGGAAAGCGATGTGCCAGATCCGGAGAAAACCGGAAACGGTGCGGTGATGTTCAGCGTTGCAACTGATAAGCCTTTTACCTTCGTCGTCGAGACGGAATCCGGCCAGGTATTTTCTGTCAGGGCCACGCCGGTTAAAGGACAGGGCAGGGTATACCGTATTTCACCACTCAGCCCTGTGGTTCATCCGTCAACTAAAGCCTGGGAAAAAGAGACTCCCTATGAATCCCTTCTTCTTGCCCTCAACAAAGGTGTACTTACCGGGGCCATGCCTGATGGTTATTCACTGGTTGATAATCAGGAGCGTGATACTCGTCTGGCAGCGCCGGTCAGTGCAAAACGCCTTCAGGTATGGGATGGCGGTAATCTTCGGATTGAGAAATACCGCCTGACTAACCCGAATACCTGGGGACTCACGCTTAATGAACATGACTATGTGGGGCATGGTGTCCGGTCAGTCATGTTCTGGCCCCGTTCTGCTGTATTACCTGCCGGAGCAACGGTTTCGCTTTATCTGATCCGTGACCTGGAGGTGAGCCAGTGAAAAACGTCAATATTCAGGCCAAAAAGAAGCAGATAGCGATAGTGGTGGCCGTGGTTGTGCTGGGACTTTGCGGCGGTGGGGGGGCGTGGTATCTCACTGCGGCCAAAAGACAGGTTTCATCCCCGCCTCCGGGTGAACCCGCCCCGGATATGACGGGAGTGGTTAATGCCACTTTCGATGACAAAGTTCAGCAGAATGCCATAACGGAAGCGCAGCGTGTCGGCAAAGAGGTAAACGAAAAATTTAAATCAATGGAGCGGGAAATCAAGGTGTTATCGGATAACAACGTCAGCCTGCAAAAACAGCTTAGTGACCTGCAACAAACCAATTCTGGTCTTGTCCAGGCAATGACCAGCAATAAAGGGGAGAGCAGTCAGGGTAATGCTGGCGCGGGTAACGCAGGTAAAACTGATGCTGGTGATAATGCTTCCCCCCCTGCGCAGGGGGGGCAAAATAATTCCCGGTACGATGGGATGGGCTACGCCCCTCCGGGGCAGATAATGGTCATGCCGCGTGAGAATGGTCTTCGCAGGCAGACGTTCAGTCAGACCGTTCAGGAGCCTGCCTTTCACTTCCCCTATATCCCTTCCGGAAGTTATGCCGAATCAGTCGTGATAGAAGGGGCTGATGCCAATGCGGCCGTTACCGGCTCACAGAATACGTCTCCGATGCAGTTACGGTTAACAGGTAAAGTACAGATGCCTAATGACCGCGAGTTCGATCTTACCGGCTGCTTCGTCACGCTGGAGGCTTACGGGGATGTATCCAGTGAACGTGCGGAGGTCAGGACGCGAAAACTGAGTTGTAATATCGGGAAAGACGTTATTGACCAGAAAATTAAAGGGCATGTTTCCTTTATGGGGAAAAACGGCATTAAGGGTGAAGTGGTCATGCGTAACGGTAAGGTGCTTGGCTTTGCCTGGGGAGCCGGTTTTCTTAGCGGGATTGGCAAAGGTATTGAAAGTGCCGGGTCAACCACCGTGGGTGTGGGAGCGACGGCTTCTCCGGGGGCCGGGGACATCATGAAAAGCGGCATAGGTGGAGGCACCAGTGAGGCGGCCAAAACGCTCTCTGAATATTATATTAAACGCGCTGAACAATATCATCCGGTCATTCCCATTGGTGCAGGTAATGAGGTCACACTGGTGTTTAATGATGGATTCCAGATACAGACTATTGCGGAGGCATTAAAAGCGAAACAGAAAAAATCAGAGTCAGCACTGGAAAAAACAGCCAGTGCTGTAGGTCACGAAACGCAAAATACAATCAACGATATTAAAAAGTTTAAACTTGGCGATATTGTGTCTGCTGATGCCCTGAACGGCCCATTATCTGTTCCCGGAAAATAGCGAGTAAATAATGAATAAATTAATTATGCCTTTACTGGCAGGTGTTGTGCTGCTTACAGGGTGTGCCGGTGCTAAATCAGATTTTGAATGTAACGCCACCTCCAGTGACAGTTGTATGACCATTGATGCTGCAAACAATATGGCCCGTCAGAAGGCTAAGGCGGCAGCAGTAAAGCCGGGTGCGGCGTCGTTGCCCGCCCTGGCTAAACCCGTCGGTGCGGGCATTCCTCTTACCCGTTTGGTGCAGGGGGCATCGTTTCTTCGCCCGCCAGTGAGAACACCAGAAGCGACAGCGAAAGTATGGGTCGCACCCTGGGTGGATGGTCAGGATAACTTCCATGAGCCAGGGCTGCTGTCATTTATCGTTAAGCAGGGAGAATGGCGCCAATGAGTAAATTTAAAGTGAACCCACTGGCATCCGCATCCCGTACCAGCCTTACGGCCCTCCGCCATGCGATTGAACTGGATTTCCTGGTCCACCCCGGACGTTTTCTTCTGCGACTGGTTTACCGTTTCGTGAAGGGATGGGCCATCACGCAGTTACTGTGTCTGATTGTTCTGGGTAGTTTTTTACTGGCAGGACTTTTACTGGCACCTGCTGATTTCGCTTCGGCTTTTAATTCCCCCGGCAACGTTAATGCGTTATCGGCCTGGTTTGGACGTGTCATCTGGCTTTTTGCCAGTATGTATGGGTTGTTTAGCGGATTTCTTTATATGTTTTTTTCTACCCTGAATGATGGTGTAAAACATGCCCGTCATTTATCCGAGCAATGGGGTCATAAATATGAGTAATCTGGATATTCTCACTCAGACTATCGCTCGTATTCAGAATGCCATTAAATCGCCTGGTGGCGTTTCCGATGCCAACCGTTCTCTGGGAAAACTGACATATCCTCAATTATCAAACCTGCTGCCTTATCGGGAATTTGATGATGAAACCGGATTGTTTATCAATAAAGGAACTGTGGGTTTTTTACTGAAGGCAGTACCGCTTATCGGCGCTAATAAGCATATTGTGGATGTGCTGAATGACCTGGTGAAAAGTAAACTCCCCCGTAAAACGCCTGTCAGCTTTCACCTTGTCTCCAGCCAGGTCATCGGTGAAGAACTGGATAATGGTCTGTCGGACTTTGCCTGGCAGGGGAAACAGGCTGATAAATTTAATGCTATCACCCGCGCTTATTATCAGCAGGCCGCCCGTAACAGCTTCCGCACACCAACCGGGTTGCCACTGACCCTGCGTAATTACTCTCTTTATATTGCCTGTGCGGTAAAAAAGAAAAGTAACCGGGCGTCCACCATGACCAGCCTTTCTCACCTGATGAAAGTTGTCCGGGCTACGCTCGATTCCGCGAAGCTGTATACCGAAATTGTTAATCGCGAAGGGCTGGTCAGTCTTGTCAGTGGTCTTGTGAACTTTCGCTGCGATCAGCTTTTCCGCCCGGAAGTGAAGGTGAATGAATATGACGACCTTCATTTTCAGTGCGTTGAGAACGGCATTGATTTTGATGTTTATCCTGAAAAACTGGCTATAACGTTGCCGGAAAAAGCGGGCAGCGTAAAAACGTCCCGGGCCATGAATTTTATGCTTGATGGCAATCCTGACCTGTTCCTGCTCTGGCAGGGGGGAGACAATATCAGCAATCTGCTTAACCCTGATTTAAGTATCCCTTTTCCCTTTGTTCTGACGTTCACTATTGAAGCAGAAGACCAGGTTGCGGCACAGGGGGAGGCTAACCGTAAATTTCTCGATCTGGACAGCAAATCCAAAAGTTCGCTGGCAAAACTTCTGCCAAATCTGATCAAGCAGCGCAACGAATGGGAGTCAATCCGAAGCCGCCTTCTGTCAAATGAAAGCTGTCTGGTCAGGCACTACTTCAATATTACGGTTTTCTGCCGCGATGATGACAGTGAAGCGCTGACCTGCGAGCAAAAGGTGATTAACACCTTTAAGAAAAACGGACTTGAACTTTATGCCCCGCAATATATGCAGCACCGTAACTGGATGTCGATGCTGCCATTTATGGCTCACGAGGGGCTGTGGAGCGATCTGAAGGTTTCCGGAGCCACTAACCGGTGTGAAAGTATTCAGGCCGTTAACCTGATGCCGGTGATTGCTGACAACCGCCTGTGTCAGAAGGGGCTTCTGGCTCCGAGTTACCGCAATCAGCTTGCCTTTCTGGATATCTTTGGTGAAGGCATGGGGAATACCAACTCCAACATGGGCGTGACCGGCACATCGGGAGCGGGGAAGACCGGTCTGGTGCAGCCTGTTTTACGCAGCGTACTGGACAGCGGCGGGCTGGTCTGGGTATTCGATATGGGCGATGGCTATAAGTCGTTCTGCGAGAACATGGGCGGGACTTACATCGATGCCTCGTCACTGTCGTTTAACCCCTTCGCTAACGTCACGGATATCACCCGCTCCGGTGAGCGTATCCGCGATCAGCTCTCTGTGCTGGCGAGTCCGGACGGAAACCTCGACGAAATCCACGAAGATCTGCTGCTCGAAGGCGTGATGTATGCCTGGGAGGCAAAGGGGAATGCGGCGCATATTGATGATGTGGTGACGTTCCTGAAAGGGGCTGTGCTTCAGGCAAGAAAGGACGGGGCTGACAGTATCGCCCGCCGCTTTGATGAAATTATCAAGCTGCTGGGGAAATACTGTGCGGGTGGTATTTATGCCGATTACTTCAACAGTGATAAGCCCTCGCTTCAGGAAGATGCCCGGATGATTGTCCTTGAGATGGGGAGTTTGCAGGAAAGGCCTGCACTGCTCGTCGCGGTGATGTTTTCGCTCATCATTTATATCGAAGACAAAATGTATCGTTCGCAGCGTAACCTGAAAAAGTGTTGCGCTATCGACGAAGGCTGGAAACTGCTTAACTTCAAAAATCAGAAGGTTGGTGCATTTATTGAAACAGGCTATCGCACGGTTCGTCGCCATAACGGCTCCTTCATTACCATCACACAGAACATTAAAGACTTTGATTCACCCGATGCCTCTTCAGCCGCAAAAGCGGCCTGGGGTAACTCTGCTTTCAAGGTGGTAGCGAAACAGGATACCGCCGAATTCAAGACCTATTGTGAAAACAATCCCAGCCAGTTCAGCGACTATGAACGCCAGATTATCGAGCGTTTCGGGGATGCGAAAGAACAGAAGTTCTCATCATTTATGTTGCGTATCGGGGCAATCAGTTCATTCCACCGGCTGTTCGTTGATCCCCTGAGTCGCGCCATGTTTTCTTCCAGAGGCGCTGATTTTGAGTTTATCCAGGAAAAACGGGCGCTGGGGTGGGATATCCACGATGCGGTTTATGCACTGGCAAAACTCAACGATCCGGACGAAATGAAGGAGCTTGAAGCATGGGAACTCTGAGCAACAACGATATCCGTCGCGGTATTGTGGCCCCAGCCAGACGCCGGATACGCCACCGGGGCTGTTCTCTTTTGCTGGCCGTGGCGCTGATTGCAGTGAATGCCGGTATTTCGGCGCTGATAGTTGAGTGGCGAACGCCTGACGTGGTGACGTTCGATATGAAAGGGACAATAGACCGGTTTATGGATCAGTCTTCCCGTAAAAATCTTGATGAAGCGACCAGCCGCGCCCTGACCGAACGCTTTACCTCAAACCTTAACCGCAGCATCGAGGACTGGCAGGCATCACACCGCGCACTGATTCTGGTCACGCCTGCTGTGGTCAGTGGTGCCAGAGATATCACCCGCGATGTTCAGCAGGACGTGGCCCGGAAAATGCAGGCAGGGCAATGATGAAAAAGTCACTTCTTCTGATACTGGCGATAGCATGCAGCGCCGGTGCTAAAGACCTGGGAACATGGGGCGATCTCTGGCCCATTCAGGAACAGGATATGCTGACGTTCATCCAGCAGCGGCTTAAATCGATGGAGGCAGATGGTTCACTTGTCCGTGAGCAAAAAGTCGTTCAGGAACGGGTAAAAGCGCATATTCTCAGGCCGCCCCCGGTCGCGGGGCTGCGGCTGGCGGATAAAAACGAAACCCGTTATATCGACCCGACGTTTACCGTTGATAAAGACATTGCTGACGGTAAGGGCGTGGTTTTCGCGCATAAAGGGGACAACATCAATCCACTGGAGCATGTGCCATTCCGGGAAACCCTTTACTTCATCGACGGCGACGATAAACGTCAGATTGACTGGATGAAACAGCAGAAGCCGGACACGGTGATCAGTAAAATTGTCCTGGTGAACGGCAACATTAAAACCAGCGGGGAAAGCCTTGACGCTCAGGTTTACTTTGATCAGAACGGCACGTTAAGCCGCAGGTTTCAGCTTGATGCCGTTCCGGCCAGAGTCACCGTTGCTGCTGATGGTAAACGTCTGCGGGTGGATACGTTTGCGATGGAGGGCGGAAAGTGAGACTACCAGCAGCCCTTATAATGCTATGCGCTGTGCTGTTTCTGCCAGGCAGGGCCAGCGCATCAGCCGCCTGTGATGGTCATTTTGTCAATCCGATCACCGATATCTGCTGGGAATGTCTGTTTCCGATAACCATTGGCAGCATACCGGTTGCGCCGGGCAATGTTGCTGATACCGAAAACCCGGCCAGCCCGATACAGATATGCCCGATGGGCGTGTTTTACCGGATTGGACTGGCTACAGGCTTCTGGGAGCCTGTGGCGATAACAGATGTCACACGCTCTCCTTTTTGCCTGGTCAATATGGGCGGTATTCAGCTGGATATCGGTAAAGTTGGCCTGGGCGTGGGGGAGCAGGAAAATAATGACGTGCCAAACGTGTTCTATCACGTCCACTGGTACAAATATCCGCTGATAGCCTGGCTGAACATTATTACGTCTGTGGGCTGTTTACAGGGCGGGGAGATGGATATCGGGTATCTGACCGAGCTTGATCCGATGTGGAATGACGATCAACTGTCTCTCATTATTAACCCTGAAGCGGCGCTGTTCGGTAACGTTATTGCACAGGGCGCGTGTGCCGCAGATGCCGCCGCCAGTCTGGTGAAGCCCGTTGATGCGCTGTTCTGGTGTGCCGGTAGCCACGGTTCACTGTACCCCTTTACCGGCACCGTGACTAATGAATACAGCCCGGCACAGTCCTCGGTACTGCTTTCTGAACGGATGGCCTTCAAACTGCACCGCGAAGGTCTGGTGATGGAGAGCGTGGGCGCAGATACGGCGGTATGCTTCGAGTACCCCTCACCCATTATCCCCAAAAGCCGCTGGCGATATCAGATGGTGAATACGTTACCCGACCCGCTGGCCTGCCACCCTTTCGGGCAGAGCACGCTGACCTGGCAGACAGGACATCTCACCCCCAACGACAAGAAAAACTACGGTTATTTAATGTGGCGTAAGCGTAACTGCGTCTTTCTCTGAACAGGAGTATTAACGATGAAATACCTGCCTGTATTATTGATGGCGGTTTTTCCCTGCCTGTCTCATGCCGGAACTGTATCAGAAGACAGGGGTTTTATTGAGCGGATGCAGTCGGCAGAAGCTCAGGCTCAGAAAATGGAGGTGCCGGACTTTATTAAGCAATTAAAAAATAATGGTGTATCCAGGGAGAATATGGATTTCATCAATAGTCTCCAGCATAAGCAGCAGATGCAATATCAGGCTGCACAAAAACCACAACCCGCCATTCAGTATTTTGTGTCATTTTCGATCCCCCGAAATGGCCTTGCCACTATGCTGAATAACGCCGCTCAGTTTGCTGTTCCGGTTAATATTCGCGGGATGATTAATAACGATTTCCGGCAGACGGCGAATACAATTTTTGAAATGACAAAAGGCAGTAATAAAGGGGGCGTTCAGATAAACCCCAAAGCCTTCCGGCAGTACGGGATAACCGCCGTTCCGGCACTGGTTGTGACGTGCGGAGACACGTTTGACCGCGTATCCGGCGATATCCGCATTGATGGCCTGCTGCGTAAGGTTGCCGAAGGTGGGGACTGCGCTGATGTGGCGAAGGCTGCACTGAAGGAGGCCGAACAATGAAATCTTTATGGCTGGTGCCAGCGCTTCTGGCGGGATTTATCATTAACTTTCCGGTCACGGCGAACGATGATTTTAACAGCGGAATGGATTACGCCAAAGGGCTGAAGGGAAAGGATCTTGATAACTTCAAATCATTCAAACCTGCGGATAACCTGCCTGACTACAGCAGCAGTCCGGACGCGACAAAGTACTACGGTGGCGTGCAGAGTACCGGCGTTGATTTGACGTCTCCGGGCAGCAATACGCTGAACAGCACCGAGTGGGGCAAGGCTGTTACCGATTCTATCAGTAAGCAGCCGAAAGATATGGTGACGGCTGATTCCCCGTTTCTGGATAATGGCCGTAATGCCGAGAATAACGCTGAAACGGTATTCGACCCCAAACTGTGTGAGTCCAAAGAATTCGAGAAAAGCGTATTTACTAATTATGTCTGTGACCGGGATTTGCAGGTTCAGCAATACTGTACCCGGACAGCTACGATAACCGGAGACTGGACAGCAGACCAGGAAAATAAATATTACGAAATATCCCCAGCGTATTCCCGAAATGGCAAACAGATTGTTTTTTCATTCACGATGCCCGCGTCAGGCGTCATACAAAGTGCAAATCTGAAGGTTGACTCCAGTCAGTATCTTATGAAATCGCAGGTTAATTTTATGAATACCACCTTCTTTATTAACCAGTATGAAGATACGCCACTTAATGCCACGGGGATGAACATTACAAAAGACCAGATTATCAGTGGAACAAGCTGCTCAGGGAGCGGTAAATGCACGGGTTCAGTTGATGATATTTTGTATCAGGCGTTTCTGAGTGGGAAAGCAAAATTAACTTTAAAAATGACGGTACGGGTCGAAACAAGGAAATGGAATCCAAAAGTCGTCTGGTCGGAAAACTGCCCGTTTGACAAAGCCGAAGGCAGTCTGACCGGCACGGAATGCACGGAGCCGGGCGGCGATAAAACGGTAACAGTGGAGGGTAAGCCCTATACCGTTCATCAGGACTGCTGGGCGTACCGCGACAGCTATCTGACCCAGAGTGAAAGTGAGGGAACCTGCGGAGTCTATATCCATAACCCGGCGTGTAACGTTATAAACCAGAAGTGCGTGGATCAGGGAGAGGGTGCCTGCCTTCACGCCAACATCACCTATTCGTGCGAAACGAAGACAAAAGGTGAAGGGCAGGTTTGCGGCGATGAGCTTTTCTGTACTGACGGAAGCTGTGTGCTGGATAACAACGGCAAAAACGACATGTTTGCCAAAGCGGCATCGGAACTGGCGGCGGTCGCGGCGGCGGGCAAGGACGTTGCCGAACTGAACAGCAATGATGTGAAAATCTTCACGGGTAAGGGCGTGTCCTGCAAGAAGTTTGCCGCCGGGTTCAGCAACTGCTGTAAAGATTCAGGCTGGGGGCAGGACGTGGGGCTTGCCAGTTGCAGCAGTGATGAAAAGGCCCTGGGCAAGGCGAAGGAAAAGCGCCTGACCGTTTATGTCGGGGAGTATTGCAGCAAAAAAGTGCTGGGAGTCTGTCTTGAGAAAAAACGGGGTTACTGTGAGTTTGATTCCAAACTGGCGCAGATCGTTCAGCAACAGGGGCGTTCATGGCAGCTTGGGATCGGGTTTGGTTCAGGTAAATCACCTGACTGCCGGGGAATTACACCGGAAGAACTCCAGAAGATAGATTTTTCAAAAGTCGATTTCTCCGCGTTTTATGACGATCTGAACAGTGGCAGTGATATTCCCGCTGACAATAATCAGATGGAGAAAATGAAAGAGCGGATGAAAGCCATGTTTGACCAGGGGAGCAGCCACTGATGCGAAAAGCCTGTTATCTGATGCTCGCGGCTGCTGGTTTTATCGGGGGACATGCTCAGGCCAGCGATACCCGGCTTGGTGGCTTTCCGGACAGTGAGGCGCAGGGCTGGATTTGGTACAACGAGCCTGTCTCTCCTGACGAGGACGAGCCGCCGTCAGCACCGCCTTCTTCAGCAGTATCCCCGGAAAATGCCACCGAACTGAAAGAGAAATTGCAGGCTGCCACGAAGGCCGCGCTCGATAAGGCGATTATGTTCCCTTCTGCTGAAAATTTCAGGCGATACAAACTGCTACAGGATTTCTGGGCGGAAAAATCGTCGCAGTTTGCTCAGTCCTCAAAAGAGGCACTGCTGAAGTTCCCTGAACTGGATTACAACCTGCGCTACAGCCATTACAACGGAACGGCCAGCACCCGCCAGGCGATACAGCGTCAGCGGGAAAAAGACGCTATTAAAAAGCTGTCTGCTGATAACGGGCTGTTTTATTTCTACCGGGGGAAAGAGCCGGTAGATGTGCTGATGGGCGTTGTGGTGCGCTCGTTCGTCAGGGAGTACGGCATCAATCTTATCTATGTGTCAGTGGATGGCAAAATTGCGCCGGAACTGCCGGGATCACGGCCTGACAACGGACAGACGGAGGCCATGCATATTACCCATTACCCCGCGCTTTTTCTGGTGAACCCCCGCACGGAGGCTTATCAGCCGCTGGCGTATGGTTTCCACTCCCAGGAGGATTTAGCCTCTCAGTTCCTTCTGGTAGCAACGGACTTCGCTCCCGGCTTCTGACGTCCTGACTGCCGCGCTTCGCTTGCCATCCGGCCCGCTGAGCCAGAATAAATTCTGACTCCCCGGCCCGGAGCCGACAAAAACCCAATCATCAGACTGGTGCTTTAAAGCTGCACCGGTGCTGCCGTGTGTTGCCCGAAGAATTCCGCCGTCACGACAGCCTGATTTTACGTATGTTAATACAGGTGAATTTATGCGATGTATTCCTGCACTTCCCTTCCTTTTGCTGGCGTTCACAGCCAGCGCGTCCGTCAACGCTACGACCTGGGATGAGATCGCCAGGCTGGAAGCGCACAAACAGGCACTTCAACATAGCGGAGGTCAGGTTTCGACCCGGCCCGCAGCGGTATTTTATCGTCTCAGCGACGGGCGGCAGGTCAATCTTCGGGACTGGAAAATCGTCCTCTTTATGTCGTCGTCCTGCCCGCACTGCCATGCTTTCGATCCCGTCCTGAAAGCTATTGCTAAGGACACCGGCTTTTCAGTATTCCCTTACACCCTGGATGGCCGGGGGGATGCGTCATGGCCGCAGGCAATTCCGGCCCCGCCGATGGTGATCACTGAATTCTTTGCTCAGGGTCTGCCTATTGCCACACCTACGCTGTTTCTGGTGAACGTTAACAACATGAAAACCTATCCCCTTCAACAGGGAGAAAGTGAGCGTGAAGCCTTTGTGGCAAGGCTTGATGAAGTACTGCGCTTTGCTATGGATAAGGGGGAGGCGAAATGAACGGCGGTCTGAGAAAAAGCGCGCTGGCATGTGTTTTATGTCTTTATACCCTGATGGCCGGTGCCAGTCTTAGTGATGATATGAACAAGTTCTTTGGCAAGCTGGGCTATGAGCAGAATACCACCACGCCAAAAGTCTGGCAGGGGCAGGCGGCAGGTTACGCCACGGGTGGGGCGCTCTATGCGCGAACCTCCGCGAAGGATGTGCAACTGGTATCGCTTCAGTTACCCAGCCTGAACGCCGGTTGTGGCGGTATTGATATGTTTCTGGGTTCCTTTTCCTTTATCAGCAAAGACGAATTTATCCAGTTCGCCAAATCCATTCTCAGTAACGCGCCGGGGCTGTTTTTTGACCTGGCTCTGAAGACAGTGACACCGCAACTGGCGTCAGCAAAGGATTTTCTTCAGAAACTGGCGTCCGATGTTAACAGTTCCAACATGAGCAGTTGTCAGGCCGCAAGGGCTATCGTCGGTGGGTTATGGCCGGAAACGCAGGAAAATGCCAGCGCGGTTTGTCAGACCATCGGCAGCGATTCCAATTTCTTCTCGGACTGGGCGGCAGCGCGTCAGGGCTGCGGCACCGGGGGGCAGTACAAAAACATGAGTAACAAAGCCGGGGCCGATATGAAAGACCAGGTGCTGCGTAACAAAAACCTGATATGGGACTCGCTGGAAAAAAATCAGGTATTCAGCGGAAACAAAGAGCTAAAAGAGTTTGCCATGAGCATTACCGGCACCCTTATTTTTGATGATGATGGTAAGCCTCAGCCTCTTACGGCCATGACGACAAATGAAGATCTGATCCATGCGTTACTGCATGGCGGTACGGCCAAAATCTATACCTGCAATGACGGTGAATGCCTGAAGGCAACAATAGGGGAAGTGACGATCAGCGCAGAGAATTCTCTCAGTGGTCAGGTCAATAAGATGTTGCAGAGTATCGGCAGTAAAGCCTATGCCGACGAAGCGCTGACGGAAAAGGAAAAAGGCTTTATTACGTCCACTTCTGTTCCGGTATTGCGTTATCTCGTTGATCCTCTCTCTCTGGGCGTATCGGATTCGGTTATCTATCAGCTTTCTGATTACATCAGCTTCGACATTCTCATCCAGTACATGCAGGAAGTGATGCAGCAGACCCGCGTTATGTTGGCGAGCAAAAGCTACCCCGACAGTGCGCTTAAACCGTTGCAGGCAAGCATGGCAAACGCCAACAAGCAACTGGCAATCATGCAGTCCAGGGTTCAGGTACAGCAGGATGCGCTGATGGTAGTTGAACGTCAGATGGGCTATATGCGCCAGCAACTGTCCGGACGGTTACTCGACCGTTATCAGAACAACTATCGCTTTTCCGGAGGTATGTAATTATGCAGGTGATTTATACCATTACGGGTGGTGACTGGCTGGCTGACTCGCTGAACGCCGTGGCGGTATTAACCGCATCGGCCACCTGGGGAACCCTGATTAAATGGGCTTCCATTCTCTCCGTCCTTGCCGTTATATGGAGCTGGTTGCAGAAGAAAGATGTGCTGACCTTCATTAAGTGGGTGGCGGTGATAGTGATTGTACCGGGGGTGCTTATCGCCAATAAGCATTCGGTGCAGGTCATTGATATGACCGACCCGACAGCCGTTCACCAGGTGGATAATGTGCCTGGCGGTCTGGCAATTCCTGCATCGCTGATCACCTCTGTAGGGTATGCGCTGACGCAGGCTTATGAGAGTGTATTTCATCGCCCTGATGCGGTGTCATACAGCAAAACCGGGATGTTGTTTGGCTCCGAACTGGTGAAGGCCAGTACGGGTTTTACCTTTGCCGATGGTGAGATTGCGGGACTCTTTTCCGATTATGTGCAGAACTGCGTAATAGGCGATATCTTTCTGAATCATAAGTATTCAATGGAAGATCTGATGAACAGCACCGATCCTTATTCGAAGATTTTTGAGAAACCCAGCCCACTACGGGGAATATTCGATAAGGCGGGTAACTTCCAGACCTGCCAGCAGGCCGCAGTAACCCTGCAACAGCAGATAGGTACGGATTCTTCCGGTGGTGGAAAGACGTTCTCGTTCTGGGCGCAGAAGCTGTTTGGTTCCAGAGCCAACCGGGAGCAGTTGTTTGCCTCCCTTCTGGGCGACAGCTACGGCTATTTTTATAATGCCGGCAGCAGCGCCAGCGGCATTATAAAGCAGAATGTCGTGATGAACGGGCTGCGCAAAGGTATCAGCGCCTACGCTGCACGTAATGGCGATACCGCCAGTATGATGAATATTGCGACGGAAACGGCCACTGAGAAGCAAATTATGCAGCAGTCGGTGAGCGCGAATATCGCCATGAAGTATCTGCCAATCATGCAGACCGTTCTTCTGGGGATGGTGATCGGGCTTTTCCCAGTAATGGTTGTGCTGGCTATTATTAACACACTGACCTGGACTGTGCTCAGGGGGTATATTTTTACACTGGCTTATCTTCAGGCGTGGCCGCTGCTGTTTGCAGTGTTGAATAACGCCATGACATTTTACCTGAAAGCCGGTGGCGCTTATGACGTTACGCTGTCTAACCTTTCTCAGATCCAGCAGCAGCATTCGATGATTGCATCAACAGCGGGCTGGCTTTCGCTCTCTATTCCCTTTATCGCTTATGGCATGGTGAAGGGATTGGGGGGCGTGGTTTCCCAGGCGGGCAGCTATCTCAGCAGCATGACACAGGGGGTTGCCTCTCAGTCGTCCTCTCAGGCCGTAGATGGCACTTATGCGTTTAACAATATGCAGACGGATAACGTGCAGGGCTTTAAATGGGATACGAACAGTACCTTTGCTGCCGGGCGAAGGGATCAACAACTGGCGAACGGCGCGATGCAGGGTACGACGGCTGACGGAACGACGATAGTTAACAGTACGACAGGCACATCTAAATTGCCTATGGATTTAAACTTTGGCCGCGCAATGAGTTCTTCCGCGCAACGGCTGGCAAGAGAAAGTCAGGTACAGGCTGAAACATCGTTGCAGGGCTTTAACCATGCCATGAACAGCGCATATAACCAGGCGCAGCAGTTCTCGCAGCAGACCGGTAACAGCAATACCATGAATACCAGCACGGATGATTCGCAGACGGCGCAGGCTACGAGAGGGGTTAGCTCGATGATCTCTGCGGCGAAAGACTATGCCAAACGTCACGGTATCAGCGAACAGCAGGCATGGGCTGAAATTGAAACCAAAGCCCGACAGGCTGAGGCTGAAGCGCATGCGGGTATATCTTCAGGTAATTCAGCGCTTGGGAAAGTGGCAAAATGGACTATCGGGGCTGACGTTGGGGCTTCAGGTAAAATTTCAGCCAGTACAGGTAGTCAGAGTTCGGCAGATCAACGTCAGACCGGAAGCACCGATCACACCAGTAGTGAAGATGCTAAAAATGTGCGCGATTTCCGGGAAGGGAAACAGATACTTCAGAGTTACCGGGTGTCGCATTCTGCGGTTCGTAACGATAACAGTTCCGCTTCACAACTTGAGCAGATTGGCACCACACTAAGTGTGGCTGACAGCCAGTACCAGCAATATACCAGCAGTATCAGTCGCAGCCATGAGTACAGTAAAGTGGCCTCAATGTCGGAAAGCGAAACGGCACAACAGACCAGCAATCTTTCTCAGGAGTTCGTGGGTTATGTTCAGCAAAAAGCGCCAGGAGATGCGAGCCGTATTCTGACCAATACGGCTGATGAAAATGTGCGCCACGAGCGTGAAGCTCTGGCGGATAGCTTTGTGGAAGAAAAACTGCGGTCACGTATTGAGGGTGACTTCAACAGTAATCGTGCCTCTCTGGCGAGCGGTATGCAGAGTGTTGAACCATCAACCGGGGACGCAGCAGGAACGATAAATTCAGGTCAGCAGGAAATTGAACGCAGGACGCAATCCGCAGGCATAAAAGGAAACATAACACAGGGCGTTGATGATTCTCTGGCAAGAAATCAGGGCGCTATTAAACAAGCCGGAGCAAATATTGAGCAAGGTCACGGTGATGTTCAGCGAGAAAGCGATAAACTCGAAAGGGAGAATGATGAGTCAAAAGGTCAATTTGCGGAGAACTACAATAATGCAGTAAAGCACCAGAAGCTGGTAGATTTAGAAAATAAAGATGGGCATTTGGATATCAAAGGACATAATCCCGGTGATATTAGTAAGGTGGCTAAAAAATTGAGGGGGAGTGATGAATAAAGTTGGTTTTCTATTTCCTGTATTAAATATAACTATATTCACGGTTATAGCAGTTAGTTTCTTCTCTCCTCGTAATGCTGATTATTATATTCTCATGCTTGTTTTTCTACTAGCAGCAGTCGTTTCTTCTTTTGTTAGTACCTTCACTATTAGAAGAGTGTTGCCCGGTTATGTAAAGGGTTACATATTAATGGCAATTCTATCTTCTTTGGGTTTTTACTTATTGAATCGCGGTAGTGGCGCATGGGATGAGGGTTTAATTCCATTTTATGTGTTCATGGTTTTATTTCAATTGGCCGGAGGTGTCGTTAATTCAATGATCTTTTTCTATTACGGTAAAGATCAAGCTGAAGAAATGAAGTTAAAGGGCTATCCAAAGTCAGTCATTGAGAAAGTGTATGAAAATATTCTTTTTCGCGAAGTTGAAAGACGTATCAAAGGTAAGGTTCATCCAAACGTTGTATCTAAGGTTACGGGTGGCATTGCTACCGGAGTACTTGCTGAAACCTTATCATCGGGTCGGGCAGACTTATTCTCTGATAACCTGATTCCTGCGGCAATGAGTATTGCTGATAGTCATTTGGTTAACTTTGAATCAGGAAACTATTCTGTAACTGGTTCCCATGCTAATGACTTCAACCCGGCAACAGGTTTGGCTATGACCAGCGATTACTTTGATGCCGGAGGTGATACTTATGGTAGTGCCTTGAATCATGACAGTCTCTTTTCATCTGATAATCATATTTCTGGCGGCTTCGATAACCATTCAATAGATCATGGCAGTTCTTTCAGTAGCGGATTCGACGACAGCCGATACTGAAATATTAATGCTCCAGTGCTCAAACTGAATCATCATTTGTAATTAAGTTTCTGATAAGCGCAGTCTTCCTTACTGCGCTTTTTCCTGTGGAATAAATCTATGCGACTCATTAAATCACTGATACTGGTGGCGGTCTGCCTGTGCTCAATGAATGCCAGCGCGTTCTGTTTCGTGCAGGCAGGAGAACGCTACCACCTTGACCCGATGCTGCTTAAAGCGATTGCCATGCAGGAAAGTAGCCTCAATCCGCGAATCACCAATGATAACGGCCCGCGACTAGGCAAAGACTATGGGCTGATGCAAATCAACAGCAGGCATATTCCTGAACTGGTCAGAATGGGGGTTATCCGCTCCCCGCAGGATTTACTGAATGACCCGTGCCTGAATGTACAGATAGGTGCATGGATACTCGCCAGGCATTTACGGACGTGTGGTGTTAACTGGCACTGTCTGGGTTCATACAACGCCGGTTTTTCCGCCAGGAATGCCGGTAAGCGGGAACATTACGCCAACCTTATATACAACCTCTACGTCCGCGTTAATCGCTCACAAAATATAACAGGTTAATTCCTCTTTCCGGAGAAAACAGATGAGTCTTAAAGGCCGTGATATTACGCAGGGCGGTCAGGTCACGTTTATGCGTTTCCGGATGTTCCTGCAAGTTAATAATATTCTGTTCTACTACGTTTTTATTGGGTGGCTGGCTTTGCTGGGGTTCATCCTTTATCTGCGATTAAATACCCAGACATTCCTTAATGGTCTGGTTTACTGGTGGAGTCATACATTAATCCCGTTTGGTTCAATTATCAGAAAGCCGCCCGTTTACCCCGTAAGATATTACGGAAACATTCTTTATTATACTTACGATAAAATTCTCACCGACAAATATACGGTCTGGTGTGGCATCACTTTGAGAAATGAATTTATTCTGTCAGGACTATTTGCATCGATAATTACTTTTGCTGTGGTTATGGGAGTGTTCTGGTATATCGGGCGAGTGGGGAAAAAGGCCAGCGAAGATGAAGTGACCGGTGGTCGTATTCTTGAAGACGACCCAAAAGTTGTGGCGCGTCTTATGCGTAAGCGGGGAACGGCTTCACATATCGTGATAGACGGCCTGCCAATAGTCAAAGACTCAGAAATACAGAACTTCGCCATGCATGGCACGGTGGGGACAGGTAAATCCACACTGATGCGTAAGAAATTGCTCCAGCTACGTAAAGCCGGTGTTCCGGTCATTATTTATGACAAAGGGAATACCTTTGTTGAAGAATTTTATGATGAATCCATCGATATCATTCTTAACCCGAAGGATAAACGCTGTGCCAACTGGGATTTATGGGCCGAATGCCCGACACTTCCCGACCTGGAGGCTGTCACTGAAACGCTTATTCCTATGGGAAACAGCGGCGATCCCTTCTGGCAGGGGTCAGCCAGGACGATTTTTGCCGAAGGCGCGGAACAGATGCGCGGCGATAAAAAGCGAACGTATAACAGCTTCCTGCGCACTCTGCTGGCTATAAAACTCGACAAGCTGCGTGACTTTCTGGCCGGAACGCCTGCTTCCACACTGGTTGACGGCAGCATTGAGAAAACCGCCATCTCGATTCGAAGCGTTCTCACCAACTATGTGAAGTCGCTGCGCTATTTGCAGGGTATCGACCGTGAGGGCAAAAAGCCGTTCACCATCCGTGAATGGATGCAGGGTAACAGCGATAAAAAGCGCAGCGGCTGGCTGTTTATCACGTCCAACCAGCGTCACCATGAATCGCTGAAGCCGCTTATCTCTATGTGGCTGGGGATTGCGTCCGGCAACCTTCTGTCACTGCATGAGAACCGTTACCGACGTGTCTGGTTCTTCTACGACGAACTGACCTCGCTGCATAAGCTGCCTAATCTGCCCTACATCATTGCGGAGGCCCGAAAGTATGGCGGCTGCTTTGTGCTGGGTTTTCAGTCCTATGCGCAGCTTGAAGAAACCTACGGGCCAAAATTCGCTGCTGCCATCTATGACCTGCTGAATACCAAATATTTTTTCCGTTCGCCCAGCGCAGCCATTGCGAAATTTGTTGAAGAAGATATCGGTCAGACCGTCCGCAGGCGTTTCTCTGAACAGACCAGCTTTGGTACGGACGAGGTGCGTGACGGTATCAGCTACGGCAAAGACGAAGAACGGGTATCGATAGTCAGCTATTCAGACGTTCAGGGACTGGAAGACCTCCAGTGTTTCGTCACGCTTCCCGGTAAATATCCCGTTGTTCGCCTCCGGCTTAAATACCAGCCCCTGCCGAAAGTCGCGGAAGGACTCCTTGAACGTGACGTGAAAACCTCTCTCGACCCTGAAATTGAGCGGGAAATCAGTCAGCAGGAGAACAGCGAACGTCTGGCAGCGAGAAAGTTGTTCATTCCTTCCGACATTCAGGTGAAAACCGATCCGGTACCGGCAGGCAACTCCGCAGGTGTGTTGTCTGTTCCGACCGAAACCGAAGGCTCCGGGCCAGATTCATCTTCGTCAGGCCCGTCAGGCGACAAGCCAGCCGCTACGGACAAACCTGCCCGTGGTGGTGGCCGTGAGAACGAAATACCTCATGGTGTCAGCACTGACGGTGAGGTTGTCGATATGGAAGCGTATGAAGCCTGGCAGCAGGAGATGCAGCATGGCACCCGTGATGAGGTACGTCGTGAGGAAGTGAATATCAACCACCACCCGTCGCATGAAATTGATATGGAGTTGTGATGCTTTCAGTTGAACCGATTCATGGCGATGCCAGATATTATGGCGGTGAAGCCAACTTTGAGACGCTGGAAAATGCCGATGGTCACTGGCTGGGGAAGGGGGCGGCCATGCTCGGACTGGAGGGAACAGTCGTCCCGGAAGTCTTTGATGACATGCTCAGGGGGCATCTGCCGGATGGCACGGTGATTTCCCGCCAGATTGCGGGTAATGAAACAAACCGTCCGGGCATGGATCTGACCTTTGGTGCGCCAAAAAGTCTTTCCATCCTCGCCCTGCTGGGCGGGGATACCCGGCTGATTGATGCGCATAATGAAGCGGTCAGGCTGGCGATGCTGGAAGTGGAGAAAAGCGTCAATACCCGCCTTACCCGTGACGGTGTCACCACTACAGTAACGACCGGCAACATGGTTGCCGCACTCTATACGCATGATACGAACCGTGAAGGTGAGATGCACCTCCACTCACACGGTCTGCTGTTCAATGTCACCCGCGCTGATGATGATAAGTGGCACGCGCTGGGGAGTGATACCCGCCAGCGCAGCGGTATTCGTGAACAGGTTTATGATATGAAACTCGCTTACGGGCAGTTTTACCGCGAGTATTTGCGCCCGATGGTGGAAGACTGTGGTTACACGCCGGTCAGAAGCGGGCCGCATGGCATGTATGAATTTGCTGAAGTTCCACCGGATGTGATCCGTGCATTTTCTCAGCGAACCGCGCAGATTGATGATGCCGTAGGGCGGGATGCCAGCCCGCTTTCCCGCTCAGTTGCGGCGCTGGATACCCGTAAAAACAAGGCGTTCGTCGAGGGGGAAGCGAGGCGTGAGCAGTGGGATAAGGTGCTGTCGGATTACGACTTCGATCCGGATAAGACGATCCAGGCTGCCCGTGAACGCAGCCGGTCGCAGGCAACAGAACGCGGCGAAGCGGAAGCGGGTTCTCCGGCCAGGGTGACTCTCACGGCTGAACCTGCACTGAAAGAGGCCATTACGCAGGCGCTGTCGTCTCTCAGTGATAAAAAAGCGCAGTTTGCCTACAGCGAAGTGCTGACCGCCGTTGTGTCACTTCTGCCAGCGGAAAAGGATATGGTGCAGCGGGCCAGAACGGGCATCGATACCGCTATTGAACAGGGCCGTCTCGTTGCGCTCGATAAGGACAAAGGCATTTTTACGTCTGATATCCATGTGCTCGATGAACTGACGGTTCGCCAGTTTGCGCGGGAGCATATGGATTCCGGCCGCGCCATTGTCTCCGGCGAAGCCCTGCTGAACGGGACGCTTGCTGCCGTTTCCGGCGTCTGTGCTGAACTGGCAGAGAATCGCGATCCGCTTGCGGTGATATATGGGCGCGGCGGCGCAGCCGTCCAGCGTGGGCGGGCTGAACAACTGGCCGGGCTGGCGGTGTCGCAGGGGCGTCAGGTTATGGTGCTGGCCGCAGATCGCAAAAATGAAGCTTTTCTGGGTGACAGTGAGGCGTTGTCCGGGCTGATTGCCGGGCGTGGCGCACTTAAGGCCGATCTTCCGCTGACTGCTCATACCACAGTGATTGTCGCGGAGGCCGAAACGCTGGGGCTGAAGGACAGCGTATTCCTGATGGAAAAAGCGCGGGAAAGCGGTGCGCAGATCCTGCTGATGGACAGCGGTAAACGGCAGGGGACAGGCAGCGTCCTTTCGGTTCTTCAGGAGGAAGGTGCCGCCCACTATCGTTTCAATGACGCGCCCGTGCCGGTGGCACAGCTTGCGTCCGAAGCGGATAAAAAAGTCCGCTACAGCCATCTTGCCGCAGAGTATGCCCGCGATATTACCGCCGGGCATAGCGTCGTTGCGCAGGTTGCCGGTGAGCGTGAGCAACAGGTACTGACGGGGTACATTCGTGATGCGCTACGTGAGCAGGGGCGTATCACCGGCGATGATATCCGGATTGAAACATTGTCACCGGTCTGGCTCGACAGTAAGAACCGGAAAAGCCGCGATACCTACCGCGAAGGTATGGTGATGGAGCGCTGGAATGCCGACGAAAAGAATATGGAGCGCTGGCGTATTGATCGTGTTGGCGCTGAAACCAGTGTTCTTCGCCTGGTGAATGAGGCTGGTGAACAACAGCATCAAAAAATCAGCCAGATTGACGCCTCATGGAGCCTTTTCAAACCCCGGACGCTGGAGGTGGCCCCCGGCGATCGGCTGCGGGTTACGGGGAGGGAAGCGAAAGGTAAGCTGAAGGCGCAGGATGTGGTCAGCGTAGTCAGCGCCGGTGATGGCGTTGTTGCGCTGGAGAAAAACGGAAAGATTATCCGGGCAGATCTCTCCCGGCCTCTGAAGGTTGAACATAACTATGTTGAATCCCTGGGTAAATCGATAGCGCCTGAAGGAAAGGTGCTGGCCGCACTCAGCGGGCGTGAGATGCGCGATGATGTGTTTAATACCCTGACCCGCAGCGGCAGTGATATCCGGATATTTACCGCAATGGATGCTGAACGGGGCGAGGCAAAACTTGCCCGCAGCCCTGCTGTGCGGGTGATAAGCGCCCAGGTGGAAGCGGCCACCGGCGCAAAAGGGGTTGATGCCGCACTCGATGCTGCAAGAGAACTGCCACGAACCCCGGCGGCTCAGGCCGTGTATCTGGCCCTCAGTCAGGTACAGCATGAAAAAACCGCCTTTCAGGCCCCGGAACTGCTCAGTGCCGCGCTCAGTATTAATTCAGCGGTCAGCATTCCGGCTATCCAGTCTGAGATTAACCGGCAGGTAAAGGACGGCGAGCTTATCCGGCTGGAAGCCGGGCTGATGCTGCCAAAATCCACTTTTGAAACGGAAAAGGCCATTCTGCGCCATATCGCGGAAGGGAAAGGCAGCGTCACGCCGCTGATGGCGTCGGTGCCTGAACAGTATCTTACGGGACTGACGGCAGGGCAGCAGGCCGCCACGCGCATGGTTCTGGAAAGCGCCGACCGCTTTACAGCGGTGCAGGGCTATGCCGGTGTGGGTAAAACCACACAGTTTAAAGCCATGCTGGCCGCTATGGAGACGTTGCCGGAAGACCTGCGGCCGGAGGTGGTGGGGCTGGCACCCACGCACCGTGCCGTTGAGGAAATGAAAAGCGTGGGCGTCCGGGCGCAAACGCTGGAATCCTTTATCTGGGAGGACAGACAGGCCCGGATGAACGGTGAAAAGCCGGACTACGGCAATACGCTGTTCCTGATTGATGAGGCGTCAATGATTGGCAACCGGGCGATGAGTGAGGCTTACCAGGCCATTGCCACCGGTAGCGGGCGGGCCATTACCAGCGGGGATGATGCGCAGTTGCGGGCCATCGAGCCAGGACAGCCGTTCCGGCTGATGCAGCAGCGCAGCGCCGTTGATACCGCCATTATGAAGGAGATTGTGCGCCAGACGCCGGAACTTCGGGAGGTGGTATATGCCATGATTGAAGGTCAACATGCGCTCGCACTGGAGAAGGCTGAAAACGTATCGCCGGATGTGGTGCCGAGGGAAGCCGGGGCATTTATGCCAGCGTCTTCTGTTGAGCAGGTCAGCCCGGATAAAGAACAGGCGAAGGCGTTACGTGATGCCGGGATGCCCGCCAGTGTGACGGAGGCGATAGCGGCTGACTTTGCGGGACGAACAGCCGAAGCCCGCGACAATACGCTGACGGTGGCACATCTCAATACCGACAGGCAGGAAATAAACCGCCTGATACATGACAATCTGTACAGGGCAGGCATAACGAAAAACGAACAGGCGATCACTGTCCTCGACCCGGTTCGCGTCCGCCACAATGAGCTTCGGAGCCTGACGGGATGGGCGGCTCTGACGGGAAAAGTTGCCCTGATTAACCGGGAATACTGGACGGTCGGCAGCACTGACCGGCAGAGCGGGCTGGTGACGCTTACCGGGCATGACGGGCGGGAGAAAATCCTGTCACCGTTCGAGAACAGTACCGAGGATGCACAGATTTATCAGCCCAGGGTTATCAGCGTCAGTGAGGGCGACAGAATGCGGTTTACCCGTTCTGATGCCGAACGCGGTTATACCGGAAACAGCTTCTGGAACGTGGAACAGATCGACGGACAAAGCATGACCCTTCGCAGCCAGGATGGTCAGCTTACCCGTCGTCTTGACCTCAATGATCCGGCAGACAGGCATACCGACCTGGGGTATGCCGTCACGGCATACGGTGCTCAGGGGGCCAGTTCCCGGTTTGTCATTACGCTTGAAGGGACTGAAGGAGGGCGAAAGCGGATGGCAACAAAGGAAAGTGGCTACGTTACGTTGTCCCGTACAAAAGAGCATGTGCAGGTTTACACTGATGACAGAGCCGGATGGCTGGCTGAACTCAGTAAAAACAAGGGTGATCGTACCGCCCATGATTATCTGATGGCGGGTGAAGATCGGGCGGGCAGGACGGCAGAGGGGATTCTGTCCTGGGCTTCCCCTCTTGCCGAGGTTGCCGCTGGCCGGGCGTTGCTGAAAAACTACGGCCTGGCTGAAGGCGAATCACAGGGCCTGTTTGTGCCGGGCGTCAGGCGGCATCCGGAGCCGGGGCTGGCATTCGCGCTGTGGGACAGCAACGGCAACCGCTCAGGCGTGGTTATTCTGACGATAAATGCAGATGAGCGTAACGGCGTGTCCTTACCTGGTGATTTCAGGGTCATTGGCAGCAGTGATGCGAGGTTTGCGGGGATTCAGCAGAGCCGGAACGGGGAAAACCGCATCGCGGAGAGCCTGCCTGAAGGGTTGCAGCTTGCGCAACAGTATCCCGACAGCGGCGTGATCGTCAGGATGGAGGGCGACGGTTTACCGCTCAATATCAGCCGTATCACCGGCGCTGATCAGGTAGTCGATGACAGCCTGACCGCGCAACTGGCCCGCAACGTGGCCGGGAAAACGGAAGACCCCCTTCCCTTCATTCCGGAGCCGAAGGAGAACGCTGAACAGGAGGCAGAACGACTTGCCCGTGAAACCCTGGAAAAACAGGGTAAAGGTGAGAAGGATATTCGTCCGGAAGATGTACTCGCCGCCATCAGCGAGCCGGAGGATGATATCCATACCGGGCTGCTGGCCGGTGAGCTGAAAGAGGATGAATATCCGCTTACCGGGCGGGATATTGCGGCAGCGATGGACGATAAATCGCCGGAGAAAGCGCCCGAAGCAGAGAGTCAGCCCGATCAGTCACTTCATCTGAAGCAGATCGAGCGGGACATCGTGAAAGAAAAATCTTTCGAGGACTGACGCCGGTTGCTATGCCTTTTCCGGCAGCAGCCGGATAACGGAAAAGCTTTCCTCACCAGGCTGCTGTTCGCTTTTTAAATGGCATTGCTCAAGTAACGGAAATACGCCTGAAATATCACCGGTGAAGCGGATCTCCAGCGGTTTAATCAGTTCGCCACCGTCACTGAATGCGGTATGGAGTTCTGCTTTCGGGGGGTATACACCGAGCTGACCGTTGCTGATTCCCTGTGATAACTAGGGGTTTTGGGAGCAACGGAACAGTAAACGCCTTTAAACGGTCATTTTAAATAGCCAAAAATTAATCAGCCAATTTATATCGTACATTGCCCTCCATCTGCTGTGTATCGGTTTTCTGGTCAGTGTTCTCTGACTGTCTTTGCTGTTACTTCAATCAAATAAAAGGAAATTCAGATGAAAAATAAGCGAATCGCTGTATCTGCGGTTATCACAGGCTGTCTGTTATTCAGCAGTCTGACGTTTGCTTCGTTAAAAGGGCCTGTGCTTATCCATTCAGAACTACCTGAACAGATTCTGGCTGAGCTTCCCGCGGCGCCGGAGCAGGTCACGACTAACGTGCTTCTGCGCCAGATTCTGGCGGAGGTGATAAAGACAAATGGTCTGAAGGAAGATAAACGCTGTAGCGATGGTGAGAAGAACTATTCTCCGGGCTACATCATCAGCGCTGGAAAGCAAACGCTGCGTTGCGATATCGGCAACGGCTATTCGGAGTGGGTGGCGGAGGGTAAGTCATGAGTGTCTTCAGCTATTTCCATCTTCGCGCCGCACAGCAGGTGCTTTGTATCTCGTACAGTGTGCCGGTGGCGATATTTCTGACAACGGCTTTCTCGCCATTCGGTACCTGGTCAGTTTCGTGGTTTTTTGTATATCTGATGACACTGATGGTGCTGACATGGGGCGGGCTGGCACTCTATACGCGGGAAACAGACAGGGTTCGCCAACTTGCTGATTCACGAATGATTGCTGTTCGAAACAGTAAATGCGTCATTGTGGCCAGAATGAAACATCACGAGAAAGCCCGGCTGGTCCGGGAGGTGCTGCAGGATGATGATGTTATCCGCCGCCAGCTGCAGGCATGGTGGCGTGGTATCAGTCGTTATCTGACGCTGAGTTTCCGGTATTTACC
>Ga0157366_1000164_pt1 | contig 33839 bp, 37 predicted proteins | sample AttbisABBM1_FD_113149 | JGI IMG/M metagenome (GOLD analysis project Ga0157366, IMG submission 113149) | Fungus gardens microbial communities from leaf cutter ant in Botucatu, State of São Paulo, Brazil - Atta bisphaerica ABBM1 | ecosystem: Host-associated > Fungi > Mycelium > Unclassified ...
CCTGCTGGCTCAGCCAGGAGTCACTGATGCTGTAAACCTCTTCACCAGCCAGTGCACAAGCCAGCGCACCAAAGGTGTCATTAAAAATCAGTGTTGGTCCGCTAACAGGCTCGTCAGCAATATGTTGCAGCACGTATTCATCGGCTGCATCCCACGCCTGCAACGGGCTTTCTTCGCGCATTTGGGGAAAGCGATGCAGCGTCAGCATACGGTTGCTAAGTTCGAGTTGGCTCATGGGAACACCTTAATGGTAAAATTTCCGCGTTTTATCCCCTAAAATGGTCGCGCAGTAAACGTTTTTCTTAACAAGAACCGCAATGTCTGTACCGTACAGCACATCATGCCGCAAATAATCAGAGAGTTATGACCACATTACGTTATCTCAATGGCTACCCCGCCGAACTTATTACCCGTGTGCAGCAATTATCGGATCAGGGACGACTGGCAGAGTGGATGGAGAAAAAATATCCGGGCCGCCACACCATTCAGGATGATAAGGCGCTGTATCAGTACGTTGCCGAACTGAAGCAACGGTATCTGAAGAATTCGCCAGCCCTGTCGAAAGTGAGATTTGATAATAAGCAGAACCCGGTCAAGGGTACGCTGGGCACCAATACATTTGTCTCACGCGTACAGGGCGGCAAGTTAAAGAGTAATAACGAAATCCGCATCGCTACGTTGTTCCGTGACGGGCCGGAAGCATTCCTGAAAATGATCGTGGTACATGAACTGGCGCATCTGAAGGAGAAAGAACATAACAAGCCGTTTTATCAACTGTGCTGCCATATGGAACCGGATTACCACCAACTGGAATTTGATATGCGTATCTGGCTGAATTTCCGGGATATGAAATAAACATGGCAGAGACCTCCTGCCAGATAAAGACTCCTGGGTTGTACCTGGTCTGAACAAACAGGCACAACCCAGCGCACTCAAATAAAATCCTTCGCCTTTTGAATCAAACTGGTTTTTGTCAGTGCCCCGACAAATTTCCGTTCCTGCGGATTATTCAGTACAGGCAGACGTTCCAGAGTGACCTGCGCAAAAGCTTCCCAGCCCTCTTTAATCGTCTGATTTTCAAAAACAGTTGGGAAGTTGGTATCAATCACACAACTGACAGGGGATGTCAGCGTGATTTCCTGATCCAGTACCTTGCGGGAAATATCATGAACAGAAACCACACCCAGGAAAGTACCTTCTTGATCAATCACATAAACAAAACGTTCGCGCTTTAATGAACTGACCGCCAGTGCTTTACCCACAGAGTCTTCTGGTGTCAGTGCCGCACCAGAGACAATAAACTGCGAGATAATGCCGTTATCAAAATCGAATTTGGCATCCGAACGGCTGAAGTGGTTTTTAATCACCGGATACGTGCTGCCGGAATGCAAACGGTAAACGGTCATCGAAGCCAGTACACAGGCGATCATGGTGGGAAACAGCAGACTGCTGTTAAGCGTCATTTCCAGCACCATCAGAATAGCCATCAGCGGAGCCTGACTGACAGCTGAGAGTACCGCCCCCATGCCAACGGCGGCAAAGACTTCTGCATTATCCACAGGCAAACCCGCGATTATTGCGATCAGCGCGACCAGTTGTCCCATTAATGCCCCTATCAGCAGCGCTGGCGTGAATAACCCGCCCACTGCATTAGAGCCCACAGAAATCGCTGTAGCCAGCATCTTCAACAGCAATAACCCAGCCAGCATCGGCAGCAGGAAATGCCCTGCCATAATCCGCACGATCACCTCGTAGCCATTCCCCAGGATCTGCGTACTGCCAATCGCCAGGATCCCCACCAGCACACCGCCAAATCCCAGGCGCAACGGTAAACTGCCAATACGACTAAACTGCCGTTTACTCTGTCCAATCAGCCAGATGACCACCCAGCCAAGCAATCCAGCCAGCAGCCCTAATACCACCGTCAGCATGATACTGCCCGGTGTTAGCTCAAACTGTGCATGAGAAAAAGGATAGAGAGCCGAGCGATAACCCAGCGACCACATGGTCAGCACTGCGACGCCGGACGAGATAATCAACGGGATCAGGCGCTGCATGGCGGAAATACCAAAGGCGATTTCCGCCACAAAGATCGCCGAAGCCAGTGGTGCATGATAAACCGAGGACAACCCGGCGGCGGCGGCCATCGCCACAACATCGCTGTTTTTCAGTGCAAGAGATTTAAATAACCAGCGCCCCATCAGACTGCCGCTTAGTGCTGATAGCTGCACCATCGGGCCTTCCCGCCCAATAGAGGCACCACTGCTGATACTGGCCAGTGAAGAGAGTCCCCGAAACAACGATGTTCTGGTTGGTACGCTATCCAGACGGGCATTAATCACTTCCAGATAATCGGTGCGTATCGTCTCTTTCTGTTCTAATTCCGCGGCGTAACGCAGAAAAAATCCAGCAATCAAACCGCCTGCTCCCACAATCAGTGGCCACAGATACCAGGGCCAGACATGCATGGCCTCTGTAATATCCTGCTGCCCACCAAAAATCAGCGCATCGCTTAAATTAATCATGTGACGGAAGGCCAGCGTGACCAGAGAAGCCACCAGCCCGACTGGGATCGCGACCAGAATACTGGTCCAGTTAAGTGCGTGTTTACTGCCCGTGGACATCTTACTTACCCCGAAATTCTTTTCCCTATCGTGCGAGAGGTGCAGCGAAAAATCAAATTGTGACCACCTTTGTGGCATCAGGCCTTTAGCCATTGCGTCCAGACCATCGCATGTTAATCTGCTTTTTTCCTTATCTGGCTGGTCGCCTTTCCAGCCAGCACCGAAAACGGACGCTATTATGATTCGCCTTGCCATCATCGGAACCAACTGGATCACCCGTCGATTTGTCGACGCCGCTCATGAAACAGGTCAATTTACACTGACCGCGGTCTATTCCCGTACCCTGGAACAGGCACAGACCTTTGCCAGCGACTATCAGGTAGAGCACTTGTTCGATTCGCTGGAAGAGATGGCACAATCGGACCGGATTGATGCCGTTTATATTGCCAGTCCGAATGCCCTGCACTGCGAGCAGGCACTGCTGTTTTTACGCCATCGCAAACATGTTATCTGTGAAAAACCACTGGCTTCAAATCTGCGGGAAGTGGAAGAGATGGTTGCCTGTGCCCGCGAACACCAGGTTGTTCTGTTCGAAGCCTTCAAAACAGCCAGTCTGCCTAATTTTCATGTGTTACAGCAGTCGCTGCCTAAAATTGGCACACTGCGTAAGGCAATGATTAACTACTGCCAGTACTCTTCCCGCTATCAGCGCTATCTTGATGGTGAAAACCCCAATACCTTTAATCCACACTGGTCTAACGGTTCGATTATGGATATTGGCTATTACTGCCTGGGAACAGCGGTCAGCCTGTGGGGTGAACCACAGAACGTGATTGCCACCGCAACCTTGCTGGACAGCGGCGTGGATGGTCTGGGTACCGTTGTGCTGGATTACGGCAGTTTTGATGTCACCCTGCAACACTCCAAAATCAGCCAGTCAGTGCTGCCAAGTGAGATTCAGGGGGAAGCGGGTTCACTGGTGATTGAACAGGTCTCTGAATGCCAGCGTGTCAGCCTTGTACCACGTGGCGAGCAGCCTCAGGACTTCAGCCAGCCACAACACAGTAATACGATGTTATATGAAGCCGAAACCTTTGCCCGGCTGATTGAAAACAATGAGATTAACCATGCAGGAATGACTTACTCATTAAGTGTGGCGCGTTTACTCACAGAGATTCGTCGCCAGACTGGGGTGATCTTCCCAGCCGATCAGTAACAACATGATATCCCTGTAACCCGACCTGCCGGATTTCCGTAGCACGGTGAGTTTTTCGTTTTACCGTGCTACGTTGTTTTAATCGATAATGACAAATTCCGAATTTCTCCTTTTCCTGACTGCTCATTTGCTTATACTTTCCTGCGCAAACACACCAAGTCTCCGCAACATACTGCCGTGGGGCAAAACAACAAATAACGATAGTGATTTAAAAATATGCATAAAGAAAACAATGGCCGCGGGCTGATTCAGCGCCTGACGCAAGGAAGCCTGGTAACACAAATTATGATTGGACTGCTGGCGGGTATCGCGCTGGCCTGGTTTTCAAAAAGCAATGCACTGGCCGTTGGCCTGCTGGGTGAACTTTTCGTTAGTGCCCTGAAAGCCGTCGCACCGCTGCTGGTTCTGGTGCTGGTTATCGCTTCTATTGCCAGCCATCAGCAGGGACAGAAAACCAATATCCGACCGATTGTTATCCTGTATCTGGTCAGTACTTTTTTCGCGGCGGTGGTCGCTGTCGTTGCCAGCCATTTACTGCCACAAACGCTGACATTACGTGCTGCAGAAACCGCCATCACACCACCTTCCGGAATTCTGGAAGTATTACGTGGCCTGTTAATGAGTATGGTTGCAAACCCGGTTGAAGCCGTCATGAAAGCAAATTATATCGGCATTCTGGTCTGGGGGATTGGGCTGGGGCTGGCTTTCCGCCACAGCAGCGAGAGCACACGTACTTTCCTGAAAGATGCCTCCGATGCGGTCACCCGCCTGGTACGTGTGGTAATACGTTTCGCCCCCATCGGGATCTTCGGACTGGTTGGTTCTATTCTGGCCTCTACCGGCTTCCAGGCATTGTGGCAATATGCCCATCTGCTGGGACTGCTGTTAGGCTGTATGTTGCTGATGGCGCTGGTCTTTAACCCGATGCTGGTGTGGTGGAAAATCCGCCGCAATCCGTATCCATTAGTGTTCACCTGCCTGCGTGAAAGTGGTGTCACCGCATTCTTTACCCGCAGTTCTGCCGCCAATATCCCGGTGAATATGGCTCTGGCAAAAAGGCTGAATCTGGATGAAGACACCTACTCTGTCTCTATCCCCATCGGTGCCAATATCAGTATGGCTGGAGCCTCTATCACCATTACCGTTCTGACGCTGGCAGCAGTGAATACACTGGGTATTGATGTTGATATCGGTACATCCATTCTATTAAGTCTGGTGGCTTCGGTTTGTGCCTGTGGTGCATCTGGTGTTGCCGGTGGCTCACTGTTGCTGATCCCAGTCGCCTGTAATATGTTTGGTATTCCTAATGAAGTGGCCATGCAGGTGGTTGCCGTGGGCTTTATTATTGGCGTATTACAGGATTCAGCCGAAACGGCACTGAACTCCTCAGCAGATATTCTGTTTACCGCTGCGGCTTGTATGGCAGAAGATCGCCGCACTGGTGTGGCATCGTCTTCGTCACAGAAATAATGCGGTTATAGACACCAGCCCATCTGCATTGCAGATGGGCAAAATAATATGGTTTTGCCTGCCCTGGTCATCACTTAACGTCTTCTCTGGTTTATCGCCATCCGCTATTCACAATAGTGTCATCATTTTTGGGAACTGATTGATGTTTGTTGTCACTCATAAGCTATACGTACCGGTATTTACGGAAAGGTAGACAATGAAACCTGATCAACTCTATCAACAACTCAAACCTTTATTTAATCAACTTCAACTCCCTGATATCCCGATGAATGAGCAGGGTTATTATTCTTTCATGCTTGAGGGAGGTGAGGTTTTTCTTGAGCTAACAGAAGTTGATACATTAGCCATACTGGCGTTCCTGCCGTTACCTGAATCGCCAGGCGAAGAACTCTTGCTTGAATTACTACAGGCGAATCTCACACCAGATCAAGAATCCAGCCTGATTATTGCAGCCGATAAAGATGACGCAAAACTGGTGATATGGGGAAGACTGCGCACTGATAACCTGTACCTTGATACAATGCTGCCTCTGCTGGAGCAACTGAATATGACCCTGCTGGTTATCTCCCGCTGGATCGAAAATGCAACGAAAAAAGAGAAAACACCGCAGGAAATGGCAGATAAAAACATGAGGCTTAGCCGGGAAGCTGAAGCTCTGTTAAACCGAAGATTCAAATAACCAGAGATGGTATCACGATAAATATTTATTCAAGTATTCTCTCTTTTTCATCGCATTTACCCTTTTCAACCAGGAGTTCAATATGACATTCATTACTTCAAGTAAAATAGTACCCAGTATTCTGATAGAATCATATGAGGAAGGCGGCCATGCAGCTGCGGATGAAGCTTTAGGAAAAATAAACAGCAAAAAAAATGGACAAAGTCTTTTAACTGAAATTAACAATTACAGCATAAATGGGAAGCGTATAAAAATAATCGCCACCACCCAGGAACATGCTAAGGCCACCCCAGTATTAACAACATCTCAGATAGAGAAACATAAAATAACACGAGAACAAGGTTTTGATGCAAACATTAAACTGGCCTATAAACTCGCCAATCAAACAATACTGGGAAAAAAAGGTGAAGGAACAAGTGCAAATATTTTATGGAACCCTAAAGAAGGATTAATTATTGGTAAAAATGGTGAAATTGAAGAGGGTGAGAACCCCGCATTTTCCTTTGCTGATTTAGCTCATGAACTTGTTCATGGATATCGAATCATGAAAGGCACATTTACAGCAGACCTCAAAGGTAATCCCCGGAATCCCCTTTCTCCAAACTGGAACGAAGAGAGGAGAGCTGTTGGTATGGGTCAATACTCTTCCGAACCCTTGTCAGAAAATGGGATTCGAAGCGAACACGGGCTTCAAATCAGAAAAAAATACTGATAAATCCTCCTGTCAGACCATTTTAATACCATTTCACCTCCTCAGTGAGGAGGCCTGGTTTATTACTGCCCAAGGTTTGCAATAGCGTTTTAGAGCGTCACACCACTTTTAAAGATCGCCAGCTCACGGAATTCATTGATTTCATTACGCGTCTGGTGACCATTCGCAATATCAACAATCATATCAACGAAACTCGTCAGCAGCTCCGGCATGTCCGTACCGTGGATCAGTTTCCCGGCATCAAAATCGATCCAGTGTGGTTTCTTCTGTGCCAGTTCACTGTTGGTGGCCAGCTTCACCGTAGGAACGAAACCACCGTAAGGCGTGCCTCGCCCGGTACTGAATAGCACCATATGACAGCCCGCCCCCGCCAGTGCACTGGTTGCTACCGCATCATTACCCGGCGCACTCAACAAATTCAGGCCAGGCACCGTCAGACGCTCACCATATTTCAGGACATCCACCACCTGGCTCTGCCCTGCTTTTTGCGTACAGCCCAGTGACTTCTCTTCCAGAGTGGTGATCCCTCCCGCTTTGTTACCTGGAGATGGGTTTTCGTAGATAGGCTGGTTATGCGCAATAAAGTATTTTTTAAAGTCATTCACCATGCTGACGGTTTTTTCAAAGGTGGATTCATCGCGGCAACGGCTCATCAGAATGCGTTCCGCACCGAACATCTCCGGTACTTCAGTCAGTACGGTAGTTCCACCATTGGCAATCATCTGGTCAGAGAAACGTCCCAGTAGCGGGTTAGCGGTGATCCCGGAAAGTCCATCGGAACCACCACATTCCAGACCGAATTTCAGTTCACTCAGCTTACCCGGTTCGCGCTGGTCATGACGCATGATTTCATACAGTGCATGCAGATGTTCCAGGCCAGCTTCCACTTCATCATCCTGCTGCTGGCAAATCATATAGCGCACACGGCTGTCATCAAATTCGCCCAGGGTGCGACGAAACTCATCAACCTGGTTGTTCTCACAGCCCAGGCCAATGACCAGCACTGCGCCAGCATTCGGATGGCGCACCATATTTTGCAGCATGGTTCGGGTGTTTTCGTGATCCTGCCCCAGTTGTGAACAACCAAAGGTATGACTGAACAGATGAACGCCGTCGATCCCTTCTGCTTCATTAGTCTCTTTCAGAAAACGTTGCAGGATCTGTCGGGCAATGCCGTTAACACAGCCTACCGTTGGCAGGATCCACAATTCGTTGCGGATACCGACATCACCGTTAGTACGGCGATAAATCTGTACCTCACGATCTGCCGCCTGTGCAGGCAGAGTGGCGAAATCCGGTTGATACTGATACTCGTCCAGATCACTGAGATTAGTACGGGCGTTTTGTGAATGGATGATTTCCCCCACCGCAACAGGCTGGGTGGCATGACCAATCGGCAGGCCATATTTCATTACCAGATCACCCGTTGTCAGTGGTTGCAGGGCAAATTTATGCCCGCGCCCCACTGCCTGAGGTAATACCAGCGTTTGCTGGCCAACCATTACCTGCTCACCTTCTGCCAGATCGCGCAGCGCAACAGCAACATTATCCAGATCGTGAATTTTTATCAGACTTTGCATCGCATCTACCTTACTTAATCTGCGCCAGTGCGGCGCGCATGCCTGTAGTGATAATCTGCTCCAGTTGAGCACTGACTGCGGCCACCAGTCCCGGAAGCTGGCTCAGGTCTTCTCCCCAGTGAGAAGCCTCCGCCAGTACTTCACGCACCAACTGCTCAGACGTGATCTGCTGGTTGGTTACCTGCGGCCACAGCGTACTGAAGCGCTGCAACCAGTGTTCATCATCCTGCAACGGATAGTTGTTGCCATCACGCTCGCCGCGGTAATACGCCAGTAACGCTGCCAGCGCAAAACTCAGTCGTGGTGACGGTCTGCCCTGCTGTTTAATTTGCATCAGTAATGCGGGTAACAGGCGGGTACGGAATTTGGTCATGCCATTCAGAGCGATGGCACTGAGCTGATGGCGGATAAACGGATTGCGGAAGCGGTTAAGTACAGCATCGGCAAAGGCGTTCAGCTCATCCGGAGATTGCGCCAGCGTTGGGATAATTTCCTGACGCAGCGTGGTATCAATAAAGTCAGCAATCGCGGGATCATCCATCGCTTCACCCACCGTATCCAGCCCGGTCAGGAAAGCGACAGGCACCATCGCAGTATGCGCGCCATTCAGGATCGCCACCTTACGGGCTTTAAACGGGGCAATATCGTCAACCATGCGGATATTCAGCGCCAGTCGATCAAGATGCAAGGCTTCCGCCACCCACTGCGGGCCTTCAATAATCAGTTGATAGTAAACTTCACCCGCCACCAGGTAATCATCGTGATAACCCAGTTCAGCTTCCAGCGCCGGTGCATCGTCCGGATACCCCGTCACAATACGGTCAACCAGTGTTGAGCAGAAGGTATTGTGTTGCGTGATCCACTGGGAAAAGGCTTCAGGCAGTTGCCATTCGTGGGCAAGACGCAAAACCAGCTCCCGCAATGCACGACCATTATCATCAATCAGTTCGCAGGGCAGAATGATCCAGCCCTTATCTGCTGCACCTGAAAAATGTTGCCAGCGTTCCAGCAATAAACGGGTCAGTTTGGCAGGAAAACTGGCAGGAGGAGCGCTGTCTGCGGTATCACGGGGATCGAGAGCAATACCCGCTTCTGTCGTATTTGAGAAAACAAAGCGCATTGCCGGATCACGGGCTAATGCCAGGAACGCATCAAATTCGTCCACAGGATGGATTTCACGGTTAACGGAGCGAATCAGACGCGTATCGCTTACCACTTTACCTTCATCGTTTACGCCCCGGATCACCGTGGTGTAAAGACCCTGCTGGCTGTTAAGGCTGCGGCGGCTTTTTGAGTTGCGTGGCCTGACCACCACCACGCCGGCATCCAGGCCTGTGTGTTCATTCAGTAAATCCAGTTGCCAGTCAATGAACGCACGAAGAAAGTTCCCTTCTCCGAACTGGATCACCCGTTCCGAATAGTGACGACCCGGAAAATTATCACGGTTCAACGTCTGCATTTGATTCCTCTGCGATAACCTGTATTTCAACTTTGATAAAGTTATCATACCAATTAAGGTTGTCGCTGAAGAAATAATGAGAAGACGATCACAAAACCCCTTTTAATCATCAGAGATGAATCACCATCTTATTAAAAAATCGCTATTTTTTTGCCACAAACAAAGTGGTATAACACATATCAAAAGTGCTTTCTTTACCGGAGTGACCCCATGCAGCAGCCCGACTCGCGTCGTCTCTATCAGCAGTTAGCCACTGAGCTGAAAACCCGCCTTGAACAGGGGATATATCAGATTGGCGATAAGCTGCCCGCTGAACGTTTGATCGCAGAAGAGATGGATGTGAGCCGCACCGTTGTGCGTGAGGCCATCATCATGCTGGAAGTGGAAGGTTATGTTGAAGTGCGTAAAGGCTCTGGTATTCATGTGGTTTCACAACAACAGAAAAACCGGGTCAGCACCAACAGCCAACTGGAATTTGCCAATTTTGGTCCATTTGAACTGTTGCAAGCCCGCCAGCTTATTGAAAGTAATGTTGCTGAGTTTGCGGCCACACAGATAACCCGCCAGGATATCATGCAGCTGATGGCTATTCAGGAACAAGCCCGGAAAGAAGACCGCTTCCGCGACTCAGAGTGGGATATGAAATTCCATGTACAAATCGCCCTCTCCACACAAAACAGTGCACTGGCTGCAATTGTTGAAAAAATGTGGTTACACCGCTTATATAATCCCTACTGGCTAAAACTGCATGAACATATCGATGCACGTTCCATTGAAAGCTGGTGCGAAGATCACGACAATATTCTTAAAGCACTGATTAAAAAGGATCCGGCAGGAAGTAAGCTGGCAATGTGGCAACATCTGGAAAACACCCGGCAAATGCTGTTCAATGCCACAACAGATGACTTTGAATTTAATGTTGACCGCTATATGTTTGCCGAAAATCCGGTGATTGCTCTTGATGGCGTCAACAGCGATGGAAAATAGCTTTTTTCCGTTGATTAAGTCAGCTTACGTTCGCTTATGTCAGTCAGTGTAAAACTCCTTCACACCAGACCGTACCAGCGGTAAAACATGCTGCGGTCGGTGTTTCTTTCTGTCCAGATTTGCTTCACTTTGTTACAATTATCTACTTGTTTCATTTGCAGGCCACACTTTTCTCTATCCGTAGTATCTGCACCCCTATAACTCTAAATTCAGTATGCACAATCGGGCCAACTATGATGTTCAGGACTATTTAGATGGATATTTTTAAAAACCTCATCCACGCCTTATGGCAACAAGATTATGTTACGCTGGCGGATCCTTCTCTGGTCTGGGCGCTCTATTTCATCCTGTTTATTATTCTGTTTTTAGAAAATGGCCTGCTTCCCGCTGCTTTCCTGCCTGGTGACAGCCTGCTAATCCTCGTCGGCGTACTGATCGCTAAAGATGCGATGAACTTCCCTCTGACATTAGCGATCCTGACAACGGCTGCCAGTTTGGGCTGCTGGCTCAGTTATATCCAGGGGAAATGGCTGGGTAACACACGCCTGGTACAAAAATGGCTTTCTCACCTACCCGCACAATATCATCAACGTGCCCACCAGCTTTTTCACCGTCACGGCTTGTCAGCATTACTGGCGGGGCGTTTTATCGCATTTGTACGCACCTTACTCCCCACCATTGCCGGGTTATCCGGTTTGAGTAATGCCCGCTTCCAGTTCTTTAACTGGCTCAGTGGCCTGTTGTGGGTACTGATTCTGACGGTACTGGGGTTTGCCCTTGGCAAAACGCCGCTGTTCCGCAGATATGAAGATCAACTGATGTTCTGCCTGATGCTGTTGCCAGTGGTACTGCTGGTCTTCGGTCTTTGTGGTTCGCTCTTTATGCTGTGGCGTAAAAAGACCTCTCGGGGGGAAAAATAATGGCGCTGCGTGTACTGCCTCGGGTTGCGGTGATCACGGCATCACTGTTGGTGATGGCACTGGCTATGACACTGCTGCCTGCATTGTTTCGTGATGAATCAACACTGCAAATTAGTACGCAAAGCCAGGGCAGCAGCCTGCCTGATGGATTCTATGTCTATCAGTCACTGAACGCTCAGGGGATCAGTATAAAGAGCATTACGCCCGCTCAGAATTCACTGGTGATCAAATTTGATTCACCGGAACAAGGTGATGCCGCAGAAAAAGTATTACGTGCATTGTTACCTTATGGGTTCGAGATCGCCCGCCAGGAAGAAAATAGTCTGACACGCTGGATGAACCGCATCAGTCTGAGAACCTGATATATTCCTTTTTTCAGTATCTTCTACTGGGAAAAGAGGGATGACTTTGAGCTTTTACTCTTTTATGTCTATGCTTTAATTGTCTGCAGATTGTGCAAAAGGATCTTCTAATGTACAACCTGAGTTTAAAGGATATGCAGGCCACATATTCAGGTAAGTAACCTGTCATGACATTGCATCGAATAAGGAGTCTTCTATGTCAAAAGATACCACGTCAGAAAATCTGCGTGCAGAACTGCAAACCCTGGCAGATACGCTGGAAGAAGTACTGAATACCTCCAGTGAAAAATCCAAAACCGAAATAGATAAACTGCACAATAAAGCTCAAAGTGCATTGAAAAATACCCGTGCGCGCCTTGATGAATCTGGCGCTCGTATCGTACAAACGACCCGCGAAGCCGCTGATCGTACCGACGTCTATGTTCGTGATAATCCGTGGACCAGCGTTGGGATTGGCGCTGCAATCGGCGTCGTGCTGGGCGTCCTGTTGTCACGGCGCTAATATGGCCGAAACACAGTATAAGCAGGGCCCGGGGAGCGGGCTTCTCAACGCTGGCCAACGCGTTCTTACCACGCTGGTAGGTATTGTGGAAACCCGCGTGCGGCTGGCGGTTGTTGAACTGGAAGCGGAGAAAGCCAATCTGCTCCAGATGATCCTCATGATTGGTTTGACTCTGCTGTTCACCGCATTCGGTCTGATGAGTCTGCTGGTTCTGGTTATCTGGGCAGTCGATGTTCAATACCGACTGATGGCCGTGGCAATCACAACCGGGGTACTGTTTGCGCTGGCGCTGATTTTTGGTTTATGGACGCTGGCGAAAGTCCGACGTTCTACCCTGCTCAGAGCCACCCGCAAAGAACTGGCTAATGATCGTCAGTTTCTGGAGGAGGAATAATGAATCGCCGCGATCGGGAAGCACGAAAAGCTGATTTACTGCGGCAAATCCAGCAACAACGCCTTGATTTAATTGCCAGTCGTAAAGACTGGCTGGAAGCTACCAGCCGCTACGATCAGGGCTGGTTTGCGTTATTACAGGCAAAACGTTACCTGGCTATTGGTAGTGGCGTATTGGCTATCTGGTCTGTGCGCCATCCACGCTTTCTTACTCGCTGGGCAAAACGTGGACTGAGTATCTGGAGTACCTGGCGTATGGTGCGTAACGTACTGCCTCCCCGCTAAACACTGGCCGCAACCTCTTTTACGGTCATACACACCAATTTTCCTGAACATCTTTAACAGATTATCTCTCTAACAATTGCTTACATCTCCGTTTATTATACCCCAGCAATGAGCGGTACTGAAATGCACGACATTTCATACCAGGATCAACAAGGACCGTTATAAGGTACAGGTACGGTCTAACAAATTTTGTTAGAGGACAATGATGAAAAAGTTAGAAGATACAGGTTTCTTAGTTGCACGCATCCTGATGCCAATTCTGTTTATTGTGGCAGGTTGGGGTAAAATCACCGGTTATGCGGGTACACAGCAGTATATGGAATCAATGGGTGTTCCAGGGTTTCTCCTGCCGCTGACTATTCTGCTGGAATTTGGTGGTGGTCTGGCAATTCTGTTCGGTTTCCTGACTCGCTTTACGGCACTGTTTACCGCAGCCTTTACCTTACTGACTGCATTTCTCTTCCATACTGATTTCACGCAAGAGGCGAATTCCCTCATGTTTATGAAAAACCTGACCATCGCAGGCGGCTATTTGCTGCTGGGACTGGTGGGACCTGGTGCATTCAGTATTGACCGTCTGTTAGGTAAAAAGTGGTAACACCACAATAATAAAAAAATTCAGGGCGGGGAGTGACTCCCCGCCGGATACCTCAGGGGAGGAAATATGGGACAATTAATCGATGGAGCCTGGCACGATAATTGGTATGACACCCGTTCAACCGGTGGTCGTTTTAAACGCTCAGAAGCGCTGTTCCGTAACTGGATAACTGCGGATGGCAGTGCCGGCCCGTATGGCGAAAGTGGCTTTCGTGCAGAAGCTGGTCGCTACCATTTGTATGTCTCCCTCGCCTGCCCGTGGGCACATCGCACCTTGATTATGCGCCAGTTGAAAGGGCTGGAAGAGATGATTTCTGTTTCTGTCGTTCATCCCCTGATGCTGGAAAATGGCTGGACGTTCAGTACAGATTTCCCGGCAGCAACTGGTGACAACCTGTATCAACACAACTTTCTTTATCAGTTATATCTGCGTGCAGAGCCTGATTATACTGGCCGCGTAACGGTTCCGGTATTGTGGGACAAACAACGTAATACGATTGTCAGCAATGAATCCGCCGATATTATGCGTATGTTTAACAGCGCATTTGATGGTGTTGGCGCACGCGCCGGAGATTACTATCCCGTTGAATTGCGTGAAAAAATTGATGAACTGAATAGCTGGATTTACGATACGGTAAATAACGGTGTTTATAAGTCGGGTTTCGCCACCAGTCAGCTAGCTTATGATGAGGCGGTAACCGCTTTATTTAACTCTCTGGATCGCCTGGAGCAAATTCTGGGGCAGCAACGCTATCTGACAGGTAATACACTGACTGAAGCCGATTTACGGCTGTGGACGACTCTGGTGCGTTTTGATCCCGTCTATGTCACTCATTTTAAGTGTGATAAACACCGCATCAGCGACTATCACAATTTAAGTGGTTTCCTGCGTGAAATTTATCAGATGCACAATATTGCCAGCACGGTGAATATAGCGCATATCCGCCATCACTATTATCGCAGCCATAAAACTATCAATCCACACGGAGTGATCTCTGTTGGTCCCACTTTTAACTGGGATGTACCACACGGTCGCGATAAAGACTTTGCCTGAGCATCAACGTTAATGGTAACGCCCTGTCACACGGGAGTAGCCAGGCAGCAGTAAGCAACAATGCAGTAATCCTGTCTCCGGGGCGTTATTCCTTCTGCCCCGGCTTATCTCCCCGGTTTATTGATCTGGGACAACGCCCTGCCTTTCACACTTCCGTATTCTTGCTGGCCTACATGCAAACATGACACTAACCAAAAGCTAGTTTCCTGGAGTGAATTATGAGCAAGATGCTTTCTTTCTGCCTGGCAATCATCGCGCTGTGTTACATCGCCTTTGTTGGTCACTACTATTACCAGACCTTCTCCACATTTACCGGTGTTGCACATTCGCAACAAGATTAGGTCAATTCAGCAGCATAAGCCTGTGATGATGGCAGGAGTCTGTCGCTAACGCTTTGCCAGCAATTTAGGGATTTCCCGCAAGCACCAGGCTTTTGCCTCCCCCATACTATCGCGTCGCCAGGCCATAATGATTTCGCCCTGGCGGGTGTATTCCGGGCTAACTACGCGTAACCGCCCTTCGGCAATATCCTTCTCAACCATCGTATACGGCATGGTTCCCACGCCTAATCCAGCCAGCAATGCGCTGTGTTTGTCTGCAATGGTACTGACCGTTAAACGTTGCTGTTTATCCAACAGGGTAACCGTTAGCACCGGTTTTTCTCGTGCCGTATCTGCCACGGCAATACCACGATATTTTACGCGGGTGGTTTCTGATAACGGTTCAGGTTCCTGATGGATCGGATGATCCGGGCTGGCAACATACACATTCATCTGTGAGAACAGCTTACGGGAATTGATCTCTGATGACGCACGGAAGTGCATATCTGGTGCAATCACAATATCTGCACGTCCCTGCTCCAGACGTTCCCAGGCGCCAGCCAGCACTTCTGTTGTCAGAGAGAGCTGCGTATTGGCTTTTTCCGCCAGCTTTTCCACCAGAGGGAACAGTAGCTCAGTCGGTACCAGAGCTTCTACTACGATGGTCAAATGTGGCTCCCAGCCACGCGCCAGCGCCTCTGCATCGGTCGTAAGTTTATCCGCGGCTTCCAGTAATACACGCCCACGTTCAAGCAACATACGCCCAACATTAGTAAATTTAGTTCTGTGACCGGAACGGTCAAACAGCACAACATCCAGCTCGTCTTCCAGCTTCTGCATGGTGTAACTGAGTGCAGAAGGCACCCTGCCTAATTCATCCGCAGCAGCGGCAAAACTCCCGCGACGATCAATCGCATCCATTACACGTAGTGCTTCAAGGGTTAGTGCACGATCTCTGGCCATGTCTTCCTCTGTCAGGAAATTTGAATATTGCCAGCAGATTAACTGGCTGGCATCACCTCGTCCAGAAACTTACCATAGATGCATGATAAATAATCGGGTTTTTCCCGATATATCTGGGAGGATACAATGATTATAAACCGCACAGCACAACAATGTGGTCAAGCCGACTACGGCTGGCTACAGGCACGTTACACCTTTTCCTTCGGTCACTATTTTGATCCCGAACTACTGGGTTATGCCTCTCTGCGTGTCCTGAATCAGGAAGTACTGGCTCCTGGCGCAGCTTTCCAACCCAGAACCTATCCAAAAGTTGATGTGCTGAACCTGATTTTACAGGGAGAAGCTGAATATCGTGACAGTGAAGGAAATCATACTGTTGTGGGTGCAGGTGAAGCCTTACTGCTGGCAACACAGCCGGGGCTCAGTTATAGCGAACACAATACCAGTACTGATCTTCCTCTTACCCGGCTGCAACTTTGGCTGGATACTGAGCCAACAAAGGAAACGCCACCGGTACAACAACTGAAAATTTCTGAACAAGAAACCTGTGCATTGCTGGCTTCGCCAGATGGCAGTAATGGCAGCCTGCAACTTCGCCAGCAAGTGTGGATCCATCAGGTGATACTGCAACCCGGAGAAAGTCATTCGCTCCCTTTGCACGGTTCACACGCCTATGTTCAGTCGATTCATGGCACATTTACGGCTACTGCGCATTCACAACAACAGAAAACGTTAACCTGTGGTGATGGTGCATTTGTGAAGGAAGAAGAGGGAATTACGTTAACGGCTGAAACACCATTGCGTGTGCTGGTGATTGATTTGGTCTAATACTCTGTGCCATCCATCTGACAGAGCTAAAAATGCAAAAACCCTGCCGAAGCAGGGTTTTTGTTGTGAAATAACGAAGCTGACCGTTAAGCCGGGTTCTGTCGTGGACAGTCATTCATCTAGGCCAGCAATCGCTCACTGGCTCAAGCAGCCTACCCGGGTTCAGTACGGGCCGTACCTTATGAACCCCTATTTGGCCTTGCTCCGGGTGGAGTTTACCGTGCCGCGAACTGTTGCCAGACGCGCGGTGCGCTCTTACCGCACCCTTTCACCCTTACCTGATCCCGTTTACACGGGCCATCGGCGGTTTGCTCTCTGTTGCACTGGTCGTGGGCTCGCGCCCCCCAGGCGTTACCTGGCACCCTGCCCTATGGAGCCCGGACTTTCCTCCCCTTTGTCTGTCTCCCCCCGAAGGAGGACGGCAACAAAGCGGCGACTGTCTGGTCAGCTTCGGCGCGCAGTGTATAGCGTTTTTCAGGCGTTGTCACTCACCCTGCTGTTCAAGCGCATATTTATAGAGAGCATTTTTTTTCACACCATGAATTTCAGCCGTCAGTGCAGCGGCTTTTTTCAGCGGTAGCTCCCCCTGTAACAGAGCCAGAGTACGCAGCGCCTCTGGTGGCAGAGCGTCCTCTTCTGCGTGATAGCCTTCAACGATGAGAACCATTTCCCCCTTACGGCGGTTCTCATCTTCCTGCACCCACGCCAGTAATTCACCAACAGGTGCCCCCTGGATGGACTCCCAGGTTTTGGTAATCTCACGCGCTAAAACCACATAACGCCCGGGCCCCAGTACCGTCACCATATCCTGCAAACTGTCGATCAGGCGATGCGTAGACTCATAAAAAATCAGTGTACGAGGTTCCTGTTCCAGTGCACGCAGAGTATCGCAGCGCCCCTTGCTTTTGGCGGGCAGAAAACCTTCGTAACAAAAGCGATCGGAAGGTAATCCCGCCGCGCTCAGTGCCGTGATTGCCGCACAGGCTCCGGGCAATGGCACCACACGGATCCCGGCTTCACGACATAAACGGACCAGGTGATAACCAGGATCATTGATCAGGGGGGTGCCAGCATCAGAAACTAACGCTATGCTTTGTCCTTCGCGCAGTTTCGCCAGTAACGACTCGGCTTTCTGCTGTTCGTTATGATCATGTAATGCGAAGAGCCGCGCATTGATGGCGAAATGTTGTAGCAACAGCCCGGTATGACGTGTATCTTCCGCAGCGATCAGATCGACGCTCGCAAGCACCGTCAGTGCCCGCTGGGTGATATCGCCCAGGTTACCAATCGGAGTTGGAACGATATAGAGCGTGCTGGCAGAAATATCTGCCTGATCGTGTTGTTTCATTGTTTGATCCGAATTGCCGATTTAATATTGAGCATCTTGAAAAAAACATCACTGGATACAGTATGCTTCCTTCGAAAGTAGTTCATCGCAAGGCCAGGCGCAGCCTGCCACTTCTGCTGGCCACCCTGATTTTTGCTGGTTGTACCGGTCACACCCCACAAACGCCATCAGCGAATGTTCAGGAAGCCGCAACCAGCACTTCTGACTATTATCTGCAACAAATGCAGCAAAGCTCAGATGATAACAAGGTTGGCTGGCAATTACTCGCAATCAGAGCACTGTTAAATGAAGGGAAGCTGCCACAAGCCAGTCAACAGCTCTCACAACTGCCACAAAAACTGGATGAAACTGAAAGCCAGGAACAGCATCTGTTACAGGCGCAGCTAGCTGTCGCACAGCAAAATGTTTCTGTCGCGGCAAAACAGTTAAAACAGGTTGATATTACCACCCTCTCCAAAGATCAGCAGGCGCGTTACTACCAGCTGAAAATCGCCACAGGTCAGGGGCGTCCAACGCTGGATGTGCTGCGTGCTTACATTGCTCTGGAGCCACTGCTTAGCAAACCGGCAGACAGGCAAAGTAACATTGATGCGACCTGGCAAGTGCTGAGCAAAATGACGCAGGAGCAGTTAAACAATATCGCTATCAATGCAGATGAAAATGTTCTGCAGGGATGGCTGGATCTGCTTGGTGTATATAAAGCAAATAACAACGATCCGGATATGCTAAAAGCCGCGATCAGTGACTGGCAAAAACGTTATCCGAACAACCCGGCGGCCAAAATGCTGCCAACCGCGTTAAGCCAGGTACATAAGTTCCAGCAGACCTCTACCGGTAAAATTGCGCTGTTACTGCCCCTGAATGGTCAGGCACAGGTTTTTGCTAAGGCTATTCAGCAAGGTTTTGATGATGCCCGTCATGGCGCACTCGCTCATGATGTTACGAATAACGTTGCTCCCGTCGCTGCACCGGTTTCAGCTCCACCACCAGCCAATGTTGCGACTCCATCTGAAGCGGCAGATGCAGTGGTCAGCCCATCAGCGATTGATGCAGGTGACAATGCCCAGCCCGCGGAAGTGGAAGCAAAACCACAGCCGGTTGCAACCACCAGCACAGACACGGCTGCGCCATCCAGCACGACTCAGGTCCAGGTATACGACACCAGCGCACAACCTATCGAACAGGTGCTGACTCAGGCGCAGAATGATGGTGCAACATTCATTGTTGGCCCGTTACTGAAAGATCAGGTGAATAAAGTCGTTAGCAGCCAGACTGCACTTAACGTACTGGCACTCAATGAGCCGGAAGCGATCCAGAACCATCCGAATATCTGCTATTTTGCGCTTTCTCCTGAAGACGAAGCACGTGATGCCGCGCATCATCTGTGGGATCAGGGTAAACGCTCACCACTGCTGTTGATACCACATAGTTCTCTGGGCGACCGTGTTAGCAAAGCCTTTGCCGCTGAGTGGTCACAATTAGGCGGGGGAACCGTGCTACAGCAGCAAATTGGTTCAACAGCTGAATTGCGTCAGGGAATTAATAGTGGCGCAGGGATCCGCCTGAGCGGTACTCCGATTAATGTGCAGCCCGCTCAAGCACAAAGCGTGACCATTGCAGGGCTGAATATTCCAGCGCCGGTAACCAATGTGCCTGTTGTTGATAATGCCACTTCCGGTAGTGTCGATTCGGTTTATATTGTTGCCACCCAAAGCGAGCTGGCACTGATTAAGCCGATGATCGCTATGCGTGTCAGTAGCCGTGATAACATCAGCCTGTATGCCAGCTCACGCAGCAATCAGGCAGGTGCTGGCCCGGATTACCGTCTGGAGCTGGATGGCTTACAGTTCAGCGATATCCCACTGCTCTCTGGTGCCAGCCCGGCACTGATGCAGCAGGCAGTGAAGAAATTTAATAATGACTACTCACTGGTTCGCCTGTACGCGATGGGCATTGATGCCTGGTCACTGGCTAACCACTTTAGTGAAATGCGTCAGTTGCCAGACTTCCAGTTAAGAGGAAACACAGGCAATCTGCATGCCACACAGGATTGCGTCATTAACAGGAAGTTATCATGGAGCCAGTATCGTCAGGGGCAAATCGTTCCGGCATCCTGAGTCGTCAACAGCAGGGGGCGAAGCGTGAGAAACAAGCTCGTCACCTGCTGGAAACAGCCGGTCTGTATTTTGTAGCAGCGAATGTGCGCTATCGGACAGGGGAAATTGACCTGATCATGCGTGACCGGCAAACATGGGTTTTTGTTGAGGTACGCTACCGCCGTTCAGACAGTTTTGGCGGCGCGATAGCCAGTATCACCCACAGTAAACAACAAAAACTCTTACGGGCAGCGGCACTTTGGCTACATAGCCGTGGTCAAAGCTTTGATACTGCCGACTGTCGTTTTGATGTAGTAGCAATCACCGGCGAACAGGTGGAATGGTTGCCTAATGCGTTTAACGCTGAATAGTGGCTGCGACTGGCCGGTCGCTGACCACGAAAAATAACCAGGTGAATGACGTGCTGGAAAGAATTAAAGTCTGTTTTACTGAAAGTATCCAAACCCAAATTGCGGCGGCAGAAGCACTACCCGATGCAATTTCACGCGCCGCGATGACAGTGGTGCAATCATTATTGAATGGGAACAAAATCCTGAGCTGTGGTAATGGAACCTCCAGCGCCAATGCCCAGCATTTTGCTGCCAGCATGATCAATCGTTTTGAAACTGAGCGCCCCAGCCTGCCTGCAATCGCTCTGAGCGCCGATAATGTTCTGCTAACAGCCATTGGTAATGATCGCCTGCATGACGAAGTTTATGCTAAACAGGTACGAGCTCTGGGTCATACAGGAGATATCCTGCTGGCTATTTCAACCCGGGGTAACAGCCGTGATATCGTGAAAGCGGTAGAAGCCGCGGTAACACGTGATATGACTATTATTGCGTTAACAGGCTATGATGGCGGGGAACTCGCGGGTTTATTGGGACCACAGGATGTGGAGATCCGTATACCTTCACACCGCAGCGCCAGGATTCAGGAGATGCATATGCTGACCGTGAATTGCCTGTGCGATTTGATAGATAACACTTTATTTCCCCATCAGGATGTTTAAAGGAGATTAAATGAAGGCATTATCTGCAACTGCAGTTATTCTCACCGCATTACTGTTACAGGGCTGCGTCGCCGCAGCCGTTGGTAGTGCTGCGGTGGCAACCAAAACGGCGACCGATCCACGAACAATGGGTACTCAGGTGGATGACGGTACACTGGAGTTACGTGTATCTAATGCACTGTCAAAAGATGCACAGATCAAACAAGACGCACATATTGTGGCGACAGCGTATCAGGGCAAAGTGCTGCTGACCGGCCAGGCGCCCAACAGTGAAGTCGCTTCACGCGCTAAACAAATCGCTGTTGGCGTTGACGGCGCAACCGAAGTCTATAACGAGATCCGTACCGGTGAGAAAGCCAGTTTTGGTACTGCATCTTCAGATACCTGGATCACCACCAAAGTACGTTCGCAGTTGTTGAGCAGTGAAAAGGTGAAATCCTCTAACGTGAAGGTAACAACCGAAAACGGTGAAGTCTTCCTGCTGGGGCTGGTTACTAATGCTGAAGCGCAAGCGGCGGCTGATATTGCCAGCCGGGTGAGCGGCGTGAAACACGTCACAACGGCATTTACTATTCTGCAATAAAACGTGTAGCAGATGGCTAACCCGCAAGGTTAACGTCTGCAACAGACACGGGGCAAAGGCGTTTGCATTTGCCCCGTGTCTGTTTCTGTCAGCATGACTGCCTCATCACAATCACGGCTATAACCGGCTTAAACAATCCATCGCCACGGCTTTAAAGCTGGCAAAATCCTGGCTGTCGCGTAAGCGGGTCATCGCCCTTTCACGCAAAAAGGTCACAAACAGATCGTAGATCGCCATCGCTTCTTCGTATTCGTTTTTACTGATTGCCAGCAGAAAAACTACCCATGCCGTTTCATCACCCCATTTAATCCCTTGTGGAGCCAGTACGGTATAAACACAGGTCTTCTTTGCTAATAACCCCAGTGAATGCGGTAAAGCGATCCCTTCTCCAAACATGGTACTGACGATCGCTTCACGCTCCTCAACCGAGGGATAGAAAGAGTCATCGACAATCCCTTCCTGTTCCAGTTGAGCACATAACTGGCGAAACAGATCAGAGCGATCCATTTCCTGATCGATAATACAAAAGTGCCCGCTATCAAAGAATTTCTCTAACATATACGGACGAGTACGATCCAGCAGTACCTGTTTACCAAGCTGCTCCAGCTGATAGTCAGTTGGGAACGGCGACATCACTACCACTGGCTTATCTTTGTCGCTCAGCCGGACAGTCGAAATAACAAAATCCTCTTCCACCGCTGATAACTGTTCATATTCCCGCAGCGAGATAATACGGAGAACCTCAATCTGCGGATATTTCCGCACCAGCATCGCCTGGATCATCCGCACCGTCGAATTCCCGGTATCACATACCAACAACACTTGCGGATAACGCTGATAACCGACATTGTAGTGGCGTTCAAGACCCACACCGATATGCAGTACCAGGAACCCCACTTCATTCTCGCTGATGTTGTACGGTGTATATTTCCCCCAGCTTGATACCGCCGCCAGCGTCACGTCCCACGCCATCGGGTAATGCTGTTTGATGTTCGTCAGAAGTGGATTGGGAATATGGATCTGGTAGCGTAAGCGGGTGATCATCGTTTTGATATGCGTCAGCAGATCCGCGCGCAGTTGAGGATCATCCTGCAAATTAAAACCGTAATGATTGTTGATATAGTGGAGAATATAGTCCGCCAGTGATTCACCATCATCCGGGCTGATCGTATTGGGAGCCATTTCTTCAATAATACGCCGGGCAGCAATATGCACCTGGAGCCAGGCTTCTTCCGCCGGAGGGATACTCTGTCCAATCACTGGCCGCATGAGCTTGATAATATCGCGAGCAGCATCGCGCACATCCTCAGCCACATCTTCAGCAATAAAGTCGGCCAGCGGATAACCCTCTTTAATACGGCGCACAGCCACAGCACAGTACAGACATAGATACCGTTCAGCATCATCGGCAAGACGAATATGAAAGCGCGACAAACTCTCCAGCAACAGAGGCTGCAGAGTCACCAGTGTCTCTTTGTTCAATACATCAAGTTGCAGTAATGAATTGTCAGCATCGGACTGCGCCAGTTGATAAAGCAGATCTGTCAGACAAGTACGTATCGCTGCTTCACTGCCAAACAGCTTCATTCCGTAACGAGGGCGGGTTTCAAGTTCCAGATCATAACGGGAAAACCACTCTCTGACCTCTGCCATATCACTTTGCAGCGTTGCACGGCTGACACACCATTCATCGGCAAGATCTTCCAGCTTGAGGGAGAAAGCGGAAGTAAGAAAACGGCTTAACAGATAATGCACCCGTTCCATGGACGTTCGGGGCACATGTAAAGCAGAAGGAGATTGCTGTAATAAACTGTCGTAACGCTCAGGATCATCAATTTTCAACTGATATCCCTCTCCGCGCGTCAGAACAAAACTGGCACCGTAATCGGCAAGGAGTTCGTTGAGAGAAGTGATATCTGTACGTACTGTACGGGTGGAAACAGCAAGCCGGCGTGCCAGCTCGTCCTGAGGCAGGGTTTCATTTTGCAGCAGATCAAATAGCTGTGCCAGTCGTTGATGGGGGAATCTCACAAGGTACCATTATCATCAGAATAGATCGTTTTATTGGGTTGTTTTGCTCTCAGCCTAACTGTATTTGTATCTGAAAAATAGTATCACCATCCCGATGAAGACTTATTGCGCCAGATACCAAAACCTGGCGAAAAAAGGCGAGATTTTGTTCCGCGAACACCAGAAATTACCCGCTCTGGCGAGATCAATATGACTCGCCCAGCAGCGGGTAAACAGACTTACCCCAATACTTTCCGGGTCATTGCCATCAATGTTGCGACATCTTCAGGTCGGGTCATGCCGGTTGCTTTATCAATGATTGAGCTGTAGATGTGCGGGATAATTTTGCTTACCCCAGCATCCAGGGCAATTTGCAGAATCGACTCAAAATTATTCAGATCAATCCCTCCCGTCGGCTCCAGCCAGAAGTCTTGTGTAGCACAGGCTTCTGCCAGGACACGAAATTCATTGATGTCCTGCATCTTATTCATCGGAAAATATTTTACCGAACTGCCCCCCATATCCTTCAGCAACGCAATTGCTGTGGCGACCGGGACAATGCCCTCTTCTGCTTTTGAACTCAGTGGCCCGGTTGAAATTTTTACCTTTCCTGGCTGCCCGGTAGGTGAAACCAGGCCATTCACTACTGTTTTGTTCTGTCCCAGCAACGCCCGGCTGGTCGCCACACCCGTGAATACCTGGTTAACATGTTGTGGCTGTAGCTGTGCGGATATCGTACTGACCATCGCCGACTGGTCAGGATCTCCGGCCCCCAGCCCCACTGAAATGGCATTATCAATGAGCGCGGCATAATCACGCATATCTTCAACCGCGCTTGCCACACTGTCGTAGTTTTTGGACAACACCCCGACCAGAACATGGCCGTCTGCGGCTTCCCAAACGTCGCGGGCATTCTGTTTCGAACCCGCCAGTACATTAAGACATACGCGGTCGCGATAAAATTTTGGTGTTAATGTCATGCCTGTTTTCCCCTGGCAAAGAGTGCCTGAATACAGATAAAAATCGTATGTAACTGCTCAGCCGATACGCTGCGCACATCCACCTCAACAATGCCTTCATTGGCTTTATAGCCACGGAAGTAGATCGCCTGCTCACCGGTTTTCAGCGCCTGAACAACATTTGCCGTGTTCATGCCGATGCGAGACTCATCAAAATGGATCTCTGCTCTGGCGATATCACGTCCGGCGGCATCCCATACTACGCGAGCCTGAATACCGTCTAAACGGTTCAGGTTGTCGATAAATGGCGTCATTTTTTCCACCATCTGCACACCACTGACTTTTTCCTGCACCAGATAGTTTTCAATCGCCTGGGTCAGGCCAAGAATGCCTTCTTTACCCACTTTCATCGCTCGCCCGATACCCAGTGACTGGCGCTTAACCCACTCAACCTGCTGCTTTTTACCGATCACTAGCCCACTTGTTGGACCTTCAATGGCTTTTGCGCCACTGTAAATCACCAGATCGGCACCCAGAGCGCTGTAAGACAGCAGATCCTCTTCCGCTGCGGCATCCACAATCAGCGGGACACCATGTTTGCGGGCAACAGTGACAGCCTGTTCCACACTGAGGTGACTTTTCTGTACGCAGTGGTGAGATTTGATATAGAGAATTGCCGCGGTTTGTGGCGTGATCGCAGCTGATAATTGTTCTGGCGAACATTCGTTGGCGTAACCGGCTTCCACCAGGCGACCTCCACCCAGCGCAACCATTGTGCCGACCGGGGCACCAAAATTAACATTGTGTCCTTTGGGTAACACAATGTCATGAGGCACAGTCAGGGGGGCTGCATGCAAATTTTCCAGCAACCAGTCATCATCCTGTACGATAACCGCCGCAACTGACTGGGCGATACCAGCAGACGCACAGGACACCACCACAGCGCCTTCGCAATGCAGTAACCGGGCAATATACTCCCCGGTTTTATTGACCAGGTCTTTCATCTCAAAATAGTGGTTCAGACCATAATTCACAGTTTCCACAACGTCTGCGCTCGGGGTGGAAACACCCAGGATTGTCATGCGGCCAGAGGCGTTAATCACCTGTTTAAGGCCATATTTCTCATAAACTGAAGTCATTACGTTTTTTCCCTTCATCGGTGAGGAAACCCTGCCCGCCAACGATGGCAGCAAGCGGTATCAATTGCGCTTCACCTGCCAGCGTTTGACCTTCGGAATCACTAAACAGGCACGGTTGCTGTTGCAGGTCAAAAATGGTCAGGTCAGCATCGCCTCCCACTTCAAGACGGCCTTTCCCTTGTAGTCTCAATCCTTCAGCAGCATGAATCGTTACGCAGTCAATCACCTGAGGCAGCGTCATACCGATATGCAGAAATTTCGACATCACATGTGCCAGACTACGTACCGGTCCCTTAATGCGGTTACGGCAGTAAATATCCGAGCTGATGGTCTGCGGCAAAATACCCTGAGCAATGGCGACGCGAGCGACTTCAAAGCTAAAGCTGGCGCTGCCGTGTCCCACATCCAGTCGGACACCCCGTTGTAAGGCGCGACTGACGGCGTCCCGCAATTGTCCTTCAGGGGTAAGAATGCGGTTAGGCTTACCGTTATAGCAGTGAGTGATAATGTCACCAGACGTCAGCAAATCAGCAATTTCATCCAAATCTGGCGGGTTATTGCCAATATGAACCATCAGCGGTAACTGACCATTTTCCTGCTGGAGCGCTTTCGCCCGTTGCAATGGCTTAATCCCGTTCTGTTCAACCACGCTGCTGCTGATACGTGCTTTCAATCCGACAATAAAATCCGGATGACGCTGTAGTGCTGCTTTCAGTGCAGAGCTATCAATCCGCGTCATATCTGCCAGTTCATTCTGCGTAAGGATGCCACTGCGGGCGATATTCAGGAGTGCGTAAACACGGGTGGTGCAATCGCGGGTAAGTTGCCAGAAATCATCAATATCATCAGCGCCAGTGCTCCCTGCATCCACCACTGTCGTCACCCCGGTGGCAATGCCAATAAGATCAGCTTCGTCATGATAAATCGGGGATTTGGGATAACAGTGAACATGAGAATCAATCCAGCCAGCACTCAGCCAGTAGCGCCCGGCCAGCTCCCACTCCCGTATTGCCGGGCCTGCCACTCTGCCCGTTACCGCAATTTTCCCCGCCTGTACTGCCACATCACACAACGTATTGTCGCTAAGACGGGCATTACGGATAATCAGGTCATACATGGTAAATCTCCGGATCGTAGCGGCAATTGCCGCCACGTTGAATCATTACAGTGCTACCGGGAAGATAGCGCCCAGAACCATAGCGCCAAGAATGGCCCCACCAGTAATCGGCTTGCCCCACAGGTAGAACAACAGTGACCCCACTAGAGAACCCAGTCCAATAGGGATAGATGCCGTCATGGCAGAGAGAATAATCAACGGCCCCAGAAAACGACCAGACGAGTTCCCCGCGCCCATCATCACATCCGCACCGTAGGTGGAATCGCTATTATTAATGGTGAATTTACGCGCCAGAATAATGACGTAGCCCACAGCCAGCCCGAGTATCATTCCGGTTGCCAGCGATGCAGCAAAGTTAGCCACCGGGAAGATGATCCCAGCGCCCAGCAGCAGTGCGGGCACACCCAGACCAATACCGGTCTGGATAGCACCACCGATATCCAGGATCCCGACCAGCGATCCCTCAATGATACGGGCAAACAGAAAGCTGGCACCAAAGGCAGCAACTGCACCATAAGCACCGGTTTCTATTCCTGAGCGCAACATAGAGACAAAGGCCACTTCGTTAAACGCACCCAGCCCGTAGACGTAATACATATGCGTCCCAGCAAAGACACCAGCAGAAAGCAGACCAACAAAGATCGGGAATGACCAGTCTTCGTACCAGAAACCGCGTTTTGACTCTTCCATTTCCATTATCCTTTTAGTTACCGCTCAGGGAGCTGTGGATCATATCCAGCCAACCCGGTACGCCGAGGTGGAAGGATTCCAGCATCTTCATATCGAAACCACGGAAGAAACCACTCAACACAAACAGCAGCACAATCGCGGCCATCATCACTTTAGTGACGCGGTTCCAGCCGGATTCTTCAACGCCCTTACCAATCAGGATCCCCAGCACCAGTCCTGGCACTGCATTCCCCATAATGAGTTGTGCCAGGCCACCAAAAATGGTCGCCCAGAAACCAGACTTCTTACCGGCATCAATCGCGGCCAGCCAGAAAATCACCGGCATCACCGTGTTAACCAGCAGATTAGCTGCAGGAACCAGCACTTTCACTGCCGTTACCTGCAAAGCCGCTGGTACTGCCGACGCGGTCGAGTTCAGAAATGCGACAACGATCATGCCGATGATGCCGCAGGCAATAGCCATTTTTTTCGGGTTATGCAGGGTTTCCGCAACGTTACGGTTTTTCACCATTAACGCAGCCGCTCCCCAGTTTGGAATAATGCGGTGGTCAACATCCTGGGTGAAAGAACCCGCCGCAACAGAAGAAGCCCAGGCATTAAAGAAGAAACCCAGTCCAAAAGAGAAATGCGAAGCAGGATCACCTTCACAGGAGTTCAATTCACCCAGTGTACGAAATGCGCCCATTCCCTGAGATGTTGGCGCATGAAACATACGTGCTGCGCCCGCTCCCGCACCAACGCCCACCAGCCCGCCAATAATCAGCGATTTGAATAAAATGATTAAAAACATTAGCTTTTCCTTTCGTGTTATTGCTCAACGTTTTTAGGTCGTTGCAGAGAAATCCACCTTTTCGGTATCGATCACTGAAACATTGACAGTGATCGACAAGTCCACGCTGTACAGGCGTCTTTCACGCGCAAGGAAGAAGAACAGAAACTTTTCAGTTTTGATGTTCTCCGTTGCCCGTAACACCTGCACATCAACCGGTTCGATACGCAACAGAATTTTGCTGGTCGATTTCAGCACCGTGTTCTGGACCCGACTCAGGGCATCAGCAAAGGCTTTGCCCTTACTGCCCCCGCTGCCGCTGACGTTAACCGTCGTGGTGAATTGTTCTTTCATCAGCCGTGCTTCTTCTGCCAGGCCTGAACCAGACGTTCACCCAGTTCTTCTTTATCCATAAAGCCAAAACCCAGCACGTTGGCACCTTCGCTAATGGCGGTCACGCCTTCATCGACAGAGCGCATGCCATATTTCGCCTTATAACCATGTTTGGTTTGTGCAGTAATCGCACCCGCGCCACCACTGCCGCAGAAGGAGATACCAAAGGTGGCATTTTCCGCTTTCATCACATCACCCAGCTTCATATCTGCGGCAACACCCGGCACTACAATGGCTTTCCCACCTGCTTTTTCAACACCCGCAGCCACTTTCTGGCCCTTCCCTAAGCGATCTCCGATCACAACAATAATTTGCGACATACTGTGTTCCTTCTTTATCAGGTTGAACGCCATCATCGACTGGCGCAGAGGGCTAGATATTTTCTTTGGCAACTTCAAAGTGCACGGAGAGAAGCCAGGCTTCCTCTTTTGGCAAGTTGCCAAACAGATCGACGACCTGCTGTGCCAGTGCCAGCGACTCCGGCGAGATATCTTCAAACAGTTCTTCTTCCACCTCAGGCAAAGGTTCACCCGTGAGTGAACGTAATGCCATTGCCCGTATATGTGAGGTCAACATTTGCTGCTGTACGGCATTCGGTGTAATGGCTCTTGCGGCAAACAGTTCGGTAATTTGCGTCATTACTTTCTCTGCTAAAGCCTGGATTTCACCGCTGTGTTCCGTGGCCGACAACGTTCCATTACTCACTTCAATCCTCCTGTATAGCGTTTCGGCTGATGCCAAAACCTTTTTACTGACAGGGATAAAGTAACGCCGGGGATGCCTGCTGTGGAGAACGACTTTTTCCACTTTGAAGCGGAAATAATTGCCCTGTTCTCGATCGTGGTCGCAAAAATGCGTTACAGGCAATCTGGAATTGAATCGGGGGGTTACGGCTGGATAGAAGGGAACATCGCCCGGAAAATGGAAACGTGTTTCACATTAATTCCAGATGATAAGCAGACAGATGAACGGAAAGGCAAAAATGAGAGGCTGAATGGAAGACGAAGACTCTGTGGGTGATACAACACACGCATCACCCACAGCATCGTCAGAATTGGTTAGCGGAACTTCTTATGGCCTTCATTGCGCGTATCAGCAAATTTCTTCGCTTCTTCTTTCGCCGCAGCCAGGTCACCGCTATTGGCCAGTTTCAGACTGCCGTCAATCTGACCAATCAGTTTATCCAGTTGAGCATGATAAGCCTGAATATCTGCGCTATCAGCAGCCTTCCCGGCCAGTTTTTCCGGTGTATGCGTTTTCGCATCAGTTGCTGCTGCACGCATATCGGTTAATGCACGCACCATTTCAGCTTTATCATCAGTTTTTTGTACCGTACCCAATCCCTTTGCCAGGATGTCCATATCGCCAGGCAGATCCTGCGCCAGCGCTGGCAGAGCGGTACATAACAGGGTGGAGCTCACAATTGCAATCAATAACTTACGCATATCAGTTCCTGTCTTTTTATGAATGAATAGTATGCAGAGTATAAAAGGTAGCATGGAAACTACCTGTTGTATCTTACGAGAAGATAATGAAATTATTGTCCGGCAATGTTCATTTCTGGTAGCAGAACGGATCCACACTGAATATTGCTGCGAGTTTCAATATCGCTGCCCACTGTGACGATATTGCGCCACATATCCTTCAGATTACCGGCGATAGTGATTTCACTCACCGGATACTGGATCTCACCGTTTTCCACCCAGAAGCCCGCAGCGCCACGGGAGTAATCCCCCGTAATACCGCTAACACCTTGTCCCATCAACTCAGTCACCACCAGCCCGGTTCCCAGTTGTTTCAGCATCGCGTCAAAACTGTGCCCCTGCCCGGCAATACGCCAGTTATGGATACCACCTGCATGACCAGTACTTTGCAGCCCCAGTTTGCGAGCGGAATAACTGGTCAGTAACCAGGTTTGCAGTACGCCATCTTTAATAATTTCACGAGCCTGGGTACGAACACCTTCGCTATCAAAAGGTGTGGACGCCAGCCCTTTCAGTAAATGCGGTTGTTCTTCAATGGTCAGCCATTCCGGCAGGATCTGCTGTCCCATCGCATCCAGCAGGAAAGTGGATTTACGGTAAACACTGCTGCCGCTGATCGCCCCCACAAGGTGTCCAAATAATCCGGTCGCTACTTCAGCAGCAAACAGTACTGGCGCCTTCATCGTGGAAAGTTTACGTGGAGCAAGGCGTGACAACGTACGGCGGGCACACTCTTCACCCACCCATTCTGGCGATTGCAAATCAGTCATTGCACGCCCAATGGTATAAGCATAGTCACGTTCCATCTCGCCATTCTGCTCGGCAATGACGCAACTGGAGAGAGAATGACGGCTGGAACAGTAACTTTGCAACATGCCGTGGCTGTTACCAAACACCTTAATCCCAATGTGGCTGTTAAAACTGCCACCTTCCGTATTGGTAATACGCTTATCGGCTTTCAGTGAAGCCTGTTCTGCCCGGGCAGCCAGTTCAATAGCCCGATCGGCATCGATCTCAGAAGGATGGAACAGATCAAGATCCGGGGCTTCAAACGCCAGCAGATCACGATCCGCAACATCCGCACAAGGATCCGCAGAGGTATAACGCGCAATATCGATCGCCGCCTGGACAGTACGTTTAATCGCTTCCGGGCTGAGATCCGTCGATGATGCGCTGCCTTTACGGTGCTGATGATAAACGGTGATCCCCAGCGCACCATCGCTGTTAAATTCAACGTTTTCCACTTCGCCATATCGCGTACTGACGCTGATACCGGTCGTTTTACTGACCGCGACTTCAGCCCCGTCCGTACCCACTTTTGCCAGTTCGAGTGCTGTCGCAACTGCCTGTTCCAGGATTTTTCGCTGTTCTGCAACTTGGGAGAGTAATTTCATCGATCTGCCATATAATTAACCATGTGGTTTACTGATACGTTTAACGTATTCATATATGAGGCATTTAGCCGCCAGTAAAAGCACACTTTAGTGATAAGAGTTAATTTGAGTCTAACAGACTCGAGAACAATTTCGCAGTAGCCTGACTTTCCTGATAGCATTAGCCTCTTTTTCAGGAGCCTAACCATGACCAAACAGCCCGAAGACTGGCTCGATAATGTACCCGATAACGAAGAAGAAGAAGATGAAGAGATTATCTGGGTCAGTAAAAGTGAAATAAAACGTGACGCCGAAGAGCTGAAACGCCTGGGTGCCGAACTGGTTGAACTGGGACAAAATTCCCTGGATCGCATTCCGCTGGATGAAGATCTGCGTGCAGCCATCGAACTGGCGCAAAAGATCAAGAAAGAGGGACGTCGTCGCCAGTTACAGTTGATCGGTAAAATGCTGCGTTCCCGCGATGAGGAACCGATCCGTACCGCGCTGGATAAGCTAAAAAACCGCCATAACCAGCAGGTTGCGCTGTTCCATAAACTCGAGATGCTGCGTGATCGCCTGGTAGAACAGGGAGATGATGCCGTGCCGGAAGTGCTGAACCTTTATCCGAATACCGATCGCCAGCAATTGCGTGCGATGATCCGTAATGCGCAAAAAGAGAAAGCAGCGAATAAGCCACCTAAAGCCTATCGTCAGATCTTCCAGTATCTGCGTGAGCTGGCCGAAGCATAAAAGAAAATAATATCCACGGCAGTCAATGGCTTTCGCCATCTCATTGCCGTGGATGTATCTGTTATGCTGACGATTTAGCCAGACGATCTAACAGCTTCTGGTGAATACCACCAAAACCACCATTACTCATCACCAGGATATAATCTCCTGGATGTGCTTTTTTCGCGATCATCTCAACCAGCGTATCCACATCAGCACTCCACTGAGCGGGTTGCACACAGGCTTCTGCCACTTCCACCACCTGCCACGGAATATGGTGCGGCTGGAAGAGGAATACTTCATCGGCCCGGCCCAGCGCAGGTGCTAAATCATCCTTGCTAATCCCCATTTTCATGGTGTTAGAACGAGGTTCCAGCACAGCCAGAATGCGCGCAGTTCCCCCAACTTTACTGCGCAGTGCAGCCAGAGTTGCGAGGATTGCCGTCGGATGGTGGGCAAAGTCATCATAGACTTTGATGCCGTTACTCTCACCACGTAACTCCAGACGACGACGGGCGTTGATAAAGTCATTCAGCGCACGGGCAGCATCTTCCGGTTTCACACCCACATGGCGTGCAGCAGCAATCGCCATCATGCCATTATGCATGTTGTGTTCACCGACCAGTGACCAGTTCACTTCAGCAACACGTTCACCATCCAGCCATACTTCCCAGTGAGAAGCATCCGGTGTCAGTTTTTTCGCCTGCCAGTGTCCATTTTCACCGACAGTTTCCTGCTCACTCCAGCAGCCCTGAGCCATCACCTGTTTCAGGTTATGGTCATGCTCTGGCAGGATGATTTTCCCCTGGCCTGGCACAATACGCACCAGATGGTGGAATTGCTTCTGGATCGCCCGCAAATCATCAAAGATATCTGCGTGGTCAAATTCCAGATTATTGAGGATCAGGGTACGTGGGCAGTAGTGGACAAACTTGGAACGTTTGTCAAAAAATGCACAGTCATACTCATCCGCCTCAATCACAAAGAATGGGCTTTTTCCTAAATTTGCTGAGACATCAAAATTGCCTGGGACACCACCGATAACGAAGCCAGGTTCATAACCGCAAGCCTGTAAAATCCACGCAACCATACCTGCGGTTGTGGTTTTTCCGTGGGTTCCCGCTACCGCAATGACCCAGCGGTCACGCAGCACGAAATCATGCAGCCATTGTGGCCCGGAGACATAAGGAATGTTCCGTTCCAGTACCGCTTCAACACAGGGATTACCCCGGGTCATCGCGTTACC